>Ga0209469_1001825_pt1 | contig 10858 bp, 9 predicted proteins | sample GraSoiAngelo_123_FD_185880 | JGI IMG/M metagenome (GOLD analysis project Ga0209469, IMG submission 185880) | Grasslands soil microbial communities from the Angelo Coastal Reserve, California, USA - 14_0927_02_40cm (SPAdes) (version 2) | ecosystem: Environmental > Terrestrial > Soil > Grasslands ... | reverse complement strand
GAGGCCCGAGAGGACCCGGGCCCCGCCCACGCCACCCGCCAGCACCGTGACCCGCATGTGGCTGCCCGACCCGTCCGTAGAGGGTCGTGCGCTCGACCGGGATGCGGCCCATGGCGCGCACGAGCGCCTCGATCTCCTCGACCGAGGTGTACTCGCCCGCGTCCGCGCCCGCCTCGCGCGAGATGCTCTCCTCCATGAGCGTGCCGCCGAAGTCGTTGCAGCCGGCGCGCAGCGTGAGCTGCGAGAGGCGATGGCCGAGCTTCACCCACGAGGTCTGCAGGTTGTCGATGAGGCCGCGCAGCATGAGGCGGCTGGCGGCGTAGATGCGGAGGTCGCGCAGGCCCTTCGGCTGGGGCGTGACGACGCCGTCGCGGTAGAGCTTGGTGTTCTCCCAGATGAAGCCGAGCGGCACGAACTCGGTGAAGCCGCCGGTCTCCTTCTGGATGCGGCGCAGGAGGTCGATGTGGCGCGCGATGTGCCCCGCGCTCTCGACGTGCCCGTACATGACGGTCGACGTGGTCGGTACGCCCAGGCGATGCGCGGTGGTGATGATCTCGACCCAGCTCCGCACGTCCACCTTCTTGTGGGAGAGGATCTCGCGCACCTCGTCGTCGAGGATCTCGGCCGCCGTGCCCGGGATGCTGCCGAGGCCGCAGTCGCGCAGCATGCCGATGTAGGCCGGGTAGTCCATGTTGGTCCGCCGCGCGCCGTACATGATCTCCATGGGCGAGAAGGCGTGCACGTGGATCTCGGGGAAGCGCGACTTGATGGCGACCAGCATGTCCCGGTAGGTGAAGGCGCCCATCTCGGGGTTGATGCCGCCCTGCATGCACACCTCGGTTGCGCCGCGGGCGATCGCCTCCTCGACCTTGCCGAGCACGACGTCGACGCCGTGGGTGTAGGCGTCGTCCTCCCAGCGCTGGCGCTTGAAGGCGCAGAACTGGCAGTTCACGAAGCACACGTTGGTGAAGTTGATGTTGCGGTTGACGACGTAGGTGACCTCGTCGCCCACGTCCGCGGCCCGGATCGTGTCCGCGGCGCGGACCAGCGCCACGAGGTCGTCGCCCTCGGCGCCGAGGAGGGTCTCGCCCTCGTCGACCGTGAGCTCGTGGTGCTCGAGCGCGCGCTCGAGGATGGCGCGCACGGCGGCCCCGGCGCGGCCGAGCACGCGGCCGAGCGGCTCGTCGTTCAGGGCGACGGCCTCGATCGCTTCCCAGGGTTCGATCCAGCTCATGCGGAGGCCTCCACCCCGCCCGGCGCCGCGCGCGTCTCCCCGGCGAACGCGGCCACGCGGGCGCGCAGCGCGGGGGCGAGGAAGCCGGGGCGATCCACGTAGGCGGGGTAGATCGCGAGGCGCTCGGCGAGCGTGTAGCCGGCCGCGCGGCACGTCGCCGCGAGCGCGGCCACGTGCGGCCAGGGCGCCTCGGGGTTCACGTAGTCGGGGGTGAGGGGCGAGATGCCGCCCCAGTCGTTCAGCCCCGCCGCCAGGAGGAGGGCGTGGTCGGCGGGCGAGAGGTTGGGCGGCGCCTGCACGCTGACGTCGGAATCGAGAATCAATCGGGCCACGGCGACCGTGCGGGCGATGTCGTCCGGCGCCGGCTCGCTGGCATCGGCGCGGGGAATGGTCGGCTTGGCGCGGAAGTTCTGCACGATCACCTCCTGCACGTGCCCGTAGGCGCGGTGCAGGTCGCGGATGACGAAGAGCGTGTCGACGCGCTCGGCGAGCGTCTCGCCGATGCCGAGGAGGAGGCCCGTCGTGAAGGGGATGCGGAGCTCCCCCGCCTCGCGCAGCATGCGCAGCCGGAGCGCCGGCTCCTTGTCGGGCGCCCACTGGTGTACCTGGCCGCGGGCGCGCAGCCGCGGCGACACGCTCTCGAGCATGAGCCCGAGGCTCACGTTCACTTCCTTCAGGCGCGCCATCTCGTCGCGCGAGAGGAGGCCCGCGTTGGTGTGGGGCAGGAGGCCGCAGTCGAGCGCGATCGCGCACGCGCGGTGGACGTACTCGGCCGTGGTGCGATGCCCCAGCCCGGCGAGCGTCGCGCGGTAGGCCGGGAAGGCGACCTCCGGCTTGTCGCCGAGGCACATGAGCGCCTCCTTGCAGCCGAGGGCGCGCCCGCGCGCCGACCAGGCGGCGATCTCGTCGGGCGTCATGGTCCAGGCGTCGGGATCGTCGGGGTCCTTGCGGAAGGTGCAGTACGTGCAGCGGTCGCGGCAGAGGTTGGTGATGGGCAGGAACACCTTGGGCGAGAAGGTGATCGTTCGCCCCCACCCCCGGTCGCGCAGGGCGCTGGCGGTGGCGAGCAGCTCGGCGGTCAGCTCCGGCGTGGCGAGGAGCGCGAGCGCCTCGTCGCGCGTCAGCTCCTCGCCCGCGAGCGGCTTCGAGAGCGCCTCGCGGAGCGCGTCACGCGCGGCCACGGCGCCGCCGGAGGCGAGCTCGGGCATGGAGAGGTCCCGTCCGGCAGGTATCGGACGGGTCCAGACGTGTCAAGCCGTCGCGGCCTGCGCGCTGCGGCTGCTCTCGGCGGCCGCGAGGTCGGGGACGACGAGGTGGCACGTGGTGCCGTCGGGACCCGCCGCCATGGTGAGCGATGCCCCGAGGATGCGGACCAGGCGCCCGGCCAGGCGAAGCCCGAAGCCGAGGAGGCGCGGGGGACGCGTCGTGGCGCGGCCGGCGATCACGTCCTCGGTCTCGACGATCAGCTCGGGATCGATCCCCGGCCCCGAGTCCCGCACCTCGAGCGTGACGCCCGTGGCCGCCGGGCGCGCCACCAGCACGACCTCGCCCTCGGTGGTGTAGCGGACCGCGTTGTCGGCGAGCGCGCGCACCAGCCGCACGAGCTTGTCCTCGTCGGTCGTGAGGGGCAGCTCGGCGGGCGCGTCGAGGCGCCAGCCGAGGCCCTTGACGCGCGCGCGCGACGCCAGCTCGGCGCCCACGCGGGCGAGGAGGTCGCTCACCCGGACGCTGCCGCGTGCGAGCGGCATCAGCCCGCGGTCGAGCTCCGCCATGTAGAAGATCGTCTCGACGTAGGCGAGCAGGCTCGAGGAACTCGACTGGATGCGGTCGATCGCCACCCGCTGCTCTTCGGAGAGGTTGTCCTCGCCTTCCTCGCGCAGGATGGCCGAGTAGCCCATGATGACGTTGAGCGGCGTCCGCAGCTCGTGCGAGAGGCCGGAGAGGAGCTGCTCGGGGAGGGTCTTCATGCGCCGCACGGCGGCGCGGCGCGCGATCGCGCGCGCCACCAGGCGACGCACCTGCGCGCTGTCGAAGGGTTTCGAGAGGTAGTCGAAGGCGCGCAGGCGAAGCCCCTGCACCGCGGTGTCGAGCGAGCCGTAGCCGGTGATGATGAGGACCTCCAGGTCGGGGTCGATCTGCTTGGCGCGCTCGAGGACGCCGATGCCGCCCAGGCCGGGCATCTTGAGGTCGAGCGTCATGACGTCGATCGGATCCCGGGCCATCGCGTCGAGCGCGGCCTCGCCGCTCGCGGCAGTCACCACCTCGCACTCACCGTGCAGGATCGCGCGCAGCGACTCCCGCACGCCCATCTCGTCGTCCACCACCAGGACCCGGGATCGGAGGCTCATCGCGAGGGCTGAGGAGCAGAAAACATGCCAGGAGCCGCGGCGCCTCGCCCCCCGATTCACGGGCGCGGCCGGTGCGCCGCCCCGTGCCGCCCGTTCATGCTTGAACGCCCGCATGCCAGGCGTGGCACATGCGCGTGCCCGCGCAGTCGGCGCCCGCGCCAGGACGGCTCCGCCGGAGCGGGCGGGGTGCTCCTCTCTATGAGCTGGCCTCTCTCACCGCTCCGGGGCCTGGATGCCCAGCTTGTCCATGCGGTACTTGAGGATGCGCCGGGTCGTCCCGAGCAGCTCGGCGGCGCGCGTCTGGTTGAAGTCCGTCTGCCCGAGGGCCTCGACGATGATCTCGCGCTCGAACTCGTCGACCGCGTCGCCGAGCGACCTCCGGCCCTGGAGGACCTGCTCCCTGATGGTGCCCGGGTCCTGCTCGCTGCGCCGCACCTGGTCGGGCAGATCCTCCGGCCCGATCGTCGGCCCCTCCGAGAGCACGAGCAGGCGCTCGATCAGGTTCTCGAGCTCGCGCACGTTCCCCGGCCAGTGGTAGCGCATGAGGATGTCGACCGCCTCGGGCTTGAAGGTCTTCTCCGCGATGCCCATGTCGTGCGCCTTCTGCTGAGCGAAGTGGCGGATCAGGAGCAGGAGGTCGTCGCGCCGCTCGCGCAGCGGGGGCAGGTGCACGGTCACCACGTTGAGGCGGTAGTAGAGGTCGGCGCGGAACGTGCCCTCCTTCAGGCCGAGCGCCAGGTCGCGGTTGGTGGCCGCGATGATGCGCACGTCGACGTTGATCGGCTTGGTGCCGCCCACGCGCAGGAACTCGCCGTGCTCGAGGACGCGCAGCAGCTTGGCCTGCGTCCCTGGACCCATCTCGCCGATCTCGTCCAGGAAGAGCGAGCCCTCGTGGGCCAGCTCGAACTGCCCGAGCTTGCGCGTGTGGGCGTCGGTGAACGAGCCCTTCTCGTGCCCGAAGAGCTCGCTCTCGAGGAGCGTCTCGGGGATGGCGGCGCAGTTGAGCGTGACCAGCGAGCGGCGCGCGCGCGGGCTCTGGTAGTGGATCGCCTTGGCGATCAGCTCCTTCCCGGTGCCGCTCTCGCCGGTGATGAGCACGGTCGTCTTGAGCGGTGCGACGGTGAGCACGGTCTTGAAGACCGCCTGCATGCGCGCCGAGCGTCCGACGATGTTCTCGATGTGGTAGCGGCGGCCGACCTCGCTGCGCAGCTCCTCGACCTCGCGCACCAGGGCCGCCTGCTCGGTCGCCTTGTCGAGGTGGGCGCGCAGGTCCTCCACGTCGAAGGGCTTGGTGATGTAGTGGAAGGCGCCCAGCTTCATCGCCTGGACCGCGGTCTTCACCGTCCTGGTCGCGGTCAGCATGATGATGGGCAGGTTCGGGAAGCGGCTGCGCAGCTCCTCGAGGAGCTGCATGCCGTCCACGCCCGGCATCACGATGTCGAGCAGGACGACGTCGGCCGGGCTCGCCGCGAGCACCTCGAGGGCTTCCGGCGCGGAGCCGGAGGCCGTCACCTCGTAGGTGCCCTTGAGCGCCATGCGGAGCGATTCCCGCACCCCGAGCTCGTCGTCCACGATCAGCACGCGCCGTCGCGGGCTCTCCCTCGTCTCCACCGTACCTCCTCCGCCCCCGCTCATGCCCGCGCGCCCTCCGCCGGCGTCGTCGGCAGCCGGATCACCACGCTCGTCGCGTCGCCCGCCTCCGGCACCACCGCGAGCGTCCCGCCGTTGCGCTCGAGGACCGCGCGCGCGAGACGGAAGGCGAGCGGCAGGAGCGTGGGGTCGCCGAGGTTCGCGGCCTCGCCCGGCGCCGCCAGGCGGCGGAGGCGATCCGCGGCCTCGGCGCCGGCCGCGAAGCGCAGGGTGAGCACGCCGTTCGCCGTCGCGTCCAGCGTGAGCTGCTCCCGCGCCGGAACCTCGCGCACCACGCCCGCGAAGAGATTGCGGAGCGCGTAGGCGAGGTGCGCGGGATCGGCGGCGCAGCGGGCCGTCGGCGCGGCCGCCTGGCGCACGCGCACGGCGCGGCCGGCGAGCTCGGGCTCCAGCTCGGCGAGCACGCGCGCCATGATCGGCCCGACCTCGACCGCCTCGCGGCGCGGGGCGCCCAGACGCGCGAAGGCGAGCACGTTCTCGAGCAGTCCGTCCATGCGCTCGATCGCCTCGCTGGTGAGCGTCGCGAAGCGCGCCCGCAGCTCCGCGTCCTCGAGCAGGGCAGGCAGGTGATCGGCGAAGGTCTTGATCGTAACCAGCGGGTTGCGGAGCTCGTGCGCCAGCTCGACGAGCAGGTACTCGAGCGCCGCGCCGCCGGGCGCCGCCGGCGGTGCGGCGGCCACGGCGGCGGGGGGCTCGGCGGCGAGGTCCAGGTGGGCCGCCTCGATGACGCCGCCGGCCAGGAGGAGCGCGCGCGCGAGCACGGCCTCGAGCTCGGCCACGTCCCCGGGCCAGGCATGCGCGGCGAGGCGGTCGAGCGCGTCCGCGGCAAGGCGCGGCGGCGCGATGCCGAGCCGGCGCCCGAGCCCCTCGAGCACGGCCGCCGCGAGCGCCGGCAGCTCCGCGGCGCGCGCGGCGAGCGGCGGGATCGCGAGCACGACGGCGGAGAGGCGCGCGCCGAGGGGGCGGGGCAGCACCGCTCCGGGGTCGGCGCCCGCCAGCACCCACACCCGCGCGTCGTCGAGCAGGGCCTCGAGCACGAGGGCGCCGTCGGGCGCCAGGGACGCGACGTCGAGATAGAGCGCCGATCCCGCCGGCACGCGCTCGAGTGCCGGGCGCCGGCCGGTCGCCACCACGAGCGACCCCTCTCGACCCGCGAGCGCGTGCAGGGCGCGCGCCAGGAGGAGCCGGCCGCCCGCCGCGGGGGCGCGCAGCAGGACCGGGATGGCGCCCGCCGCGGCCCGGCAGGCGAGCGGCACGCTCGCCACCTCGGCGGGCAGGCGCGGCGGGGCGAGCACGGCGGCCGCCGCCGCAGCCGTGAGGGGCGGCAGGACGACCAAGGGCCGCGCGTCAGATCGCGTCGGCATCGACCTGCCGCGGGCGCAGCGGGAAATGGATGGTGAACGCCGTTCCGCCCCCCGGGCGCGGCGCCGTCGTGATGTAGCCGCCGTGCTCGGTCACGATCTGGCGGGCGATGAAGAGGCCGAGTCCGCTGCCCGCGTCCTTGGTGGTGAAGAAGGGGTCGAAGATCTGCTCGACGTGCTCGGGCGGGATACCCGCACCCGAGTCGCCGACCGTCACCGTGCACCAGCGCTCGCCGCGGTCCTCCTCGCTGCGGGTCGTGATCTCGACGCTGCCGTGGGAGCCGCAGGCCTGGAGCGCGTTCAGGAGGAGGTTCATCAGCACCTGCTTCACCTGCGCCTCGTCGACCACCACGTGCGGGAGGTCCGGCTCGGCGTGGAAGGCGACCGCCACATCGCGCCGGCGCGCCTCGGCCTCGAGCAGGCGGGCGATCTGCGCGGCCAGCTCGTTCAGGTCCGTCGGTTTGCGCTCCGCCGGGGCGGGGCGCGAGAAGGCGAGGAGATCGTTGATGAGGGCGCAGATGCGCTCGATCTCGCCCAGGGCGAGCTCGCGGAACTCGGTGCGGAACTCCTCGTCCGCCAGGCGCTCGGGCAGGAGCTGGATGAAGGTGCGCACCGAGACCAGCGGGTTGCGGATCTCGTGTGCCACGCCGGCGGCGAGCATGCCGAGGGCGGAGAGCCGGTCGGCGCGCCCGAGCAGCTCGCGCGTCTGCCGCAGCTCCGCCGCCTGCCGTTCCGACGCGACCAGCTGCGCGAGCGCATCGGCGACCCCGGCCGCGAGCGCGCGCTCGGCGGGCGTGAGCCGCGCGCCCCCGGCGCGCGCGAGGAGGAGAAGCCCGCCCACACGATCACCCGCGCCGACGGGCAGGGCGAGGCTCCAGGTCGCGTCCGGCGCCTCGCCCGGAGCGAGCGGCGCGGGCGGCGGGTCGCCGTGCACGGCGACGGGCACGAGCGCATCTCGCGGAGACTTCTCGACGAGGAGGGCCGCGCGCTCGAGCCCGAGCACGCGCGCGAGCAACGCTACGAGCGACCCTACAGCCGCCGAGGACTCGGGCTCGTCCCGCCCCGGTCCCGGCCTTCGTCCTCCTGCCACCGCTCCCGACTCCCCCGCATCCGGCCGGCCACCCGACCGCTGTGCAAATTTGTCCGCCTTGTATGTGCCGGGAGAGGGGAAGTCAATTCGCGCGGGCCGGACCCCCCGGGGCGCGCGGCGCGCGCACCCACACGCGCAGCACGCCGAGCGAGAGGAGGAGGGCGCCGAGCAAGGAGAGGAGCCGCCCGGCCCGCAGCAGGAGTTGGTAGAAAGCGAGCTTGGCGAGCGCCAGCTCGTGGCGCTCGTCGCCCTCGCTTTCGGGCGGGAAGAGCGCGGCCGGATCCGCCGGCGGGCGGGCCGGCGATACGCTGCGCAGCACCTCCTCGTACTGCGCGATCTTGGTGCGGCCGGCGACCATGTTGCCGAGCCCGACCGCGAGCAGGAGAAGGCCCGCCAGGACGAGCCCGCTGCGCACGAGCGCGTGCGCGGAGAGGGCAGGGGACGCCGCCACGGCGCGGCATCTTCCGCGCGCTCGGGCAACCGGTCAAGGTGGATAGCGGCCGAACCTGGACGGGCGGGCCCCGAGAGAGGGAGGCCGAGCGCGAGAGCGCTCGAGCTGGCCGACGGGGTCTGGGGCGCGCGGCGGAGCCGCGCGGGAGTTGGAGCGCAGCGCGCGTAGCGCGCGAGCAGCGGACGGGCCCCCAGGAATGTTTGTGCTATGGGATGAGCATGGACGACTCGCTGCTCGAGAGCCTCGATGCCGGCGTGCTGACGCTCACCCTGAACCGCCCCGCGCGGCGCAACGCGCTCGACGAGGCGTTGATCACCCGCCTCCACCGCCGGCTGGCGGCGGCGGGCGAGGACGCGGCCGTGCGCACCGTCGTCCTGACCGGCGCGGGCGGCGCCTTCTCCTCCGGCGCGGACTTGAAGGAGGCGGCCACGGCGCTCACCGGCGACCTGATCGAGCGGGGATACAACCCGGTCATCCGCGCCATCCGGCGCATGCCGAAGCCCGTCATCGCCGCCGTCGACGGGGTGGCGACCGGGTACGGCGCGAGCCTCGCGCTCGCGGCCGACATTCGCCTCGCGTCGGAGCGCGCGCGCCTCTCGCTCATCTTCGTGCGCGTCGGGCTCACCCTCGACGGCGGCGCGAGCTGGTTCCTGCCCCGGCTGGTGGGGCTCCGGGCCTACGAGCTGGCCATGACGGGCGAGCTGCTCGACGCCGCCGAGGCGTACCGGATCGGCCTCGTGAACCATGTCTATCCCGAGGCGCGGTTCGCCGCGACGGTCGCGGCCTTTGCCCGTCGCCTCGCCGATGGCCCGCCGCTCGCCCTGCAGGCGATCAAGGCGAACCTGAACGCGAGCCTCGGACCCGCATTGGAGTCGATCATGGAAGATGAGAGAATTGCCCAGCGATGGCTCTTCACGACCGCCGATGTGCGCGAGGGCGTGACCGCGTTCATCGAGAAGCGCCCGGCGAGGTTCACGGGTGAGTGAGCAGCAGCTCATCGACCGCATGCTCGGGGGGGATCGCGTCGCCCTCGCGCGCCTGATGACACTGGTCGAGAACCGGGCGCCCGGGCTGCCGGCGCTCATGAGCCGGCTCCACCCGCACACCGGGGGCGCGCACGTGATCGGGGTCACCGGGCCGCCGGGAGCCGGAAAGTCGACGCTCACCGACCGCATCACGGCGCGGCTGCGGGCGGCGGGCCATCGCGTCGGCATCGTCGCCGTCGACCCGACCAGCCCCTTCAGCGGCGGCGCCGTGCTGGGCGATCGCATCCGCATGCAGGCCCACTTCCTGGACCCCGGCGTGTTCATCCGAAGCCTCGCCAGCCGGGGCAGCCACGGTGGCGTGGCGCGCGCCACGCGCGACGTGATCCGCCTCCTCGACGCCTTCGGCATGGACCGCATCCTGGTGGAGACGGTGGGGGTGGGGCAGACCGAGCTCGACGTGATGCGCCTCGCCGACACCACGGTCGTCGTCCTCGTGCCCGAAGCGGGCGATGCCGTGCAGGTGATGAAGGCGGGCCTGCTCGAGATCGCCGACGTCTTCCTGGTGAACAAGGCCGATCGCGAGGGTGCCGAGCGCATGCGCTCGGAGCTGGCGCAGATGCTGCACCTCCGCCCGGCCGCTGCGTGGAGCATCCCCGTGCTCTTGACGCAGGCGGCGAGCGACGGCGGCACGGCCGCGGTGCTGGACGCGCTCGAGCAGCACCGCGCCTTCCTCGCCGCCGACCCCGAGCGCGCCCGCCGCCAGCGCGCGCGGCGCGAGGGCGAGCTGATCGACATCCTGGACGAGGAGCTCCGCCGCCGGCTCGAGCGCGGGTTCGGTAGCGACGGCGGCGGGCCGCTGCTCGAAGCGGTGCGCGGCGGCGACCTCGATCCCTACACGGCCGCCCAGCGCATCCTGGAGGACCGGGCGACGCTCGAGCGGCTGCTCGGACGGCGCTGAGCATGGCGGGACGGCTCTACGTGGTGGGGGACATCCACGGCTGCGCCGCGGAGCTGGAGGCGCTCGTCGGCGCGCTCCCGCTCGCGCGCGGCGACACGCTCGCCTTCGTCGGCGACTACCTCGACCGCGGGCCCGCGGTGCGCGCCGTCATCGATCTCCTGCTCGCGCTCCGCGCCCGCGAGGGGCTCACCACCGTCTTCCTGCGCGGCAACCACGAAGACATGTGCCTCGCCTACCTCGGGCGCGGCGGACAATGGGGCGAGTCGTGGATGATGAACGGCGCCCCGGCGACGCTCGCGAGCTACGGGGTGCCCCTCGGCCTCGACGGCCCACCCGCGGCGGCGTGCCTCCCGCCGGCGCACCTCGAGTTCCTCGAGGGGCTGCTGCCCTGGACCATCGCCGATCGCTTCCTCCTCGTGCACGCGGGCATCCGTCCCGGGCGCCCGCTGGAGCAGCAGGTCCTGGAGGACGTTCTCTGGATCCGCGAGGAGTTCATCCACCAGCCGCACGATCTCCCGCACACGGTCGTGTTCGGCCACACCCCGCGGCGCGAGATCTTCGTCGACCTGCCCTACAAGATCGGCATCGACACGGGGTGCGTGTACGGCGGGCGGCTCACGGCCATCGAGCTCAGCGAGGGGGTGGTGTACCAGATCGCGCGGGGCGAACGGCAGGTCCGGCAGCGCGCGCTCGGCGCCATCCGGGCGTCCGTGTCGCCCCGGCCTTGATTTCGCCGCCTGTCCCCGCCATCGTTGCCAGCTTCGGGCGGCGTAGCTCAGT
>Ga0209469_1001820_pt1 | contig 10896 bp, 11 predicted proteins | sample GraSoiAngelo_123_FD_185880 | JGI IMG/M metagenome (GOLD analysis project Ga0209469, IMG submission 185880) | Grasslands soil microbial communities from the Angelo Coastal Reserve, California, USA - 14_0927_02_40cm (SPAdes) (version 2) | ecosystem: Environmental > Terrestrial > Soil > Grasslands ... | reverse complement strand
GCACTCTTCACAAACGCCGGTTACTCGGATGTTCAGGTGATCGAGGAACACGACAAAGGATGGATTTGCGGCATTGGCAGAAAACCGACGGCAAACTCCTGAACAACGCATTAACGGAAAATAGGATCGTAGCCAAGGAAGCTTGTTGGAGTGTAAAGAACTCTCGTTTCCCTACTTGGCCCGTTTTAGAAGAACTCGATTACTCGCGTTCAGCGTGACTACCTCCCAACCTTCGGCGCCCAGCTTGTTGATCTGGGCGACTTGGCCGGAGCAGCCGACGCCGCAACCGACAATCTGGTATTCCCACTTCTGGGGGCTCTGGGCAGCCGCAGTGCGCGAGTAGTGTTGCCCGGCGATGAAGGCGCCCACTAACATCAAGGAGACCAAGCCGATTCTTACGACTGCGTGCGGTTTCAGTTCTTTCCTCCTAGGGGCTTTCGCCTAATACGACGGCTGGGCGCAACATCGCGTTACGCTCCCTCTCCCGTAGAGTAGTATTGACGCCGAGACTGCATCAATCAGCAGGTAGCGGACTTCAGAATCTGATAAAGCGCTATCCGAGAGGTGAAGCCGTCCCCTCCAATGGTAGTATTGGATCGAGGGAGCCGGCCGGACAAAACCCGGCGGCCAGCCCCTTCTACAGGCTTTTGGGATAATCTCCTATGACACGAAAGCGGAACATACCGCCTGCGGGCATTCAACGATGGCCGTTTTCTTGAAACCCAAATGAAACTGTTGGAAGAGGGCAAGGGAATGACCTGGGGCTTTGCCCTGGGAGAGGTCAGGACAAATTCCGTATTGCGGATAAACGAGCGCGGTGAATGGACGGAATTCTCGGAAATATTAATTGGATCGCAACCGCCGAAGAAACTCCTGGAGCTCACCGTCTACCCACAAGAGTAGCTGGCAAACTGCGTGCGTCTGATTAACACAGAAATCAAGGAGACTAAGACCGAAAAGCGCGCCAAACACCGTAAACGGCTAAGGTGATCACCTGCATGGCAACTCCAGTGTTTCCCTGACTTGCAAAGCTAGTAGCCCTGATGATAACTGTCTCCGTCTCCCTTTCCAATTGAAAGCAGCAAAGCAAGGTCTTGGGCATTCCAGTGAGGGGACTTTTGGCTTCCATGCCCTGCCCATACGCATCGCTTTCAGAACCAGCGCCGGAGGTAGGCCATGCAATCTCGAAAGAGGATCGAGCCCATCGAGAATTTAGCCGAGCAAGCTGATCACCGCAAAACGCAGCCGAAGATTCTTCGCCTGAAGAGTTTCGATGCGAGAATTGAGAGGCGCGAGCCTGTGCCAGTTCAGATCTACCTCGCGAACCTGGATGAGCCGCGAATTCGCGAACGCACCGTCACGGAAGACGTCAGTCCCCACGGCGCTCGAGTGCTCACCAAACGATACTGGCAGCCCGACGAAGTACCGCTGGTTACCCCCTTGATGGGCGACTTTCCGAAGCACGCGCGAGTTGTCTATTGTGATTCTCGGCCGAAGGGTGGCGGCTATTGTGTGGGCATACAATTCGAAGGCCCAGCATTCAAGTGGCACGTATAGGTTTCGCGTAGAAACTTGGCGGGGAACCTTTGCACCAGCGACAGTTGCGATAAATCAACTCTAAACGGGCGCTGGTTCATTCGTCAGCGGGGGCCGGGACAGAGGGGCGGGCGGTGAAGGAGCGCGGGCGCCTTCGCCTGGGGTTTATCTTACTCAAGGAGTCTTCAGGCTAGTCCTCTTCGCCAGCAAAGCCAATCTCTGCTCGTGATTCATGGGCTCCCATGGGACAAGTTTCTCGGCAAGCACATCCATTCTGCGAAAGAGGGTCAATTCGACGAAAAGTCCCATAAAATCCAAGTCTCGGAAGACCAACGAGCCAGCCTCTCTCATCTTGTCGCGAATGCGCTCGAAATGGACTGGCATCTCGGTCCAGTGAAGGCTGGCGCGGTGATGATGGCAGAGGTGGTATCCTTCGTTCATGAAGTTCACCTCATCCACAACGGTTACGGAATTGGCGAAATAATCTTCAGGACGTTCCGGGTCACAGAAAGCGTGCTGGACCCATGCGGTGATTGCGTTGATGAAATTCATGCAGAGCAGAGGAACCAACACGAACATGGTCCCAATTCTCCAATCGTAAACGAACACAGCTCCGAAGTAAGCATAGTAGCGCGCCATTCCCCAAAACATGCGTCTTCGGTTCTTTTCATCGCTTCTCGCCTTAAAGTAGGCGTAAGGAGCGAGCCCCAAGACCGTCCAAATGTTGTCCGAGAGATACCACAGGAAATCGAGGCGGCTGGTTCGATCGTAGCCTATCGTGTTGCGGGTGTCGTCGGGTCCGCTGTTCTCTCTATGGTGGAGACACACATGAGCCGTCCGGCCCAATTCCGGAATATTTCCGTACAAGTACGCCAGGAAGAATTCGAGATAGCGGCCGAAGACTTTTTCGCATTTCCCCGAAAAGTAGCCCTGGCGCCGGTGTGCCTCCACGTGACTGGCGCTGAACATCCTCACGAACCGCTGAAACTTGAGACCGTAAAGAGAAAGATAGAAAGCCATCGCCAGCAGCAGCCGAGGTTTCCCTAAAACGAGTTGCAGCACCAGAATTGGCACGGCGGTAAGGCTGAGAGAGACCATCAGTCTTAATGCGGGGGTGTCTCGGGAATCTTGAAGAACTTTTTGGCCGAGCCGGTCGAGGACCCGGTGGTACGCCCGGGAGAGAAGTTCATACGCATCGCGTAGCGGACGAACCCTCCCAAAGAACATGGCTGCCCCGTGGCATCCGAAGGAAAGCACGGCCACGGGCAATGCGGCTGCCGCGCTTGCCAAACCCATGAGGAGCGCGAACCCCTGAAATAAGAATAGGAGTTTCGGTTTGGCTCCAAAACTCATCGTCATGGACGAGGCGCCTGACTCGGGGTTATAAATTTCCATTTCAGCACCGTGCGCCAAGATTTGGCTTATGCACCCGCGTGGCCATATTAGGCCGCGCTACGAAAGCGAGTCAACATGAGCGCGGCACTCGGGGCATAGAATGCTGTCGCGGCTTGTCCCGGTAAACGCGGTATCAGGAAAGTGACCATCACCAAAACTTCAGAAAAACACAAGAGCAGTGCTTTTCATGGTCGCGAACACTGAAATGGCGCTAGTTCCTTCGTTAGCGGGGACGAGGACGAAGGGGCGGGCGCGCGGTGAGGGAGCGCGGGCGCATGCGGAAGCGCGGACCAAGGGGCGGAGGAACGTTGCGGAGGAATTCGCCGCAGCAGGGGCAGCGGCCTTCGCTTCCAAGAGGAGTGGTGGCATCGGCGCGAAGCCAATGACCGCGGGCTTCGCATAGCGGATTGATACACTGCACCGTGAAGCCGGGCAAGTATTGCATGTTCTCTCCCCCAGAAGCCGCAAAGCTCAGACCAATCGAGGCGCACCCGACTGCAGGCGGCGCCTGAAACTTCCGAGCTCCCCTTGGCGGCCAGGACAATGTGTGAAAAGGCCCGGTAACGCTCCACAAAAACGCACCGACTTGACGCTTCGCAAAAACTGCTCAGCACAAGCAAACGTGATGGCGGGGATTGTGCCGCGACCGGGCTGTGGTGTCAAGAGAAAAGGCTACTAGATATTGTGGTAAGGTTGTGGAAAGTTGCGGCCGGCAAATACCGACCGCTGACCGGGGAACACGGGCCAATCGAACCAAGAGCGCGGACCGGCAAGGAAATCGACCGCACAGTTCCTGCGTATTAAGAGGCAGTGGTTGTGCGGCTTGGTTTCCAAGCGAATGAGCCGCAGACGGAGAAAAAATGCCAACGACAACAAGATTCGATCTGGGCGGCAGCGGATTGCCGTCACTGCCAAACCTCGGCGGGGCCGGGAAGAGAATATTGCAACTCGGGATATTGGTGATGGTGATTATCGTGGTGTTGGCGAGCACCACATCCATTCCGACCGGGAATGTGGGCGTTCTGACGCTGTTCGGCCGGGTGACGGGCGAGACGCTTCCGGAAGGGATTCACCTAATCAACCCATTGAAGTCCGTCCAGAAGCTTTCTGTACAGACGCAGTCGCTCAAGGAAAGCGCCAATGTCCCTTCCAATGAAGGACTAATCTTGGCCTTGGATACTTCTCTGTTGTTCCGCCTGGATAAGAGCAAGGCCTCGTACGTCTATCAGACTATGGGAGAGCCCTATGTTGAGAAGGTCGTGGAACCGACGTTACGCGCGGCGATTCGCGCTGCTACTTCCGCGCACTCCGCGAACGCCCTGTACACGAATGCTCGCGAATTGGTGCAAGCGCAAATCCAAGATGAGCTGACCAAGGAACTCGCGCCACGTGGCGTAATCGTGGAAAACGTGCTGCTGCGCGATGTGCAACTGCCGGCGATGCTCAAAGGCTCAATCGAGGCCAAGCAGCAGGCGGAGCAGGACGCGCTCCGAATGAGTTTCATCTTGCAGAAGGAGAAGCAGGAAGCGGAGCGGAAACGCATCGAGGCCCAGGGCATTGCGGACTTCCAGAAGATCGTGGCGACAGGCATTAGCGCGCAACTGCTCGAATGGAAAGGGATCGAAGCCACGGAGAAACTGGCGGCCAGCTCGAACGCCAAAGTGGTGATTATCGGCAATCCGAAGAATGGCCTGCCACTCGTGCTGGAACCAAGGTGAAGGGCACATAGGCACGCATACGGCACAGATGGGAAATCACGTGCGCGGTGATGAAAACAGGAATCTGTGGACGTATCTCCAAGTGGCACTACTAGTATGCACTCTGACTATCGGGTCATCCTGGTACTCGTTGTGGCAGCACTACGTTGTAACCCGGCCTAGAGCCAGGCAGGTTGAAGCTGGAAGAACCATACCGTTGGTGAATCACGGGGTGGTTGTGTACCTGACCCAAAATGAGAGGCAAAAACTTTCCATCCTCAACTACGCTGGCAACGGGATGGGGCTCATGCTCGTCTTGGTTTCTATCGCCCATTCCTACGTCCGGGGTCGTGAGCGGGAACTGGCTCGGCCAAGAGTACGAAGATTTTCGTTGACAATACGAAAACCTTCGTATTAAGCTCGGCCGCATGTCGAAGGAACAACCGCAAAAGCCAACCGCGTCGGAACTGGAAATCCTTTTAGGACGGTGGTGTACCCGAGGTCCTTCTTTTCGCGAAGTCCACGAAGCGCTACGCGAAAAGAAGGACCTCGGGTACACCACCGTCCTAAAGCTGCTGCAAATCATGACCACCAAGGGCACGGTGCGCAGAAACGAAGAGCAACGGGCGCACGTTTATGAGGCATGCCAGCCAGCGACGGAAACTAAGCGCCAGCTGGTTGGCGACGTGCTGCAACGAGTATTTGAGGGCTCGGCGAGCGAATTGATGATCCATGCGCTGGAGGGCCGGCGAACGTCCAAGGAAGAGCTGCATGAACTGAGGCGTCTTCTGGACGAATACGAGGGGAGAAACCGATGAGCAATTTCGCGAATTGGATTTCGCCGGAGGTTTTGCGGACGCTCGGCTGGACGCTGTTGCACTTCCTGTGGCAGGGGGCGGGGCTGGCGGCCCTGTTTGTTGTGGCGGCAGCGGTTTGCCGAAGCGCATCGGGGCGTTACGCGCTGGCCGTGAGCGCGCTGGTATTGATGATGGCGTCGCCGGTAGTGACATTCATCTGGTTGCGAGCGCAAGCGAATACGGCCGTTAGGACTGGGGCAGAAGGAGCCTCGACGTGGGCGGAAACGTCCACCCAACACGCGACCGCGCTGTCAGGCTCCCGCGCCCCTGTTGCGGGGTCTCGAACGGAGCAGGCGACGGGAATGTTGTGGCTGGTGGAAGCGTGGTTCCTGGGCGTTCTATTGCTGAGCCTGAGGACGGCGGGCGGACTGATTTTGATCGAAAGAATGCGGCGCAGAGAGATTAAGCAGGTAGGAGCGGAGCTGTACGCGAAATGCCTTGCGCTGCAACGAAGAATGGGGCTCGATCGCGTGATTCGGTATTGCGAATGCCACCGGCTGGACGTGCCGGCAGTGCTGGGATGGTTCCGTCCAGTGGTGCTGCTGCCGGTGAGGGCGCTGACGGGCTTGACGGAAGCGCAAATCGAAGCGGTTATCGCACATGAGCTGGCGCATATCCGCAGACTCGATTGCTTCGTGAATCTTTTCCAGATTGCGACGGAAACGCTGCTGTTCTACCACCCGGCGGTCTGGTGGGTGAGCCAGCGGATTCGCGCCGAGCGCGAGAACTGTTGCGATGACGAGGCGATTGTAATTTGCGGCGACGCCGTGAATTACGCGCGGGCGCTCACGTTGATGGAAGAGTGGCGGACGGCTCCGGCGTTGATGATGGCGGCCAATCGCGGGCCGCTTGCGGAGCGCGTGATGCGCCTGCTCGGATGGAATGGACCGGGCGGAAGAATTCGCGTGGCGGGACTGGCGGGCAGCTTTGTATGCCTGGTGGCAGCACTGCTAGCGGGCAACGCGTTTCTGGGAATCGCGCATGCGGCGCTGGGGGCCGACGCGTCTCCGAAACAAGAACAGGAAAGCAGCGTGATTGTCGTTAAGCCCGAGCCTGCTGCGCCAAAGCCTCGGACCACGCAAGCTGCAAAACCAGTGCCTGCACCAACAGTCCAACCCGCGCCAAAGCCTCAAATAAATCCGGGCAATGAGCCTCAGGCGCCGAGCGATGGCAAGAAGCAATCGTATATGGACGCGATGGCGGCCGCCGGTGTCAAGATCACGGACGTGGACGAACTCATCGCCCTGAAGATTCAGGGTGTGACCCCGGAGTATATCAAGGAGATGCGCGATCTTGGATTACAACCCAGCACGAAAGAACTGATCGGGATGCGCGTGCAAGGCATCACGCCAGAATACGTTCGCGAGATGCGGAAGTTTGATTCCAACGTCGGCGTTGATGAGCTGATCGGGATGAAGGTGCAGGGCATTACAACGGAATACATCAGCGAGATGCGGAAGTACTACTCCAACCTGAATGTCGAGGAGTCCATTGGAATGAAAGTGCAGGGAGTGACGCCGGAATATGTCCGCGCCTTCCACGATCTGGGGCTGCAGCCGAGCGCCGAGGAACTCATTGGACTAAAGGTGCAAGGAGTGACGCCGGAGTACGTGAAAGAAATGCGGGCCATCGGGCTCAAACCAGGAACGGATGAGCTGATTGGGATGAAAGTGCAAGGAGTCACCCCGGAGTATGTGAAATCGATGCAAGCGGCAGGCTTCAAGGACCTGGATTGCGACGAGCTGATCGGCGCAAAAGTGCAGGGGATTACACCGGAGTTCATCGAGAAGGCGCGGAAGCATGGGTTCCAGAATCTGACGCTGGACAAATTGATGGCGCTCAAGCGCGCGGATATTTTGTAGGTTTCGCGGGAATTGAGGAGAGGAGCCGGTCCCATGAGTCTGAAACGAACGATTGGCCTAATACTGGTTATGGCGGGCGTGATTCTGGGCGTCGCGAAAGCGCTTGGCAACGAATCGCAGAGTGGTGACTGGACAATCCGGCGCTCGGAAATTCCGGGGAAGGTGGAATTTTCGTTGATGGATTCACGCGCTGGGCATCACTTTCATACCAGTTCAGACTGGCCGGCGAGTGATTTTCCCGGGCTGGATTTTTCCAAGCCGGGTCGTCAGGAAGTTCATTTCACGATCTCGCGCGACGCGGGCAAATTCGAATGCGAAGGATTTCTGCACGACGGCGAGGGCGCTGGGCTGTTTCTTTTCATAGTGGATCCGAAATATGCGCAGGAGATGAAGGCGCTCGGTTTCGAAAGGATAGACGAGGACAGACAATGGGCGATGGCCATCCACGATGTCAGCCTGAAATTCGCGCAGGACATCAAAGCGCAGAACCTGCAGGGGCTGGACACGGACAAACTCATTGCTTTCAAAATCCACGGGGTGACACCCGAGTTCATCGCGGGCATTCGTTCGGCGGGAGTGAGTGTTTCCGAAAGCGACAAGCTCATTGCGTTCCGCATTCACGGGGTGACGCCGGAGTTTGTCGCGGGGATTCGCGCGGTGGGGCTAAATATTACCGATGGTGACAAACTGGTTGCCTTCCGTATTCACGGGGTGACGCCTGAAATGGTGCGCAGCCTCAAGCAGGCGGGCTACGAGCCCGATGCGGACAAACTCATCGCCATGAGGATTCATGGCGCGACGCCGGAGTGGGTGGAGGAATTAAAGAAACAAGGTTACGACCACGTGGATCTCGACAAGCTGATCGCGTTTCGGATTCATGGCGTGTCGCCGGACTTTATCGGCCAGCTTCAGAAGCTGGGTTATTCACATCCGGAGCCGGACCAACTGATTGCCATGCGCATTCATGGAGTGACGCCCGGGTTCATTACGGGGCTGCAATCACGGGGAATGAAGAACCTGACGATCGAGCAGCTCGTGAGCCTCAAAATTCATGGAATTGATTGAAACGAACCCGGCCGGTAATGCTAAGAATTAAATCCTAAGACTTGGGCGGCACGCTGGTGGAGCTTTCCTGGCCCTCCGGCAGAGCGGCAAGCTGCTCTTTCAACCGATCGACATCCTGCTGTTTATCGCTGATCTGCTGCTTCAGGGCGTCCAGTTTCTCTTTCCCCAAAGTGTTTTTCGCATAATCGGGACTGGAATAGAACGAGTCCTGATCCAATTGATATTCGCGCTTCAGAAGATCGAGGTCGTTCAGCGCTTCCTTGATTTTCTCCTTCAACGCGACGCGTTCCTTCAGAGCGGCTCGGGCCTTATCGTCTTCTGACACCGGCTTGGAGCCTTGCCCGGGCGCATTTGCTGCACCGGCGGCGGGCTGCGCCTGCGTTTCCGGCGAACCCGGCATTCTGAGTTGCTCCGCGGCAGCGCTCTGCACATCGCCCTTTCTTACGTCCAGGTTTTCGTCCGTGATGACCTTCGCAGGCTTTTCGGAGTTCTTCTTCAGAGCGCGGGCGCGCCGCGCGGCTTCGGCAACGGACGGAGTGTCTTGCGATTGGGCGGAAGCAATTGCGGGAAGAAGCATTGCCGACAGTGCGACCGGCAGAGCGAGATGCAATGTGATGCGGCAAAACATAGTGCTACTCCTCGTGACAATCAGAGCTGGGGCAATCTCAAGATACGCCCGTCGGGCAGGAATGACAATTCGAAGTGTCAAAACGACGCGAATGTGCAAACGGAGCGAGACTGAACAACCGCGACGCCAGACTTAGTATGACGACGCCCGATTTGACGAGACAAGGGATCCATCAACGCACGGCCGCAGCGAGTTGCGCCGCTGAAACCTCGCGGAAAGAGAAATGCGTCTGCAGGTTCTTTACCGGCTGGCCGTTCGCCTCCGCGTAGGGATAAATGAAGTAATTCAGAGGTTCGCCCTTCTGGTCCGGAGAAAGACGGATATCACGGCCGTACGTGAAAAAAACGCGATTAACGTCGTGGGCGCCGAAAGAGAAGTCGCGCTTGGCGGGATTTTTCCAGGCTTCCGAAGCATCCACAGGAACCCAGCCGACGCCCACGAGATAGAATTCGGCCCAGCAATGGTAGCCGGCGATGTCGCCTTCGGTCTTGTTTTCAGGAAGTGGAAATCCGATTTCAAACCGCGCGGGAATACCGGAAGAGCGCATCATGCCAATGAAAAGAGAATGGAAATCCGTGCAGTTGCCCCGCTTTGAAGTGCAGGCCCAGACGGCGTCCCCGCGGCCCTAGCCCTCGCCGGATTTGTCATAGCGCATGGTGGCGAGCACGTAATCGTAGATGTGCCTGGCCTTTTGGATTGGAGTCGCATCACCGGCAGTGTGTTCCCTCGCAAGGTCGGCGATGGCGCCATTGAGAGGAACGAGCTTGTCGGGTTCGAGGTAACGTTGCAGGTTCGCATCGCGGGGCGCTGGCGTGGCCGCGTTCTGCAGTGCCGCCGACTCCAGGGCAACCTTGTGCTCGCGCCGAACCGCCGTAAATTGCAACCGCACGTCAAATCCAGCAGCGGATTGCTGCATTGTTGGCGTGAAGGCCGCAAACGCATTTCCGTATTCGGGATCGTGGCCCTGGACGTGACTCATAAGGCTATCAATGTGCAAGCCGCAAACGTCCTGGTAGTCATCGGCCTGCGGCAAGGGAATCCAAAGATGGGTGGGGCCAGCGGGATCTGCGTTAGCGGGAACATGTACCTGATAGGTGAATTCAAACGACCGCGCCGGCGCCGCTTGACCCGTTTCAGTAGCCGTCGCGGGGTTTCTAAGTACGGCAATCAGGGGAACCATTATGAAAACTAGAACTAGCGAGAGCGCGAAACGGAAGCGTGTCATGTGGAGACTCCTGCGTGGAGGGTGGGGTCCGAAATCGCAACGATACGATTATACTAGATGGGAAAACTAAGCAACGGTTGTGCCCGGGAGCCAAGGAATTGCTGATTCTTAGGATGATCCTTCTGTTCGCTTTGGCAACCATGATGTTCCCGGGAAGAGCCTCCGCTCAGGCACCGGCGACGGCAGCGCAAACACCGCAAACACCAACGCCAACTGTTGTTGCACCAGCCGGCAAGAACCGGGCTGAAGAACAAATGCTGCACCGGTTCTGGGATAAGAAGAATGCCTGGTTGTTTGCAGGCGTGGGAGCGGCGCGGACGTTCGATTATTTTTCGACGTTGAATTTGAGGCGGCGCGGCGACCAGGAAATCCTGGTGACCAACGACCTGGTGGACAATCACGCGGCTTTTGCGGTAGTCGAGGCGGCCGGGACGGGCCTTTCGATCGGAGCGTCGTATCTGTTCCATCACTACGGGCACCACAAACTGGAGCGCTGGACCTCCATCGTGCACTTCGGACTGGCCACAACTGGCGCGGTGCGAAACTACTGCCTCAAGACGGCGCATCCAAGGACCACTCCTTAGCTTTATGCATCGCCCGCGCGGAAGGAAACGCAGCTTCCTACAATCCG
>Ga0209469_1001818_pt1 | contig 10913 bp, 10 predicted proteins | sample GraSoiAngelo_123_FD_185880 | JGI IMG/M metagenome (GOLD analysis project Ga0209469, IMG submission 185880) | Grasslands soil microbial communities from the Angelo Coastal Reserve, California, USA - 14_0927_02_40cm (SPAdes) (version 2) | ecosystem: Environmental > Terrestrial > Soil > Grasslands ... | reverse complement strand
GCGCGCGCCCGCCCCGGGGGCCGGGGCAACGGCACGCGACCGGCTTGACATTTTACGACGCGACTGTTCGAGCGACGGCTGTCAGGTGTGGTCGCGCATCTTGCGGCTCATCTCGGCGAGGAACCGCCGCTCGGCGGGGGTGAGACTCTCGATGCCGCGCGCCGAGATCTTGTCGAGCACGCGGTCGATCTCCGCCTGCGCAGGGTCGCGCTCGACGCGGCGCGGTGGCTTGGGCGCGCCGCTGGCCCGTGCAGCGCGCCCCGGATGGACGAGCACGCTGGGCTCGGACCGGCGCCGGAGGTTACGCTCGGCTCGTCCCAGCCGCCAGTCGGCGACCTTCAAGTAGAGGAAGCCGGTCGCGAAGCCGCCCAGATGCGCGAGGTGCGCCACGCCGTCGCTCGTGGGCAGGAGCGCGAGCACGAGCGAGATCGCCACGATGAACGTCACGAGCCACTTGGCTGCGATCGGCGCCGGAAGGAGGAACACGTAGATCGGGTGGTCCGGCGCCGCCCACGCGAACGCCAGCAGCACGCCGTACATGGCAGCCGACGCGCCGACCACGGGATTGAGCCTACCGAAGCTCCACCCCAGCACCAGCGACAAGGCGGCCCCTCCCAACCCGCAGAGCACGTAGTAGCGCAGAAACGCCCCGCCGCCCATCCGCTCCTCCACCTCGGGCCCGAACGCGTACAAGGCCAGCAGGTTGAAGGCGAGATGCAGCAGGTTGGCGTGAACGAACATGTACGTGAGAAACGTCCACGGCTGCCGGAAGGCGTAGAGCGGCGCGAACCCGAGCGTAGCGAGGAACCCCGGGCTGACGAACAGCGTCACCTGGAGGAGGAAGACGACGAGGTTGGCGACGATCAGCCGCCGCACCCACGGAGTCATGCCGAACATCCGCTGCGGGCCCATCGCGTAGTTATCCCCCGCGCGGGCTCCCCGAGTTCCCCGCGAGCCGGCAGATCCGCTCGCACAGCTCCGGAAACTCGATCCCCGCGGCCCGGGCGGCCTGGGGAAGGAGGCTGGTGCGCGTCATGCCGGGGAGCGTATTCGCCTCCAGGCAAAAGATGTCGCCCTCGGGGCTCAATCGGAAGTCGACGCGCGAATACCCCCCGAGCTTAAGGGCCCGGTGTGCCGTGAGCGCCAGCTCCTGCAGCTGCCGCGCCAGCGTCGTGTCGAGCTTCGCGGGGAAGATCTCGTCCGACATCCCCGGCGTGTATTTGCACTCGTAGTCGAACAGCTCGTGCTTCGGAATGATCTCGCCCACGGGCAAGGGCACGTCGCCCAGCACCCCCACCGTCAGCTCCCGCCCGGGGATGAACTGCTCCGCCATGACCTCGGCATCGTACGCTCTTGCGACCTCCACCGCCGCGTCCAACCCCTCGGCGTTGCGCACGAGCGTCATCCCCACCGACGACCCCATCTTCGACGGCTTGACGATCACCGGCCATCCCAGCGCCGTCGTCACGTCCTCGGGGGCGACCGGGGCCATGAACCACCCGGGCACGGGCACCCCCGCCGCCCGGAACAGCCGCTTGGCGAGATCCTTGTCCATGGCGAGCGCGCTGGCCAGCGCCCCGCTCCCGGTATAGGGCACGGCGATCACGTCGAGCACCGCTTGCAGGATCCCGCCCTCGCCGCGTCCCGCGTGCAGGCAGAGGAACAGCACGTCCGCGCCGGTGACCTCCGTGAGCCTGGCGAGCCCGTTCGAGAGCATCGCGCGCTCGCGCTCGTCGAGCTCCGCCACCGTCGGCGGCTCCCGGCCGACGGCGGTCGTGAGCAGCCGCGGCTCGTCGGTCGGGGAGAGGAGCCCCGTCACCGTATCGACGACCCGCACCGTGTGCCCGCGACTCCGCAGCGCCTCCACGATCTGGGCGGCGCCGGCGAACGCGACCGCGCGCTCCGCCGTCGCGCCGCCGGTGATCACCGCGATCCGCATCAGTGGATCCCGGCGAGCTGGTGGAGCACATCGTAGCGGGTGACGATCCCCGCGATCTTGCCCTCGCGTCGCACCAGCGCCGCCGGCGTCTCGCGCGACAGGAGGGTGGTGAGCCGCTCGACGGGAAGGTCCGCATCCACTACGGGGAACGGCGCATCCATCACATCCTGGACCGGCTGGTCGAGCGTCGCCGGCTGCTCGAGCGCCCGGGCCATGAGCCCCTGCTCGGAGACCGCGCCCACCCCGTCGCCGACGTCCAGCACCGGGAGCTGTGACACGTTGTACGTACTCATCAGGTTCAACGCCTGGCGCACGGTCGCCGTCGGAGCGACCGAGATCAGTGGGGGCGCGCCCGAGTTCCGCGCCTCGAGGAGCTCTCCCACCGATACCCGCTCCGCTTCCAGGATCTGATTCTCCCGCAGCCATTCGTCGTTGAAGACCTTCGACAGATACCGCTCCCCGGTGTCGGCGAGCACGGTCACCACGAGCGCTTGCGGGTCGTTCACCCGCCGGGCCACGTCGAGCGCCGCCACGACGTTGACGCCGGTCGAGCCTCCGGCGAACAGGCCTTCTTCCTTGGCCAGGCGTCGCACCATCAGCATGGCGTCCTTGTCGGACACCGTGATCCACTCGTCGATCACGTCCCAGTGAAGCGAGGTGGGCAACTTGTCCCCGCCGATCCCCTCCACCTTGTAGGGGTGGCCCTCGGTCTTCTGACGGGTGCGCGCGTACTCGGTGTAGATCGAGCCGACCGGGTCGCCCGCGATCACGCGGACCTGCGGCTTCTTCTCCTTGAGGAACCGGCCTGCCCCGCTGACGGTGCCGCCCGTCCCGGGCGCGCAAACGAAGTGCGTGATCGTCCCCGCCGTTTGCTCCCACAGCTCGGGACCGGTCGTGCGGTAGTGCACGTCGGGGTTCACCGGGTTGTAGTGCTGGTCGGCGAAGATCGCGTTGGGGTGCGCCGCGGCGATCGCCCGCCCCTTCATGATGTAGTTCTCGGGATGGTCGGGGGGCACCGCGGTCGGCGTGATGATCACCTCGGCGCCGAGCGCGCGCAGCAGCCGAGCCTTCTCCTGCGACATCTTGTCGGGCATGGTGAAGATGCAGCGGTAGCCCTTCACCGCGGCGGCGAGCGCGAGCCCCACCCCCGTGTTGCCCGACGTGGCCTCCACGATCAGGCCGCCGGGCGTGAGGCGCCCCTCGCGCTCGGCGGCCTCGATCATCGCCAAGCCGATCCGGTCCTTCACGGAGCCGCCGGGATTGAAGAACTCCGCCTTGGCGTACACCGGCGTCCGGATCCCCTGCGTGACGCGGTTCAGCCGGACCAGCGGTGTCCAGCCGATCGTCTCGAGGATGTTGGCGTACGGCTTAGTGTGGGACGGCATTCGTATCCGGCGTCGCCGCGCTGTCCGGGACCGCGCGTGTGGTGTCCAGGGGCCGCGGGACGGTGTCCCGCCTCGCCGGCGTCGAGTCGCGCCGCGCTGGGCGCACAGGAGCGGGAGCGGGAGCGGCAGGCGGACGGACCGCAGCCGGTCGGGGACGCGTGGTGTCCGGCTCTCCCTTCGACACGGCCCCGCTCGCCTGCGGGTGGCGGAACTCCACCGGCTGGAGGAATGCGGTGGCGATGGACAGGCCGTGCCGCCGGGCGGGAGCGAAGCGCAGCTTGCGCGCGCCCGCGAGCGCCGCCGAGTCGAGCGCAGGATAGTTGCTCGATTCGGCCACGCGGCTCGATTCCGGCACCAGGCGCCCCGCGGAATCGACGAACAGACGCAGAATCACGTCGCCCTCGACCTTCTGGTCGTACAGCCGGGGTGGGTACTGGATCGGCGAGTCGGCGTTCACGGCCACCGGCGGCTCCTGGTCGGGCGGAACGCCGGGTGACCCGGTTCCCGCCTGCTCGGCCGGGGGTGCTTGGCGGCATCCGGCGGCGCCGATGGTCAGGAGGCGGGCGAACGCGATGGTCCAGACTCTCATGGTCCCTCCGCGAGCTGCTTCTTCCACGCCGCCAGCCGATTCAACGCCTCGAGCGGCGACAGCGCGTTCACGTCGAGCCGGTCGAGCTCTTCGAGCAGCGGATGCGGGCTTCCCGACGGGCTGAACAGGCCGAGTTGGGCCGCGTCGGGGCGTGCGGGCGCAGCCTGGTGCGCCACGTGGTGACCCGCTTCGAGGAGAGCGAGCACCTGCCACGCGCGCTCCACGACCGGCGCGGGAAGCCCGGCGAGCTGCCCCACGTGGATACCGTACGACCGGTCGGCGCCGCCCGGCTCGAGGCGGTGCAGGAACACGATTTCGTCCCCCGCTTCGCGCACGGCCACGTTGAAGTTGCGCGCGTGGGCGAGCTCCTCGGTGAGCTGCGTGAGCTCGTGGTAATGGGTCGCGAAGATCGTCTTGCACCCGATCGTGTTGTGCAGGAACTCGGTCACCGCCCAGGCGATCGCGACGCCGTCGTAGGTCGATGTCCCACGTCCGATCTCGTCGAGCAGCACGAGGCTCCGCGCCGTCGCGCCGTGGAGTATGGCGCTGGTCTCGCTCATCTCCACCAGGAACGTCGACTGGCCGCGCACCAGATTGTCCGACGCCCCGACCCGCGTGAACAACCGGTCCACCGCGCCCACGACGGCCCGCCGCGCTGGGACGAAGGCGCCCATCTGGGCGAGCAGGACGCACAACCCGACTTGCCGGAGCAGCGTCGACTTCCCCGCCATGTTCGGCCCGGTGAGCAGGATCACGCGACCGGCCTCGTCGAGCAGCACGTCGTTCGGGATGAATGCTTCGCGCGCCATCATGCGCTCGACCACCGGATGGCGGCTTCCCTCGAGCACGAGGGCGAAGCCGTCGTTGACCTCGGGTCGGACGTACCCCTCGCGGTGGGCGACGTCGGCGAGGGCGCCCCACACATCGAGCCGGGCGAGCACACCGGCCGTCGTCTGCACCCGGGCGATCGTCTCGGCCACCCGGACGCGCAGGGTGTCCACCAGCTCCGCCTCGCGCGCCGCGATTCGCTCCTCGGCACCGAGCACCTTGGCTTCGTAGGCCTTGAGCTCGGGCGTGACGAACCGCTCGGCGCCGGACAGCGTCTGGCGCCGCTCGTAGTCCGCCGGCACACGGTCCCGGTGCGGGTTCGTGATCTCGAGGTAATAGCCGAAGACCTTGTTGAACCCGACCTTGAGTGAGGAGATGCCGGTGCGCTCGCGCTCGCGTGCCTGGAGCCCCGCGATGTACTGCTTCCCGCCGTCGCGAGCGTCCTTGAGCTCGTCGAGCTCGTGATCGTACCCGGCCCGGATCGCGTCGCCGTCGGACGCCTGGGCCGGCGGGCGCTCCACGAGTGCCCGGGCGAGCTGGTCGCCCAGGTCCTGGAGGAGATCGAAGCGGTCCGCGGCCTCTTCGAGCAGCGAAGCGCGCCCGCGTGCGTCCAGCCCGTCGAGCGCCGCGCGGACGTCGGGCAGACGGAGGATCGAATCCCGCAACGCCCCCAGCTCGCGCGGGGTCGCGCGCCCGAGCGCAGCGCGGCCCGCCAGGCGCTCGACGTCGCGCACCCCGTCGAGCCCTTCGCGCAGACGGTCCCGCCCACGGACATCCGCGACCAGGACCTCCACCGCGTCCAGGCGAGCGGTGATGGCCGCGGCGTCGACGAGCGGGGCGAGCAACCAGGCGCGCAACAGGCGGGCGCCCATCGGCGTCATGGTGCGGTCGAGGACGTCGAGCAGCGTCGTCCCCGCCGCGCCGGGGGAGCCGGGGAGGGCGGCCCGGAGCGGCTCCACCAGCTCGAGGTTGCGCCGGGTCATCTCGTCGAGCGGCAGCAGGTCGCCGCGCCGCAGCACGCGCGGGCGGGCGAGGTGCGGCAGGCCCCCCGGTTTGAGCTCCCGCGCGTAGCGGAGCAGCGCGCCCATGGCACCCAGGGCAGGGCGGTCGCCCGGCTCGACGCCGAGCCCGTCGAGGGATGCGACGCGGAACGTGCGTGCCAGGTCCTCGCGCGCGAGCTCGGGATCGAACTCCCACGCCTCGCGCTCGGTGCGTACGGCGCCCGGGAGGGGGACGGGGGCGGGTGCGCCGCCGGGAAGCACCACTTCCCGGGGTTCGTAGCGAGCGAGCACCGCAGCGAGGTCCTCCGGTCCAGCGGTCTCGAGCAGGAGCTCGCCGGTCGTGAGATCGAGCGCCGCCAGCCCGGCCGGCGCGCTCCGAGCGTCGACCGCCAGCAGGAAATTGTTCCGGCTGCGCTCGAGCCAGTCGTCGGCGAGGACGGTGCCGGGGGTGACGGTCTCGACGACTGCGCGCCGCACGAGACCCTTGGCGAGCTTGGGATCCTCCACCTGCTCGCAGATCGCCACGCGGTGACCGAGGCCGATCAGCCGCCGCAGGTACTCGGTCGCCGCCTTGACGGGAACACCGGCGAGGGGCACCTCCGCCGCGCCGCCGTTGTTGCGCGACGTGAGGGTGAGGCCCAGTTCGCGCGCAGCGAGCTGCGCGTCGTCCTCGAACATCTCGTAGAAGTCACCCATCCGGAAGAACAGGATGGTGTCGGGGTGTCGCGCCTTGATCTCGCGATACTGCTGCATCAGCGGTGTGTCCGCCTCGACTCGTGGCGTCATGGCTCCTCCACCACGAACGGCTGGCCTCCGAGCCGGGTCTTGAGGCGTCGCTGGGCCTGCGCGGCTTCGTCGTGCGACGCGTACCGCCCGACTCGCACCTTGAACAGGCCGCTCGTGTCACGCACCACGCGGGCGTCGAAACCCATCACCTTCAAGCGGGTGAGCATCTCGTCCACCTGCGCCGCGCTCTTCACGGCCATGACCTGGACGGCATACGTCGCGGCCGGAGGCGTGGGCCTCGCCTGGCTGTCGCCCGCCGTGGGCGCCGCGGCCGGCGGTGCGGCGGTGGCGGAGGCACAGCGCGAGGCGTAGAAGGTCACCTGATTCTTGAACTCCACGTCGGCGCCCGCGCCGTCCAGCGCCTCGCGGATCAACGGGCAGCCGTGAGCGTCATCTTTGAGGTCGAAGTAGGCGCGCGCGCCCCAAAAGTCCGCCCGGGCCCGCAACGGGGAATCGGGATAGTCGAGGCGCAGCCGCTCCGCCGCCTGCACAGTGGCCGCGGGATCGCCCTGGGCGAAGTAGAGCTGGGTGAGCAGCACGAGCGCCGAGTCGGCCCATACCGACCGCCCGTACTCGACCACGACGCGCTGCAGGTTCGTTGCGGCGGTCGTCGCGTCGGCCGCGATGCGGCCTGCGGTGAAGAGCACGCCGGGGTAGACGGAATCCTGCGGGGACAGGCGCGCGAGCAGCCGGCGAACCATGGCGCGCGCGGAGTCGGGGCGGGTCTGCGCGACTCGAAGGGCGGCCACGCGGCCCGTATCGGTCTGGGCCGACAGTCGGACTGCCGGACCGACGCACAGCAGCGCGGTCGCGACGGCGAGCATCCGTCCGGCGGTCACGCCGCCTCCCTCGCCCGCACACCCCACGATAGCACCAGCTGCTCCAGGATGCCGGCCTCGTCGGTCAGCGTGCTCGACTTGAGAGCGCGATCCGCGTCGAGGGCCAGCCGTAGCGCGCTGCGCAGCTCGCCGGCGGTCCAGAGCCCGGCCCAGCGGGCCCAGCGCAGAGCGGTCTGCTCCCAGCTCCCCAGGCCGTATGGTCGCGCCGCTCGGAGGTGCGACAGCAACGCACCCTCGAGGCGATCGCGTCGTTGCGCGTCGCGGTCGAGCTCCGCGCGGGCGAGCGCCGTGCCGACGAGGGCCGTGCCGAGGGCGCTGAGCATGCGGACCCCGCTCATACCTGCCTGCTCGAGCACCGGCCCGACGAGCTGGGCGGCGGCCGCTGCGCGCCGCTCGAGCGCGGCGTCTACGAAATCCTGGAGCGTTTCGCCCCGCCGCACTCCAACGAGCGCGGCCACTTCGTCCCGGCTGACGGGCCGCCCGACGCCGAGCGGTGCGAGCTTCTCGAGCTCCCGGGCGAGGCCGCTGAGGTCGCTTCCCACGCTGGCAAGGAGCAGCTCCCGGGCATCGGGTCCGAGAGTGAGACCCAGCTGCTTCGCGCGGTGCGTCATCCAGCGCTCGACCCGCTCCGGGGGCAGCGCCGCGACTTCCACCGCAGTCGCCTGGCGCAGCAGCTCGGCGTCGGGTGGCTCAGCGGTGCCGTGCACCAGCACCAGCACCGTGGTGGGGTTGGGGGACTGGAGGTAGCGGAGCAGCTCCTGGCGCACCTTGGCGGTCTTACGCACCTGCTCCATCCCTCGGACGACCACGGCCCGGGTCGCGGTGAGGATGGGCGGCGTGTTCACCAGCGCGTTGAACGCCTCGGGGTCGAGATCGGCGGCGGTGCGCTGGTCGATGTTGAAGTCACGGGCGGCCGGGTCGACCGCGCGCTCCAGCAGCGCGCGCACCGCCTCGTCCTTCAGCACGTCTTCCTCGCCGTGGAGATAGTAGACGGCATCCGGCGCGCCCTGCTTCAGGCTCCGGAGCAGCGCGTCAAAGGTGAGAGCCCCCATACGGGGCGGAAGTTACCGTGGCCTCGAGTCGAGAGAAAGCCTACCGCCCCGCGGATGCGGGCTCGACGAGCACGGAGCCGTCCGGGGCCTCGGGTCCCGCGAACACGCTCGCGCGCGGGTCCCGAAACGAGACGAACGGCACACCGGCCTGTACGACCGGATTCGGGAAGGGAACGGGCGGGAGCACCGGGGCGTGCGCGACGTCGGGGCGCCGGACGCCTTCCAGCGCCAGCATCGCGAGCGCCGCCGCGACGACCAGCGCCACCGCTACGCCCGCACTCGCCGGTACCTCCCGGGCTGCGCGGCGCTCGCGCTCGAGACGTGCGTCGAGCCGGCGTCGGAAGTCGCGCGAAGGCTCGATCGTCCCCGCGGCCTGCAACGCGAGCACGCCACGCCGCACGGCGGCGTCGTACCGTCGGCAACCGGCACAGCGTACGAGGTGGCGTTCGAAACGGTGCAGCTCGCGCGGGGCGGTGATCAGGCCGTCACGAAAATCCGTATACCGTTCGAGGAATTCAGCGCACGTCATCGCGAGAATCTACTACCGTCGGGCCAGCACTGGGTTCCCGGACCCCCCCAAACGCCCGCCCCCTTGCAAGGGCAAGGGGGCGGGGGGTGGGCCACGGGGGGACTAGGGCTTGTCGGGAGCCTACTCCAGCAGCGGCCCGATGAGCTGGGCGAAGCTGTTCCGGGCCCGATTGAGGCGGCTCTTTACGGTGCCGAGGTTGCAGCCCGTGATATCGGCGATCTCGGCGTAGCTCTTGCCTTCCAGCTCGCGGAGCACGAAGACGGCCCGGTGGTGAGTGGGTAGCTGGTCCACGCACTGGTCCACGGCCTCCTTGAGGAAGCGCTTGCGGTACAAGTCGTCCGGCCGCGCCGTGGTGTCTTCGAACTGGAGCGGCCGGTGGTCCGCCTCCCAGTGCTTCTTGATCGTCTGGAACAGCACCAGCGGGTTACGGCTGCGGTTCCGGAGCTCATTCTTCGCCAGGTTCGACGCGATGGTGTAGATCCAGGTCGAGAACTTCTTGGTCTGATCGAAGCGGTGGAGGTGCCGGAACACGCGGATAAAGACCTCCTGCACGAGGTCCTCCGCCCGCTCCCGGTCTCCGATGGTCCTATTGATGAAGTTGAGCAGCCGGGTCTGGTAGCGGTCCACCAGAGTGCCGAAGGCTTGGGGGTCGCCCGAGAGATGCTCAAGCACCAGCCGGCCGTCGTCGAACTCGTGTAGCGCCTGGCGCTCGAGCGCGCGCGGCGTCGCGACTGCCTGGCCATTCCGCTTGAGGGTTGCTCGCATGGACCGCTCCATGTTCAAGCCCGTGCACTTCCTCTAGTAAAAGATACGGCACGAACCGTACCGGTCGCATCACCCAGGTAACCCTCGATGCGGCCGCACCTCCACGGATTGAGCGTCGAGTCGGCCCGACACGTCCGTCCTCGTCGGGGGACAGTGGGTTGCTACATCCCGAGGACGAACCCGGCCATATAAAGGATAGCCACGACGGTCTTTGCGTCCCGGACTTCGCCGTCCCGGATGCGGGCCAGGACCTGCGACAACGGCTGTGGCACGACCTCGATGAACTCGTCGCGCTCGCGCGACGGCGTCCCCGCCGTCAGCCCGCTCGCCAAATAGAGGTGGATGACCTCGTCGGTGAAGCCGGGCGTGGTCCAGATCGAGGTCAGCCGCTCCAGGCGGCCGGCGGTGACCCCTGCCTCTTCCAGCAGTTCCCGGCGGGCGCACGCCTCGGGATCTTCCCCAGGGTCGAGTGTGCCGGCCGGGATCTCCCACAACGGACCGCCCGCAGCGTAACGGTACTGGCGGATCAACAGGATCGTGGGATCGGGATCCCCCCGTGGGTCGGAGGCGCACGGCACGATGGCGGCGGCGCCCGGGTGGCGGATGATCTCCAGCTCCCCCGTGGAGCCGTCGGGGAATCGCACCGTGTCGACGTCGACCCGCACGACCCGGCCGGTATAGACCCGGCGGCTCTCGAGCTGCATGGGCACCCTCAGCGGTTGAAGACCCAGGTGACGGGGACTTTAAACCCTTCGGCGAGGAAGTAGGCCGCGTTGCGCCGGGGATTCGACCGGATGGGGGAATTGGGGGCGGGCGATGTGAACGGCAGGAGTCCCAGCCGCGTGGCGATGATCCGGAGGCGCAGCATATGGAAGCCGTCGGACACGAGCAGTACGCGGCGGTTGTCCTTCCCCGAGAACCATTGGGCGACGGCTTCGAGCGAGGCCGACGTGCTCGCTCCCGCCGGCAGCCCGACGACCGCGCCGTCGGGGAGTCCGGCCCTGAGGAGGTAGCGCCGTCCCACTTCCGATTCGCTCACCGTGTCGCCCGATCCGACGCCGCCGGTCACCAGGATCACGGGCGCGAGCCCCCGCTGGTACAGCGCCGCCGCGTGGTCGAGCCGCGCGCGGAACACGGGCGAGGGGCGGCCGTTGTACTGTGCTGCGCCGAGGACGGCGATCGCGTCGGCAGCGGTGGCCT
>Ga0209469_1001806_pt1 | contig 10980 bp, 14 predicted proteins | sample GraSoiAngelo_123_FD_185880 | JGI IMG/M metagenome (GOLD analysis project Ga0209469, IMG submission 185880) | Grasslands soil microbial communities from the Angelo Coastal Reserve, California, USA - 14_0927_02_40cm (SPAdes) (version 2) | ecosystem: Environmental > Terrestrial > Soil > Grasslands ... | reverse complement strand
CCTCGCGGTGATCGCGCTCGGCATGTTCGGTTTCGGCTTCGCGCTGGTTCCCTTCTACGGCCAGATTTGCGCGGCGCTCGGCGTGAACAGCCTGACGCAACGCGACAGCGTTTCCAATACGCAGATCGATGCATCCCGCACGGTGACCATCGAGCTCGATTCCAACACCCACGATCTGCCCTGGCGCTTCCGGCCGCTCGTCAATCACCTGCAGGTCCACCCCGGCGAGCTCGCCACGGTGGAGTACGAAATCGTCAACCAGCGCGCCGCGCCGGTGACCGGCCAGGCGGTGCCGAGCTACGGCCCGCAGTTCGCCGGCGAGTACTTCAAGAAGCTCGAATGCTTCTGCTTCACGCAGCAGACGCTGGCGCCCGGCGAGACGCGGCGCATGCCGGTGACCTTCGTGGTGGATCCGAAGCTGCCCAGGGACGTGAATACGATCACGGTTTCCTACACCTTCTTCGAGGTCGCGGGCCGCGGAGGGAAGTCGTGATGCACGCGGTCAAGGCGGTGCTCTCCGGTGTCATCGGCATTCGGCGCAGGGCCGATGCCGAGAAAACGCCGCTAAACCCGGTGCACGTGATCATCGTCGCCTTCGTGTCGGTCGTGCTTTTCATACTGAGCTTGGTCACGATCGTGCACTTCGTGACGCGCTGAACCAGGGGAACAAAATGACGCAAAACGCATCCACGCACGGCCGGCAACAGCACTACTCGGTGCCGCAGCCGGCGCCCTGGCCGATCCTGGGCTCGGCGGCGCTGCTCCTGATGGCGATCGGCGGGGTATTCGTGATGAACGGCACCCGCGCCGGTTGGGCGTCGATCGGCGCCGGCTTTCTGCTGCTGATCTACATGATGGCGCGCTGGTTCGGCGACGTGATCCGCGAGTCCGAAGGCGGCAAATACGGGGGCTGGGAGGATCTGTCGTTCCGCTGGGGGATGAGCTGGTTCATTTTTTCGGAGGTGATGTTCTTCGGCGCGTTCTTCGCAGCCCTGTTCTGGGCGCGGGTTTATTCGGTGCCGGACCTGGGGAGCATCGAAAGCAACGCGCTGATGTGGCCGGGGTTCGCGCCCCGCTGGCCCAGCGCAGGGCCGGCCTTCGAGGAGCAGTTCGCGCCGATGGCGGCGTGGGGCATCCCGGCCATCAACACGCTGCTGCTGCTTTCGTCGGGCGTGACCGTAACCATGGCGCACTGGGCGCTGAAGGAGAACGACCGCAGGCAGCTGATCGCGTTCCTCGCGCTCACCGTCCTGCTCGGGGCGCTGTTTCTCTTCCTCCAGGCCTACGAGTACGGCCACGCGATCCGCGAGCTGAACCTGAAGCTCTCGACCGGCATCTACGGCTCGACCTTCTACATGCTGACGGGGTTCCACGGCTTCCACGTCACCTGCGGCGCGGTCATGCTGACGGTGATCCTGGTGCGCTGCATCCGGGGCCACTTCACGCCCGACCATCACTTCGGCTTCGAGGGCGTCGCCTGGTACTGGCACTTCGTCGACGTGGTGTGGCTGGGCCTGTTCATCTTCGTTTACTGGCTCTAGAGCCTGCCCTTGATCCAGCCGAAGTAATACCCGGCCATCAGGAACAGGAACAGGCCAACCGACAGGCCCACGCGCGCGGCGAGGGTCTTGACCGCGCGCTTCGAGCCGCTGCGGTCCTGGTAGATGAACACCAGCGCCGAGAACAGGCTCGCCACGATCAGCACGAACACCGCGATCACGAAGTAGCGAAGCATGCTTGCAGGATACTCTTTCCGACCGCGCAGATGGCCGCTCGCGCTGGCTGCAGTGGCGTGCGGCGCCGGCATCGCGCTCGGCAACTGGCAGGCGCGCCGCGCCGAGGAAAAGCGCGCGCTCGGCGCAGAGGTTGACCAGGCATTGAAGGCTGCGCCGATCGAAATTTCCGCCACTCTGGTTGAAAATAAGAACCTGCTCCTGAAGCGCGTCGCCGCGCGCGGCGAGTTCGTCGCCGAGCGCACGCTGTTTCTCGACAACAAGATCCGGCGCGGGCGCGTCGGCTATGAGGTGATCACGCCCCTGAAGCTTGCGCGTTCCTCTCTGCATGTCCTGGTCAATCGCGGCTGGATAGAGGCGCCGCGCTCGCGCGACGTGCTGCCGGAGGTGCGCACCCCGGCAGGCGAGACGCGCGTCGAGGGGCTTGCGCTCGAGCGCCTGCCGCACGCGTTGCAATTGAAGGAGGATCTCCAGGGCAGAGTGCGCCAAAACGTCGACCTCGGCGCCTTCGCCGCCGACACCGGCCTCGCCCTGCAGCCGATCGTCATCGAGCAGCGCTCGGATTCGGGCGACGGCTTGCTGCGCGAATGGCCGCGCGCGGATGCAGGGATCGAGCGCCATGAAAGCTACGCGCTGCAGTGGTATTCGCTCGCGGCGCTCGCCGTGATCCTCGCCGCGGTGCTCTCGTTCCGCCGGACCGGATGAGCAACTATCGCGCTCTCGTGCTCGCGACGCTCGCGCTCGCCTTCGTGGTGGTTGTCGTCGGCGCGTACGTGCGGCTCTCCGATGCCGGCCTGGGCTGCCCGGACTGGCCGCTCTGCTATGGCCAGCCCGTTCCCGCGCAGATGCCCGACGACCTCGCGCATGCCAAGGCATGGAAGGAGATGGGGCACCGTTATTTGGCCGCGGCCCTGGGTCTTCTGATCCTTTTCGTCTTCTTCATGTCCCTGAGAAAACGGCAATCCCGCTCGCTGGCCGCCGCGCTCGTCCTCCTCGTAGTGTTCCAGGCGACGCTCGGCATGTGGACAGTGACCATGCTGCTCAAGCCGGCGATCGTCACCGCTCACCTTCTCGGCGGCATGGCGATGCTCGCGCTGCTTGTATGGCTTGCACTTCAGCAATTTGATTTCGCTGGAGACCCCAGAACGCGCGCGGTACGCTTTGCGGCATTCGTCGGCCTTGTCGCAGTGGTGGTGCAAATCGCGCTGGGCGGCTGGGTCAGCGCGAACTACGCCGCGCTCGCCTGCCCTGATCTTCCGGGATGCCTAGGGCAGGCGCTGCCGCCGATGGACTTCGCCAACGCGTTCCACGTGCTGCGCGAGCTGGGGCACACCGGCGAAGGCGAGATCCTGCCGCGCGAGGCGCTCACCGCCATTCACTGGACGCACCGCGTGTTCGCGCTCGTCCTCGTGGCCGTCGCGGGCTGGGCTGCCCTCAAAGCGTCCAGAATTGCAGCGTTACGGCCGCTGGCGGCGCTTACCGGGATCCTTCTCCTCCTGCAGTTCTCGCTCGGCGTGTTCAATGTGGCGCTCGGCCTGCCGTTGGCGCTCGCCGCCGCTCACAATGCCGGCGCCGCGCTTCTGCTTATCTCGCTCGTCGTGCTAAACTTTTTTGCTTTCCGCGGCTTGCGCCCCTTCCGGTGAATACCCAGGTCCTTTCCCAGAGCTTCACGCAAAAGCTGCGCGCCTGCTACGCGCTCACCAAGCCTCGCGAGGTGTTCCTCGCCACGCCAGGGGTTGTTCCCATTCAAATTCTTATTGCAGGGACCGCCGGGATCGCTTTGGTCGCCGGCGCCGCGGCGGCGATCAATTGCCTGGTGGAGCAGAAGATCGACGCGGTGATGCAGCGCACGCGCTGGCGGCCGCTGCCGCGCGGCGAGCTGACGGTGCAGCAGACGCTCGCTTTCACCGCCGCGATCGGCGGCTTGGGCTTGTGGCTGCTCTACCGCTTCGTCAATCCGCTCACCATGTGGCTCACCGTGGCCACTTTCATCGGCTACGCCGTCCTCTACACGCTGGTGCTGAAGCCCGCCACCCCGCAGAACATCGTCATCGGCGGCGCCTCCGGCGCCATGCCGCCGGTGCTGGGCTGGGCGGCGGTGACGGGCGAGGTGACCACCGAGGCGATGCTGCTGTTCCTCATCATCTTCGCCTGGACCCCGCCGCACTTCTGGTCGCTCGCGCTGTATCGGACCGAGGACTATGCGCGCGCGGGCGTGCCCATGCTTCCGGTGACCCACGGCAAGCACTACACGCGCCTCCAGGTCCTGCTCTACACGCTGATCCTCTTTGCCGTGACCCTGCTGCCTTACGTGGTGCGGATGAGCGGCTGGCTCTATCTCGGTGCCGCGATCGCGCTGGGAGGGGTATTCGTCGCTTACGCGCTGCGCATCTATCTCGCGTACAGCGACCTCGTCGCGCAGAGAACTTTCCGGTATTCGATTGCCTACCTTGCCGCGTTGTTTGCCGCGCTTCTCGTCGATCATTATCTGTAGCCTTGCGCTGCTCGCCGGCTGCGACCGCGCCGGCCCGAAGTTCAAGAGCACCGACATCACCGGCGTCGAGTACGGCCGGACGCTCGAGCTCACCGACCAGAACGGCAGGCCGCGTCACCTCGAGGACTTTCGCGGCAAGGCGGTGGTGCTGTTCTTCGGCTTCACGCACTGCCCGGACGTCTGCCCCACGACGCTGGGCGACATCGCCAACGCGCTGAAGAGCCTCGGCCCGGATGCCGAGCGGGTACAAGTCCTCTTCGTCACCGTTGATCCGGAGCGAGACACGCCGCAGGCGCTCGCGCAGTACGTCACCGCCTTCGATCCGCGTTTTCTCGCGCTTTACGGCGACCTGGCGGCCACGCAGCGCACCTCCAAGGAATTCAAGATCTACTTCGAGAAGCGAAGGAGCGGCGACAGCTATACGATCGATCACAGCGCGCAGTCGTACGTCATCGACCCCCAGGGGCGCCTGCGCCTGCTGGTGCGCCAAGATCGCATCCGCGAAGATCTCGTGGACGACCTGCGCACCTTGCTGCGGTAGCTTGTTGGTTTCAGTTTCTCATGCTGACCGCGCCGCGATCGATGACCATGATGCGGTCTACCATGCGTTCGGAATGCTGCAGGTCGGACTCCGACAGAATCACCGACATGCCCTCGAGCTTGAGCCTGCCGACCACCTCCGCCAGCCGCTGCGCCAGTGCCGGCGCCACACCCTCGAAAGGCTCGTCGAGCAGCAGCAGCTTGTCGCCGCACATCAGCGCGCGGCCGATCGCCACCATCTTCTGCTGGCCTCCCGAAACCTGCGATCCCTTGCGCAGCGCGAAGCCGCGTAGCTCCGGGATCAGCCGGTAGACCTTCTCCAGACGTTGGGCGGCGTCCGGCTGCTTCGCTGCCCAGGCGGGCAGCAGCAGGTTCTCCTCCACCGTCAGGTTGGGAATCAGGCGGCGGTCTTCGGGCATATAGCCGATGCCCATGCGCGTGCGGCGCCAGGTCGGCGTCGCGAGCAGGTCGGCACCGTGGAAGCTGATCGCACCGCTCGAGACCTTGAGGATCCCCATGATGCTCTTCATGAGCGTGGTCTTGCCGGCGCCGTTGCGCCCGATGAGCCCGGCCATCGTGCCGACGGGCAGCGCGAGCGAGACATCGCGCAGGATCTGGACCGACTGAATAGAGACGTTGAGGTTTTCGACCTTAAGCACGCAGCACCCCACCCACCACGTAGCGCTTCACCTCCGGATCGGCGAGCGCAATCTCCGGCGCCGCGTCGGCGATGATGCGCCCGTCGTAGAACGCGAGCACGCGCCCGGCAAAGCGGCTTACCACCTCCATGTCGTGCTCGACAAACAGCACCGTGGCGCCCTCGGCGCGCACTGCCGCCATGATCATTTCCATGATCACGAACTTTTCCTCCGCCGACACGCCGCTGGTGGGCTCGTCAAGCAGCAGAATCTTGGGCTTGGCCACCATGGTGAGCGCGATATCGAGCAGCTTCCTGACTCCGCCCGGCAGCACCTGCGCGTTCTTGTCGCGGTACTCGGCCAGGCCGAAGCGCTCGAGGATGCGCTCGGCGACATCTTCCGCCGGCAGGTCGTGCCCCGGCACCAGCGCCCGGCCGCGCGAGAAGAATCCGCCGCGGCCCGCGTTCCTCAGCACCACGCCGATGCCGACCAGCATGTTCTCGAACGCGGTGAGCGAGGCGTAGAGCTGCGGGATCTGGAACGAGCGGCAGATGCCCAGGCGCGTGACGTCGCGCGGCGCGAGCTCGGTGATGTCGCGGCCCTCGTAGCGGATGCGCCCGCGGTCGGGCTTGAGATAGCCCGTGATCATGTTGATGAAGGTGGTCTTGCCGGCGCCGTTGGTGCCGATCAGGCCCACCACGGAATCCCTTTCGATGGCGGCGTTGATGTCGCTCGCCGCGGTGACCGCGCCGAAGTTCTTGTTCAGGCCCTGCGCGTCGAGAATCGCCGCCATCTCAAGCCGCCTTGCGCCCGCGGAACAGCGACCACAGGCCGTTCGGCAGGAACACGATAACCACCAGCAACGAGCCGCCGAGCACCATCTGCCAGGTATTGGGCGAGATGCCGAAGGCCACCGTCTGGATGACGCCGAAGACGAGCGCGCCGAGGAACGGCGCGATGACGTTGCCAGTGCCTGCGAGGATAGTGATGAAGATGAACTCGCCTGAGGTCGTCCAGTAGGCCATTTCCGGGTCGATATGCCCGACGGTCGTGGCGGCGAGCGCGCCGCCCAGTCCCGCGAGCGCCGCGGCGATCACATACTTGACGTGGATCGCGTGCCGCGCCGAGGCGCCCATGTACTCGACCCGGATCTCGTTGTCCTTGATCGCCGACGCAAGCCTGCCGAGCGGCGTGCCCAGGTAGCGGTGCACCAGCAGCGCGGCGATGAACGCCACCAGCAGCGCCACCGCGAGCACCGTGTAGCGCACCCAGGCGTCGGCGGGGCGCAATCCGAACAGCGTCGAGGGCAGCACATGGAAGCCATCGGTTGAACCGAGCGCCTCGGTCTTCACCAGCAGCCCGTAGAGGATCATCGAGACCGCGAGGCTCAGCAAGCCGAAGAAAATGCTGCGGTAGCGCGCCAGCAGGAAGCCAAGCGCAAAGCCGACCAGTCCCGCTGCCGCCGTGCCGGCGAGCATCAGCGTGAACACGTCACTCGCGCCGAACAGGCGTCCAAGCATGCCGGCGGCGTAGGCGCCGATGCAGTAATAGAGCGCCTGGCCGAAGGACACCAGGCCGCAGCGCAGCAGGATCATCAGGCCGAGGACTACCAGCCCCTTGGCGAGCGCCACGGTCACGAGGAACAGCGTCCATTGAGGCAGGAACTGGCCGAAGACCAGCAGCGCGAGCAGGATCAGCCCGAGCGTGCGCGGTGTGCGGTCGCGGCTCATATCTTCCTCGCCTCGGCGATGCTGAACAGCCCGCGCGGCCTGAACGCGAGCACCATCGCCATCACCAGGTAGATCACGAACAGCTCGGCCTGCGGCAGGTAATGGATGGCGGCCGAGCGCACCAGGCCGACCATCACCGCGCCGAGCGCCGCACCGGGGAGGCTTCCCAGGCCGCCGATGACCACCACCGCAAACGACAGCACGATCACTTCGACGCCCAGTGCCGGAACCACCGACACGGTCGGCGCGGTGAAGGCCCCGCCGATCGCCGCGAGCAGCGAGCCGAAGGTGAAGGTGTAGAGATACATCCGGTCGACATTGATGCCCATCGCGCGGCTCACCTCGGTGTCGTGAATCACCGCGACCAGCAGCTTGCCGGTGCGCGTGCTGCCCAGCATCCAGGCGAGCCCCGCGCCGCACGCGATCGCCACGCCGACCAGGATCAGGTTGTAGTACGGGTAGGTGAGGTCGAGCACGTCGAAGCTGCCGAGCAGGCCGTAGGGCTCGGCGATGAAATACGGGTTCACGCCCCAGATCATCTTGATGACGTCCTCAAGGATCAGGAACAGGGCATAGGTGATGAGCAGAATCACCACTTCGTCCTTGGCGTACATGAAGCGCAGGATGCCGCGCTCGATCAGCGGCGCGACGATCACCGACACAAGCAGCGCCGAGCCGAGCAGGACCGCGTACGATAGCGACGGCGGCATGCCCCTGGCCAGCAGCGCTCCGGTGATCGACGCCGCGGCGTAGGCGCCGAGGGCATAGAAGCTGCCATGCGTCACGTTGACGATCTTCATGACGCCGTAGATCAGCGTCAGTCCGACCGCCGCGATGAACAGCCAGGACGAATAGATGATGCCGTCGATAAGGACGGCTAGGAGCTGTTCCAGTCGGAACGCTTACTTCTTGAACCCGTTGGCGATCCAGTCGGCGGCTTTTACGCCGTCCGGCGGGTTGACCATGGTAGCCGGGTAGCGCTTGACGTTCGCGACGGTCATTTTGCCCTTGACCAGCTTGCTCACGCCGTAGGCGGTCTCGGTGATCGCCTGGTGGCCGGCGCCGATAACCATTTCGACCTTGCCGGCCGGGCTCTCGAAAGTCAGGCGCTCGAAGGCCGCGATCACCTCGTCGGTGCTCGGGCGTTTGCCGCCGTTCGCGGCCTGTGCCTTCTCCCAAGCCGCCTTGGTGCCGAGGATCGCCTGCGCCATCTGGTAGGCAGCGTAGTTGGGCGGCACGCCGTAGCGGTCGGCGAAAGTTTTCGAGAACCACCTGTTCAGCTCGTTGTCCGGCGCGTAGGGGCCGTAGGGTCCGCGCGCGCCGATCACTACGCCGTCCGGGATGTGCTCGGCGAGCTTGTACATCGCGGTTTCGCCGGTGGTGAGGATCACAGTGCTGCGCTTGAACAGGCCGCGCGGGCCGGCCTGCAGTATGAACGCCTCGAGGTCGCCGTCCCAGAAGCTCGAGTGCACGACGTCCGCCTTGGCGCCGAGCACCGTCGAGATTTCGGCGTTGTATTGCCCGGCAAAGAGCTTCGGCATCTGCGAGGTCGCGACCTGGACGCCCGGAGTGAGCTGCTTCATCGATGCCTCGAAGTCGACCCAGGAGTCCTGGCCCCAGGCATAGTTCTGGTTCACGCCCGCGATGCTCTTGATCTTGCCCGCCTTGAGCTCTTTGACATAGAGCGCCGCGCCGACGCTGTCCATGGTCGCGGTCGAGGCGGTGCGGAACACGTACTTGTAGCTCTTTTCCTCGAAGATGCGCGGCGTGCCGCAATCGAAGAACACGGTGAGCTTCTTCAGTTCCTCGGCCACCGGCGCGACGGCAAGGCAGTTGCCGCTCGAGACGTAGCCGATCACCATGTCGACGTTGTCGCGCTGCGCCAGGTTGCGGAACTCGGTCACCTGAGTGGTGGCGGGGCCCGATTCGTCGACCAGCTGCATTTGCAGCGCGGCGCCGCCGAATCCCCTCGCCGCGTAAGGCGCAGGCACCTTGGTGCCATTCAGCATCTCGACCATGATCTCCGCGGCATTGCGCGCCGGGACGCCGAACGGACTTGCGGCCGGCCCAGAGAGGAAGGTGACAACGCCGATCTTGAGCGGCGCTTCCTGGGCGAGCGATGCGGCCGGCGCGAATGCGGCGGCGGTCATGGCAATGACCAGCTTGTTAACGAAGTACACGGTCTCTCTCCCCTGTGATATCTCTCATCTTAAAGCGGCAAACCTTGGGGCAGCACCCGGTTTCAGCAGCCCCGCCGCGATCAGGGCGGTGCGGATGCGCTCGATCTCGGCCTGCGGCAGCTTGACGAGCGGCGGCCGCACCACGGCGCGTGGCAGCTTTCCGAGAAGCACCAGCGCCTCTTTCATGCGGTTGTGCATGTCGACCGAAGGCTCGCTGTAGAACGCCTCGGCGGTCGGCCAGATGCGGTCGTTCGCCAGAGCTGCACGTGCAAATCGGCAATAACCGAGCCGCTGCCCGAGAGCAGGCCGTTGCAGCCGAGTACCAGCGAGGCCATCAGCCAGGTGCTGTGCGTGGTGAGCACGTTGACAGGCAGGGTGCGCGACTGCAGCACGCGGATGTGGCGCTCGTGCAACTGCGGGTTCGAGCACCAGTCCTTGATCGCGCGCACCGTCGGCACCGCGTCGAGGATCTTCGAGAGCGTCGCGAGCGGATAGCCTTGACCGCCGGCGAGCCCATACTGAAAGACGATCAATGGCAGGTCCGTGGCGTCGGCGATGCGCTTGAAGTGGTCGAGCGCCATCTCGGGGCGCTGGCCGAAGGTATAGACACCCGAGGGAAACACCAGCAGGGCGGAGGCGCCGCCCTCATGCGCCATTTTCGCGATGCGAGCCGCCTCCAGCCCATTCTCGGCGTACACGCCGTTCACGATCGGCATGCGCGCGCCGATCTCGTCGAGGGTGATCCCCAACACGCGCCGCTGCTCCTCGAAGCTGCACGACGCGACCTCGGAGGCGTGCGCATTGGTGGTGATCGCGGCGACGCCCTCGACCGAGCTCACGTCGCGCAGGTGGGCGCGGTACGAGGCCTCGTCGATCGAGAGGTTGTCGTCGAACGGCAGCAGCACGGCGGGGATCACCCCGTGCGGAACGTAATCTGGGTGCCTTGGCATGGGCGGCCTCCGCGAACGCCGGCGAATCGGCTCGACTCCGCTACATCTTAACCCGCCGCTCTGCTCCGGTCGCGTGGTTTGCGCCGCCGGGCAGCAGCCCTATCTCGCAGGCCTTGATCTGCAGCGCGAGGTACTTCGAGTAGATGCGGCACTGGGTGAAACTCCCGGCGATGAACCACAGGCCCGGCTGGGCGGTGCGCGTGAACATGTTGCGCAGCTCCTGCTCATCGCCGAATCCCCAGATGGGGCCGACGCGAGCCGCGACATCGTCGCCGAACAGCTTGCGAACCAGATATTCCTGTCCTTTGTAGCCGCTTGCCAGCACGACCAGGTCCGCGGCGAGCGTATCGCCGGTGCGCATCCGCGCCCCCTCGGCGACGAACCCGGCGATATCGGAAAATTGCACCAGTCCTATCTCACCGGCAACGATCAAATCGGAACAGCCGACATTGAAGTAGTAGCCGCCACCGCGGGTGAGGTACTTGAACTGCCAGCCGGTTCCGTCTTCCCCGAAATCAAGCTTGAAGCCCACGCGCTCGAGCGCATCGAGAAGGTCCCGGTCCATTTTCTTCGCCTGCTCGGTCAGCAGCCTGTGGCTCTTCCGCGCCAGGGGAAGCGGTATGGAAGTATTGATGAGGTCGCAGTCCTCCAGAGGAGGTCCTTCGTCGTACAGCGCGTAGGGGAGTTGCGCGCTCGGCTCGATATTGACGATCAA
>Ga0209469_1001805_pt1 | contig 10982 bp, 10 predicted proteins | sample GraSoiAngelo_123_FD_185880 | JGI IMG/M metagenome (GOLD analysis project Ga0209469, IMG submission 185880) | Grasslands soil microbial communities from the Angelo Coastal Reserve, California, USA - 14_0927_02_40cm (SPAdes) (version 2) | ecosystem: Environmental > Terrestrial > Soil > Grasslands ... | reverse complement strand
CGCCCTGCGACTGCTTGCGCCGGTGCAGCACCGCGAGGCGCTCCGGGCCCACGAAATGCGGCGGGTAGATGCAGCACAGCTCCCGGTCGAGCTGCGTGAAGATCATGTCGAGGTGGATCGCGGTCCGCTCGGCGGGCAGGACGACAACGATCACGTCCTTCACGCCGCAGTGCGCGAAGACGAGGTCGCAGAGGTGGTCGAGCGCCGCCGGGCTCGAGCGCTCGCTGAAGCCGAGCACGAGGAGGTCGGGCCGGATCGGGTGGACGTCGCCGCCCTCGAGCGTGTAGTTGTTGCGCTTCTCCTCGGAGCCGTCGTACAGGATCCCGGCGTTTTCGAGGCACGGGTGGTAGCGGAACAGGGCCTTGATGAGCAGCTCTTCCGTCCAGCGCACGCCGTAGCGCATCGAGCCGATGATCGAGTGCTCTCCGATCACGATGCCGACGTCGCGCGTGAAGAACAGGTTGGGCAGCGGCGGAAGCGCGTACCCCGTCTCGTTGAGCGCGCGGGCGATCGGCCCGGCGTCTTCCAGCGCACCCTCGATCATCAGGCCGACGAGCTGCTCGGCCGGGAGCTCCCCCAGCCTTTTCGCGAGGGCGTCCGAGGGCACCACCTCCAGCGCCCGGGTGACGAGGAATTCCCGCACATCCGGGCGGGTGACGAGCTCGGTCAGGAGCGCGCGCACCTCGTACACCTGGGCGAAGCGCTCCAGCACCGCGACGAAGCGCCGGTGCTCGCGTTGGGCCAGCTCGAGGTCGATGATGTCGTCGTAGAGGTAGTCTTCGCGATTGCCGGGCGTGACGGCGAGCAGCTCGGGACCGGGCGTATGCACGAGCACGGCCCGCAGCGGGCCGATCTCGGAGGTGACGCGGACGCGGGCCATGGGGGGGGAATCTAACCGGGCATCCGCTCGCCGGCTAAGTAACTGCGAAGGGCGACGTTATGTTGCTCCAGCAAGCGAGTGCGGGATGTGGAGTGCGGAGTGCGGAATGTCGGCGCATGCATCGCTCGCCGAGCGACCTCCCATTTCAACTCCGCACTCCGAATTCCGCACTCCGCACTAGTCGTTCTAGCGGTTCGCCAGCGCGAAACTCAGCGTCTCGAGCTCGAGCGCCATGTTGACGGACTTCACGACCACGTCGGCCGGGACGGCGAGCCGAATCGGCGCGAAGTTGAGGATCGCTTTCACTCCCCCCTGGACGAGCTGGTCGGTCACGTCCTGCGCCGCGTCGGCGGGGGTCACGACGATCGCGATGTCGGTCGGCTCCTTCTTCAGGTCGCTCGCGATGTGGCGCACGTCGCGGACTACGAGACCGTTCCAGCGCGAGCCGACCTTGCGCGGGTCCCTGTCGTAAATCGCCGCGACGTGGAAGCCGCGCTGCCGAAACCCCGGGTACTGCACCAGCGCCCCGCCGATGCGTCCCGCCCCGACGAGCACGACGCGGTACGTCCGCTTCAGCCCCAGGATGTCGCGCAAGCGCGCGGTGAGCTCGGGGACAGAGTAGCCGAGCCCCCGCTTGCCGAACGAGCCGAAGAACGAGAGATCCTTACGCACCTGCGCCGACGTGGTCGCGCCGCGGCGGGCGAGCTCGGCGGAGGAGATGGTGGTCTTGCCCAGCGCGTCGAACTGCTCGAGGAACCGCAGGTACAGCGAGAGCCGCCGCACTGTGCTCCCGGAAATCTTCCGCATATTGTGAATGATTTCACAATCAGCCCGTCCAGCGCAAGAGCCGCGCGAACGCCTCGGGGTGCAACGTCTCGGGCCGCGCCGCCGGATCGAGGCCGAGCTGCTGCAATCCCCTGAGCACGGCGGCGGCCGGCCGGCCGGTCGCGGCCATGACCACGTTGCGGAGCTGCTTGCGGCGACGCGTGAAGCAGGCGGTGACGAACGCGCGGAACGCGCCGAGCTGCTCGACGGCGACGAGCGGGTCCTGCCGGGGCGTCAGTCGGACCAGCGCGCTCTGGACCTTGGGAGCAGGATGAAACGCGCCGGGCTTCACGACGAACAGCTGCTCCACGCGACACGTCGCCTGCACGCCGACGCTCAGCGCCCCGTAGTCCCTCGAGCCGGGCCGTGCCGCCAGGCGCTCGGCGACCTCCCGCTGCACCAGAAACACGATGCGCTCGGGAAGCGGCGGGGTGAGGGCCTTGTCGATGAGGGGAGAGGTGATGGCGTAGGGGATGTTGCCGATGACTTTGAATTGCGGATTGCGGATTGCGGATTGCGGATTGGCAATTTGGGATGGGACGAGGTCATGCCAGTCCAACTTCAGCGCGTCCCCTTCGACGACCTCGGCATTGTCAAGTCCGCAATCCGCAATCCGCAATCCGCAATCGTATGCCAGTCGGCGGTCCCGCTCGACAGCGATGACGCGCTGCACGCGTGGGGCCAGGACCGCGGTCAGGGCGCCCGGCCCCGCTCCGATCTCGACCACCACGTCGCCGGGCGTGGGATCGAGGGCGTCGACGATCTTGGTGAGCAGCCTCGGGTCGCTCAAGAAGTGCTGCCCGAGTCGCTTCTGTCGCTGCTGCGGAATCACACCTTGAGGACGACGAGGGTGCGATCGTCGGCGGCGGGACCGCCGCCGGTGAAGCCGGCGAGGTCGGCGTACACGGCCTCGAGGATGTCGCGGGCGGGGCGGTCGGTGAGCCGGGCGACGTGCCCCAGCACCCGCGCTTCGCCGAAGCGGTCCCCGCGCTCGCGGTCGGCTTCCGCTTCGGCCACGCCATCGGTGAAGAGGCAGACCACGCCCTCACGCGGCCGCCACCGCAGCACCCCGTCCTGGCCGGGAGTCGTAGCGGCGCCGAGCGGCGGCCGCGTCGCCTCGAGCCGGGTCGCCTGACCGGTCCGGCGATCCACAAGAAACGCGTGCGGGTGCCCGGCGTTGGCGTAGGTGAGCCGCCCCGCGCGCGGGTCGACCACCGCGTAGCACAGGCTGAGAAACATCTCCGTCCGCCCCAGCTCTTCGACGAGCGACTGCTCGATCCGCTGGAGCACCTCCGTCGGGGTCGCGGCCGATTGGGCATGGATGCCCGAGACGGCCATCACGAGCGCCATAATCAGCGCCGCGCCGAAGCCGTGGCTCGTGACGTCGCCGATGATCACGCCGACGCGGTCCTCGGGGAGGTTGAGCAGGTTGTAAAAATCCCCGCCCACCGACTCGGCCTGGCGGCAGCGGGCGGCGACATCCACGCGGGCCGCGATGACGAGGGGCGAGGGGAGCAGCTTCAGCTGCAGGTCATGCGCCAGCTCCAACTCGCGCCGTACCCGCTGCTGGCTCAAGTCCTTGGCGACCAGGGTCGCGTTCTCGATCGCGGCGCCGATCTGATTGGCGATGGCGGCGACGAGCTTGCGGTCGCCCGCGGTGAACGCATCGGCGCCGAGCCGGTCCGTCAAGTTGATGACGCCGATCGGCTTGGCGCGCTCCCCGGGCGTCGCGTACAACACGGGCACGGAGAGGAACGCCTTTCCTTTGTAGCTGCGGCCCTCGGGGCAGCCGGGGTTCACCGCCTGGGCATCGGTGGGGTCGTAGCTCACGATGCGCATGTCGCGGAACACCCGCGCGGAGACCGAGCAGGGGTCGTCGACCTCGATCGGCTCGACGTCCTGCACGTTCATCCCCTGCGCGGCCACGATGCGCAGCAGGCCGCGCTCCCGATCGTGCACCAGCAGGGTGGCGCGCCCGGCCCGCACGACGCCGGCGACCTCCCGCAGGATGCGGTCCGCGGCCTCGTCGAGCCGGATGGTCTGGCCGAGGATCTCGCTGATGGTATAGATCAGGTCGATCTCTTCGTACCGCTCTGACAGCTCCGCCGCCACTTGCGCGGCGTCGCGTTCGGCGCCGAGCGCGGCACCCACGATCGCGGCCAGCGTTCCGGGAGCCCGCGGCCCGTCGCCCGGGCCCCGGATTTCCAGCCACACGCCGTCCACGTCCGGCACGGGCTCAAACCAGGCCGGCCCGCGTGGCGTGTCGATCGCGTGGCCGGCGGACCGGCCCGCGAGCGGCGGCGCCCAGTCGTCCTCGTCCGGTGCTCCGGCGCCCGCCGGGACGCGCCGTCCGTCGACGTGCCACAGGGCGAGCCGGGCGCCCGACAGCTGCTCGAGCGCCGCCAGCATCCGCTCCAAGCGGATCAACCCGCTCGCAACGTCAGGCAGATGGAGTTCCCGGCGGCGCTGAACGCGACGTGGTCCACGAGACTCCGCAGCACGAACAGGCCGCGCCCGTCCTCGCGCTCGAGTCGGCCCGGGAGTGTGGGATCGGGCACGGCGGCGGGGTCGAAGCCCTGCCCGGCGTCGGTCACGTGAATGTGCACGGCGTCGCGCCCCGCCTCCACCCGTACGTGCACCACCCGGCGGGGATCGTGGCGGTTGCCGTAGGCGATGGCGTTGGCGAGCGCTTCCGCGAGCGCGGTGCGCAGGTTGAAGCGGACCCGACGGGGCGACAGCACGCCGCGCGTGAACCGCTGGGCGATGAGCTCCACCGCGGGACCGACGTAGCCCAGGTCGCTCGGGACGTCGAGCGACAGCTCGAAGTCGGACTCACCTCCCCTCGCCGAGCGGCGGACGTCGAGGCGCAGCGGCGTCGTCACGGCTAGAAGGCGGCGAGCGCCTCCGCGGGCGTGCTGGTGATGGAGAACAGCGTGTCCAGCTTGGTGAGCTCGAACAGCGTTTGCAGGTCCTCGTTCAGGCCCGCGAGGCGCAGGTCCCCGCCCTGCTCGCGGATCTTCTTCGAGAGCGAGACCAGCACGCCCAACCCCGAGGAGTCGATGTAGCCGGTCTTGGTGAAGTCGATGACGAACTTGCGAGCCCCGGCCTCGAGGGCGTCGAGCACCTTCTGTTTCAGGTCCTGGCGGTTCCCGACGATCAATTGCCCATCCACGCCCACGACGACGACGCCGTTCTTGCTCTTGGTTAAGCTGAAGGTCATCGCTCCTCCTGTTCGCGGCCGAAGCCGCGGCTCGGCCGTGCTGCTGAAGCGGCGTTGCGCCCGTTCACGGGCAGATGCCGAGCCGCGAGTTCACTCGCGCATACCATCAGCCGTCGGCCTGCAACACCGCGACCACCGCCGTGTCCACAATATCATCGGCCGTCGCGCCGCGCGACAGGTCGGCGACGGGCCGCGCCAGCCCCTGGAGGATGGGCCCGATCGCCTCCCACCCGCCGAGCCGCTGCACCAGTTTGTAGGCGATGTTGCCGCTGTCAAGATCCGGGAACACCAACACGTTGGCGCGCCCCGCCACGGGCGAGCCCGGCGCCTTGCGGGCGGCCACCTCGGCGACCAGCGCCGCGTCGCCCTGCAGCTCGCCGTCGCACACGAAGTCGGGGCGGCGCGCCTGGAGGAGGGACACCGCCTGCCGCACGCGTTCGACCCGCCCCCCCGCGGCGCTGCCCCGCGTGCTGTACGAGAGGAACGCGACCACGGGCTCGTCGCCCACGATCCGCCGGCGGTCCCGCGCCGCGGCGGCGCCGGCGTCCGCGAGCTGCTCCGCGGTCGGCTCCGGCACGACGGCGCAGTCGGTGAAGGTCAGCACCGTTTCGTCCCGCACCATGTAGAAGGCGCCGCTGACGGTCGCGATCCCAGGCGCGGTGCCGACCGCCCAGAGCGCGGCCCGGATCGTGTCGCCGCTCGGAAAGGTGGCCCCCCCGACCATCACGTCCGCGAGCCCCGCGCCCACGAGGCACGCTCCGAACGTGAGCGGGTGCTCGAGCGCGGCGCGCGCCGCGTCGTCGGTGGGAAACCTGTCCGGCCGGCGGGCGCGGAGATGCTGTATGAGGCCGGGGATGGGGGACGGGGGCAGGGGCCGCCCCAACACTTCGACTACCCCGAAACCACTCGCCTCCAGCTGCGTCGCCGCCGCGCGCACCCGCGGGTCGTCGCCCTCGGGGAGCACGATGTGCTTCCGCGCGCGGCGCGCCCGTTCATAGACGCGGTCGCGGAAGCTCACCGGCCGAACTTCTGGTGCAACGCCTGGCGGACGGCCGGATGGACGAGCTGCGACACGTCGCCGCCGAACCGCGCCACTTCGCGCACCAGGCTCGACGAGAGGTACGTGAGATCGAACGCGGGAACGAGGAACACCGTCTCGATCCCTGGGGCGAGGTTGCGGTTCATCAGCGCCATCTGGAACTCGTATTCGAAGTCGCTCACCGCGCGCAGGCCGCGCACGATCACGGACGCGCCGACCGAGCGGGCGAACTCGGCGAGGAGCCCCTCGAACGAGCGGACATCGACGTCGGGAGTCGCGACCGCCTGCTGGATGAGCGCTACCCGCTCAGCGAGCGTGAACAGGGGCTGCTTCGTGACGTTCACGGCCACGGCGACCACGACGCGGTCGGCGAACGTGAACGCGCGCCGGATCAGGTCTTCGTGGCCCCGCGTGATCGGATCGAACGACCCGGGATAGACGGCGATGCGCGGACTGCTCATGGGGCGTAGATGAAGGTGACGGCGGTGTCCCCGTAACGGCGCGTGTCGTCGCCCGGGATGGGCCGGTCCGCGGGGTGCTCGATCGTGAAGATGCGCGCGAAGGCGTTCACCCGAAACATGGCCACGAGGCGCGCCGCTTGGTCGCCCGCGTACGGCGGATCGGCGAAGGCGACGTCATACTGCCCAGGGTGGAGCCGCTCGGCGAACTTGAGCGCGTCCAGACGGCGGACCATGGCGCGGTCGTCCACGTGGAGCGTCTTGATATTCGCCTTGAGGGCCGATAGCGCGAAGCGATTCAGCTCGACGAACTCGGCTGTCGCCGCGCCGCGCGACAGCGACTCGAGGCCGAGCGCCCCCGACCCCGCGAACAGATCGAGCACACGGGCGCCGCGCATCGCGCGTTGCAGGATGCTGAACCACGCCTCGCGTACCCGGTCGGCGGTGGGCCGCACGGCATCGCCCGCGGGAGTCTTCAGGCGGCGACCCTTGAACTCGCCGGCGATGATGCGGATCATCCCGTGCCCTGCCCCTCCCCGATTGCGGATTGTGGATCGCCGATTGCGGATTGGCACTGGAAGGTCGTGCGGCCAATCCGCAATCCGAAATCCGCAATCCGCAATTGCCGTCACGCACTCGGTGCCAAGGATGCCACCCGCGCCTGCAGCGTCGTTCTCCCCTCCCACTCGTCCCGCTCCAGCCGGAACGCCACGTCGAGCGGGTGCGCCAGCCAGGCATCCGGCACGACGTCAGCCCACCGGAACCCGATGGCCGGCAGCACCCCGGAGCCGTCGTCGAGGGTGAAACGCAGGTGGTTCGCCCCCACCCGCCGGGCGCCGACCGCGCGCGCGCCGCGCACTCCGAAGACGGGCGCGGGATTCCCGGGACCGCAGGGCTCCAGGTAGCGCATCAGCCGCTCCAGCTCGGCGCTCACCAATCCCAACGGCAGCTCCAGGTCTACGCGCTGGGCGGGCACCAGGTCGTCGGGGCCAAGAAGCTCGCCCGCCACGTCCAGAAACGCAACACGGAACGCTTCGTAGCGCTGCCGCCGGATCGTGAGCCCGGCCGCCATCGTGTGGCCGCCGTACTTCTCGAGGTGAGCCCCGACCCTGCGCAGCGCCTCGTGCAGGTCGAAGCCCACGATGCTCCGGCCGGAGCCCCGGCCCGTGTCGCCTCCCTCCTCCCAGCCGATCAGGAAGGTCGGGCGTCCGTAGCGCTCCACCAGACGCGAGGCCACGATCCCGATGACCCCGGGATGCCAGCCGTCGGCCGCGAGCACCAGCGCCCGGTCCTCGGGCCGGAGCGTCGCCTCGGCCAGCTCCACCGCGTCGTCGAGGATCCGCTGGTCCAGCTCCTGGCGGCGCGCGTTCAGGGTCTCGAGCTCGCGGGCGATCGCCGCTGCCTCGGTGGGGTCATCGGCGAGCAGCAGGCGCAGCCCTTCGGCCGGCTCGCCGATGCGGCCGGCGGCGTTCAAACGGGGGGCGAGGATGAACCCCACATGCCCCGCCTTGATCGGCCGCCCGGCGAGCCCCGCCGCCTCGACCAGCGCCCGCAGGCCCGTCCAACGCGAATCGGCGAGCATCTTCAGGCCGTGGCGCACGAGGATGCGGTTCTCACCGGTGAGGGGGACCACATCCGCCACGGTCGCGAGCGCCACGTAATCGAGGAAGTGAAGCGGCAGATTGGACGATTGGCCGAGCGCCGGCATGAGCGCTTGGGCGAGCTTGAAGGCGACCCCCGCGCCACACAAGTCCTTGTCCTGGGAGGGACAGGCAGGGCGGCGCGGGTCGAGCACGGCGGAGGCGGGCGGCAGCTCGTCGCCGGGGAGGTGGTGGTCGGTCACGATGACGTCGATCCCGGCCTCCCGCGCCGCGCGCACCGCCGCCACGGCGGTAATCCCGCAGTCGCACGTGATGACCAGCCCGGCGCGCATGCGTTGGGCCTCCCGCAGGCCGGCCGCGCCGAAATCGTAACCGTCCCGCAGGCGATGCGGCACGAACGCCTGGACCTGCGCGCCCACGCTGCGCAGCACGCGGGTGAGCAGCGCCGCCGCGCATTGGCCGTCCACATCGTAGTCGCCGTGCACCAGGATCGGCGTTGCGGCGCGCACGGCGCGCGCCACGAGCTCGACCGCGTGCTGCATGTCGAGCCAGGCGAGGGGGTCGGAGAGGCGCTCGAGGCCGGGCCGGAGGAACGCCTTGGCGCGCTCGGGAGCCGTGAGCCCGCGCTGCACCAGGATGGCGGCCAGCGGCTCAGGGATATGCAGCTGGTCGGCGAGCGCGGTCGTGAGGCCGGGATCAGGCGGCGCGGCGACTGCCCAGCGGGCGGGGATCATTCTTTGGCGTACAGCAGCACGCCGCAGGCCTCGCAGCCCTCGATCGACACACCGCGTTGGATCAGCGCGCGGCGCTGCGTCGGGACCGCGGTGAAGCAGTGACCACAGGCATCGGCGTGCAGGGAGTAGAGCGCGAGCGGCGCCTTACCGCGGCGGATGCGCTCGTAGCGCGCCAGCATCGTGGCGCTCACGCCGGCGGCCGCCTCCTCCCGCTCGGCGACCGCGCGCTCCCGCTCGCCCGCGATCTGGTCGCGTCGTCCGGCGAGCGCCTCGCGCTCGGCCGCCTGCCGCGCCCGCAGCTCGTGCAGCGCCTTCTCGGCCTCCGCGGCGCGCCGCTCGGCTTCCGTCACGGCGTCGCCCGAGCGCATGAACTCGGCTTCCTCCTTCGCCAGCACCGAGCGCGCGAGATCGAGCTCGGCCATGAGCGTCGACGCCTCCTTCGCGCCTCGCACCCACTCGAGCCGTTGCCGGCGCTGCTCCTGCATGTTGCGGTAGTTGGCGATCTTCCCCTCCAGCTCGTCGCGCCGGTCGAGGGCGGCCTGAATCCCCGCCCGCGCCGTGGCGAGCGCCCGCTCCGCCGTGGCCTGCGCTTCGTCCAGCGCCTGGGCCGCGGGTGCGAGCGCTGCGAGCGCCTCGTCGGTCGCCGTGACCGCCTGGTCCTTCTGCTGCAGCGCCAGCAACGCCTCAAGTTCCGGATGCACCTCGCCTCCTCATAGCGATCTTGTAACGCGGATACCGTTTGCGCAGCTCGTCGAACACGCGACGCTTTTCCGCGATCAGCGACGCCTGCACCTCGGGGCTCTCGAACGGGAGGCGCCGGTCGAGCTCCTCCAGTTGCCGCTCCAGCCGGCGCGCCTCGATCCAGTTCACCGCTCGCTCGTACAGAGTGTTCGCATCGCGATCGCCCAGCCCTTCGGCTTTGAGCTCCTCATAGGCGCGCGCGGAGATCTCGCTGAGCGAGAGCACCGCGTCGTCGACGATCGCTTCGAACACCTCGCGGTAGGGGACGAACTCGAACTCTTCGGCGTCGACCGCATCGGTGACGCGGGAGCGCCACGGCTCTCCCTCCAGCATCAGCAGCAGGAGCGTCTTTTCGGCGCTGGCCGGGAGCGGGGGAGACGGGAGGCGGGAGTCGGGAGGCGGCGTCTCGCCCTGCTCCCGTCTCCCGCCGCCCGCGTTGGCGACCTCCCGCTCCAGGACATCCTTTCGGACACCGGCCACCTCCGCTGCCCGCGAGATGTACAGCTCCCGCGTAATAAGGTCCGCCGCCGCGCGAATGGTCGGCAGGAGCCGGTCGAGCGCCCGTCGCCGGCCGGGCAGGGTGCCGAAGAAGCCTTTGCGATCGAGGATCTGGATCTTCCGCTCGAATACATCCACGGCATCCTTGAGGACCGGCTCGAGACCGGCAGCGCCCCGGCGCTGCACCAGCGTGTCGGGGTCCTCGCCCGCCGGCAAGCTCGCGACGCTCACGCGCAGTCGCTCGCGCAGCAGCTCATCCCCGGCGCGGAACGTGGCGCGCAACCCGGCCTCGTCGGAGTCGTACAGCAGGATCACGTGCGGAGCGTGGCGCTGGAGCAGCTGGGCCTGGTCGGAGGTGAGGCCGGTGCCGAGCGGGGCCACCACCTCCTCCACGCCCGCGAGCGAGAGCCGGAGCACGTCGAAATAGCCCTCCACGAGAATCGCCCGTTCCGCCTTGCGGATGGCGTGCTTCGCTGCGTGCAGGTTGTAGAGCAGCCGCCCCTTGTGAAAGATCGGGGTGTCCGGGGAGTTGAGATACTTGGGCTCTCCTTCGCCCAGGATGCGGCCGCCGAACCCCACGATGCGGGCGCGCTGCTCGTGGATCGGGAACAGCAGCCGGCCGCGGAACCGCGGAGCCAGCGTGCCGTCCTCCCGTTTAACTACGAGCCCCGCCTCGAGCAACACCTCGTCACGCAGCCCCAATCCTTTCATCGCGTCGAGGAACGCCTTTCCCCGGGGCGCGTAGCCCAGGCCGAGGGGGAGCGCCGTTTCCAGCTCGACGTGCCGGGAGCCGAGGTAATCCCGTGCCACCTCTGCTTCGGGGCCTTCCCCCAACTGGCGGCCGAACCAGTCGGCGGCCGTGGCCACGGCATCGTAGAGCGGCTCGTGGGGGTCGGGGCCTCCCCCCCCGCCCGGACCGCGCTCGGGGATCGTGATCCCGACCCGGCGGGCGACTTCGCGCACGGCGGTCGGATAGTCCATGCCCA
>Ga0209469_1001803_pt1 | contig 10990 bp, 20 predicted proteins | sample GraSoiAngelo_123_FD_185880 | JGI IMG/M metagenome (GOLD analysis project Ga0209469, IMG submission 185880) | Grasslands soil microbial communities from the Angelo Coastal Reserve, California, USA - 14_0927_02_40cm (SPAdes) (version 2) | ecosystem: Environmental > Terrestrial > Soil > Grasslands ... | reverse complement strand
GATCGGCCTGGAAGGCGAGGACATCGCCCTCGCCCACATCGCCTTCTTCGACCTCATGGGCGAGCATTCGGTCCGCCAGGTCTTCGCGGAGCCCTTCTTCTTCGGCACCCAGGGCGTCCTCGCCGTCTGCGACGTCGAGCGGCCGGACACCCTCCACCTGATCAAGGACTGGATGGAGGTCATGACGAAGATCGCCGGTCCGGTGCCGGTCGGCATCGCGTTCAACAAGATCGACCGGGCGGACTCGATGGCGATCGGGCCGGAGGAGACCGCCTGGCTCCGGAAGGAGTTCCCCGCGGCGCCGATGTTCCTGACGAGCGCGCGGACCGGCCAGGGCGTCGAAGACGCGTTCTCGACGATCGTCTCCCTGACCGTCGACGCCGTCCTGGGGAAGGGACGGGCGAGTCGCACGGGTCGCCTGTTCCGCCAGCGGATCCTGCTGTTCATCGCGGGCCGGGGGAACCTTGGGTCGTCGAAGGCCGAGCTCTTCTCCGAGTTCAAGGCGATCCTCCCGGCGCAGATCATGGAAGAGCTGGACAACCTCGTCCGACTCGAGGCCCTGGCCCTCGATCCCTCGGGCATGAAGACGTTCATCAAGGCCGCGGAGGCGCCCGGGACGACCCGCTACTGGGCCACGGACCGCGGGAAGCGGATTTCGGAGAGCCCGAAGGGCGACGAGCTCATGATCGAAGAGATCGTGTGAGTTGAGGCCACGGGATTCGCTGGAAGCGTTCATATACATGTGTTGATATCAACACACACAAATGCCCGTGAAGACCGTGACCCTCTCCGAGGATGCGTATGCTGCCCTGGCTGCCCTCAAGAGGGAGGGAGAGAGCTTCAGCGAGGTCGTGCGACGGCTCGCCCGAACGGGCCGCTCGCTCTTGGAATTCGCAGGGGCATGGAAGGATTTCCCGAGCGAGAAGATGGACCGCTATCTCGCCTTCCTTGAGGCGGGTGACCGCCTGTCGAGGGCGAAGCTCGCCCGAGAGCTGAGGCGCGGCCGGAAGTGAATCCGGTGGCGAGCCTGGAGACCACATTCCTCATCGATCTCCTCCGGGACCGAGCCGCGGCGATCCAATTAGCAAGGACGTTGGACGCCTCGGGAGAGCCGCGGTGCGTCACCGCGCCCGCGGCGGCGGAGGTCCTCATCGGAGCTCATCTGCAAGGGGGCCGCAGCTTGGAGAGGGCGAAGGAGCTCCTGGATTCCCTCGTCCTCCTGAACTTCGACCGGGAATCGTACACAGAGGCTGGACGCCTGGGTGCCCTCCTCATCGAACGGGGCGAGGAGATGTCCACGCCGGACCTGTTCATCGCGGCGATCAGCAAGCGGCACGGTCAGAGGCTCATCACCCGAGACCGCGCATTCGGGCGGATCCCGGGACTGTCCGTTGAGACCTACTAGTCAGCAAGGCGACGAACGCGATCCGCCGAGTATTTCCAAGAGTCCCGGTCAACGGAACACGCCATGTCGATGCCCTCGCGACGCATGATTGCCCGGGTCGCACGCTCGACATACGACACCTGCGAGGACGCGTACCGACGGAAGGCTGCATCCGCCTTGTCGTGAGTGAGGTCCCCTTCCGCTAAAACTGCACGGGCTGCCGTGTCGCAAATTTGATATACATAGCTATGCATGCATGTATACGGTATGTCGACTACAATTCGCTTGTCCTCAGCGCAGAAGCGAAAACTCCAAGAGGCCCAGGCCATCCTCCAGAAACAGTCCACCCGGAAGATCTCACAAGGGAAGGCAGTCGTTGCCCTCGCCGAATTCGCCCTTCGGAACCGTGTCCTCCTAGTGCGGGCCTCTGAGGGAATGCGTCGAGCCCTGAAGGACGATCCATTCTACGACCTGTCGATCGTGTTCGACGCCGGCCCCACGGACGCGCGCACGCACGATCGGGTCCTGTACGGCAGGCGCTGAGGTGGAGCATGCCTTCGTCGACACGAGCTTCCTCGTGGCGCGGTTCAACCGGAAGGACCGAGACTATCGCGCAGCCACTTCCTTTCTGAAGGGTCAGCTAGACTCCGGCACGGAAGCTTTCCGACTCATTCTCAGCGACTACGTGTTCGACGAGACCATCACCACCCTCCGCTTCAAGTCGGGTCGGCATGACGTCGCTGTTGCTGCGGGACGCACGATCCTCGATTCGGCCGCGTTCGAGCGGGTGTCGGTGGAGCCGCCCGTTTTCGACGCCGCATGGTCGCTTTTCCTCGAACGAACGGACAAGCCATGGTCCTTCACGGACTGCACTTCCTTTGTCCTCATGGAGAACCTCGGAATCCGCAAGGCCCTCACGTTCGATGCGAACTTCCGGCAAGCGGGCTTCGCGACGTTTCCGTAGACGGCCCGCATCCGCAGCCCGCGGTTTCCCGGACTCGACCCGGTCGTCGGGTTGCGGAGCGTTCCGATCTTGCCCTCCACACTCCGCCCCCTCCATGGGAGGGACCACCGCGGAAAGCTCGCGGGCCATCTGGTCCGCATGGTCATCTCGTCGGGGAACCAAAGCGCGTTCGCACGTTGAGACGTGGAGGCCTGGCGGTAAGACAAAGGCGGAGCGGTTGGCAACGGGTTGACAAGTCCCCGCTGGGTGCGCTCCGGTAGGCGCGCCCTGGTCGGACCGGCAACTGGTCGGCAGGACCGGTCCATGAGGGGTTCGGGTGCCGGGTAGATGGGAGAGGGCACGGAGAGCGGAGCGCAGCTCCTTGAGCCGATCGGCTCGGTCATCAGGTCCCACCGCTCGGTCCGACTGGCGCTTGGCGTCCTGGCAGACGAAATCGAGGGTTGGCCGAGGAGCAAGCTTCCTTGGATCCCCGATTCCTGGGTTCTCCAGTCGACGTTGAGGGGCTTGGTGTGGCGATCCGAGCGGTGGGCAGATCTCAATCAGGAAATCCTTGCCGTGGCCCTCGTTGACCTATGACAGAATCGATCATTGAACAGGGCTTGCCATCGAGCCGACTTTGCGGATGCTCATTTGCCCCACATGGTCCGCAGCCCGGGAACGGAAGAGAAGGCCGGGTCGTTCGTCACCACGGTGAGAGAACGGGCCAATGCGTCCGCGGCGATCATCCGGTCATGTAACTCCGGGATTTCGAGGTCGAGGAAGAGGTCCCAAGCGTGGGCGGACATGGCCGAGAGGACCAGGTATCCCGACGCCCGGATTTGATCGAGCACCTCGTCCATCAGGGAGCGAACGTTGGACGCCCGGAGCCGTCCCCGCAGGGCGACGTAGAGGAACTCGCCCAGCGCGATTTCCGGGAGGAAGAGCCGCGATCGCCCGCCTTCCGCCTCCCGGAACACCCGATCGGCCCCATCGGGGAGGGAATCCTCCAAGTGCCGGACCAACGCGACGGTGTCCAAGAGGAAATCCGTCAGAGGGTCCACTCCTTGCGGAGTTTCCGGACGTCCGCCTCGAATCCCTTCGAGTCGATCTTGCCCTTCAGGAGTCCGCGAAGGCTCGCGCGCCCATGTTTGATCAGGATTCCTTCCCCGGCATCGAGGACCACGGCTGTCTCGCCCTCTTGGAGATGATACTTATCTCGGAGCTCCTTCGGGAGGGTGATCTGGCCTTTCGAGCTGATTGTCGCCGTCTTCGCCATCGTCCAATGATAGGTCTTTCAGGTATAATATCTTTACTTCAGGTAAAGAAATACTGCTCTGAGTCCCTTTTCCCGGGCCACACCGAGACACAGGGTCATCGGTTTGCATAGATTGCCTCGGGCCGGCCGGACCTAGATTCCTTTGGCGCTGAAGAGCTTTCCACCACTGCGTGCGCTCTGAGAAATCCTGGGAGGCCTACCGCGAGGAGCGGGCCGACCTAGTAGATCGGCTTGAGTTTGTTGATCTCCTCGAGGGCTTGGTCCATTGGGACGCCATGGACGACGTCCACGCTGTTCCACTGGATGAGGCCGCTCTCGATGAGGAAGTTTCGAACTGCCTCGACATTCTTGGCCTTCACGATCGAATAGCTCTTGTGCTCCGTCGTGATGATGGGCCCTGCGAGGTATTCGACCCCGAGCTTCTCGGCGATCTTGGTCATTTCCGGAGAGCGATTCAGGAAAAACTTCCGAATCGTCTCGTTGGCGGTCGGACACTGGTCTGGCGGATGCGTTGCAATCAAAGCGAATTGCTCCATGTCGAGATCCCCTCGGACCTGCACGCATGTGGGTGAATAAGTACGTTCTGTGGACCTCTTTCATCGTATTCGAGACTCAGCGCTGGGTTTTCCGACCGGCGGCAACACCCCGAGCTGGTGCAGCAAACCCATCGTGTCGTTCTGGACCCAAGTCTCCACGATCTTGCGGTTCTTGATGCGCCAGATGACGAGCCCGCTCATCCGAATCTCTTTGCCTGTTCGAGGAATGCCGAGCAGTTCGCCCTCGTGGGTGCCGTAGCCCGTCACACGGCCCGCGACCTTGTCTCCTTCGGCGATCAGGTCGTCCACCGTGTGATATCCAGGGGTCGATCTCTGGAACATCGTGAACAATTTCTTCAGCCCCCCGAGGTCGCCTGAAAATCCGGGAACCGGATCATGCGCGACGATCTCGGGGTCGAGGAATTCATCGAGGATGTCGGGACTCGCGTTCGGTCGATCGATCGCTACGAAGTAACGTCGTATCAGGTCCTTGTTCTCTTTCGCGGACAACGATGTCTCCCTCCCCGCTGCTCTCCAGACGTCATGCTGTGTCCGCTACTTAGCGCTGGTGACCTTCGAGGCCCTCGATCGACCGTCGATTCGCTGGAAGCCCTCCTGGAGAAGCGAGGCGGCAAGCGGTGGGCCTTCACGGTCTGGCTCCAACCCTCCGGTTGAGTACCAACCACGGCCGAAGAGGCTCGAGATAATCTGGCGCGATTGTCACCCGAGGAGAGATCTCGCCTTGCTTAGTGAGGTTCGACCAGGAATGTTCTTGTTCTCATCGCGTCCTGCCGGTCTTTAATGCAGCCTGAGGCATCGGAGGGGCCATCCCGGTTGTTCTGGGCCACTCCAATTAAGCAGCGGGCCCGGATGGAGCGGTACGTTCTCGAGGTGAATCGCGGACAGCTCCGTTTGATCGAACCGTCGCTGCGGGCTCGAGCAATTCAAACTGCCCCGCTCGTTGTCCTAGGCGTTTTGTACGTCGCGAGTTTCTTTTTCTGGGTTCCTCTCATGAACGGCCTCACTCGAGGTTTCGGGGTGGGCGGCTTCTTGGCTTTCACCGTCGTATTCATGATTTTGGTGATTTTCATTGGGACGCGACTCCGGAAAGGCATGTTGAAGGGTCCTGACAAAATCACCGATCTCACACTTCTGGCAGTACGGCGCAATCGGATCGGAGGAGTTCGACTACGGGTTTCCTCAAAAGACATGAAATTCCCCGGGACCAGTCAACTGGTAGATTCACAGGAACTCGTGGTCGTCGGATCCCGAGGTAGGATTCTTGACGCTCTGGGAATTCGAATGAGTGAGCTGCCCTGGAACAAACACTAGTTTGTTTGTTCACAATTTCCGGGCCGAGTCGTTTTCGCCCTACGAAGCGGAACTCCGTGTCGAAAAGCCAGTAGCGTAGCAGTCTGGCGCGATTGCTGCCGAGACCGCTCGGCTGCACTTCCGCTCACCCGAGCTCCACGACAATCTTCTCTCTTCCCTCCGGTCGGACGAGAGCGTCTTCACCACCTTTGAGCTTCAGAAAACGAGCGAGTTCCGCTGGAATGCGGACGACGAGCGAATTGCCGGACTTTGCGATCGACACTTTCTTGGCGAGCCCCCACAACCCGAGCTCCTTCGCTCGCGCCTCAATCTTTCGCATCGCCTTCTGATCGACGAACGACTCCCCACACGAGTCGCAGATCTCCGCGGGGTATTCCCCCAGGTCGACCCCGAACATCTGCTCGCGTACCTTTCCCCTATGCAGCTCTCCCTTGCCGCATGCTGGACAGCCTGCCATCTTCTCACCACCTGAACTGAACCGTAATCACGCGAATCGCCTCGCCTCGGACAACGTAGACGACTTCGAAGTACATGTACGAGGCCACGATCTTGCCGTCTTGCGTTCGCTTGGTCCCTTTTCGGATCGCTTCATCGACCTCACGTTCCGAGATGCCGCGGAGAATCATCCTCTGCCGCGCATGGCGGCTATAGAGGACGCGCCGCGTCATTCACTACAAATAATACGTGTATTACTTAAGGTTACGCACAGGATGGGCGGAGGCGATATGATGCAATCATCAAGTCAGGCATCTCCCCATAACTCTTAATAGCCTCCAGCTACAATGAACAAGCCAACATGCCAAAGCTAAGCGAAATCAAGGTAGTCAGATCGCCTTGGAGGCCGATTAGCGAAGCGGATAGGCGAAGGGCGGCGCTGGTCGTAGCGAACCTGATATCGAGACTCGACTTCGTCACGGACTGGCGGCTTCAGAAAGCATATTTTCTTGCCGAAGTCTGGTCAATAGAAGAGAGGCTTCGCAGACTGAGCGCTGTAGATTTCGCTTCTTGGGCGCATGGTCCTTGGTCTCTCCATGTCCGAGAAGCTGAGGAGGCTCTCGAGGCCCAGGAAATCGTATCCAGAGTAAGGCATCCAGCCAAGCGTCGTCCTGAAGCCGAGTTCCTCCAGATCAAGAAAGCTGAGAAGTTGCCCCCACTCGAGGAGTCAGATAGCGAATTCCTGGACTCCTTTGCCGCGCAGGTCAAATTCGTCGACGGCGAAAAGCTGACGAAAATTACGAAGCTAACCCTCCCATTTCAGGCAACAAAACGCGATGCCCTTGTAAACCTCGACAGGTACCTTCAAACTCTTCGAGAGAAACACGAGCGTTTCGTTAATTCCCCTAGGGTGGCCAGACTGGTCGCTGAAGCCAAGGCGGAGTAGCCCCGCAACTCCCGAAAGGTGCGCCGCTTGGCCAACTACGCGACCAGGAGGAAGAGGCTATTCGACGAAGACCTCGAGAAAGCCGCTCGAGGAAGTGCGGTATTTCTGGAGAGGGTGGAACGACGAATTGTCAAGATCCGCAAGAGTCCGCAGCACCATGGTTACCATGCAGGCGGAGTGGTTCGATGCAGCTGGATAGCGGGGGTCGGTGATTGGGCTATCATCTACGAGATTAACGAAGAGTCGCAAACCTTGATCTTCTTGCGGTTCCTCAGTCTTGATGATGTTTAGAGAACTCAGACATTGGCTTTCGCCATGAGGACTCGGTCCAGTCTCTCGGAGCTATCTCAGAGAAAATTGCTTCGCATCATGGCGCAATCGTTACCTATCAGAGATCGTTCTCTTTCAAGAGCTTGACGAGCTTGCCGACGAATTGTCTTTTCGTGGTTGGCCTTCTCTGATCGCCCCATAACCAGTTCTCTTCGACACGTCCCTTGACCTTTACGCCATTCTGTTTGGCAAGTTCCTTTAGTTTCGCTAAACTCATTCCGTTTAGTTTCCTCCGAACTCGATCTTCCGGTGTCTCGATTCCCACTTGGCGGAGGGCGGACTTCTTGGTGTGGGTTCCTATCGAGCGGTTACAGCCTGGATGTGCAACGTACGTGTTGGCTAGGGTCAACTTCCCGCCCCTTGAGTGTGCTCTGTTGTGAGCGAGATCGAAATTGAAGGGATCTGCAGGCTTGCCGCATAGCTGGCACTTTCCGCCATCTCGGTCCCACACAGCCTTTCGCAGAAATTTGGACACAGACTTTCGCTTGGGTTCGTCATCGCCCCAGAGACTTCCGAAGTCAAGAGTCATCGTTGGCCCTCGGGTCATGTTCCACCGGAACCCGCGAGCATCGAGGATCTCGAGCGATATAGATTCCGGCCTGATTTTTCTCCTTGAGAGTGTGAAAAGCCCACCTGATGCTTGCAATCTTAAGGGATCCGGGCCACGTAGAACTCTAATGTGATCGTTATTGTCTCGAATCCAGGATGAACCGACAGGCAATTCGTGCCCGGTACATGGCACCGATGATTACGAAGGAAAAGAATCGAATGGCAAGAGCTAAGGGCTGGCTCACACAAGTCGGGCCACTGACAATGGAGATTGCAACGTCGTGTCCCAAGTGCGAACACGAGCACATCGTCGAGAGCGGACCTCGAGCTTGCCAAGAGTGCGAGAGGCAAAAACATCCTGGCGTTTGCGCCAGACCTGCTCGCGATATCGGGATACGGATGCGGCCGGATCTTCTGCGACGGAAGCGCCAGAGTAGAGTTAGCTTTTGGCACTTTCCGCGTGGCGTTCCTGAATCCGTGTATCGGGGCAGCCGGCTCTGGGTGTCGATTGTTGAAGGTCGCTGGGAGGGTTACTTCAAGGTCGGCGAGCTGAACTGGGAGACGAATGAAGTCGCGTGGGGCCCTTCGTCATGGGTAGAGAAGGCGCAGCAATGGCCAAGCCACTTGTCGGGGATGGTTCAGAGCCCGTTTCTTGGGTCGACGCCCGCGGGATTCTACGACCTTCCCTACACCTTCGAGACTCCCGGGAGCGCTGCTTCCACCGGGGAAGACTGACGGTAACCTCGCGAGCCACTCAATCTTGAGCGTAGTGCTCCTGAAACCTAGCGCAAGCCGCTCGGTTCTGACAACCTGCGGTGGCATTCTGGACATGTCTCAACGGCAATCCGATCCATCGGGCCCAAGAGACCGTCAGCCTGGTTCTGGCGAGGGCCCCGCGAGATCATGCGAAATTCGGCGATAAAGGGGGGACTGGGCGTCCTCAGAGGGACGCCTCGTCCTCGGTTTCGTTCTGATCGTGGTCTCCGGTGCCCGATTCACCCGGCGTCTCGCCGGATTCTCGGTCGCAGACCGCGTTGTTCGTGTGGTTGGACGTCGCATCGTGTTCGCCGGCCTCGGCGTGGGACCAGGTCCAATTGTGACCCTGGGCGTTGTTGAACTCGTGGCCGCACGCTTCGCCCCCGGCCGCATTCGCGGGGTTCGGGGTCCCGGCCGCGTGCAGGACGGCTCCCGCTCCCGCGGACGTGACGAGGACGACGGCGAGGATGCCCAACAGGGGATTTACCAATTCGATACCTCATACGGAGCCACCGCGACCCGGGGGATAGCCTTTCTTGCACGGTCATCGAAATGATAACGGCCCCTCGAAACGAATTCAATGTAGGAGGGCCTTGGGCCCGCGTGATGGACGACTGGGACGACCCCGTCTCGGATCCCGTCTCGGACCGATCGTTCCGGGAGGCGTTGCTCGATGCCTTGGACGGCCGCCCGCGGGACGCCCGGCCGAGACCCGAGGGCTTCCTGTGGATCGCGTCCGCCCTGCTCCTCGGGACGAACCTGCTCCTCGTCCTCGCCGTCTTCGTGAACGTGATCGGAGGGCTCGGCCCCGTGAATCCGAGCCGGATCCTCTGGGCCGCGCTCGGCATGGACCTCGTCGGCGTCGCCCTCCTCGGCTGGATCGTCTGGGACAGCGCAGGACGGGTCGAGGGGCCCGTCCGCCTCATCCGTCGGATCGCGGCGCTCCTCCTGTTCCTCTGGGTCGGCCTGACCGCCTTCTGGCGCTTCGCCCTCCCCGCCGCGATGGGGACGGATATCCAAGAGTTGTTCACGGCATTCCTAATCGGACCGTCCGATTTCCCGACGAGGTTCCGTGAGGACCTGACCGCCATGTACCAGATCTTCGGCCTCTGGATCGCCGCGGCGGCCTTCTTCGTCGCGGCCCACGTGCTCCTCGCGATCGTCCGCCGGACCGCCGGGGCGGACGACTGGGCCCGCGGGCTGCCGGTCTACGCGTGGATCCTCGCCGCGGGGATCTCCCTCGTGGCGACCGTGTTCATCGTCCTCTCGTTCCTGTACGTGCTGGCGGGGCGTCCCCTGGCGGATGACTTCAACGCGTGGCTCGTCGCGAAGGTGATCGTGGCCCCGAACGTGTTCCTCTCTGGATACGCCTCGAGCCTGGACCTGGGACGGAGGATCCGAGCCATGCGCGTACGGATCCGCTGATCGCGTTTTGGGCGAGGTGGAGTCCGCAGCGCATCCGCAAGCGCAGCGACCTATGGGTCATTATCGCCCACTGACCGAGGAATCGAGTCGCGGGTGGGACCCTTTCTCGCGCTACCGCTCGACTTCCAGGAGTGCCCTGTCCTCATCGAGGACCTTCCAGTGGAGCTTCTCCTTTCCGGACAGCCGGAGGACGCGAGAAAGGTCCGCCTTGAAGTACGTGCCTAGCGTGTTTCCGCTGGCTCGAGTCACGCGAGTCTCGTAGTCTGCGACGATCTCGGATCCCGAGTGCTCCAAGATCATTGCGAGTGCGCCTGCGTCATATGCGACGGATCGGCAGCGCGTGCACTGAGCACCGGGGAGTCCGACGAGGATGACGAGTCCCATGGGCACGGCGATCGCCTTCTTGAGGTTGTTCGTGGTGACCATTTCGCCTCCGCAGACCTGGCATGGGGTAATGGTGCCGGTCGGGAGCAGCGGCTCTCTTGACGAGGCAAGGACCAGCTTTCGGGTGAGATCGATTTGCTCCCGAGTGAGCGTCGGCGTCTCGGTCCGAGATGGCGATTCGGGCTTTTTCATCTTCATCCTTCCTCCGGCATTACAGAGATGATGTAAAGGATCTCGCCGCCTGGCGTCTGTTCGATGGCATAGACCCCGCGGCAGAGGCCGTGCCTCGGATGCTTGAGCCAGCAAAGATAGACCCCGTCGGAGGGGTCCCGCTTCCGATCCGGCTTGTCGCGTCCTCCCCAGCGCACGACTTCCACGCGATCGAGGTCGCTGAACTCCGGGTGCGCCTCTCTCGCATGGTGAATGATTCTGTACCTGCCCTGCCCGATAAGGTCGTTGACGGCCTGACGCAGCTTATCCATATCCGTGAATACGCGATTGTTCGGGCGACCACGAGGGCTCACAGATCATACGCAGTATATATGACTTATTACGTAAATCTTGCGTATATCTTCGCGTTTGTCCCCCTGGGGAACGAATCTGTCTCAAACTCCCATCGGGTCGCTCCAAGGGTGCCCAGGGATGCCCATCGGCGGATCCGAGAGCGGCTCAAGTCACTCGGTGACGACGGGCG
>Ga0209469_1001800_pt1 | contig 10999 bp, 12 predicted proteins | sample GraSoiAngelo_123_FD_185880 | JGI IMG/M metagenome (GOLD analysis project Ga0209469, IMG submission 185880) | Grasslands soil microbial communities from the Angelo Coastal Reserve, California, USA - 14_0927_02_40cm (SPAdes) (version 2) | ecosystem: Environmental > Terrestrial > Soil > Grasslands ... | reverse complement strand
CATCCTCCTGGTGGAGACCCGCAATCTCCTTCAAGACCCCGGCCGGAGCCTTCGCCTTGGGAGCAGTTACCTGGACAATCCCACTCATGTCTCTTAGAAGAAGGAAGGAGATCCCTCCCAAGACCCGGACATCGTGAACCCAGCCCGCCAAGATCACTTCCTTGTTCAGGCTCTCTCCAAGCTGAGAGGTGAGATTCGTCCTTTTCAGACGCGATGAGAGACTCTGTTCGGCGACAGTGGACATTGGTATTCTTGGGCACGTTGCAAGGACATTTCTTTTAGAACCTTGGTTCTCTTGCCTCTCCCGAGCACATCGGGCTCGCTGCTACCCCAGTTCAACCCCGCTCGCAAATGGTTTTCCCGTGAGCTCGGAGGGAATCGAGTGCCCGAGGACGCAGTTTGGGATGGAAATTCCGTTTACTGGATGAAATTGTTACTTGTTGAGTTGTAGAATAACCATTCTGCCTCTGAAGGTTGATAGTATGTAACGTACGTTAGGGTTCCGCTTGATGGCGGTGTACTGTCCGTCCAGGGCCACATCTCGATGTGTATTTCCCACGTCGACGGATTTGTATTGACATTAGAGAGTTTGACTACTGTTCTGTTGCCGGGTGTAATGTATGAGTCGAAGATAGTATAGTTTCCCCAGAACCCTGGGCCTATGATGTTGCAAGCGCTTGTTGATGGATACCTCTGGCATATTGGACCTAAGACGACCGGGATGGTGCCGTTGTTCTCCAACGTCAAATTCCAGGTCGAGCCGCCGAACCCTTGATTACCGGCGAAAGTCATAGAGACCGGCTTCATACTGAGGTATGAAGGGTGAGAATCGTCCCATGCAACAGCTCCGTATCCAACGCCAAAGAGCGCTGCAGCTATTAGGGCGGGACCCAACGCTGTTCGCAACAGTTTTGATCGATCCAACACTCACGCTCTCCCTGCTGATTGGTCGAGCTGTTCGTTGGCAAGCGTCTGTCTCTTTGCCGTCCTTCTCGAAACCCAGTACTCTACTCCGATGTCTGAGGCTACCGCGGATCCCAGAGCGAGAACGCTGATCACTCCCCAAGGACCTCCGCACACGGGGTTCTGCTCAAGGCAAATTATCGCCATTCCGATGTAAGAGATTCTGAAGCCTGTCCAAACTCCATGAACTTCACTCGATAACACAACCAACTGGTCCGGAGCCAGATTATTGTCCCCTTTCGTATAGTAGCAAGGTGGAACGGAGCAGTTGAGATATGGATAGTAAGGAGGCGTACATGAGGAACTGTTCGAAGTTACTATGCAGACGACCCTATGCAGAATCCTGAACTGGGTCAGTGACTTTTGATATAGAATCACGTCACCCAAGTGAACTCCCGAAGGACCTGCAGACCTGATAGCTACTACATCGCCCACTGAGATCGTTGGTGCCATGGAATCCGATGCTACAAGCATCAAAGGCTGACTGACCCCAAGAGCTACGACCAGAGTCGCGAAGAACGCCAGCGAAGAGCCTAGTACTATCCCAAGAATAGTTAGAGTCCGTGTTACTAGCTTCCTCTTGTCTTGGCTCATTATCTGGATCACAAGTGCAATGATGCGAGACTAACCTGGCCAGAGTTAAGACCGTCACATATGCATCTAGTAACCTCGTTGTAAGCACCGAAAAGAGGATTAAGTTCAGGCGGATTAAGCCTGCTTTCCTTCAGACTGACCCCAACTGTTTATAGATGCATCAGCTCAACTTGCAAATAAAGTGCTTCAGGTGATAAGGCGCGTTAGGGAACCTTTGCATGAGAGGCAGATCGAAGCCTTGAGAAAAGCGTCAGGAATAAGCACATTCTACGTCTTTCTGGACATGAACGATTTCATCTTGAATCTCGCCACAAAAGGCGAGCGGAAGGAGGAGATGGAGAAGCTGGCCCGAATCCTTCATGGCAAGACCGGAAAGCTGTAGCGACGCTCTACTTCAGACCGTCTGATGCGGTGACCTCGGATCGGTTCATTCTCTAGGGTAGATCCAGGCCCGACAGTGTTGTCCGTCGAGTTCTTATCCTCCCGACGAGGGTCTCGATATGAAATCCTAGATCAGCTAGTCCTCTTTTTCTTCTGATCAGATTCGACATGATCGCCCCGAGCAGAAATGTCATCAACACTGCTAGACCCGGGGCAACATAAGCCAGCAAGATCTGCACCTCGTTTGTGGGCACGATGCTGCCGCCAACACTTGATGATGGCTGGACCCTCGCTAGGATGGAGACGGAGTGGGATATTGAACCGGATGTCCCTGTAACCGTTACGTTATAGTTTCCCTCTGATCCACTGCATGATAGTTTGGAAGTGGCAGAGGCAGCCAGGAATACTACGCTGGGGTTCGGGGTGCACGAGAGTCTGGTTGGAATTATGCTCGAGGTGAGGCTGATGTTGCCTGCAAACTTGTATCCTGTGATCGTTATTGTTGAGTTGCCGGTGCTGCCGGCTTGCATGGAAATGTTTGATGGTTTGGCCGACATCACGAAGTCAGGTGCAAAGCTACCTACTTCGGCAATGACTGTGTTCCAGTCCGGATTTACCGAGCTGGCACGGTATTCGCCTGAGATCCAGAAGGTCGAATTCCAGGTTGGAACAGGGTCCGTACCGGCTCCAAAATAGTCGCCGTATCGCGTGCTAAAATCATCCGCTGTCCCAGCCTTTACGGTTGCAGGTGTCTCGAGACTATTCGCCGGATCGTTTGGCAGCCGCCCCGTGACAAGCAGGGAGGGGTAGACGCTTGATGAGGACTTGCCATAGACTACCGCCAGTTGTCCATGATAGAGCGTGACAGCGGGATAGAACAAGTACTCGCTCTTCGAGGCGTAGTCGAAGTCCTGGTTCTTGGTGGCTGTTCCGATCCCTGACACTGTCGCTTGGACGAGTCGCACGCATGAACGTGTTGTCGTATCACCGCTTGGGATGCAAGCATCAGCCCAGGACAACCATAGAGAGTTAGACTCCCAGACCGCGCCCAGGACACGATTGTCGTTCGTGACGAGTCTAGTTCTGGTTCCGGGTTGAACCGCGTTGGGCGGACTGGAACTTGTCGATATCGAAAAAGTCTGAGTAGCCACAGTCACTGTTGCGGGCGGAACACCGCTGACTGTGAGCAGCTCGACAGTACTAGTTGTGGTTAGGGAGTTAGATACGCACGATCCGATACAGTCCGTCACGAGGTAAAACTCCGAGGTCGATGAGAGATGGCGAACGGGCCGGAGCGTGAACATCGAGCTGTCCGGGGTGTTCGTTGAGAACTGAACGGTCGATGAGCCGTTTACGAGTTCTGCCTTGTTCATGATCCAGTACTGCACGCCGGTGTAGGTGCCGAAGAAAGAGTCAAAATCGTTTGCGGCAATCGCAAACTTGTCGTCGCTCGTTCCGATGTAGGGCTGATCAGGCACATTCGTACCAGCGGAGACAGAGTAGAGGTCGAACGTACTCGTGGGATCGCTACTGGTGGACACGGCGATCTGGACATTGTCGTTGGAAACGTCGATGATAGACGCAAACCATCTTCCGCTTATTGCGTCGTAGAGAACTTCTGGATCGGAGATCGAGCCTGACAATTTGAAGAAGGCGGACAGGGAAAAGGTGGACTTTGCAACTGTACCATTTTTCAGGTAGATTATTCCGGCCAGATTGACCATTTCGAAGACATGATTTGGTCCCACCGCATTGTTAGGATCAGGTGGGCTGCAGCCGCACGGGTTCGGAGAACCCCCCGGTACCCCATCAAGGACCAAGTTCACAGTGGCCGATAATGTCTCTGGCGTGATTGAAGTGGTGGTGACGGTCTTGGAACCCTCCCCCGGAGGAACGTACCCTGATTGCGCTGTCTCATTTTTTCCCTGGTCGAAAGCTTGAGAGCCCTGAGGGTGCATGTATGGTACGACGCCTTGACCACCACCTGAAGCACTGGTCGCTGGCAGATCCCGAACATCTACCGTGCCTGCGAAATTAGCCTCGCCAGGCAACAACTGAGTCTGGCCAGTGTATTGTGAAGCGGGCACTGGGAAAGGACTTGAATTGTTCCCGGACCATAGGCCAGGGATTGAACCGTTCGCCAGACGGTACCCTGCTAGTGTGGGACCAAGGAGTAGTAGGACAGAGAGGAGCGCTATCAGGAGCGGACGAGTTCTCACAATTCTCGGCCAGCAGCCACCTGAGCATTAATATTTTGGGAACGGTCACCGTCAGACCGCAATCTGGAGCAACGAGGGTCCCAGAAGACTTGGTACCAGTAATAATGGTGGTCTTAGATGGAGCAAGCGATCGTGCCAGTGATGGTAGGACCCCTCTTCAAGCAGCCGCGACCCCAAACCTGGACGCCATCGTCCGAAAAGGGGCTCTCGGCTCCATGTATACAGTCGGCAAGGGAATCGCTCCTGAGAGCGATGCTGGCGTCTTCTCCCTACTCGGATATGATCCTCTGCAGATCCACATCTCCAGGGGATTAGTCGAATCGATCGGCGCAGGGGTCGACTTTCACGACGGCGACTTGGCACTCCGCGCCGGTTTCGCGACAGTAGACGGCGACAAGCTCGTCGATCGCAGAGCGGGACGGAACCTGTCGACCGAAGAAGCACGCCAACTGGCCGGCGCAGTCAACAGCGAGGTCCGGTTGAAAAACGGGACCCGCTTCCAGTTCCAGGCGACCGTGGGACACCGTGCTGTTGTGGTATTCAGAGCCAACTCGCACAACTTCTCCTCGGAGATTTCCAACTTCGACCCTGCATACTTGCGTACTGGAAAGATCAGCATCGCCCAACCCGGCGCAAAAGAGTATGACATCCCCAAGTGCGACCCAATGGACGATTCGCCTGAGGCGGTAAAGTCTGCTGCCCTCGTCAATGAGTTCGGCTTCAAGATCAGACAGGTGCTGGACCCTCACCCGGTCAACCAGCAGAGGAGAAAACAGGGCAAGAAACCAGCCAACTTCGTCTTGATGCGAGACGCAGGCACAACCAGACCCGACGTACAAGGCTTCCATGAAAAATGGGGCATGAAGGCCGTGATGATTGCTGACCTTCCGGCGGAGCTCGGGATTGGCAGACTTCTAGGCATGAATGTGAGAGAGATTCCACCCGGGACCTCGCTCGAGGACTATCGGAAGAGAGCAGAGTTAGTCTTGAGATTGGCTGGAGAATACGATTTCGTCTACGTCCATCTAAAAGGACCCGACGAGCCTGGCCACGATGGACTGTATGACTTGAAGAAGCAGAGGACTGAAGAGATCGACTCCGGATTCTTCTCACACCTCCGGATGGCTGCCAAGCTCCAGAGAACACTCCTCTGCGTCACCTGCGACCACTCCACACCATGGAAAGATAAGGGACACAGCGACGACCCTGTCCCAGTACTACTCGCAGGCGGATCAATGAAACCAGACGGGTCCAACAGGTTTACAGAGACAAACGCAAGCCTAGGCCACTTCGAGAAGCTGGAACGTGGTAGCGTACTTCTCCCACGCCTGAAGCAGATAGCCGCATAGTTCAGGCAGGGCTGTTCTTTCTAGCTTCGTCCGCCTCTCAGATAGATTCATAGAGCATTACGATGAGTCATGAATCTAAGTTGAAAGATCCAATTTCGAAGCGGAACCTTGACGGTTACGGCGCGCCCATTATCCCGTGGGAGAAGGTCCAGAAGCGCCTGCAGAGAGGAATCTCTCAAGCTCCGAAGACAGGAGGACCAGATCGGCACACAGCCTGGCTGGCAACCGTCCGCCTGGACGGCAAACCCCACGTGATGCCAGTGGGAATCCTCTACGTGGACGATGCTTTCTACTTCAACGCCGGCCCAAAGACGAGAAAAGCTAGAAACATTGCCCGCAATCCTAACTGCGTCATCACCATTGCAACACACGACTTCGACATAGTAGTAGAGGGTCCGGCCACGAAGATAGTAGACTCTGCCGGGTTGAAGCGGATCGCCGATGCGTACGCAAAGGTAGGATGGACCCCGACAGTTGTGAAAGGCGGCCTTACTGCCAAATACAGTGCGCCAAGCGCGGGGCCGCCCCCTTGGCACGTGTACGAAGTGAGGCCCGAGACCATCTTCGCATTAGGTACTTCGGAGCCTTACGGGGCGACACGATGGAATTTCCAAACTGAGACTGATGGAAAATGATCTGAGAATAGCGGTTAAGTAAGCGTCCATTTTGGGTGAGAAATCATGAAGATCAAACTCACAAGTATATTCGTGAACGACCAAAACAAGGCCTTCGACTTCTACACAAAAATCCTAGGCTTTGCCAAGAAGGCCGACGTCTCCGCTGGAAAATATAGATGGCTGACGGTCGTCTCCCAAGAGGAGCCGAACGGATCCCAGCTGGTTCTTGAGCCAAATGACAACCCCGCCTCCAGATCCTACCAAGAAGCCATTTACAAACAGGGCATCCCCGCGACCATGTTCTTCGTTGACGATATTCAGAAAGAGTATCGCAGATTGAAGGGACTGGGCGTGAAATTCACTATGGAGCCAACGAAAACACCTGGCTCGACCATTGCCCGGCTTGATGATACCTGTGGCAACCTTATACAGATAACTCAGCTTGGCTAGCTAGCCTAAGCCGAGACGATTTCACGGCGGGATTCGCTCGTAACGGGCTTCGAATAGTTTCTGCAAGCTGATCAGCCTATGTTCCTGTCCGTGAAGAAGTGATGACGAGACAATATTGGGTCTGGAATACATTCAGTTGGCTCCTGGGTTCGTCAAAGAAGTGGTGGAGACCTACGAGAACTGGGATTGGAAGGGGCCTGTGCCGATGAAGATCCAGGAGTTGATGATGGTACTTCGAATAGAAGTGACGAAACTATACGATCCAGGTTCCTGGGCACGACAGGCCGAAATGCCGAAAGTCCCAGGGCTCAGGGACACCAAACTTGGTTGAGGGATGTGCCGAGAAATCTAAGATTTAGCTTCTGGGGCTCGCAAGTTATGGCTGGGCTACGAGTTTGGTTGAGTGCTTCTCAGGAATTTTCCGGAGCTTGACGGCTGCCATGATAAGGCTCCGGGACAACAGCTCAACAGGCGGAATCTTCTTCAAAACGATCTCCAACTGGAGCACCGCACGGACCGCATGCGGGCTGTTCAGGGCCATTAAGACTGCAGGAGGGATCTTGTGCCAGGAACGGACCGTTTCAACCTTCATACCCAGGTCAGAGACCCATCTTTCCACCTGTCGCTTCTGGAAGAGCCTAGGGTAGAACTCTCCCTTGCGGAGGTAGAGGGGAAGCTGCGAAAGCGAGTGCGGCCTGAGAAGATTGGCGAACTCTAGCACCAGCCTGCCTCCCGGTCGGAGGACCTCGGACATCTGGGCGACTGCCTTCCAGGGTCTCTCGAAGTAGCGCAGCACGCGGATACACACGACCACATCGAATAGTCCAGGCCGAAAGGGAAGGTGCTCCCCTTCTGCCACAAGCAACTGGACGTCGCGGCTAGAGAACTCGCTGGCTCCATGAATTCTCTCCCTCACACTCTTCACCATGCGCGGGTCAGCGTCCACCCCGATCAGCACCGAGCCTTTCTCGGATAGAGGTAGTAGAATCCGGCCCGTGCCAATGCCGATTTCAAGAATCATTGAACTTGAAGGACTACTGACCAGCTCGAGGATATCAGACAGCTCAAGCTGTGAGATGATGAGACCTCCATAGTTCGGATACGTAACCCGTTCATACTCGGCGGGCTCGAACCTGGTCATTCGTCGGCTTGGCTTTTCTACCTTCAACTCAATACCCTGCGTTCATGCGAATCGGCCCTAAGCTTGACGCAAGGAGCTTTGTGTCTCTCTCTATAAGCGCGCTCTCTGCTTCGACTTCGGCAGTTTCTCCAGACTCGGCTGTCTCCGAGTCTATGCCATTTCGAAGTCGAAGATTCGGTTCATCACGGCATAAGATGCTTGGCTGAACCGGCTGTGTCAGGGCTGGGACTGCGGCTGAGTCACTAGGCTTCGCAACTGTCAGATTGCCGAACCGGGCGGCGTGCAGGTTTTTGTTGCTGAGCTGCTTCTCATCTTCCTGCCAGAGAATCTTCATTCCAAGTAATTCTTCGTCTGTTAGTTCGAACGGTCCAACTAGTGGCATCTTCACCTTTCGGTCCATCGGCTGCAAGTATTAGGGGTCGTGGTACACTCGTCGATGTGCACTTTTAGAGAGAACAGATCAGATTGGCCCTTTGCTAATGTCCTTTCTCGGCCTCACAACGATGGCCAGGAAGAAGAGGGCGAGCGCCACGAAGTCTAGCGAGTCGGTGATAAAGTCCTCCCCCGGCAGCTGGCGAAAGAACTCTCGAATAACCGTCTTTACGAAGAACATCAGAAATGCAAGCGCAACGATAACCAGCGAGGTCTGTTTTCTCACGTACCAAGCATAGAGGGAAACCGCGAAGAGGACGAGGGCAAAGACTGCCTGACCGATGTCTAGGATCACTTCTGGATCAAAGATACTTCCCTGCGTGACTAGGCTGGAAAGTTGGGGAGCTATCATCGCGGGCCGTAGCGCTCGATTCTTGTCAGCGCACGTCCTATCGGGCGGATCATGCTAGGAGGTCTGCGAGTCTTTCGGCCCATCTCTCCCAGATTCTCGGATGGTAGCTCTTGAGGAGCGTGAGTATCTTCACCGGGTCGCCCTTCGCCACATAGTAGACGAAGCTACCTTGGCGGCGAGACTTGACGAGTCCGGCCTGGACGAGTCGCTTCATGTGCCAGCTTGTTGACGATGCGGAGATATGAGCAAACTCGGAGAGTTCCTTCTGCGTTGCATCAGGGGTCTTCAGAAGGTATAGGAGTAGGTCTCTCTCCGTCTCTTGAAATAGGACCCCGAGAATCTCCTGTTCCTCAACTTCGAAGTCCAGCCTCTTGTAGAACCGCTTGTACAGTCCCCGCCTCCGGCTGATGATACTTTGATCCTTCTCCAGCCTCCGGAGGTGGTACTGAAGAACGCCCATCGCCAAGTTGAGTTCTCGCTTGATTCCTCGCAGATGTGAACCAGGGTTGGCCTTGATGAATTCCAGAATCTGGACTCGCCTGGAATCCTCCAACTGTACCGTTTCCGCGATGCTTGCCGACTGCAAGGCACCGTATCATTGAGAGGGGATGGAAAAACGTTCGCGAGGAGATAGACCCACGCCCCATCCCAGAATGATAAGAGAAGGACCCTCGGTGCACATCCCGGAGCTTCGGCTGGCGAGTCTATCCGATTCGAATGCCCAGGTACTGTCCGACGAGTGTTCCGACTAGGAAGAGGGCCAGGCTCGCGGCTAGGATTATTCCTGCTATCTCTCCGAACTGGCGCTTGAAATGTCGTGCAGAGATCACTGTGTCGTAGTAGGTCATGGTTGCCACTAGTATGACTCCGATCACCAGTGAGGCCCCCAGCGCGACGGCCATGTACTTCGTGAGGAAGTAGGGGAGGGCGAGGAAGACGGCTGTTATCATGTAGGAGACGCCTGTGTAGATGGCTGACCACTTGGCGGAGCCCTGGAAGCCCTGCTTGGCCTGAGCGTAGGCGGCAGATGCCATTGCTATAGACGCGGCCAAGCCGGCGATTATGCCGGCGAGTCCTGCGAGTTCTGTTCGCCCATAGATGCCAAGGGATCCGGCGTGGATGCCGGAGATCTCTACTACCGCGTCTGCCAGACCGAGAACTATGAATGACATGTACTTTACCCGGTTCTCCTGTATCTCTCCAATCAGGAGATTCTCCTGATTCTCCTCGCTCTCCATCATCGCCTCGAAACGAGCCTTGTCCGCAGTGGGAATATTCTCAGCGATTCTCTTGTAGCGCTCGTGGAGCTTGCCCTCATGCCTCTCCATCATTTTTAGGGTAAAGGTCAGTCCCAGTATGATTCGTATCAGGACAATCGCGTAGGTCCGCAGCTTCTTCGACGAGACCTTCGTTTCGGGTGCGTAGGTCTTCCAAAACTCGTAGTGCGACTCTTCCCCGTTCGCAATATTTTCAAGGGCTTTCTTGAAAGCCGGGTTCCTCTCACGACGAGAAAGGGCCAGGTAGACAGAATGGTCCGCATACTCGTCCTGAGCGGACTCCGCCGCTAGCTTTGCCAGATCGGGTGATACAGTCTCTTGCAACGAGCGATACGGCTCTTCGAGTTCTTGAGTCTCTTATTTACTGATCTTTGCCTTTCGCTCTATTAGTCCACGTCCACGAATACTTCCCCGTTCTCGACCTTCACGTCGTACTTGCGAAGTGGCTTCTCAGCTGGCGGATTGACTGCCTCTCCAGTCAACAGGTTGAAGCGGGACAGATGAAGCGGGCATGTGACTTCTTCGCCGAGAAGGAATCCGGTGGAAAGGTCAGCCTCTTCATGCGTACATGTTCCGTCCCAAGCGTGGATCCTTGCCTCTAGGTTGACTATGAGGATCCGTTTTCCGTCTTGTTCGATTCCCCTCATCGTGCCCGGAGGAAGCTCAGAAAGTGGGCATACGTGGATGAGCATTCCCAGAATGCGTTTCCCTACCGGTACTTGTAGTGTCTCTCGAAGAGATCCGCTTCAACAGCCTCCTTCTCAGGCTCCTCTTCAAACTCTGGAAGCTGTTCCGCTCTCGGAGGAATCATTCCACCTCTACCGGCCCATTTCTCGTCGATCAGAAATTGGATTACGGCTCTCACCGATCTGAGCGGTATGCGTTTGACTGCTGGGTGGAGGAATCCGAGGATAACCATCCTCTGGGCCTCGCTATGGGTCAGACCTCGTGACATGAGGTAGAAGATTTGTTCCTCGTCCACCTGGCTAACAGAACCCGAATGGGTCGCTTTCACCTCGTTCGTGAAGATCTCCAGGCCAGGGATCGCGTCCGCCCTCGCCTTCTTGCTAAGAATCATCGCGTGCTCCGCGAGATACGAGTTGGAGTTCTTGGCTCCCTCGCTGATCCTGATCATGCCTTTGAAAATCGCACGAGCATTATCCCTCAAGACTCCTCGAGCCAGAACATGCCCTGTTGTGTGTGTGGACTGATGTGTTAGGTCTG
>Ga0209469_1001798_pt1 | contig 11021 bp, 10 predicted proteins | sample GraSoiAngelo_123_FD_185880 | JGI IMG/M metagenome (GOLD analysis project Ga0209469, IMG submission 185880) | Grasslands soil microbial communities from the Angelo Coastal Reserve, California, USA - 14_0927_02_40cm (SPAdes) (version 2) | ecosystem: Environmental > Terrestrial > Soil > Grasslands ... | reverse complement strand
TCCTCTGCCGCCGTTCAAATTCCACGCGCCGATATTCGCTTCTCTTGCGGATGATGCAGTCCACTTTGATCACGCTGTCTTGATGAATGAAGTTGAAAACCGATTCATGGGAGAGCGCGTCACGAATACTTTGCTCGCTCACATAATAATCCGGACGAAACAAACCAGCCATACGGTGAACATCCTTTGGCGCGATCGCAATTACCACGTCGATGTCGCGGGTCATGCGAGGTTGCGCGTAGTAATTCATCGCCATGGATCCTGTGAGCATGTACGGGATGCGCCCTTGCTCGAACCTCTGCGAAACGTCGCGGACGATATCGATCTCGTTCATTCGCTGATCTGCAGGTTCAAGCTCTCGGCGATCAGCTCTCAACCATCAACAGTTTTCAAATCACTTCTTGGCGGCGCGTTTACCTAGAACTTTTGCGATATCGAAGTCCACGAAGTCGGCGTGGTGAAAAATGATCGATTCGATCGAGCGCTCCACATTGTCGCCCTCATGACTGTGCGTTGCGATGATGTGCAGGACTTCACCGGGAATACCATTTTTGTGTGCCAGGGCGACGCCGCTGAACGGATGACGTAGTTGCTGTCCAAATTTACCCTGAATGACTTTGCCCGAGGGGTCCTTGTCGTACTCGAGCGGTTTGCCCACGTCGGCCAGCAGCGCACCGGCGATCAGGTTATCGCGCTGGATCGGAATGCCGCACCGGAACGAACTTTCGAGCACGTCTGCGATCGCCATGCATTGCCGCGCACAGGAGTTAAGGTGCTCCACAAAGGTCATGTCGATGTCGCCAGCCAGGAGCGTGAACTTGACCGCGCGCAATTCGTCAAAGGTCCAGCCTTTCCCGCCGCAGCCTGTGGTAATGGCTTCGTTCCACACCGCCGCAACCTTTTCCCGCAATGATTCATCCTTGATTTCCATCAAGCTGGGAAACAGCCCCGCGATCTCGTTCACGCCGTATGTCATAACGAAACACTAATAAACACGAATGGATGCCAATCAAAACCGGAAATGGCGAAGCACGAATGACGTACCGGGGAGCGCGGGCGCCTCGCCCGCTGTGTCACGCGCCTCGCGGGACACTCATCGGGAGGTTTTCGGCGGGCGCGCCGAAAAGAGCGGGCGAGACGCTGGTTGTTCCCCAATTCGTCATCGCGAGCGGGACTTAAGAACTTGAATCGCAATGCGTTTAATGCAGACTTCCCGGCGTTATCCGCGCAACAGTCTCATCCTGATGCCAACTTACGAGTATGCTTGTCAAAAGTGCGGCCAGAACTTCGACGCATTCCAGTCGATGCGTGACGAACCGTTTCGCGAATGCCCGAAAGAGCTCTGTCGGTTGCCAAAGTGGGGACACGGAAAAGTGAAGCGCCTTCTCGGTACCGGCGCAGGTCTGATCTTCAAGGGATCGGGATTTTACATCACAGATTACCGAAGCGATTCCTACAAAGAGGCAGCAAAAAAAGAGGCTCCTGCCACCTCGTCTGGCGGCGAAAAATCCGCCGCGCCAAAGGAAGCCGCGAAAGATTCTTCGCCCGCTCAAACCAAGGCGCCTGAGAAAAAACCGGCTAAGGAAGCTGGTTGATCAGTTGAGATGAAAGCGCTAACGAAACTCGCTAGCGTTGGTCTGTAACTAGATGAAAGGTGGATCGCCTTGTCCTCAAGGCGTTGGGATATGATTCGCCGAAGGCGCAAATATATCAGGCGGCAAAGCCGCATCTTTTTGGCAATACGTTGAGGAGTCGCCGCGGCGACCGTTCCACCTCTTAAGAATCACCTGTGTCGGCTGCAAAAAAAGATAACCTGATTGTTACAAATTGTTTGGCCGTAATCCTTGACAGCAAGGCAGCGCGCTGTGTTAGAAGGGAGCCGGCAATTCGCCGCTAATCTATGAAATCTCTTATTTTCGCTTTATCGCTCATCGTTCTTCTTTTGTGGATCGCGGTCTTCCCGGCAAGCGCGCAGGTCAACGTCACCCAGGAGCACAATAATCTTTCTCGCGACGGCCTCTACATCGATGACGCGTTCACGCCATCAAACGCAGCCAATCTAACCCGCGACTTAAATTTCGACGGAACGATCTCCGGCCATGTTTACGCGCAGCCGCTTTACGTCGAGGGCGGTCCAAACGGCCCAATGGTGATCGCCGTAACTGAATCGAACAATGTTTATGCGCTCCATGCCGACACCGGCCTCCAGATTTGGTCGCGCACCGACATCGGTCCGGCAGTCACTTCAGGTCTTCCGTGCGGAAATATTAATCCGGTTGGCATTACCGGCACACCGGTTGTTGATCTCGCGTCTCGGTCACTTTTCTTCGACGCATTGATCGCTGGGAATCCCATTAAGCATTTCATTTTTTCTTTGAACGTGGATTCGGGTGCCACCAATTGGTCGGTGGACGTGAATACCGCGGTACCGAATTTTTCCTCCGTCGTGCAGGAAGAACGGGGGGCACTGGCTCTTGTGAACGGGATCGTGTACGTGCCTTACTCCGGATACGCCGGTGATTGCGGGCTGTATCATGGTTGGGTCGTGGGGGTACATATCAACGATCCTACTAATGTGGGCAACTGGGCTACGGTAGCAGAAGGCGGGGGTATCTGGGGGCACTCAGGTGTTGCCAGCGATGGCACCAACATGTTTGTAATCACAGGGAACACGTTTACAAACCAAGGAGACCCCTGGAGTGGCGGCGAAGCAATTGTGCGTTTGCAAGCCGGCCCAGTCTTTACCGGCAACCCGACTGACTTCTGGGCGCCGGCCAACTGGCACGACCTCGATGTAGGCGACACCGATCTTGGTGGCTGCAGCGCGATCCTGATCGACGTGCCTGGCGCGACTCCTTCGCAGTTAGTTCTCGCCCTGGGTAAGGATGGCAATGCTTATCTGGTTAACCGTAACAACCTCGGCGGCGTCGCTGGACCGGTAATGTCGCTAGGTGTCGATGGTAACCTGAGAGGTCAATCGTCCGCCACCTACAGGACGGGCCAGGGAACATATTTTGTTTTTCGCGCTGATGGAGGTAGCCAAATCAAGGCTTACAAGGTTACTGCGACAAATCCGCCAGCGATCGTCTCGGCCTGGAGCGCGAGCCAGAGCGGCCAGGGTTCACCCTGGGTCACTACTACCGATGGAACGAATAACGCGATCGTGTGGGTTGTCGGCGCGGAGGGCGACCACCGGTTACACGGCTACAATGGCGATACCGGCGCAGTGATTTATGCCGGCGGCGGCAACAACGAGTTGATGACTGGCGACCGCAAATGGAACAGTGGCATGGTAGCTCGCGGAAGCATCTACGTCGCCAACGACAACAAGGTTTATAAGTTCAAATTGCCGGCGGGGACGCCTACACCTACGCCAACGGTGACTGTAACACCAACGGCCACGCCGCCTGTAACACCTACGCCGACTCCTACTGCGACTCCAACGTCAACGCCACCTGTTACTCCAACGCCAACGGCTACGCCTATCTCCACAGCTACGCCTACATCTACCCCTACACCGACGGCTAGTCCCTCCCCAAGTATGACTCCAACGCCCACCCCCAGAGTAACGCCGCGGCCTCGCCCGACGCGACGACCACGTCCGACTCCGCCGCCTCGACCATAGGCTTTAAATCTCCGGTGATCCGTGATTGGTGAACAGTGAACAGTGAACAGTGATCGCGTTCAGGTGATCAGATAGCGCATGCGTCTCGCATGTTGGTTTCGGCGTCGCGCCGAAACATGCGTTCGTCTAGGCGTGGTTAATCTGGGGTGCTATCAAATCACAAGAAGAGTCCGCGAATGCGAAGACGCACTCGCCATCACGCGAGACGCCACGCGCTAACCCCGGGAATTGGACCGCAAAAGATAACTGATTGTTACTAATTCTGTTGTCGGAATACCTTGACAAGCAGGCAGGGCAGTGTGGTAGAAGCCAAGAGGGGATTATCGAGTACACTCTTGAAACCTTTATTTCCCATTTCCTCGGTTGTCGCTGCAGGTTTATGGAGCGCAATTGTTCCGGCAAACGCGCAGGTCAACGTCACGCAGTATCACAACCATAGTTCGCGTGATGGGCTTTATATCGATTCGGCGTTCACGCAATCGGCTGCGGCCAACCTAGCGCGGGACTTAAACTTTGACGGGACGATCGTAGGCAACGTTTACGCGCAGCCGCTTTACATCGAGGGCGGTCCAAGCGGCCCGATGGTCATTGCAGTCACCGAATCGAATAACGTGTATGCGCTCAACGCAGTGAACGGCACCATTATCTGGCAGCAAAATGTGGGCGCTCCGGTGCCCACAGCCGATCTCCGTTGCACTGAGGTCGGTTCCATGGGCATCATCGGCACGCCCATTGTCGATCTTGCTTCGCGGGCGCTTTTTTTGAACGCAATGGTCACCCCCGATGGCGGCGCGACGATCAAACATTACATCATTTCGCTTAACGTGGACACGGGCGCCATCAACCCCGGCTGGCCGGTGGACGTGGAGCTGACAGCTCAATACAACGGCACGACCTTCACTGCAGCGGTCCAACAGCAACGACCTGCACTCGGGATCGTGGGCAACATTCTTTATGTTGGATATGGGAGTATGGCGGATTGCGACCTCTATCATGGCTGGCTGGTGGGCGTGCCGATAAATAATCCAGCCAGCGTAACGGCATGGGCCGCGGGCACCACTAACGGTACCTACGGCGGCGGCATATGGGGAGTTGGCGGTGTGGCCAGTGATGGCACGAATGCATTCGTTACGACTGGCAACACTTACAACACTGGAGGGGTCTGGAGCGGCGGCGAAGCAGTGATTCGTTTTCAGCCGGGGCCGATCTTTAGCGGTAATACAAGCGATTACTGGGCGGCTCCAACCTGGTTTACAATGGACCAGGGCAATAACGATCTTGGTACCTCGTGCCCGTTACTTGTGGACGTACCTGGAGCGACGCCCTCCCAACTCGTCGTCCAATTAAACAAAGGTGCTTATGGGTTTTTGCTTAATCGCAGTAACCTGGGCGGGATCACCGATGCGGTATATTCATTACAGATCTCCAACAATCAACTAATCCAGGCAGCGGCCACGTATCAGACTAACCAAGGCACGTATGTTGCTTTTCGCGCCAGCAAGAGCACACTGGGGACTTTTCGCATTACTGCAACGAGTCCGCCTACCATCAATTTGACATGGAATATGAGCCAGAACGGATGCGGGTCACCTTGGGTAAGCTCTACGGATGGCACTAATAACATGATTGTGTGGGCTGTAGGCACAGGCTCCACCGGCGACCAGCGATTACACGGTTACGACGGAGATACTGGCGCTGTGGTTTACGCCGGTGGCGGCGCGAACGAATTGATGGCGGGCACGCATTCCTACAGCACCACCGGCATTGTGGCCAGCGGCCGCATCTACGTTGCTACTAACAACAAAGTCTATGCTTTTAAGCTGCCGGGAGGAACGCCTACACCTACCCCAACTACAACACCGACGCCAACCGCGACCCCAACGCCTACGCCCACACCAACGCCTACCCCAACCCCAGCACCTACACCGACGGTAACACCAACTGCGACGGCAACAGTCCCCCCCACGGCTACTCCTAACCCGACGCTGACACCAACTCCAACCCCAGCTGCTACGCCAACAGGTACCCCGACGCCTACAACTAGTCCCACGCCTTCTCCAACACCTACTCCTACTCCCAGAGTAACACCTAGGCCGCTCCCGACGCCGCGTGGGCGTCCGACTCCCCCGCCTCGACCGTGAGGAAGCAAAAAAAGCTAATGGCTGATTGCTGATAGTTGATAGCCAATTGGATCGAATTATAAAGGCGGGTGCTGCGTGATCAATGGCTGATGAGGATCGCCAAGGTTGTTGTAGCCGAGGTCGTTGACCTCGGATAAATACTTCGGATCGCGCGTACGCAGCAAAAGGCAATCTGGCTGTTGCAAATCTATTGTCTGAATACTTGACACCCAGACAGGATATTGTCGTAGAACGAAGCGCGAGATTATTCGACCACTGTGTGAAAGCTTTAATTCTCTTCCTTGTGGCTGCTGGGTTGTGGGTTTTTCCAGCAAACGCGCAGGTCAACGTTACCCAGTTTCACAACCACGCCTCGCGTGATGGCCTTTATGTCGATTCGGCTTTCACTCTATCTGCCGCCGCGAATCTGACGCGCGACCGCGCCCGGCGCTCGCTATCGTGGGCAACGTTCTTTACGTTGGATATGGCAGTATGCAGGATTGCAGCAATTATCATGGCTGGCTGATAGGAGTACCGATAGATAATCCAGACCCGTCCAGCGTAGTAACGGCATGGGCTCCGGCTACGGACACCGGCCACGGTGGCGCCATATGGGGTGTAGGCGGTGTCGCCAGTGACGGCAATAATCCGTTCGTTACCACCGGTAACACTTTCGAGACTGGAGGGACATGGGGCGGCGGTGAAGCCGTGATTCGTTTTCAGCCGGGGCCGATCTTTACCAGCGATCCCAGTGATTACTGGGCGCCTACCAACTGGTTCGACAATCTCGATACTAACAATCTTGATCTGGGCAGCTCCGGCGCATTACTGGTGGACGTGCCCGGCGCGAACCCTTCACAACTGGTGCTCGCATTAGGCAAAGATCGCAATGCGTATTTACTTGACCGCAACGATCTCGGTGGCGTCAGCATGCCGGTGGCTCAGATGAATGTTTCCAGTTCAACGCTCAGAGGTACGTCGTCCGCTGCTTACAAGACTGGTGAAGGAACACATTTCGCTTTTCATAACGAGAGTGGCGAACTGCGCTCTTATATAATTAATCAGGCCAGTCCGCGGACCATGGCTCTTGCCTGGAACGTTAGTGACGGCGGCCGAAGTTCGCCCTGGGTCACTACGACCGACGGCACCAACAACGCGATTGTTTGGGTAGCCGGCGTGGAAGACGATGGTAAGTTGCATGGTTACAATGGTGACAATGGCGCCGTGATTTTCGCCGGCGGCGGGCCTAACGAAATAATGAGCGGCACTCGCCAATGGAACACCGGTATGGTCGCTCGCGGTCGGATCTACTTCGGTGCGGATAACAATATATATGCTTTCAAAGTCCCGACGGGGACACCTACACCTACACCTACTCCATCACCTACCGTAACACCAACGGCAACACCGACAGCTACCCCTACACCGACTGCGACTCCAACGTCAACGCCACTTGTTACTCCAACGCCTACACCGACGACTAGTCCTACGGCAAGTCCAACAGCTACCGCTACTCCGAGAGTAACACCGAGACCACGTCCGACACCGCGGGGGTGTCCGACCCCGCCGTGATAGCTGGCCGATGGCCGGTTCAGCTCAGCCTTGCTTTTCAGAGCGCAGAGACGGCCCACAGGTCCGTGGCTACAGCAGGTATAGTTTATGTAACTCACTGTAATGTAGCTGCGCTTTTCGGGTTCATGCGATAGGTCCAGTCACCCCCGAAAGCTTTCGGGGGTGACGAATTCAGATCGCGCAAGACGGCGTCCACTCGCGCGCGATTTGGCGATAACGTGCAGACCGGGTCTGTGTTCGCAGCGTTTCCGGTTAGTAACGCGGCTTGACAACGGCAGCCGCCAAAATCGATTTCTCTTTGCGGACAACTCCGGCACGGCTCCGGCATCCATTCAGTTCCACGGAACCGGTTGAAACTTTCCGATTCCCGCCAAATCCAATCGAGTTCACGCGCCCGGACATTTTCAAAATGCAAATCTGGGATAGCCGATGAAGCGGTGGGGCAGGGGAGCACCTCGCCGATTGGATTAACTGTGAGATAACGCTGTCCCCAGCCATTAAGGCAGGGTTTGGGGCGTGTTTCGTAATAATCCGGAAGCACATAAAAGATGTCGATCTTGCCGGCTAGCCGCGCTTTGGCTGCTGTCGCGATTTCTCGGGCACGAACGACTTGCTCGCGGGTTGGGAGCAACGCTGCGCGATTGAGAAATGCCCAGCCGTAAAACTGGACGTTGGCGAGCTCGACCCTCTCGGCTTGGAGGAACTCAGCGAGCGCAATCATTTGTGCCAGGCGATCGATGTTGCGCCTGTGAATGACAAAATTGAGACTAAGCGGAATTCCGGCCGCGCGGATTTTCGCGGCAGCATCCAACTTGCGCTGATGCGCGCGGGTGCCGGCGATTTCATCGGCAAGATCCGTGTTGTCCGATTGAAAACTTAGCTGGACTGAATCCAATCCCGCATCGCGCAAAGCGTACAAGCGATCGTCATCCAAGCCTATGCCGCTGGTGATGAGGTTGGTGTAAAGGCTTGCCTCGCGTGCTGCGCGAATCAGATCGGGCAGGTCGCGCCTGGCGAGTGGTTCGCCTCCCGAGAAACCAATTTGCAATATACCGAGGTCAGCTGCTTCACGAATTACGCGTTTCCATTCGTCGGTGGAAAGTTCGGCATGGCATGGAGGGGCGAGCTCTTGTGAGCCCATCTTCCCAGGTGTTACAGGAGTTCCACCCTTCAGATTTCCGTTACGCACAGTAATCGGATTGGAGCAGTACGGACAATGCAACGGGCACCGATAAGTAATCTCGGCGAGCAAAGCGTATGGACGCGGGATGGTCATATAAGATCACTGTACGAGGCATCCACGATGTGCGTTCTTCGAGCTTTCGTTTGCGGACATCGCGTATTTGTCTATCGCCTCTCCCTTGTCAAGGGAGAGGGAAGGGTGAGGGTTCCGCTTCGTAGTCATGCTGTGTTAAAAACCCCTCACCTTAGTCCTCTCCCCATCGAAAGGGGAGAGGTGAATTAGCGCTAAGCACATGCGGGATCGCGGTCCTGGCTTCAGACGTGCAGTCATGTGAGCTCAGCGAGCTCGATCAATTTGCGTCGTTGCAAATCCGCAAGAGTTTCCCGCACATCGGTGGCGAGCATTTCAAGATCGACATTATATTCTTCAGCCAACGCCTGGATGATTTCGCTCACTGTGCGTCCGTCGCAGCGGCTAAGAATTTCGTGAGCGGTCTCGTTTAATTCGAGCACGCCTTCCGGAAAAAGTAGAACGCTGTTTCCGGTTTTGGAATCAGTTTGCAACCGGACTCCGCGGGTAAGTGTTGGCTGGGCAGAGCTGGCGATCGTGGGAGTTTGCATCTAGAAAGGACCGTACGCGTGATGGATGGCATCGAGCATCGACCAAAGCAGATCGCATTTGAACTGGAGCGCGCGCACCGCCTCGCGCTGCAGTTCAGGCGTGTTGCAATGGTCCAGCGTCATCGCGAGCGCTTCATCGGAGTCGCGTCGTGCCTGGGTCACCCTGCGACGGAAGTAATCAAGGCCGCGCGGATCGATCCAGGAATAATATTTTTCGAAAGCCGCGAGGCGCGTTGCCATCAGATCGGGTGCGAAAAGTTCCGTGAGCGACGATGCAACTGCAATCGGCCACGGCTGATTACGAGCGAAATTCACATAAGCATCTACGGCGAAACGAACTCCAGGTTGCAGAAGTCGATCCTGCAGCAATTCGTCTCGCGATAAACCACATGCCTCGCCCAGGCGCAGCCACGCCTCAATGCCGCCTTCGTTTTCTGACGCGGTCTCTGTAGCGGGCGCTGTCGTGAGCGCATCCTGGGAGCGTTCTCCGCTGAGGACGATGGACTCTACAGCCCGCGGGATAACGCCATCGTGATCGAGAATACGATGAATCCATACCCTGCGTACTTCGCGCAATGGACAGTTGGAGAGAATCGCGGCGTCTTTAATTGGAATATTTTGCTGATAATAGAAGCGATTGGCCACCCAGCCGCGCAAGGCTTCCCGCGAAAGCCTGCCTTCGTTCATACCGACATGGAACGGATGTTTGTCGTGATAAGCGCGCGTGCCAATCGCGCACAAGTTCTCCAGAAACGTTTCGCGGTCCCAGAGTTCCGTAGTCATATGACGATTTCCAATCCGTCGCGGGCGATTTCGATTCCCGACTGCTTTACATGGGCGCGTTCCCGGGAGCTGGGCATAAGAATCGGGTTTGTATTGTTTATGTGGGTGTAAATCTTCCTACGCGCAGGCGATTGATGCAAGAAATCGAGGCTCCCGTCGCTGATGGGCAGATGGTTCATCTGTCGCGCGCTGCGGGCGCCCTGTCGAATGGCGGCCAGTTCTCCGTCACTCCAGAATGTACCATCAAACAAAACAACGTCGGATTCGTGAACGGCATTCCGCAATTCGTCCGTTAGTTCAGCGACACTGGGCGCGAAAAGTGCAGTTTCGCCTGACGAGTCATCCCGAAATTGAAAGGCGATGCTCCGGGGCAGTTCAATCGCGCGAAATGCGACGGTGCCGCTCAGGGTTTGAAACTCAGGGATCGTCTTGCGCCATTCGATTCCGCAAAACCTCGCAAGGACGTCATCGAGCCAGCCGAGGGCGGCTCGCGTTTCGTCGGCTGCATAAACAACCAGCGGTATCTCCTGTTCCCGCAGGAGCAATAAACCCAGAGCATGATCGATGTCGCCATTTGTTAACAGAACGCCTGCAACTGGAGTGTTGCGTGGCGAATCACGGCGCGGCTGCAACCGCGGCATGTTTTCGATTTGGCGCGTTAAGTCAGGCGACGCGTTAATCAGGAACCAGCGGTGAAAACCCTCGGAGTCGCCAGTGATGGCGATGCTCGATTGCGTCTGCGGTGTGATCTTTCCGGCACGCGCAGCCGTGCAGTTCGCGCAGGCACAGTTCCATTGTGGCAGGCCGCCGCCGGCTGCGCTGCCAAGAATATGGATGCGGATCAACCCGGAGTTTTGGGAGTCAGATAATCACGTTCGATCAGACTGCGCCTGCGTAACAGGTGCACTCGAAAAAGATCGGAACGGTCTTCAGCATCGGCTTGACCCACAGCTTCTTTGTTCGTCTCATAAGCTGGATCGTTGTCATAGGCGTGGAGGCCATATGGGTCAAATCATTTTTTTGATAAAGCTGATGTCGCCGCTGCGTTCTACACGGGCGAGCCGAACTTGCGACAGGTCGTCAATGTTGCCGTTGAGACGCATGTCCTCCTCAAGATC
>Ga0209469_1001771_pt1 | contig 11182 bp, 10 predicted proteins | sample GraSoiAngelo_123_FD_185880 | JGI IMG/M metagenome (GOLD analysis project Ga0209469, IMG submission 185880) | Grasslands soil microbial communities from the Angelo Coastal Reserve, California, USA - 14_0927_02_40cm (SPAdes) (version 2) | ecosystem: Environmental > Terrestrial > Soil > Grasslands ... | reverse complement strand
TTAGCTCGCGTGCTTCAGAAGCCAGCGCGTCACGATCCGTGCCGTTGTTTTTCGTTAATCCGGTATCGACCAAGCGCAAAAACAAGCGGCTCTCTTTCGCTTCCTTGCGACAAATTTTCACACGCATCAGGAAATCTTTTTTGCTGAGCGCCTCGTCGGCTTCGATCCAATTTGCTGCCACTGAACCAGAAGCGCGGACTAGTTGGCGAACGTCCTCCGTGTTGCCAATCGAACGCGGCAACCGTGTCACGAATCCGCGAACCGATTCCGCGAAAAGGAATGTTCGATTCTCCAGGTCACGCGGTTTAACAGTATTATCCATCTTTGGAATTGGGATTTGGGATTCTATTTGGGATTTGGAGCTTGGGATTTGGGATTTGCCGTGGCCGCGTCTGACTTTGCGGCCGCCACGGCCTTTTCCGCTGCGTCCGCCAGATCATCCGCGGTGATCAAGGCGACACCGCTTTCCTTTAGCAAGCGCTTTCCTTTTTCGACATTTGTCCCTTCCAGTCGAACGACCAGCGGCACCGAGAGACGCACCGTTTTTGCGGCGTTGATAATCCCCTGCGCGATTACGTCGCACTTCATGATGCCGCCAAAAATGTTTACCAGAATGGCCTGCACTTTTTTGTCCGCGATCAAAATCTTGAAAGCTTCCGTCACCTGCTCCTCCGTGGCACCGCCACCGACGTCGAGGAAGTTCGCGGGATTGCCGCCGTAAAATTTGATGATGTCCATCGTTGCCATGGCCAGTCCAGCGCCGTTAACGAGACAGGCGATATTTCCATCCAAGCCGATGTAATTGAGCCCGTGTCTAGACGCTTCGACCTCGCGCGGATCTTCTTCCGCAATATCGCGCATGGCTGCGACTTCCGGATGCCGAAACAAGGCGTTGTCATCGAAATTAAATTTCGCATCGAGCGCCAGCACTTCCCCTTTGGGAGTAACGACCAGTGGATTGACTTCTACCATTGGGCAATCGAGCCCGATGAAGGCGCGATACAATCCGTCAAATAATTTCGAGGCGGCTTTCAATTGGGACGATTCAAACTGGAGTTGTTTCGCCAGTTTGCGCGTTTGAAACGGTTGCAGACCGGCCAGTGGATGGATGGATTCGCGGATAATTTTTTCTGGCGATTTTGCGGCCACGGCTTCGATTTCAACTCCACCTTCAGTGCTCGCAACAATCAGCGGCGCGGCGGTGGCGCGATCGAGCAGAATGGCAAAATAAACTTCGCGCGCGATCTGGGCCGACTGCGCCACCAACACTTTGTTGACCACGCGGCCAGCGGCTCCGGTTTGATGCGTGACCAGCGTCTGGCCAAGCATCTTGCCCGCGATCTCACGCGCTTCTTCCGGTGTTTTGCAAAGGTGGACGCCGCCTTTGAATCCATTCACAAACGTCCCTTTCCCTCGCCCACCCGCGTGAATTTGGGCTTTCACCACAATCTCAGCCGGTGCGATTTCGCGCGCGATTTGTTCAGCTTCCTCTGGCGAAGAGGCCAATTTCCCGCGGGTTGTCGCGACCCCAAATTTCTGCAGCAACTCCTTGGCTTGATATTCGTGAATATTCATCGCAGGCGAAGCACGACTAAGCGCGGAACTTTCGCGCATTCAATCGAATTTCTTCTTCGCACGAGGAAGGAACTGACCCCGCTTTCCTTTGGAGGAACATGCTTCTGCATGTCCTCTATCGATAAAATAGGACGCGCGGAAGTGCGTCCCTCCGCTGCGCTTACGCTGTGATATAAAGCTCTCGCTGAACGAAAATGGCCTTTCCATTTCTTCACGATTGCGGCTACTGCCTTCCTCTAAAACATTCTCAGATTCTCGAGGCCAATGACAGCGCGACACTACCATCGGTTCTTTATACAACCGGCGCCGATTCGATGATTGTTGGCTTTTACAAAATGATGCAGTCGAGCGGAGCAGGCGACAAAGTTTCAAAAATCGAGCTGGTAGATCTGACGCCAGACGATGCAAAGAAGGCGAGCGCGCCGCAGGAGTCTCCCTCCGGCGGAAAAGTTTGCCTCAACCTTAAGCCGACGAACAAGCTCGTGATTGTGATTGAGAAAAAGGATGAGAACGGCAGTTCAACCAATACGACCGACAATTTTATCGCTGAGAAAGACGGCAAATTTGTCATCCCCGTGCCAGGACCCCGTAAGTAACGCGATCATTCAGAAGTGAAGATTGTTTTGGCGAGCCGCCAAAAGTCCGAGCCGGACTGGCGTAACACGCGAGACGCGTATGCTCTCCGGAGAACATGGGCGCGCGAAAATCGTCACACTTTTGAGAGCGCTGACCGGCATTTTAGCCCGCCGCGCTTGCAAAGCCATTCTGCATCGGAATGATAGCGGGCACAATGCCGAGTCTGCTTGAGCAAATCGATGGCGCGCGCTCTGATGGGAAGCTTCGCCCCGACGCCGCAGAAAATATTCGCAGAATTTTGTCCGGTGAGGAGGGCGATTTCGCGGTACGTGTGATCGGTGAGCTCAGCCAGGCGAACGAATGGGAAGAACTAAATGATCGCTTTTACAAAACACTCGCCTTTGGTACTGGCGGACTGCGCGGGCGCACCATTGGCAAGATCGTGACCCCGTCGGAACTCGGTAATCCGACCGCGCTCGGCCGCCCCGAATTCCCATGCGTTGGAACCAACGCGATGAACTACTCCAATGTTGGTCGCGCTACGCACGGATTGGTCATTTACATCCAGAAGTGGCGATCGCGGCAAGGGATGCAAGGCCGGCCGAAAATTGTCGTCGCGCATGATACCCGGCACTTCTCACAAGAGTTTGCCCAGCTTGCCGCCGAGACCGCGTCGGCTAACGGATGCGATGCCGTTGTCTTCGACGGTCCGCGCTCAACACCAGAACTTTCTTTCGCCGTTCGATATTTGGACGCAGATGCCGGCATCGTCATCACCGCCAGTCACAACCCACCACACGATAACGGCTACAAGGTTTACTTCAGCGATGGCGCGCAAGTGACCGAACCGCATGCCAGCGGCATCATCGCGGAAGTAAACAAGATTGGAGGGACGGGCTCTGTCCCGTCCCAAAAGTCTCGGGACCACACGGAAGTCGTCCCTGCCAAAGGTGAGATCATCACTGCGGGTGACGAGATCGATCGCGCTTACATGGAGCGGCTCGAAACCTTGATCCTCAATCGCAAATTAATCAGGCGTGCGCACGATTTGAAAATTGTTTACACGGCCATTCACGGGACCGGCGGCGTTATCGTCAAGCCGATGCTAAGGAAGATCGGCCTGCATTTTTCCTTTGTTCCCGAGCAGGACCAATTCGACGGCCGTTTCCCAACGGTCAAATCGCCGAATCCGGAAAATGCAGAAGCGCTAAACCTCGGAATCTCGCTCGCACAAAAGGAAAATGCCGATCTTGTCATTGCGACCGATCCGGACTGCGACCGCCTTGGAGTGGCGGTGCGGACATCATCTGGTGAAATGAAATTACTGAGCGGAAATCAAATCGGCTCGTTGCTGGCGTGGTATCGGGCTAAGACATTTTTCGACCTGGGTATTTTGAACAATGAGAACGCAAGTCGTGGTGTCATCATCAAAACCTTTGTCACGACCGATCTGCAAAAGGCGATCGCGGAAAAGTTTGGATTACGCTGCGTGGAAACGCTGACCGGTTTCAAATATAACGGAGCTAAACTAAAGCAATACGAGGAGCTGACCGGTGCGCCAAATTACCGTGAGCTGCCGGAAGAAGAAACGCGCCGCCTGCGTTTAGAGAAATCGTCGTTCTACATTTTTGGGGGTGAAGAAAGCTATGGTTACAGCGGTGCCGATTTCGTGCGTGACAAAGATGGCAACGCCGCGGTGATTATGTTTTGCGAAGTGGCGGCCTACGCCAAATCGCGCGGGCTGAGGCTGAACCAACTGCTCGACGAAGTTTTCTGCGAGTTCGGTTACTTCGAGGAAAAGAACCACTCGCTGTATTTCGAAGGTGCGGATGGCGCGGAGAAGATTCGCCGACTGCTCATTTCCTACGACGAAAATCCACCGGACCAGATGCTGGACAGTGCGGTCACGCGTGTCCAGAACTTCGAGAAGGAAATCATTCGCGACGTCGACGGCGATGAAATTCCGAAAGAGAAAATGTTGATCTTCGAGTTGGCGGACAAGACTCGAATTGCGGTTCGTGGCTCGGGAACCGAACCCAAAATCAAGTATTACCTTTTTGGGGCGCGTTCGCCGAAGAATGGAAAGTTATCGCGCGAGGAATTAGTTCGCGCGAAAACGGAAATCGACAACCGGCTGAGCGCGCTTTGGAATTGGCTGGAAAAAGACGCAAATCAGCGCCTCGCCAAATAACTCACTCGACACCACGCGATTCACGGTAAGAATTGCGACGTGGGACACCAGATCCAGTTGAGCGGCGGCGAAATTACGATTCTGAAAGCGATCGGCCTGAGCAGCACGGCCATGACAGGAAAATTCTTGATCGACCGCATGGAAGAAGTCGAGGCCGGGGAACTTATTGACACGCTCCGCGGGTTGCTGGCGATGGGCTACCTCCTCGCCAGCAAGGTGAATGTTCGGACGTTGGAGGATGTGCAGCGCACTTCTTTTCACGTGAATCCATCTTACGTGCACGACCTGAAAGATGCGCTCGATCCGAGCCGGCGGCGCGAAGCGGAAAAACACCGCCGACGGCGGCGTGGTTGAAGTGAGCAAGCGATTGCTGCGGCTCTGGCCGTGGCTGGCGGCGATCACAAGTGGCTTGCTCGGCGCAGCAGCTTTACCGCCACTCGATCAAACATGGCTTATCTGGATCGCCCTCGTGCCTCTGTGCGCGACGATTCTATTTTCCGGTGAAAATACCAGGCGCCGCTGGTTGCGCGATCTCCTCCTCGGATACGTCGCGGGACTGACATTCTTCTGGAGCTGTTTTTTTTGGCTCACGACCGTGTCCGCACTGGGCTGGTTCATCCTGCAATTTTATCTGGCCCTTTATTTCGCAGTCTGGAGCTGGTTTTGCGGATTGATGCGACCGCGACCTCGCAAAATTGTCGCGCGCGATAAATGGAGCGAAATGCTTGCGCGCGCGAAACCGAAACCGTTGCCGGTGAGCTCACCGTGGCTGAGCTCCGGCCACAACTTCTTTCTCGCACTTTGTCTGACGGCAGCATGGGTGGCGCTGGAATGGACGCGCGGTTGGTTGATGTCCGGCTTCGGTTGGAACGGGCTCGGCATCGCGCTACATGGAACGTGGCCGCTGATTCAGATCGCGGAATTTACCGGCGTCGCTGGCGTAACTTTCCTGGTCGTCTTCTGCAATGCCATCCTGACTACAACAGCGCGCCGGATTTGGGAAGAAACGCGTAGCCGTGCAATGCGGCCACATTTTGATTTAACCCTCACACTGGTTGGACTGGTGGCGGTATTTCTTTTGGGCGTCGGCGCGGTGCAAATGCAGCCAGCCTCGCATCCATTACATGTAGCTTTGGTACAAGCGGCGGTCCCGCGCGCGGAAAAATTCGATGTCCGTTATAAGCAGACAATCTTTGATAAATTTGCGCGCCTGAGTAAAATAGCTCTCACATCCACATCTAACATCGATCTCCTGGTCTGGCCCGAAAGCGCAATGCCAGCGCCCGTTCTCGAAGATCAGGAAACATTTGATTTTGTCAGCCAGATCGGCAGTTCGAACAGACTTGATGTATTGCTCGGCACGATCGAGGAGGGAGCGCATCAAGTCTACAACGCCGCTCTGCTGGTTTCGCCGGAGAACGAGCCGCAACTTTACCGCAAGGTTCATCTGGTGCCGTTTGGCGAATTTGTGCCGTTCCGGCATTCCTTCCCGCTCTTCGCCAAAATTGTGGGCGACCAGGTTCCCGAAGATTTCGACCCCGGCACGGATTTCACTGTTTTTCAGCTTTCGGATAATCGCGGGAAGGTCGCGCCGCTGATTTGTTTCGAGGACACCATCGGTGAACTGACCCGGCAATTTGTTCTGCGCGGCGCAGACTTTCTGGCTAACGTCACCAACGACGGCTGGTTTCTGCGCTCAGCCGGTTCGCGTCAACATCTGGCTAATGCCGTTTTTCGATGCGTAGAAAATCGGCGCCCGATGGTGCGTGCTGCCAATACCGGAGTCACATGTTTCGTTAATGAATTCGGTCGCGTCACTCAAATCCTGCGCGACGAGCAAGGCAGCATTTTCGAAGAAGGAACGCTTATCGGCGACGTCAACATCGCCGCGGAGCCAAGGCTGACGTTTTACGCGCAACATGGCGAATTCTTCGCCAAAATTTGCACCGCTTTTGCATTCGTGATTTTGCTCGCAAAACTACTGGGACTGCTTCGTCGTCGCCTGCAACGCAAAGGCGATTAACTCAGCCAAATTGCCGCGGCCGACGACCGCGGCTACAGCAAAGAATGGCAGTGGAGCTTCCCATCGATCACCTGGCCGAGGTTTGGCCAGACGAATTGCGGGGCAGACGCATTGGTACGCTTCTTCATCCCGCGTCGGTCAATTCGAAGCTGGAGCACACTTCCCAAATTCTCGGTCGCGAAGATGGGAAGCTGTTTCAACTACGTGCGCTCTTCGGTCCGCAACACGGCTATCGCGGCGAGACCCAGGACAACATGATTGAATGGCGAAGCTACAAACATCCACAACTTCGAATACCGGTTTACAGTTTGTACGGCGAACATCGCGAGCCGACGCGCGAGATGTTGCAGGATCTCGATCTCCTGCTGATTGATCTGCAAGACATCGGCGCGCGCTACTACACCTTTATTTGGACGATGTATCTGGCGATGCGCGCCTGCGAGCGCCAGGACATTCACGTTGTTGTGCTCGATCGACCAAACCCAGTCAATGCTGTGACGATTGAAGGTCCGCGGCTGAATCCGGACTACCGCTCGTTCGTAGGAATGCATTCAATTCCTGTTCGTCATGGCAAAACCATCGGTGAACTCGCGACTCAATTTCGCGACGAATGCTTTCCCAAATGTGCGCTCACTATTTTACCAATGAAAAATTGGGAGCGCGCAATGTGGTTCGATCAAACTGGCCTCCCCTGGGTGATGCCGTCGCCGAACATGCCGACACTCGATACCGCGACGGTTTATCCGGGGATGTGTTTGCTCGAGGGGATCAACATCTCCGAAGGTCGCGGCACCACCCGGCCATTCGAAATTTTCGGCGCGCCCTGGATCGATCCCGAAAAATTTTGTCGTGAATTAAACGGGTTGAAACTTCCGGGGACATATTTCCGCGAGATGTTCTTCCAACCGATGTTTCAGAAATTTGCCGGTCAACTCTGCGGCGGCGCACAATTGCACGTGACTGATCGTAATTCCTTTCGTTCATTCGAAACCGGTCTCGAAGTCATACACTGCAGTCGGCGCATGTACGCGAATCATTTTCAGTGGAAGCAGCCACCTTACGAATACGAATTCAAACGATTGCCGATCGAAGTCCTGCTCGGTGGGCCGGTTTCCGAATTTTTTCCCAATTGATTAGATCCTGGAGGGGCGCGCGCATCCACGCTGGGTTATTCGTCGTCAGCGCTGTTTACGCCTTCGCCGAAAATCCTGAGATGGCGATGGATAAAATGACCGATGACGAACTGCGCGCATTTCGTGAGCAAAAGGTGACCGAGCTAAAACATCGCGCGCACGAGGTTCGCTCCGAACAAGTGGCGGACGGCGCGATTTATCCACGCATTTTTTTCTGTACCGTTTATTACACTCCAAAGGAATCCGGCTTCACCGCCGAGCGCGGATTCGACGCGACACCGATCACTGCGCCGGGCTTGCATGCCCGAAAGTACCCGCGCGATTTTCTTTTGGCCGTAAAGAAAGAAGGCTTCGGTCGAATCAACGAAGCAGTTGACGGCCGAAACTATATCCGCTGGATGGGCGATCACCGATACGCGTTCGCTGATGCGCCGGTCGGACGTCGCGGCGAAGTGTTGGTGCCGCGCCGCTCCTGCGCGATCTCGTCACGTAATAAGTTTCTTCGTCAACACGCCCGGCTCAAAATCAAATCGCAAACCGTCAATGAGGAGACCGGCAGTGATGAATGGTTCGTTTGCGATACCGGAGCCGGCGTGCATCCACTGCAAATCGATTTGTATTGGGGCGAAGATGAACCGCGGGGCGCGATCGGGCGGCAACGTGCGCGTCCACACGGGACTTGGATGGAATACGCATTTGAGGTGGAAGTGACGGTGGAGCGCTAAGGGACCGCTTGTACCTACACATTCACTTTTACTTAATGGCGACGGTGCGTTCAGAGTGAGAGCGTAAGTGCAGGTTCAGTTGTAGAGGGGGCTTGTGCCAGGCGTCCGTTGTGCGTTATTCGGCGCTTGATCCGAGTGCCCCTGCAACTTGCGGTTCTGGTTTTGTTTGCATTCATCAGTAGCTCGCTCGCCTACGGCCCGCTGGGTCACGAAATTGTCGGCGCGATTGCCGATCGCAAACTAGCCGGGACGCTGACGGCGGAAAAAATTAAAACACTTCTCGATGGCATTCCGCCGGAACGGGCTTCCTTAATTGCGAACGACATCAAGAGTTGGGACAAGAATGGGCCCGATGATCGGCGTCGAATTCATTTTTTGGCGCATCCGGAGATCGAGCAACAACTGCACGATTTTTGGAAAGCGAATCCACCGAGCCCGGATGCCAGCGATACCACGCCGTCCCATCATTGGATGCATTACACCGATGTGCCGGTGCTTGATGCCGAGGAATATGGCGATGGCAGAACCGGCCGCGGCAACTGGGATGTCGTGCATACAATTCCTTACTGCATTGGCGTTTTGCGGGGTGAAATTGCGGAGGATAATCCGCGCAAGATCACCAGGACGATGGCAGTGATTTTGCTGGCGCATTGTGTCGGCGACATTCACCAGCCGCTGCATGTGGGCGCTGAATATTTCAACGAGGCCGGAGAGCCAATCGATTGCGATCGTGGTGCGACCGGGTTGGGCGGCGAAGGTGGAAACTCCTTAAGCTTGGGGCAGAACGCGACAGCGGAGCGCACGCGACATTATTATCATTCATTCCACGCCTACTGGGGTTTGGATGCAGTGCGAAATCTGACAATCGGGACGCCGGACGAAGTACCCAAAGCGGAGCGTGAGAGTGTTTACGCTCCGGCTAAAGAGAAACTGATTGCCGACTTTGTCGCGAACGAACCAAAAATTTGGCGCACATCGGGTGATCCAAAAACATGGGCTGAACAATGGGCTAACGAGATTCTCCCCGATCGCGCGGGGGGCACACACCCGCGTGCGATTTGAGCACGTCCGTCGAGAAGAAAAAGACGGCCGTGTTTTTGCCAAAGGCGAAGCACACGAAATCGGGACCGGTTACCTCGATTGGTCAACCGCCGTCGTCGGCGACGAGTTGCCCAAAGCCGGCTGGCGCCTGGCGGAACTACTCCAGAAAGTTTTGTAACCGCGTTCTATTTCAGATTATCCGGCAAACACGCGAAGCACCCAAAAAACGCAATAACCTTTGTTTTGGCGCCCTTTAGCGTATTTAGCGGTCGAGATCATGCGTCTAAGGTTGCGTCGCGCTCGCACACGATCTTCATTTGCTTCATGAAAACAAAACTGGCTGAGTCGTCATCAGACGCGATTCGTGGGGAAGTACGGCAGCGTTATGGCGCCAGCGCGCGTGGGGAATCTTCCTGTGCCGAGGATTGCTGCACTTCCACCAGCAGCGATGCCCTTGGTTACTCCGCCGAAGATGCCGCGTTTGTGCCTGAAGCCGCGAACCTCGGCCTGGGTTGTGGTAATCCGCTCGGCGTCGCCTCTCTGGAAAGAGGACAAACTGTCCTCGATCTGGGATCCGGCGCAGGATTTGATTGTTTCCTGGCCGCTCGCGCCGTCGGACCGATCGGGAAAGTAATTGGCGTCGACATGACTCCTGAAATGCTGACCAAAGCTCGCGAGAACGCGAAGAGGAATGGATTCGACAATGTCGAATTTCGCCAGGGCGAAATTGAAGCTCTTCCGGTGGCAGACGAAAGCATAGACGTAATCATCTCCAATTGTGTTATCAATCTTTCGCCACAAAAGGAACGCGTGTTTCGAGAAGCTTTCCGTGTTTTGAGAACGGGCGGCCGGCTGGCCGTGGCCGATATTGTCGCAACGGCACCATTACCTGAGGAAATAAAAGGAGATTGGGACGCTTATACCGGATGCATGGCCGGCGCATCCGAGATCGGTCACCTCGAAAAAATGCTGCGCAATGCTGGCTTCGATCGAATCAAAATCGCTCCCAAAGACGCGTCGCGGTCATTCATTCGGGAATGGTTGCCCGGCAAGCAGGTCGAGGAATATCTGGTTTCGGCAACAATCGAGGCAACAAAGCCGCTTCGTTCTAACGGTTGATCGACCAACCAAAAAAAACGCGCCGGTGATAGCCGGCGCGCTTCTGAATCCTGGATCCGAAAAAGAATCAGGTCTTTTTCGCCATCGCCTTGTCGCACTCAGATTTCAGCTGGGCGTATTGGTCCGCAGAAAGGATTGTCCTAGCTTTCTTCATGAAGGCGGCGCGACTCTCTTTAGTGCAACCCGCTTTCATGCACTCATTCTGCCAGGCCGCCAATTTCGAATTCTGATCGGCGGTCAGATTAAGACTCGCCAAATTCATGCAACTGGCCGTGTCATTAGAGGCTTGCGTGCCCTTGGCGCCACAACACGATTTCCCGCCGGCAAAGGACGAGCTTGCTGCCAATACTCCCGCTGCCAATAAAGCTAAAGTCGTTTTGATCATGCACCTAAGACAGCATGAATTAAGGAATGTTCAATTGGCCGTGGCAGCCATCCTGAGTCCGACAACGTTTCGCGCCGTCATCCCGAGTCGCGGAGGCGACGAGGGACCTCGCTTACGTGAATGGAAGATGCAAGATAGCTTGTGTAATCCACGCAGTTTGCGTGAGGTCCCTCGCTTGCGCTCGGGATGACGCGCATTGCAAAGGACATGATTTAACCTGTGTCACCCTTAGCTTAGTCACGGGATTCCGGTGGAAGTTATCCCTCGATCCCGCAGCTGCCGGACTCGGTATGACACTTTATCGCGCGCTAAACTCGATCGCGCCGTTTTTCGCTTCTGCCCGGATGGTTTGGCCTTCACCAAATTTCCCCTCGAGAATGTTCATGCTCAATGGATCGAGCAGGTAGCGCTGGA
>Ga0209469_1001769_pt1 | contig 11186 bp, 9 predicted proteins | sample GraSoiAngelo_123_FD_185880 | JGI IMG/M metagenome (GOLD analysis project Ga0209469, IMG submission 185880) | Grasslands soil microbial communities from the Angelo Coastal Reserve, California, USA - 14_0927_02_40cm (SPAdes) (version 2) | ecosystem: Environmental > Terrestrial > Soil > Grasslands ... | reverse complement strand
CTCCCAGGCGTACTCGAGAGCCTCTTTCTTGAAGTAGTCTCCGAACGAAAAGTTGCCGAGCATTTCGAAGAAGGTGTGGTGTCGCGCGGTATGGCCCACCTGCTCGAGGTCGTTGTGTTTGCCGCCCGCCCGCACGCATTGCTGGCACGTCACGGCCCGGGTGTACGGCCGCCGCTCGAGCCCCTGAAACACGCGCTTGAACTGCACCATCCCGGCGTTGGTGAACAGGAGCGTGGGATCGTCCGCCGGGACCAGAGGGGAGCTGGGCACTTCCTGGTGCCCCCGGGCCTTGAAGAACTCGAGAAACTTGCGGCGGATTTCAGCGGAGGTCATGGGGGGAATATACTGTCCCCCGACGAGCAACTGAAAGGCTAGCTACGAGTTACCCGAATCGTGTCAGGGACTGAAGAACTCATCCATGTCCGGCGCGGTGGCGGCGCCGTTCGGGAACGCCGTCACGCCGAGCGCCTTGAGCGACAAGCGCAGCGTACTCGCGTGCTGGTACAGGCGCGTTGACTGGTAGCCCGGTTTCACGTGCGCGCTCACGGCCACCCAGGCGACGCGCCCGCCCCCGTTCGTGTCGTCGCCGCCTGCTTCGTCGAACAGGATGATCAGCAGCCCGTCTTGCTGGAACTGCGCGCTCTTGACCAGGGGATCGATGTTGGTCTGGAGCCAAGTGTCCGCCGTGCTCAACGAGCAATCGTGCGCGTCGTTGCACAGGTTGGGCACGATGAACGAGTAGTTCGGGAGCGCGTTGTTCGCCAGGTCCGCCGCGAACTGCGTGAATGGGACGACGTGCTGCGCCTGGGTGGCATCGTCGTGCACATCGGTGAGGTAGACCACCGGATTGTGTCGGCTGGCGTACGCGCCGTTATCGACGTCGAGCGTCACGTAGCCGACCGACGGCAGGTCCTCCGCATACGCCTTCCACGTCTTCCCCGCCGCGAGGAGCTGCCGGATGACGTTGTCGTCCGTCACGACGCTCCCGTAGCTGTCATCGTTCGTAATGATCGTCCCGACGGTCATCATGAAGTAGTTGCCGATGGACGGGTGCGTATTCGCGTAGTACTGAGTCGCCAGACCGTATTGCTGGGCCAGACCGTTGAGATAGGGCATCGACGAGCTGCCGATGACGCTGGTGTAGTCGGTGTTCTCCTCGACGACCATGAAGATGTGGTTGAATGACCGTCCGCCAACGCTCGTGGGAGCCGTCGAGCCGTGGCAGCTCGAGTCGACTGCGAGGACGAGCATTACCGCAAGGGCGGCGATCGGGCGACGCCTGGTCGCGGACGCAAGGGCGGGCATTGGCACGTTCTGCCAATGTACCCGAGCGGCTGCCCTACGGTTCCTGATCGAAATGCTCCCCGCGAGGCCAGGAGCTATCCGCACAGCTCCTCCACCAGGTCTTTCAGCGGCACCCCGGCGTAGCCCCGGCGCAACAGAAACGCCAGCAGGCGGCGTTTCCGCACGGGAACGGGAAGGCCGGCCAGCTGCCGGGCGCGTTTCGTCGCCACGGCGCGCGCCTCGACCCCGGGGTCGATCCCCTCCTCCTCCAGCGCCCGGCGAACCGCCTGCTCCGCCGTCCGGCGCTCGACGCCCTGCGCCATGAGATCCCCGAGCAGCCGCGCGGGCCCTTTGCCGCGCGTCGCGCGCAGCGCGGCGTACTGCTCGGCGAATCGGCGGTCATCGAGCAGCCCGCGACTCGCCAGGCGCTCGAGTGCCGCGTCCACCGCGGCCGGCGGGTGCTGTTTCTTGACGAGGCGCCGCTGCAGGTCCAAGCGGGCGTGCGCCCGGCGGGCGAGCGCTCGGAGGGCCGCTCGCTCCGCAGCCTCGATGTCGGCCAGCTCGCGCAGCCGGTCCAGCACCGCGGGCGCGAGCGCCGCACCGACCTCGAGCCTCAGCGGCTCGAGCGCCGCGACGGGGAGGGACGCAAATCGCCCCCGATCCACTTCAACCAGCCGATAGCCCGGCTGGCGCGGATCGGGGGCGAGGGCGGTGAGGGTCGGCACTCACTCCTCGGGGGCAGAGGCCTCCTCGTCGGCCGCCACCGCGACGGGCTTCACCCCGAGGTGCTCTTTCACCTTGGCTTCGACCTCGACGGCGAGGTCCGGATGGTCCTTGAGATACAGCTTCGCGTTCTCGCGGCCCTGCCCGATCCGCTCTTTGCCGTACGCATACCAGGCACCCGATTTCTCGATGATGCCCGCTTCCGCCGCGATGTCGACCAGCAGCGACTCGTGGCTGATCCCCTCGTCGAACATGATGTCGAACTCCGCCTGGCGGAACGGCGGAGCCACTTTGTTCTTCACCACTTTGACCCGGACGTGGTTGCCGATCACCACCTCTCGCTCTTTGACCGGACCGATGCGCCGCATGTCGAGCCGAACCGAGGCGTAGAACTTGAGCGCCCGCCCGCCGGTGGTCGTCTCGGGGTTGCCGAACATGACCCCGATCTTCTCCCGCAGCTGGTTGATGAAGATTACCGAAGTGCGGGAACGATTGATGGCCCCCGCCAGCTTGCGCAGCGCCTGGCTCATCAGTCGCGCCTGCAGACCGGGGAGCGAGTCCCCCATGTCGCCCTCGATCTCCGCCTTCGGGACGAGGGCCGCCACGGAATCGATCACCACCACATCCACCGCCCCGGACCGCACCAGGATCTCCGTGATCTCGAGTCCCTGCTCCCCCGTGTCCGGCTGGGACACCAGCAGGTTGTCGATGTCCACCCCCAGCTTCTTTGCGTATTCGACGTCGAGCGCGTGCTCGGCATCGATGTACGCGGCCGCCCCACCCTGGCGCTGGGCGTTCGCGACCACGTGCAGTGCCAGCGTGGTCTTACCGCTCGATTCGGGGCCGAAGATCTCCGTTACCCGCCCCCGCGGGATGCCGCCGATCCCGATCGCCGCGTCCAGGTTGATCGCGCCCGTCGGGATGATCTCCACCCGCACCCGCGGCGAATCGGCCCCCATCCGCATGATGGCGCCCTTGCCGCAAGTCTTCTCGATCTGCGTGATGGCGAGGTTGAGGGCCTTTCTGCGCTCGTCCGAGAGCTGCGGGACTTCTTTGTCCGCCGCCATGAGTGTCCTCGACATGGGTTGGGAGCCTCGTTTGGTGAGGCCCGAATATACACCGAAGCCCCGGTTATCGCCACCCGGGGCGGAACGCGTCGGCCAGGTGCTCCAGCTTGCCGTCCACGATCGCGATGCAGTCGAACCGATAGATGTCCGGCGGCCTCCCGAAGCGGTCCACCCAGACCCGCGCCGCCTTCACGAGCTCGCGCCGCTTCGCGCCCGTCACCGCCTCGAGCGGGCTCCCGAAGGCCCTGCCCCGCCGAGTCTTCACCTCCACGAAGGTCACCAGGTCGCCCTGCCGCGCGATCAGGTCGATCTCCGTATGCCCTACCCGAAACCGATGCGCGACGATCGTGCATCCCCGTGACAGGAGGTAGCGGATCGCCTGCTCCTCCCCGGCGATCCCGCGCCGGTGGCGCTCGTCGGTCCACTGCGACGGGTCGGTTCTGATACCGCTTCTCACAGACGCAAACCTACCGATCCGCCCCCGGTCGACGTAACCGAAATTATGCCGGCGGGGCCCGAAGATTGCGGATTTCGGATTGTGGATTGCGGATTTGGCAGGACCCCCCTCGTGCCGCAGGACGCCCATCGACAGAATCCGCAATCCGAAATCCGCAATCCGCAATCCGCAATCATTGCCCCCCACAAATCTCGTCCAGCTCCTCGAGTCCCAGCAGCACGTCCCGTGGTTTCGAACCGTTCGCCGGACCCAGGATTCCCGCCAGCTCCAGCTGGTCGATGATCCTCGCCGCCCGACCGTACCCGATGCTCATGCGTCGTTGCAGCAGCGAGGTCGAGCCGAGCTGATTCTGGATGCACACTTCCGCGGCCTGCCGGAACAGGGAGTCACGCTCGCCGGGGGTGCCCGTTCCCCCTTCCCCGGCGTCTTCACCGGCCTTTTCCCGCTCTTCCAGCGCCGTGACCTGCTCGTCGATGCTCGTGCCCGCGGCCGCCGCCTGGGCGGCGTGCGCCTTGTACCAGTCCATCAGCCGTTCGGTCTCGTCGGTCGAGATGAACGCCCCCTGTACGCGGAGCAGCGCGCTCTTGCCGGGCGGCAGAAACAGCATGTCCCCGTTCCCAAGCATGGTCTCGGCGCCGTTCTGGTCGAGGATGGTCCGGCTGTCCACCTTGGCAGAGACCCGAAACGCGATGCGACAGGGAAAATTCGCCTTGATGAGGCCGGTGATGACGTTCACGGACGGACGCTGGGTCGCGAGCACGAGGTGAATCCCGATGGCCCGGGCCTTTTGCGCCAGGGTCGCGAGCGGCGTCTCGATCTCACCCTGCACCGTGAGCATCAGGTCCGCCAGCTCGTCGACGATGAGCACGATGTAGGGGAAGATCCCACCGGTGTATTCGCCGTCGAGCGGCAGCTCTTTCTGGATGCCGGCCTGTGTGGCCAGCGTCTCGCGGGGGCCCTTGAGCGGCTTCTTCTCCTCGACCTTCTTGTTGAAGTCCACGATGTTGCGGGCGTGGTTGGCGTGCAGCAGGCGGTAGCGCCGGTCCATCTCCCATACCGCCCACTTGAGCACGCTCGCCGCCTTGTGGTGGTTCGTCACCACCGGCAATCCGAGGTGCGGCAGCGCCGCGTACATCGAGAGCTCGACCATTTTGGGATCGATCATCAGCAGCTTGAGCTTCTCGGGCGGGTGCGTGTAGATCAGGCTCGTGATGATGGTGTTGATGCAGACGGACTTCCCGGACCCCGTGACGCCCGCGATCAGGAGGTGCGGCATCTTGGCCAGATCCGCGACCACCGGATCGCCCTCGAGGTTCTTGCCGAGCGCGATCGGCAGCGCGCGCGTCGAGCGCTGATAATCGGCGCCCTCGATCAGCTCGCGCACGTGGACCATGCGCGGCATCGGGTTCGGGACTTCGATGCCCACGGCGGCCTTGCCCGGGATGGGCGCCACGATGCGGAGCGAGGGGGCGCGCATCGCGAGCGCCAAATCGTCGGCCAGGGCCGCGATGCGTCCCACCTTCACACCCGGGCCGGGCGCCACTTCGTACTGCGTCACCACCGGTCCCACCGTGCGACCGGCGATCGAGCCTTCGACCCGGAAGGTCTGCAGCGTCTCGATCAGCTTCTGGCCCATCTGCTCGATCTGCGCGAGCCCGGCGTCGCCGTCTTCGGGAGGAGCGGGATGCAGCAGATCGATGGGGGGGATGAGAACACCGGCCGGGACGAGATGCGGGATGCGAGATGCGGGAGGCGTGGGCTTGGCTCGAGCCTTGGCCGCCTTCAGGGCGGCGACCGTCCGTTCGCGCGCTTGCTCCTCGGCCTCGACAGCGCGTTCCGGCTTCGCCGGCTTCCCCGGTTTTTGCGCATCCCGCATCCCGCTTCCCGCATCTCGCTTCCCGATTCCCGTTTCCCGGGTTCGCAGCGCGACGAGCGGATGCCAGCCGACGGTGAGGATCCCCAGCGCCGAGAGCGCGAACAGCCCCACCAACGTCCCGCCCGCCGTCCCGACCGCCTGATGCACGCCATGGGCGAGCATGGCGGGTACGTAGCCGACCAGCTTTTGCGTCGGGCTCCAGGCGGCGTAGGCCGGCGGAAAGTCCGCCCCCGCCACGGTGCCGATCCCGTACGGGAGGAGCAGGATCAGGCCGGCGCCCAGCGCAGCCGCGCGGGCGGCCGACAGGCTCCCCAGCCGCTCGAACGCGGCCAGCGCCCAACCGATGCCGAGGACCGGCAGGAGCACCGAGCCCACCCCGAGCACGCGCCACAAGCGGGAGCCGATCTGGGCGCCCCAGCTGCCGGTGATGGGCAGCCGCAGCAGGGTGAGTCCGAGGAACAGCCCGATCGCAAGGGCGCCGATGCCGATCAGCTCCTGGCGCGCCTTGCGGTTCATGTGATGCGGCGGTCCGCGTACACGGGGACGACGCCGAAGCGGTCGGGCCGGGCGGCAAAGGCCACGTCCTCTCCCAGGTCCGCATCCACGAGCTGCTGGGCGGCCTCGGAGCGCTCGAGCGCCTCCTGCCAACCGGCAAACTGGTCGATCAGGGCCACGGTGGCGCGGGCGGCGTCGTTGAGGACGAGCTTGCGGATACCCTTCCGGATCGCCTTGATGAGACGGCCGGCCGTATACGCGTCCTCCAAGGCGAACTGCTTATCCCGCCCGCCGCACACGATCACCAAGTCGCCCCGCTGCGCCAGGATCGCCCGGGCGCGCTCGGCCAGCGCCTTGAAGTTCGCCGGGGCACCCACGAGCACGGGGTCGCCGCCCTGCGTCGCGACCAGCGCGGGAGTGCCGTTGCTGGTGGCGAGCACGATGGTCTTGCCGGCCACCGCCGCCGCGGTCATCTCGCGGGGCGAGTTCCCCAGGGCGAACCCTTCGATCTTCACGCTGCGCCGCTCGCCTGCGAGGACCACGCCGTCCTTCTCGAGATTCGACGCGAGCCGCACCGCTTCCTCCGAGGTCGCCGCGGGGATCACGGCTTTGGCCCCGTTGGCGAGCGCCGTGACGATGGTGGTCGTGGCGCGCAGCGCGTCGACGACGACGACGCCCCGGCCGGCGAGATCCCCCGCGACGAGGCCGAGCGGCGTGAAGTGGACGTCGATCTTCATGCCGGGGGGGGCGACTGGAGGAGTTGGGGTTCGCGCTCGAGGAACTTCGTGTCCACCCGGCCGGCGATGAAGTCGGGATGGCGCATGACCCGACTGAGAAAGGGGATGGTCGTGGTCACGCCTTCAATGATAAACGAGTCGAGCGCCTGCCGCATGCGGGCGAGCGCCTCGTCGCGGCTGTTGCCGTGCACGATCAGCTTCGCGAGCAGGGAGTCGTAGTACGGCGGCACGGTGTAGCCGGCGTAGATATGGGTGTCGACCCGCACGCCGGGGCCGCCCGGCGGGTGGTACACGGTGATCGTCCCGGGGCTCGGCTGAAAGTTGCGGGACGGGTCTTCCGCGTTCACGCGACACTCGATGGCGTGGCCGCGCAGCCGGTTCCCGTTCATCACGAACGACAGGGGCTCACCCGCCGCGACGCGAATTTGCTCCTTCACCAGGTCGAAGTTGGTGCACATCTCGGTGACCGGGTGTTCCACCTGAATCCGGGTGTTCATCTCCATGAAGTAGAACGAGCCGTCCTCGTCGAGCAGGAACTCGATCGTCCCGGCGCCGACATAGCCGATCGCCTCGGCGAGCCGTACGGCCGAGTCCCCGATGTCGTGCCGCAGCGTTTGATCCACGGCCGGGCTGGGCGCTTCCTCGATCAGCTTCTGGTGCCGCCGCTGGACCGAGCAGTCGCGCTCGCACAGGTGCATGATGCGCCCGTGCGTATCACCCATGATCTGGATCTCGATGTGGCGCGGCCGCGCGAGGTACTTCTCGATGTACACTTCGTCCGAGCCGAACGCGGCCAACGCTTCCTGTTTCGCGAGCGAGAACGCTTGTGGGAACGTCTCCTCGTCCTGCGCGACGCGCATCCCCTTCCCGCCCCCGCCGGCCGCGGCCTTGATGATCACCGGGAAGCCGATCTTCTCGGCGATCTTCGATCCCGCCTCCGCGTCCTCGACGGGCCCGGGAGAACCGGGCACGGTGGGCACCTTCAGCTTCTGCGCCAGCTTGCGGGCCGCGGCCTTGTCGCCCATCTGCCGGATCTGGTCCCCGCTCGGTCCCACGAACGTGATGTTCGACGTGCGGACGATGTCCGCGAATTCGGCGTTTTCCGCCAGGAAGCCGTAGCCCGGGTGAATCGCGTCGGCCCCGGTGATCTCCGCGGCGGCGATGATGCGCGGAATGTTGAGGTAGCTGTCGCGCGAGGGCGCGCGACCGATGCACACGTCGTCGTCCGCGAACCGCGTGTGCAGGCTGTCCCGGTCCGCCTCCGAGTAGACCGCGACCGTATTGATGTCCAGCTCCTTGCACGCGCGGATCACCCGCAGGGCGATCTCCCCGCGGTTCGCGATCAGCACCTTCTTGAACATCAGGGCGTGATGTCGCCGCGCAGCCCGGCCGCGGCCGTGGTGCCGCCGAACGCCTGGCTCTCGCCCGAGTCCACGCCCGAGACCTTCAGCGCGAACTCGCTCGGATTCGTGGCGTAGAAGATCGCGCTCTCATAGCTGACGGTTCCTTGTTGGTACCAGTACATCAGCGACTGGTCGAAGCTCTGCATGCCATACTGCACCGAGCCTTGCGCGATCAGGTCTGGAATGCTGAGCGATTTCGTGAGATCGCGCATGTTCTCCTGCACGGCCGCGGTGTTGATCAGCACCTCCGACGCCGGGACCCGCCCCTTGCCGTCCTTCCGGGGGACGAGCCGCAGCGACACGATGGCCTGCAGCGCCGTCGACAGGAGGTGGCGCACCTCGTCGTGCTGATGCGGCGGGAAGAACGAGATCACCCGATTGATCGTCTGCGTCGCATCCGTGGTGTGCAGCGTGGAGAACACCAGGTGCCCGGTGTCCGCCGCCTTCAGCGCGGTGTCGAGCGTCTCCATGTCGCGGATCTCGCCGATCAGGATCACGTCGGGCGCCTGCCGCAGCACGTGGCGCAACGCCGCATTGAACGACAGCGTGTCGTTCCCCACCTCGCGCTGGGAGATGTTGGCCAGGTTGTCGCGGTGCAGGAACTCGATCGGGTCCTCGATCGTGATGATGTTGACCCGCCGGTTCGTGTTGATGTGATTGATCATCGCCGCGAGCGCCGTCGACTTCCCCGACCCCGTCACGCCGGTGACCAGCACCAGCCCCCGCGGCCGCAGACCGATCTCCTCCAGCACCGGCGGCAGGTTCAGATCGTGGATCGTCTTGACCTCGTACGGAATGGCGCGGAAGGCGAACGCCACAGTTCCACGCTGCTGGTACACGTTGGTCCGGAACCGCCCCACGCCCGGGACGCCGATCGCGAAGTCCGCCTCCTTGTGCTCGGCGAATTCCTTCACCTGACGGGGCGTCATGATCTGCTCGGCGAGCGACTTCAACTCCTCCGGCTTGAGGGGCGACGACGAATCGAGTGGCACCAGCTCGCCGTTCACCCGAATGGTGGCCGGCCGACCCACCTTGAGCAGCAGGTCCGACGCGTTGCGCTGGACCATCTGGGTGATGGCTGCCTTGAAGTTGAACGTCGCTTGTCCGGCTTGGGGTGCTTCAGGCATGGGGGTCCACCCGGAAGAGGAGCTGTCCGAACTCGACGGGCTGCGCGTTCTCCACCAGGACCTCCCGCACCACGCCCGCGACTTCGGACTCGATTTCGTTCATGATCTTCATCGCTTCGATGATGCAGACGACTTGGCCGGTCGCGACCCGAGTCCCGGCCTTGACGTAGGGCTCGGCACCGGGCTCCGGGGCCGAGTAGAACGTCCCCACCATGGGAGACTTGATCTCCACCAGATGAGACGGAGGCGCCGCTGCGGGTACCGCCGCCGGAGCGCCGGGCGCCGCCGCCGCTGCCGGGGCGTGCGCCTGCGCCAGCACCACGTGCTGGCCGCTCTCGTTGGTCGTGTGCCCGGCCTTGCTCACGCGCACCGACGACCAGGCCCCGAACAAACCCCGGCGGACCTCGATGGCGCCCAGCTCGGGCGCTTCCCTCAGGATCTTCACCAGCTGGGCGATGATGTCGAGGTTCATGGCTCCCAAAGTTACACGAGCTCCAACAGGTCCGTCAGCCCGTCGCTCAAGAGCTGTGGCCCCGCCGCGGCGAGATGCACGTCGTCTTCGATCCGCACCCCGCCGTCCCCCGCGAGGTACACGCCCGGCTCGATGGTGACCACCGCGTCGGCCGGCAGGGGATCGGGGTTGGTCTTCGAGAGTCGCGGCGCTTCGTGCACCTCGAGCCCGAGCCCGTGACCGAGCGAATGGCCGAACGCCTCGCCGAACCCCCGCGCCGCGATCGGATCGCGCGCCAGCGCGTCGGCATCCCGCCCGGTCATGCCGGCACGCACACCGGCACGCGCGCGCTGTTGCGCTTCGCGGACCAATCCGTACAACACCCGTTGCCGCTCGGTTGCCCGCGCCCCCACCACCACGGTGCGCGTGATGTCCGCACAGTAGCCGTCCACCTGAGCCCCGAAGTCTAGCAGCAGCCACTCGCCGGCCGCCACCGCTCGGCGACTCGAGCGCGCGTGCGGCAGTGCGCTGCGCGGTCCCGACGCCACGATGGTCGCGAAGGGATGGCCCTCGCTACCCAGGCGGCGCAGCGCTCCCTCGAGCACCCCCGCGATCGCCAGCTCGGTCATCCCGGGCCGCACCTGCACGAGCGTCTGACGCAACGCCTCGCCCGCGAGCTGCGCCGCGCCGCGGATGGCCGCGACCTCGCCTTCGTCCTTCGCCGCGCGCAGCCGCTCCACCAGCTCCGTCGTGGGCACCCAGCGCCACGCCTTCCCCGCCTGGGCAAACCGCTCCGCGTCGTGCACCGACAGGGCGTGGGCCTCGTACCCCAGCGTGCCGAGCGGCCCCAAAGTGGCGAGCTCCTGGAAGAACCGATCCCACACGCTGGTGCTGTCGACCTCGACCCGCGCCACCTCGCCGGCCTCCGCCCGCGCCTGCTCGTCGTAGCGGAAGTCCGTCACCAACAGCACATCGGCTCGTGTAACCGCGACCACCGCCGCCGAGCCCGAGAACCCCGTCAGGTAGCGGATGTTGGCGTGCGACGTGACGACCAGCGCGTCCAGCGCTTCCGCGTCCAGCGCCCGGACCAGCGCTTCCTGCCGGGCGCGCCGCCGATCAGCCGCCATGGCGGGCCTGGAGAAAGCCGACCAGACCCTCGAGTCCCAGCCGATAGCTCTCGGCGCCGAAGCCCGCCACCAGCCCTACGGCGGCGTCCGCGAGCACCGAGCGGCGCCGCTCCGGCTCCCGCGCGAAGATGTTCGAGAGATGCACCTCCACGAACGGCACGCGCACCGCGAGCAGCGCGTCGCGCACCGCGAGACTGGTGTGCGTGAAGGCGGCGGCATTGATCATCAGGCCGTCCGCCTTCCCTTTGAGCCGCTGGATCGCATCGACCAGCTCACCCTCGTGGTTGGTCTGCGTCCACGACACCTGGACCCCGAGCGCGCGTGCCTGCTCGCGCGTTCGCGCTTCGATTTCCACCAGGGTGATACGCCCGTACAGCTCCGGCTCCCGCTCCCCCAGCAGATTCAGGTTCGGGCCGTTCAACACGGCGATGTGCACTAG
>Ga0209469_1001765_pt1 | contig 11201 bp, 11 predicted proteins | sample GraSoiAngelo_123_FD_185880 | JGI IMG/M metagenome (GOLD analysis project Ga0209469, IMG submission 185880) | Grasslands soil microbial communities from the Angelo Coastal Reserve, California, USA - 14_0927_02_40cm (SPAdes) (version 2) | ecosystem: Environmental > Terrestrial > Soil > Grasslands ... | reverse complement strand
ACCATAGCAATCTGGTGTTGGTCGCGCGCAGCGGCTCGAAACTCGCGCAGATTGCCTATGAGCTTCAGCGGCAGTTCGGCATCTCAGCCAAGAGCGTCGCGCTCGACCTCGCTTCTCCGATTGCTCCACAGTTTCTATTCGATCAATTGCAGCGTGAAGGCATTCTCGTCGATATTCTAGTAAACAATGCCGGATACGGCCGCTTTGGCGAATTTGCTGAAATTCCACTGGAAGAATCATTGGGGCAAATTCAGCTCAATGTTTTGGCGCTGACCGCGCTGACTAGACTCTTTGTAGGTCCGATGCTCGAACGCCGTTCGGGAAAAATCATGAATGTGGCCTCCACGGCGGGATTCCAACCTGGGCCGCTGATGGCGGTATATTACGCGACCAAGGCCGATGTGATTTCCTTTTCTGAAGCTTTGGCCAATGAACTGAAAGATAAAGGCGTGACCGTAACCTGCCTCTGCCCGGGCGCAACTGACACCGGTTTTCAGGGACGCGCCGGAACAGAGCAGACGGTGTTATTCAAGAAAATGCGTCCGATGGATGCCGGCACTGTGGCGCGCGACGGCCATCGCGGGCTGATGGCGGGCAAGACGCTGGTGATTTCGGGGTTGAGGAACCGATTGCTTGCGGAATCGATACGTCTTGCGCCGCGCAAGCTGGTAACGGCGATTTCGCGCAAGATTTTGGACAAAGCAGGCTGAGTCTTCGATACGGAGGCTTCGCTTCGGCTGGACAGCCGAGGGCGGCTGTCCCTCCGCGACCCTTGTTTCCCTTGCCTGGACCGACTGCGCCGTCTTAGGCGAAAGAGTTTATTATCTTGACATTCTCCAAACTGGGGCCATAATTCCCTGCTGCATCGCCTCTCCTCGGCTCTGATTGTCGCTACACCCAAGGCGATGAAACTCATTCGACGGAGAAGAGTATGAAACTACCACAGGTGGCAGTCCCATCATTGCCCTATCGTGGTCATCCACACTTTGCTCGGCGTTTGCTCAACCGCAGAAGATTCCTTGAGAAAACCGGCCTCACTGTGGGCGCGCTGGCTGCTTCCGGATTGCTGACTGGAGCGGCATCGGCAGCTTCGACTGCCAATCGCGGCCGGCATAGCACAACGACCGCCGCGCCTCAGCCGATACCCGGAGGTTTGCAACTGCTAGGTCCTGACGGTCCCCTGTTCCATGTATTCTTGCCGGCGCCCGGAGTTGAACCCTCGACCATCACGGACTTCAATGGCTTCGTCGGATGGGCTGCTGTTGGCGGAACTGGGACGCACACTGTGACCGGCGAAGCTCCCGAACATCTTCCTTTCGAAGCTGACGTTCGCTTTATGTTGGGTGAGTACGTTGGCGACGATGGGCACAACCATCATGGCGCGTTCGCGTTCATATGACTTGATGTATTCACAAGTCCCGTGGAGGACGTGCAAATTCACGATTTCAATCCTGGGATCACGGGAAGTGGACTGTTCTGGACGATCCCGATTTCCGCAGACACAATCAAGGTAAACTTCGCCGCCGGCAAAGCGTCGTTCCAGGTGAGCGACGTGGATGTCGAGGACTATCATGACGTGGTCAACGCGTTGATGGATGGCCCGGAAGTCGACGCGGAAGTGTCCTGGAATATCCGCTGGAGCCATCCATTGGGCCGCACCAAGATCCGTGACGTTGAAAACAATTTCGCGGGAGACTTCGTGCAGAATGTGGCACAGCTTGCGTGGACCGGCAAAACCGATGCTGCGACGTTCGTCTCAGATCCGGAGGAGACTTCGGTCAATGAGTTCTCGCTGCTGGCCCACGAGCGGAACGGAGTGTTCTTCTCATAGGCGTAAGAAATCAGAGGCGAGCCGAAATGCCTGGGTTCTCGGCTCGCTTTTGTTTTCGGCTGACCTAATCTGGCTTTCTACTCCCACTCAATCGTTCCGGGCGGCTTCGATGTGATGTCGTATACCACCCGGTTCACGCCCTTCACTTCGTTAACGATCCGGCTAGAGATCGTCTTCAGAACTTCGTGTGGGAGCGGCACCCAGTCTGCGGTCATGCCATCTTCTGAATGAACCGCCCGGATTGCGCAGGTATTAGCATAAGTGCGCTGGTCGCCCATTACGCCGACTGACATCACTGGCAGAAGCACCGCGAATGACTGCCAGATTTTGGTGTAGAGTCCGGCCTTCTTGATTTCCATCACGACGATGTCATCGCATTCGCGGAGGATGGCCAGCCGCTCCGGTGTGACTTCGCCAAGGATACGGACGGCGAGCCCCGGCCCCGGAAAAGGCTGGCGTTGCACAATCTCTTCCGGCATGCCGAGATCTCGTCCGATTTTGCGGACTTCGTCTTTGAATAGATCTTTCAGCGGTTCGATCAGCTTGAGCTTCATCTTCGCTGGAAGTCCGCCGACGTTGTGGTGCGACTTGATTACTTGCGAGGGGCCGCGCACGGATTGTGATTCGATAACGTCTGGATAAAGTGTGCCTTGCACGAGCCAGTCGACTCTGCCTTCTTTTCTCTCGACGCGATGAGCTTCTTCTTCGAAAACAGCGATGAATTCGTTGCCGATGATTTTGCGTTTCTTCTCGGGATCGGTAACCGCGGCCAGCTTGCCAAGAAAACGCTCGGTTGCATCTACAGCTACGACATGCAGGCCGAGCTTGTCGCGCAGGCTCTGCTGAACTTTTTCGAATTCGTTCTTGCGCAGCACGCCGTTATTCACGAAAACGCAGGTCAGGCGGGAGGAACCGTCTGCGTCACGCAAAGCACGATCCACCAGCGTTGCCGCTACGGCGGAGTCCACGCCGCCGGAGAGCGCGCATAACGCACGGCCACTGCCGACAATGTGGCGCACCGAGGCAACGGTGGTGTCAATGAAATGTTGTGGAGTCCAATCGGGTTGAGCGTGGCAGATGTTGAGTACAAAATTGCGCAGAATTTCTGTGCCCATCCGCGTGTGGCGTACTTCGGGATGAAACTGCACGGCAAACATCTTCTTCGCGGGATTCTGAATTGCAGCAAGAGAATTGGGCGATTGGGCTATGAGCGAAAAGCCGGGAGGCAACTCCACTGCTTCGTCGCCATGCGACATCCAGACTTCTAGAGATTTTGGCAATCCGCTAAAGAGCTCGGATTCTGCAACAATCTCGACCTCAGCGTGTCCATACTCGCGCGTCTTGGCGGGATTCACTTTTCCGCCGAGCACGTGAACCATCAATTGCAATCCATAACAAATCCCCAGAACGGGCACTCCGAGTTCGAAAACGCGTGGGTCAGTGTTGGGGGCGTCGGCATCGTAGACAGAGCACGGGCCTCCGGAGAGAACGATTCCAGCCGGAGATTGGCTGCGAATTTCATCTAGGGAAGAGGTACATGGCAGGACGACGGAAAAAACGTTCAATTCACGAATGCGGCGCGCGATGAGCTGTGAATATTGCGCGCCGAAATCGAGGACAACGATGGAGTGGGTTTCCACACACGAGTCTCTCAAATTGTTGTGCAAACGTAAAGCAGGAAGCACGTTGGAGCAGGGAAACGTTGTTGCCGGGTGCACATGCCGTTAAGAAATACAGTTCTCAGTTTCCAGTCTGTCAGTTGTCAGTTTTTAGTTCCGTTGTCAGTTCTCAGATTGTATTGGGGTCAGCGGCAGATCGCTGAGAATCGGCTCGTCCTGGTCGACTTGTGTATCGTTGCGGGCGGCGGACTGAGGGCCGCCGGATGACTCGGGGGCAACGACACGCAGAGAGGCATCGGGGCCGAGCGCAATGTGCACATATGCCGCCAAGCGGCCCACGCGTAAAAAGTCGACAACCGCGAAATACAGCAGCGCCACTACAAGCACCGCAAATAGAACTGCTCTCGCGCGCAAAGCTCCAGCAAGGGCGATGGGAACCATAGCCAATGAACTGAAGAGGGAGAGCGCTCCGATGTGTACAAGGCCAAACCACGTGCTGACGGCGAGCATTGGCCCGCTGTGGAAGCGAAACAAATCGATGGCAGAAGCAATCGCTCCGAACGTGTCGTGCCCTTCTGCGACGGGGAACATGACTCCGAGCGAGAGAAACCAGTTCAGGATCGACCAGGCCATGGTTATGAGCAAGACGGCCATAAAAAAGACTAGTGCCGCGATTCCGGGAGAAGGATTTTTTTCGGAAGACACACTACCAGCCAGAAGCAGCGCACCCACGCATCCGATGAAGGCAGCAAGGGTGATGGCGACGCGAAGAAAATTCAGCCCCATCACCGAACCGAGCTGCCAGCCCTGTGCAGACGGCAGGCTTGTAGAGCTGGCTTGGGAGGAATTCCGGACCGCACGGAAATAATCCAGCAGAACTTTAATTCCAGCTGCGCGCCCCAAGGAGGCGACTACGATCCAGGCAATCGCTATGAAAAGAAGCGTTACGATTGCGGCGGCGATTGCCCGCGGCGCACTCCCGTGAAAGACGTGCAAAGCCGCGCGAGAGATCAAAGCCGGTTGCCGGGTTCGAAGTAACGCCAGGTCCCCCGAGGTGACTGGTAGTGTATCCAAGAATTGGAAAGCCGCGAAGATGAGCAACGCTCCCCCAGCTACGGCAAAGCTCCAGCGCCAGGCAATCTCGGCTAACCCGAGCGAGGGAACGCGGAAGATTGCGCGAAAACCTTCTAAGGTCGGTGAAGGTTGCTTCATTCTAGCTAGCTACAATAGTAGCTGAGATGCGTGCCGCTGAGAGCTTGCTTATTTCTTTAACTGTGCAGGCGTCGCGACCGGTTGGAAAACTAAAATTGAAAATTGCGCGGATCGAGGGAAACATTATTGAGTACACGAGTAGTCGTGACATCCCATTCCAGTGACTTGGTAAACCCATTCTGGAGTTCCTCAGTAAATCGAAGATCATAATGCGAAGGCAGCGTCAGGCCATCCACCACTTTAAAATCGCCGAATCTTTCTTCAATACGGTAGCGGATTTCTTGCTGGCGCGCATTCTCAATCTCTGAAACCACGGTTGGGCGAATGGTTAACTCGTAAGACGTCATCACATGGCGGAATGTTTCCGGATCGAAGTACAAGAAAATTATCAGATCGGTGGCTTTCTTGGGGCGGTAGCGGAGAACCTGCAGTTGTCGGTTTTCGACTCTCTTTTCCCCTCATAATTGACCTTGGCCTTTCTCACGTCAGCATCAAGCATGGGCCAGGCGGTGGATAAAACCCCGCCCAATAACCCCTCGCGCAACATAACATCCTGTGTGCGGACAAACTCTCCAAACTCAGAACGGGTCTTATCTGCGTAAGTGCCCGCTACATTCGTGCGCTCGCCATCACAAATAAACTGCTCGCCGCGATATTCGTTTGCGTTGACTTTGAGGAGCAGATGTAATTTCTGCCTCTCAGAAACCAGAACTGCTTTGCCCTGAATCTGCCCGGATCCTCCGACCAGAAGCTTGTAGATCGCAGAGCCCTCGACGACGCGCGACTTAACGCCGCGAGCTTCAGCAGGCCCCAACGACTGCAAATGTTGCTTGATAATCTCATCTGCACCCAATGCCGCACCAGCGGCTCTTGCGCAGATTGCAACTAGCAACACTGGCACAATCAGAGGACCCAGTCTTCGTGGTTTATGCTGCAATTCTCATCCTCAAACGCAATCTGGCGGAGTGTGCCGGATGCACTGCCAATTTCGCAATTCTCTGCGGCTCATTATCGAACAACGATGTTGACCAGCTTGCCGGGCACGACGATTTTCTTGACAATTTTCTTCCCAGCAATAGCCGCCTTGATTTTTTCATCCGCGAGAGCCTTTTCGACGATGGTGTCTTCCGATGCATCCGCAGGCGCAATAATCCGGCTGCGCAACTTGCCGTTGATCTGCACGGGAATTTCAATCTCCTCTTCCTTTGCCAGCTCCGGCACGTATTTCGGCCAACGGGCGCGGAGCAGGCTTTCCTTCTCGCCTAAGATTTCCCACAGTTCGTGTGCAAGGTAGGGAGCAAAGGGGGCAAGCAGGAGCACGAACTTCCGCTGCACGTCGGCTCGCAGTGCAGCCGGAATTGCTGAATCTGCAGCGAAGAGATCTGGGGAAGCATTGCACTCGTTCAATAATTCCATCAATGCCGCAACCGAAGTGTTGAAATGCCAGCGGCCCTTGAAGTCTTCCGTAATCTTTCGGATGGTTTGGTGCAGCTTGCGCAGCACCTTCTTCGCTTGCGGCGAGAGATCGTCAGCGGAATATTGAGGCGCGTAGCTCCCATGGACGACCGGGGCGTGCATAATGAACCGGTACACTCGCCCGAGAAAGCGCTGAATGCCTTCAATTCCGGTGTCCTGCCAGTCGAGATCGCGGTCGGGCGGTGCTGCAAACAAGCTGTAGAGACGCGCGGCATCAGCGCCAAAGCGGGACACCATCTGGTCGGGCGTGACTATGTTGCCCAAACTCTTCGACATCTTCGCGCCGTCCTTGATCACCATGCCCTGAGTGAACATGCGCTCGACCGGCTCATCATGCTTAACCAGACCCATGTCGCGCATGAACTTCGTCCAGAAACGCGAATAGATCAAGTGAAGGATGGCGTGCTCCACGCCGCCGATGTATTGATCAATGGGAAACCAGTAGTCTGCGGTCTTGCTGTCAAACGGGGCGCGATCGTTGTGCGCATCGGTATAACGATAGAAGTACCAGGATGAGTCGACAAACGTGTCCATGGTGTCGGTTTCGCGACGCGCCGGACCTCCGCACTTCGGGCATGTCGTGTTCAAAAATTCCGGAACACGCGACAACGGAGATCCGCCAGTCAAAGTGATATCGACGTTCTCAGGCAATATGACCGGCAAGTCTTTTTCTGGGACAGGAACAATTCCGTCTTTCTCGCAGTAAAGCATGGGAATCGGCGTGCCCCAGTAGCGCTGGCGGGAGATACCCCAGTCTTTCAGGCGATAGGTGATTGTGGCTTTGCCGAAGCCGTTCTTCTCGGCATGAGCGGACATCTTTTTGATCGCTTCTTCGCAACCGAACCCGCTGAACCGGCCTGAGTTCACCAGCGTGCCATTCATAGTTGTGAACGGGAGTGGCGGTTCGACTACCGTTTCCTCCGGATCATCGGGCCGCGGCACGATTACCAGGCGAATTTCGAGGTTGTACTTTTTGGCGAACTCATAATCGCGCTCATCGTGCGCCGGCACACTCATGATCGCGCCGGTGCCGTAATCCATGAGGATGTAGTTCGCGACCCAGATCGGAACTTTTTCGCCGTTGTATGGGTTAATAGCGTAGCGACCAGTGTTGACGCCGTGTTTTTCAATCTCTCCGATATCGCCCACTTCGCGGGCCCGTCGCTGCTCGGAAATCAACTGATCGACTTTGGCCCGCAGTTCGGCCTTGTTCGCCGTCAAATCCGCCACCAACGGGTGCTCGGGCGCAAGCTGCACGGAAGTAGCTCCGAAAATCGTGTCGACCCGCGTGGTGAACACACTAATGCTTGAGCCAGCCGGACCCGCGGGGCCATCAAGTTTGAAGTCAACCAACGTGCCTTCGCTGCGGCCAATCCAGTTGCGCTGCATGGTGCGCACTTTTTCCGGCCAGCCACCCAGCTTGTCTAGATCGCGAAGCAACTCCTCCGCGTATTTCGTAATTTTCAAAAACCACTGCTCAAGTTCGCGCTGCTCCACTCGTGTGTCTTCGTGACGCCAGCAGCAGCCATCGACCACCTGCTCATTCGCAAGCACCGTTGCGCACTTTGGACACCAATTCACTTTGCTCTTCTTGCGGTAGGCGAGTCCCTGCTCGTAGAGCTTGAGGAAGAACCATTGGTTCCACTTGTAATATTCCGGAAAGCAGGTCGTGACCTCGCGCGACCAGTCGTAGGCAAAGCCAAGGCGCTTCATCTGCGCCTTCATGTTGGCGATGTTGCGCAGCGTCCACTCACGTGGCGGCGTGTTCGCGGAAATGGCCGCGTTCTCCGCCGGCAATCCAAACGAATCCCAGCCCATGGGATGGAGAACGTTGTAGCCGTTCATCCACATGTAGCGGGCAAGCGCGTCCCCAATGGCGTAGTTGCGCACATGACCCATGTGCAAAGCACCGGAAGGATACGGCAGCATCTCTAGCACGTAGTACTTCGGCTTGGCAGAATTAACTTCTGCAGCATAAAGTGACGGATCACTTTGCCAGCGCTCAAACCATTTTTCTTCGACTTCGTGCGCGTTGTAGCGCTCGTCCCTTCCGCCTTCGCGATCGCGGGTCACAGTTGTCTTTTCTTCCTGCGGCATAGAAGCTAACTGAATTACTGATTAAACGTTGATTTTACAACGAGATGTTTACGTGACGAGGGCGTCCTCGCCCGCGATCAACGATAGACGTCCTTCCGGTGGCCAACTCTCAGCACCAGCACAACGACTTTTTCTTCCTGAATGGCACAAATCGGCCGGTAATCGCCGACTCTATATCGCCAGAGTCCACCTTTATCGCCGTATAGCGGCTTGCCGAATTGCCTTGGGTTTTCGGCAGGCTTCAGCCGGTCGCGGAGAAAACGCACAATCGCCGCCTGCGCCACCCTGTCCAATTTCTTGATCTGCTTTTCAGCGGTACGAGAGATTTCAATCGTCCAGGCCAAGCCGCCGCTCCAACTCTTCGAGCGTGATGGCCGGTTCGCGTCGCTCCAGCGCCGCAATGCCTTTCAGGTAGTCTTCGCGATCTTCAAGGTACTGCCTGATGGCTTCCCGAGCGTAATAGCTCTTGCTACGCCCTGTCTCCTTGGCGAGAGACTCCAGCTTCTGTTCAAGTTCGGGTTCGAGGCGGATGCCGAGCATGATGTTTAACATGTTAAACATACCACGTCTGTCGGCGGCGTGCAATGCTTGTCATCACAAGATTACAAAGCTTCGAGATTTACGGCAGCACTCCCCACAATTGCAGATGCTTCAGAATTCCCCACACGCCGAGAAGCGTCACTGCAGGCCCGCCCCAGATGTAGACAACGGATTTCCAGCTTAGATCCGAGATCACCTCCCGCTGGCTGCGGTTCGAAATTATGAAAGGTGACCCTTTCATCAGGATCACCGGCGGATGCAAGTCAAACTCAGCAGCAGAGACCTGCAGGCACCCAGATGGCGCGGCGGGATCCAAGTACTCATAGACAGAACGCCTTTGTATGTCCGCCTCAGCCTCGCTAACGAATCCTGGGCCTATGCGACTTAGCGTGGTCGCATGTACATCCACGTTCTTGTCCGCCCAGGGATTCTCGCGTAGTGTGCCGAGAACAAAAATGGTTTCATCCGCCCGGATACAAAATTCCTGCGCCGACACGACATCGCCCCTAGAAAATCCATGCCGGGCAGCAACGTGACCCAGATAGTCGGAGTGAGTACCTTCATAGGGATCCATTTCGAGCTCCGCTCCACGAGGATCCATCATGACTTTGCCGGTACCATCGCCGATGAATACGGGCGCGCACATTTCATCCACGATCTTGTGCGCTCCTCGCTCACCTACAAGAACCACGAGCCGATAGTACAAGCATTCGTTATTGGCAATCGGTGAAACCAGCGTGTAGGGCCCAGACGCCTTACCGACAATTTCAACCGGGCCGAGTGCCGCTGCCCGGATAGTCGACCGAGGAATGTTTCTTATAAGCCGCTTGATCTTGAGCGCCCGCCAGCCGAGAAAGAAGCCATAAGGACCGAAAACAACGCCCATCACCGCCCAGAAAAGCGGCCGCGTAAGCAGCCAAGCCACGGGATGATCGATGATTCTCGATAAGGAATCGTAATCATGTGGCACAGGGATCCCCGCGCCTTTCACACTTAGGAATGCGGAGATGTGCGACCCAAGGAACTTTGCCGCTGGGTGGAAGCTAAAAAACCATAAACCCATCGAAGGGAGAACCGTCCTTGGTGCAGAGTATAGTTCAGTTTCACAAAGCCCTCATTGTGGTTTGATGTTCGGGCCGAGCCTTACGGAAACAGTTCGCAGCTCGCTAGGTGCTTGAAGATCCTTAAGTAGAGGGCGCGACCAGCTTTTTCAATGCGGAGACGTTTCTGCGATCGTCTCCTAGCTCGTCAATCGGAGTTTCGGCGATGAAGGCGGCGTGCGCCAAACGCGGGTCGTTCAGCAGCCGCCGGAATGGCTCCGGCCCAATGCTTCCTCTCCCGATGTGTTGATGGCGATCGAGCTTTGAGCCGCTGGCAGCTTTGGCATCGTTGCAGTGCCACACGGGAACATTCTTCAACCCAATGGTTGCGTCCAACTCCGCCAAAGTTTCGCGCATGCCGGCCTCGCTTACGATGTCATATCCAGCGACATGGGTGTGGCAAGTGTCGATGCAGGCGGCAATGGGAACGAGACCGCGCAGCCGCTCCAGCACTTCCGCTACCTGCTCGAAGCCGCCACCGAGCGAGTATTCTGCGCCTGCCGTGTTTTCGATCAGGATCGTGAGATTTCCTTTTGCGAGGTCGAGTCCTCTGGTTGCAGCAGCGATTGCGGCTGACGTGCGCATCAACCCCTCTTCGCGGTTTGCTCCACGAAATGACCCGGGATGAAGTACAAGGTAGTCAGCACATATATCCAGCGCCCGCTCGACTTCACCGCGAAATGCCTCGACTGATTTCTTCAGGAATAGCTCGTTCGTGCTCGCCAGATTGATCAAATAATTCGTATGAATCACGAGCGGTTTCAGGTCATATTTCTCTCGCAGGGTGCGCATTTCGGCACATTGCGGGCGGCTCAGATCGTAGGGCGCCCACTGGCGAGGACTGGAAGAAAAAATCTGAAATGCACTGCAGCCCAGACGATAGGCCCGTTCGGCTGCATTCTGAATCCCTCCTGCAATAGATGTGTGAATGCCGATCCGGCGGGAGGTGCGGTGCGGCGGTCTTTTCGGCCGAGGGAGTTTGAGAATGTCTTGTTCGCGGGCGATGGAGCTGGGCACAATATTACAAGTGTAAATGCGCGCCGTGCCTCAGCGCCTCACCAAGGCGAGATATGCGCTCTTCGATTCTGCTGCCAGCATGCCTCGTCTGACTGGTTGCAAACCGGGTATAGTTTGCCCCATCCTACGGCAAATAGGATTTGGGTTGCGGGAACTCCCATGGCGAGCAGAACATCACGCGCGGCTATCGCGCGCCGATCTGAGAGCGCGACGTTGTATGCGATTCCTCCGCACTCATCGGCATCGCCCTCGATTACGATGAAATTATTCGGATGTGCTTTCAGCCACTCGGCATCGGCCTGGAGGACT
>Ga0209469_1001760_pt1 | contig 11241 bp, 10 predicted proteins | sample GraSoiAngelo_123_FD_185880 | JGI IMG/M metagenome (GOLD analysis project Ga0209469, IMG submission 185880) | Grasslands soil microbial communities from the Angelo Coastal Reserve, California, USA - 14_0927_02_40cm (SPAdes) (version 2) | ecosystem: Environmental > Terrestrial > Soil > Grasslands ... | reverse complement strand
ATTCAGCAACGCGCTGCCACCCACCGTCGCCGGAAGCGCCATCGGGGCAGTTCGCTACGTGGAGCGGCACCCGGAGCTCGTGCGGCGCCTGCACGAGAACGCGGGCTACTTCCGCGGCCAGCTGACGGCGCTGGGATTCAAGCCGCTCCCCGGTGAGACCCCAATCGTGCCGGTGATCCTAGGCGAGACTGCTAGGGCGATCCAGATGAGCGACCTGCTGCTGGCAGAGGGGGTATTCGTCACCGGGTTCGGGTACCCGGTGGTGCCGCATGGCCATGCCCGGATCCGTTGCCAGCTCTCAGCGGCCCATACCCGGGACGACTTGGACTTTGCCCTGTCCGCATTCAAGCGGGTCGGTACCACGTTGGGAGTCGTTTGAGAGACACTCCAGTTTGTTTCGTTCAGCACCGACGCGTCAACCTTATCGCGCATTTCGCCGGAACTTCCTATTTTGGGGAGCGCCCTAATTACCCAAGGAGTCCACCCATGCGGGTCCTCTCTCTCATTGGGGTGCTGCTGGCTAGCGGGGCTGGGTCCGTCAGCGCCCAACATGCCCACCAGCTTGAGATCGGTAGCTTCGGCAGTTACACGCGGTATGACAAGGACTTACGCCTGGCCGACCAGTTCGGTGCCGGCGGTCGAGTCGGCTACTTCCTCGGCGATCATTTCAGTATCGAGGTTGACGCCGACGTAGCGCAGCCAGTCTCGAGGCTCAGCGGCGTGGGGACCACGGCCGTGTTCTGGAGCACGAGTCTCGTCATCAACTCCGGCGGCGGGAAGAGCAGCCTCTACGCCTTGGGCGGCTACTCCCGGCTCCACATGGGACCCGAGCCACTGTCCGCGTCCGACCTGAACGCCGTGCACGGCGGGCTGGGCGAGCGGATCTTCGTCGGCGACCGGGTGGCACTCCGCCTGGAGGCACGAGCCTATTACCGCGGGGCTGGCAGCGGCCAGGCGAGCTGGCTGGGGCACTTCACAGGTACAGCGGGTCTGTCGTTCATCCTGGGCAGGGCCGGCGAGCAGAAGAGCCAAGTCCCCTAGCAGGTCGTGCCGTCGGTCGGCGTTAGGCGGGGTCTGATCGGCTCGATTTACGGGATATCTTCGGTATCAGCTCGCCTGAATCCAGTCGAACCTTCAAGTACTTTCAAGGTTCAGAGGCTTAAAGCGAAGGGGTATCGCGTTTTCCGACCAAAAACCCTATTTTGGGGGGCATTTTTTTCCGACCTGCCTAGATACCGAGGAGTGGGCCCATGCGGGTAGTCACTGTCGTCGGGGTGTTGCTGGCGGCGGGCGCCGGAGGGGCGGCGACGCTGAGCGCCCAGCACGCTCACCAGCTCGAGATCGGCGGGTTCGGCAGCTACACCCGCTACGACAAGCTCTTCCTGCTCGACAATCAGGTCGGCGGGGGGGGCCGGCTCGGGTTCTTCTTCAACGAGACCCTCGGGCTGGAGGTGGATGCCAACATCGCCTATCCGTTCCCGAAGGCGGGCGGGCCGCATACCCAGATGCGCTTCGGAAGCGTGAGCCTCGTGCTCAACTCAGGGGGCCAGAAGAACATCCTGTACCTCCTGGGGGGCTACTCCCGGCTCGACATGGGCGTGAATCCACCCTACAACTTCGCTCTGCACGCGGTAAACGCAGGATTGGGCGACCGGATCTTCTTCGGCAGCCGGCTGGCCCTGCGCCTGGAGGCGCGGGGCTACTACTCGCCCAAGAACAACGCGGGGAGCTACGCGATGTTCGGGGGCAAGCCGGTCGTGCACCTGCTCGGCTCCGCCGGCCTGTCCTACTTCATCGGTGGCGGCGGTGGCGGCGGTCCGCGCCCAACAGCGCCGCCGCCGATCCCGAAGGAGAAGCGCGATTCCATCATCGCGGCGGGCGGCCAGGTCCCCCCCACGCCCCCCACCCAGCCGGCGCGTCCGCGGGGCGGCCCACGCTTCGAGGAGCGGACCAGCGACTGGGCCCACAAATGGTATTGGGGCGCACAGGGCGGCCTCTTTATCTTCAAGACCAACTACGACAGCTACGCCTTTGAGCCGACGTTCGGCGGGCATTGGCTGATCACCGGTAAGAAGACGGCGCTGTATGTCGCGTACGAGCAGTCGTTCTTCCTGTCAGACCGCCACACGACCATCGTCGAGCCCGACGGCACGATCGAGCCGGGAAACGTGGCGTTTCACGACATGCGCCGTATCATGGTGGGCGCCCTCGCCTTCCCGGCGCAGACGCGGATCGAGCCGTTCGGAGGCGGCGGCTTCGCGATCATGCAGCTGCTGAATCCGGCGGTCACCTGCTCCAGCTGCCAGACGCTGTCGCAGTTCTCCCAGCTCCAGGACGAAGCCGACGCTGCCGCGAGCAAGGCGTTCTTCTGGTGGATGGGCGGGATCGATATCAAGCAGGGACGGCTCGCGCTGTATGGCCATTACATCCTGACCTCATCGGCGCGTGGCTTCCTGCTGGACGGCACCACCCACACGTTCCAGGGTGGGATCCGCTACAGCATGGGGACCGCCAAGGAAGGAGTCACCGAAGGGCACTGAGCAGGCGCAGGAAGTTCTCTCCCAGGATCTTCGCGACCTCGCCGTCCGCGTAGCCGCGCTGCTGCAGGGCCGCGACGAGGAGGGGGAGTGAGGTCGCGTCCTTCATGGGGGCAGGCAGGACGCTGATGCCGTCGAAGTCGCTGCCCAGCCCCACGTGGTCGATGCCCATCACCTGTACCGCGTGGTCGATGTGGTCCACCAGCCGCTCGAGCCCAGGCACACCGAGGCTCTCGGCCTTCTCACCGACGAACTTGTCGATCTCGAACGCCGACTCGCCCGGGCGCCCCCGGTAGCGGGCGTGAATCGAATCGGTCTCGGGCCTCAAGCGACGCCGCAGCTCTTCGTACTGCTCCCGGAAGTGGTCGTCGAGAAACACCGGATAGAAGTTGATGCCCACAACGCCGCCGTTCTTGGCAAGGGCGCGCAGCTGCTCGTCCGACAGGTTCCGCGGGTGACGTGCAATCGCCCGGCAAGACGAATGCGACGCGATCACGGGCCGCGAGGTCGTCGCCAGCACATCCCAGAAGGTCGAGTCTGAGGCATGCGATACGTCCACCAGCATTCCCAGCTGGTTCATGCGCCGCACGACCCTCTTGCCCAGATCGGTCAGGCCCCCGTGGCGTCGCTCGTCCGTCGCTGAGCCGGCCCAGTCGTTGCCGTTGTTCCACGTGAGCGTCATGTAGCGCACGCCCCGGTGATACAGAGAGTCGAGCTTCTCGAGGGAGTTCTCGATGGCGTGGCCGCCCTCCACCCCCATGAGCACGGCGATGTGACCCCGAGCCACCGCTCCCCGCACTTCGTCGGCGTCGGTCGCGAGCTCGGCCGTGGCTTGCGTGTCTACCAGAGCCTGCACCGCGTCGATCAACGCCAGCGCCCGCCGGAACGCGGTCCCCGGCCCGTAGCGGGCGTCGACCCAGATCGAGAAGAACGCCGCGGACAGGCCGCCCTGCTGCATCCGCGGGATGTCGACGTGGCCGTCCGGCAACCGCGCCGAGATGTCGGCCTGCATGTCGAGCATCCGCTGAGCGGTATCGATGTGGCCGTCGAGGATGATCGGCTGCTGGAGCACGAGCAGCAGTCCTAGCGGGAGACCCACGGCGAGCCCTTGATCAGGAACCGCAGTGGCCAGTCAGCGGCCCGCGAGATGCCGACGCGTGGTGTCACGATGATGTCGCGTCGCTGCCGTGAAGGGCCCCGCACAATGCGGAGCACTCCTCGCTGCAGCGACACGCCATCCAGCCGCCCGGTGACGCCGAGCGCGGCGCAGAGCTTCGCCGGTCCGGAGCAGAGCTCGCCGTCGGCGAGGCCGCCGCGCCGACGCCGCATCGTCGCAAGCCCGGCCACGGGCTCGAGCGCGCGGATCAAGACGGCAGCGGGAAAGTCGGGCGCCTCGGTGACGGCGTTGAGGCACCAGTGCATGCCATAGGTGAAGTAGACGTACGCGGTGCCGGGGGGCCCGAAGAGGCTGGCGTTGCGCCGCGTGCGGCGGGCCCGGTAGCCATGGCAGGCGGGGTCGTCGGGGCCGACGTACGCCTCGGTCTCGACGATCCGGCCCGCCACGCGCCGGCCATTGACATCGCTCAGCAGGATGTGGCCCAAAAGCCTACGCGCGACCTCGGGTGTCGGTCGCGCGTAGAACGCCGGCGGGAGCGGCGCAGTCCTCACGCGCCGCCGGTGAGTCCGCGCTTCACCTTCGACCAGAAGGATTCGCCCTCGTCTTCAGGTTCGGCGACCGGCGGGTTGGGCCGGGGGGGCGGGGCCGGCGCGGGCGGGGGCGGCGCGGGCGGCGGAGGTGCCCGGAACGTGGCCGGCTCCCCGGGTTGCGTCGTCGCCTCGCGGACCACCCCCACCCCCGCCCCCGCCGCGACGACCTCGCCCGCCGCGGCCACGACCGCCCCCCCCCCGCTCCCGCCGATTCTCCTCGATGGGAGGCTTGGCCGGTGCCTCCGTGCCTGCGGGCTGGTTGGCGAGCGGGCGAGCCGGGATCAGCTCGATGCGCGGCTTGAAGTTCGGATCCACCTCTACGACGCCGATCTTTGGGATCTCGGGCGGCGCGGCCCGGGGCCCCCGGGAGCCACGGCGAAAGCGGGCACTGCGCGACGGCACGCCCCCGCGTGACGGCGTGGGGGTCGCGGGTCGCAGTGGGGGCGGCGCAGAGGACGCCGGCATGGGCGGATCGTTCGCCTCGTCCAGGTCCGCTGCGCCGACCGGCTCGGGGGCGGTGGGGGCGGTGGGGACGGTGGAGGCGGCTGGGGCTAGCGAGGCCGGCGGCGGCGTCTCTTCGCGGAGCTTCACCGCATACACGCCGTCGTCCTGCTTCGAAAGGTCGATGATCTCGGCGTCATGTGCCTGGCGCAGCAACTTGGGGAAGCGCTCCACGTCGAGCGGCTCGGCGTCGGCACCGTTGAGCTCGATCATCGTGTCACGCAGCTCGTCCGCGCTCACGGCCTTATCGCTGCCGCCGAGCCTGGACAGGGCCTGTTTGAGCAGGCCGAACGCGTCGCCGAGCGAGAACCCTCCGGGCCGCCGGCTGCGGCTCTCTTCATGCCGGCGGCGCGGTCCGCGGGCCCGATCCTCCCGCTCGCGCGGCGCTGGGGCCCCGCTGATGGCCGGCTGCGCTGCGGCACCGGGCACGCCCGGCCCGAGTGCGATCTCGTACTGGCCGTTGTCGAGCTTGGTGAGGTTGATCAGGCCCTTGTGCGCCGCCTCGACCACGAACTTCGAAAAGCGCGAGAACCCGACGTCCTTCTCGTTGAAGGTCGGGTCGATCTCCTGCATCACCTGCTTGAGGCGGTCGGAGCGCATGACGTCGTTGTGTGCCGTCATCTGCTTCACAGCCTCGACCACGAGCTCCCACGGATCGTGGCGCTCGTGGGTGACGTCAGACTCTTTGGTGAGCCCGGCCAGCTCGTTGTAGGAGTAGTACTCGTCGCAGTTCTGGATCAAGAGATCGCTCGACGACTCGCGAATCCCCACGCCGATCACGTACTTCCCGTACTCCTTGAGCTTCAGCACCAGGGAAGAGAAGTCGGAGTCACCCGAGAGCAGGATGAAGCTGCCGATCTCGGGGCGCGTGAAGACGAGCTCCAGCGCGTCGATCGCGAGCCGGATGTCGGTCGCGTTCTTCTTGTTCGAGCCGTAGGCCGGGGCGAAGATCAGGTCGATCGACGACTCGGAGAGGGGGACGATGTACTGGGGGTAGCGCCGCCAATCGGCGTAGGCGCGCTGCACGGCCACCTTCCCCCGGATGATCTCCGACTGGAGGAGCCGCTTCAGCTCCGTCTGGAGATCCGAGCGGATCCCCATCGTGACGTTGTCGAAGTCGATCAGCAGCGCCGCGTTGGGCGCGTGGGCGGGTGGTTCCTTGTGCTGCCGTGCAAGATGGGCATGCGGCTGTTGCATCATGTGGTTGTGCTCAGTTCCAGGCCGACGACCTGCGCGAGTTCCCGTCGCTTCACCTTCCCGCTCCCGGTGAGCGGGAAGGCGTCGAAGAAGCGCACCAGGTCGGGCACTTTGTAGTCGGCGACGGTCTCACGGCAGAACTCCTTGAGCTCGTCGCCCGTCAGGATGGAGCCCTCCGTGCCCACGACGCAGGCGCAAATCAGCTCCCCGAACGTCTCGTTGGGGATGCCGACGACGCAGGCGTCGCTCACGGCAGGGTGCGTCCGGAGGAGGTCCTCCAGCTCGCGTGGATACACCTTGTAGCCGCCGCGAATGATCAGCTCGTTGCGGCGGCCCACGATCGTGACGTAGCCGTCCTCGTCCACGATGGCGAGGTCGCCCGTCAGAAAGTATCCCTCGGGGGTCAGGGACCGCGCGGTCTCGCCGGGCATCCGGTCGTAGCCCAGCATGACGTTCGGCCCCTTCACCGCCAGTTCGCCGACCGCTTCGGGACCGTGCAGCGCGCCGGATTTCAGGTCCACGACGCGCACCTCTACTCCCGCGATCGGCCGACCGACCGTCTGCGTCCGCCGCTCGGGAAGATCCGCGAAACGGGTGATCGTCACCGTGGGCCCGGTTTCCGTGAGGCCGTAGGCGATCTGGACATCGCACCACTGCCGGATCCGGCCGGCCAGCTCCGGGGAGACGGGGCTCCCCGCAACCAGGCCCGAACGGCAGGTGGTCGGTGGTTGCTGCTGGAACGAGGGATCGCGCATCAGCAGCTCGAACATCGTGGGGACGCCGTGGACCACGCTGAGTCGTTCGCGCCGGATCAAGTCCAGCGCGCCGGAAGCATCGAAGCGCTCCTGGAGCACGAGCGTCGCGCCTGCCGTGATCGTGACAGCGACGACGTGTACGCCAAAGATGGTGAACAGCGGCACGCCGCCCAGCACCCGATCGTCGCCCGTGTGCTCGAGCGCTTGGCCCGTGGCGCGCGCCGTCATCACGATGCTGCGATGCGACAGCGCCACCCCCTTCGGCTTCCCCATCGTCCCCGAAGTGTAGAGAATCGCGAGCGGCTGAGTGGCATCGCCCGCCGCCGCTCTAGTCCGCGCGTGCGGCTTCGAGACCAGATCCGCGTAACGGTACACCCGGTCGTCTAGCCAGCGCTCGGCGGCGCCGACGGTGATCAGCGCTCGCAGTTCCGGTACGTCGGGAAGTAGCTCTTGATACAGCTCCAGGTAATCAGCCCCCTCGTACTCCTCGGCCACGACTCCCGCGCGCACGTCGGCGTGGCGCAACTGGTACTTGAGCTCGTGGAAGCTGAGCGAGGGGTCGAGCGGCACTAGCACGGCACCGCGATAGGCCGCGGCCAAGAAGGCCACCACCCACTCCGGCCAGTTGGGGAGGTCAACGGCCAACCGATCGCCCAGCTGGACACCCAGACCGCCGAACGCGTCGGCGAGCGCCAACGCTTCCCGCTGCACCTGCGCGTAGCTCATCCGGCGTGACCCGAACACCAGGAACTCCCGGTCAGGATGCGCCTCCGCATGCTCGGCGAAGAGCACCGCCAGATGATCTGTCGCCACGTCTACCACGTCCCCCACAACGTTCAGAGTCTTTGAAAATAAACAACTTGCGGTGCCTTGGCTACGGTGGGGCGGTGCTGCAGTCTTGACGGCACCGGCGGTTTGTATCACTGTACTATAACAATAATACACACAGGAAATGTGTTCGAGCATCTCGATCCCCGCAGCTCCACGCCGCTATACGCCCAAATAGCGAATCGCTGCAGAGTCGCCATCGCGGCGGGCGAGTTACATCCCGGCGCGGCCCTGCCGTCCGTGCGACACCTCGCGGCACAGCTCCGCGTGAACCCCGCAACGGTGGTTCAGGCGTACCGCGACCTGGAGGCCGACGGGTTCGTCGAGATGCGGCAGGGCGCGGGGACGTTCGTGCGCGAGGTCGCGCCCGAAGGCCGGGCGCGCGAGCGCGCCCGCCAAGCCTCCGCGCTCGTGCGCCAGCTGCTCGCTGATGCCGGCCGCCTGGGCGTATCACTGCCCGAGCTGCAGGCGGCGATCGCCGAAGAGATTGGAGTGGGAACCTCATGAGCAACGCCATCGAGATCCACCAGCTGCACTACCGCGCCGGCAGGACGTTCGAAATCAAGGATCTCGACCTGAGCGTCCCCGCCGGGGCGATCTACGGCTTCCTCGGCCCCAACGGCTCCGGCAAGACTACGACGATCCGCCTCGCCTTGGGACTGCTCCGCCCGCTCGCCGGTCGCATCACCGTGCTGGGCGACACCATCCCCGAAAACGCGCCGCACGTGCTCGCACGCGTGGGGTTCGTGCCCGAGCAGCCGCATCTCGATCCCGTCCTCACCGTGCGCGAGACCCTCAGGTTTCAGGCCGCGTTCTATCCGGCGTGGGATTGGCCGTGGGCCGAGCGGCTACTGCGTCAGTTCGAGCTGCAGGAGCAGCAACCGTTCGGCCGCCTGTCCAAGGGTCAAAAAGGGAAGCTGATGATGCTCCTCGCCCTGGCGCAGCGGCCCGAGCTGCTGGTGCTCGACGAGCCGACCGACGGACTCGACCCGGTGGTGCGGCGGGACGTGCTGTCGGCATTGCTCGACTACGTCTCGCAACGCCGGGCGACGGTGTTCATCTCCAGTCATCTCGTCCACGAGCTCGAGCGTTTCTGCGACTGGATCGGCGTCATGGACAACGGCAGGTTGATCACCGCGGTCCCGATGGAGCGATTCAAGAACGGTGTCAAGCGGCTCCGCATCAGCGACGCCCCGCCGACCCCGGATAGCCCGCCCTTCGTGCTGCTGGCGCGTGAGCCGGCCAACGGCACCACTGAGACGTGGCTGGTGCGCGACTGGGAGCCGCAAATGACTCGCTACTTCGAGTCCATTGGAGCCGTGGTGAACGACGTCATCGACCTGGATCTCGAGGAGGGGTTCGTGGAGCTGCTACGCACGTTTCGCAGCCCGCGCAGTTAGGAGACCGACATGTTCCGCGTGATGCTCTATAGCCAATGGAAGTGGTGCCGCCTGATCGTCGTGCTCGGCAGTGTAGCGGGATTCGCGCTGCCGCTCGTGTCCGTGCAGGGCGCGGCGCGCGCCGACTCGAGTCCGTTACAGGCGGGCGAGCTGCTGCAAGCGGTGCAGTCATGGGGGACGCTGTACCCCGTGCTCGCCGCCGCGTTGGGCCTGCTCGTCGCGATCGCTACCTGGGCGCCGGATCATCGCGGGCGCCACGTGCACGCGCTCTCCCTTCCAGTGCCGCGCTGGCGCTATGTCTTGCTGCGGTTCAGTGCCGGGGCGGTACTGCTCGCCGCACCCATCCTCGCGTTGTCGGCGGGTGCGGTGCTCGCCACCTGGAGCGCCACAATCCCCGCCGGGCTGCAGGGATACCCTGTAGCGCTGGCAATCCGCTTCGCGCTCGCCGTCCTCCTCGCCTATGCCGTGTTCTTCGCCGTGTCGGCCGGTACCGCGCGGACCGCCGGGATCATCCTCGCGGTGATCGGCAGCGTGATTCTCGTGCAAGTCGTCGCCAGCGTGGCGAACGTCGACTTCGACCTGCTGGGGAAACTGCAGGTGGCCGTCCTCAACTGGCCGGGCCCGCTGGCCATCTTCACCGGCCGCTGGATGCTGATCGATGTGTAGCGGGGTGGTGCAGGACTCTCGAGTACCGTGCCGTCATTCCCACGCTAAAGCGTGGGCTCGGCAAAGCATTGTGCTGAAGCACACTATGTGTTTGTGCCTCGTCACGATGATCGCAGCCATGGCAGCCGGGAGGCTCGCGGGCCAGAGCGTCGAGCGGCTCCAGGTCCGCGCGGACAGTCTCCTCCGCGAGTGGCGCCGTGCCAGCGCCCTGGCGGACATGGTCGACAGCCTCAAGCACGGGCGGGCGGCCGGTGGGACGGACACGATCAGCGTCGGCGCGCTGCGGATCGTCGCGACCCCGTCCCCGGCTCGCCTGCGGGAAGCCGCCGCACGCGCCTGGCCGGTCATCGACAGCCTGTACGGCAGCGAGGCCCAGCAGCTCGCGCAGCGTCCCTATCTCATCGCTCCGTACGACCCCGACACTACCAGCCCGAAACCGATGCTGCGCGGTGCGATCCAAGTCCCCTGGGACAAAGACGTCGCGTCACTCGCCATGCTACTCCTGACCAACGTGCCGATCGGTCGGCCCGACCGAGCCCTGCAGAACTGGCTGGGGGGGTCGGTGCTGCCGATCATTCATCCGCTGCAGGCGCGCGCCGCGGTCTATGTGCAGCTCGTGACCGCTCCCTCTCAGGCAGCCCGCAGCTGTTTCCTTGGCGTGATCGGCGACTGCCGCAACGCGCTGGCGTTGAGCGAGTCACCCGATCCGCTGCAACAATGGTATCCGAGCACCGGCGAGCGACGAGCCTTGGTGTTTCGGTCGTTCGCGGAGTACTTCGGCTATTCCGATCACGGCGCGCACAAGTCGGGGCTACAGCAGTGCGGAGCGGGCAGCGATGCGGCGTGCACCGAGCTGCTGCGATCGCTGCCCCCCGGAGCCCTGCCACGCCCACTGACCTACGATGCCCGCGCGGCGCTGGTGCAGGTCGCGTTACGGCTGGGCGGCCGAGCGGCATATCACCGCCTGGTCGCGACACCCGGTGAACCGATCGCCGATCGCCTTGCCGGCGCCGCCGGGGTGAGCGGCGATAGCCTCGTCTCGCTGTGGCGATCGGAGATCCTCGCCGCCCGGCCGGCGCCCGTCACCCTTCCGCCTTGGGGTCCCTGGGCTGCGCTCGGATGGACGGCCGTCTTCGCAGTTTGCGCGCTACGGAGCTCGCGATGGCGCGCGAGCTGAGGTGGTGGCTGGCAGCGGTGTTGCTCGCCTGCGGCGCCGTGGCGGTGGCGTACCTGCCGCCGCGCGGTGCGGCGCGGGGGGTCGGGTTGCGCGACGAGCCGTTCCGACAGACGACGGCGCGCCTACGGGCGCAAGCGCTCGCCGCCCAGTGGCGCACGGCAAGCCTGGCGCTGCGGCTCCCGGAGTATCGCAAGCGGCTGCAGCCGGAATTACTGCGGCGGCGTGAGCGAGACGAGCCGGGTCCCGCGCTGCTCGTCGAGGCACCCGATTCCGTCGCGGCGTTCGCCCGCCAGAGACTGAGAGCCACCCTGGATACGGTCTCGGGCCAGTTGGGGCTCGGCGTGACCAAGGTCTCGGTAGGTCTGGTAGTCGATCTGTGGCGCTACGTTTCCGCCAATGCCGGCGAAACGCCGAGCCAGGACTTTGAGTCGCCCGGCTACCTGTTTCCCGATTCGAGCGATCGGACGACATGC
>Ga0209469_1001753_pt1 | contig 11280 bp, 6 predicted proteins | sample GraSoiAngelo_123_FD_185880 | JGI IMG/M metagenome (GOLD analysis project Ga0209469, IMG submission 185880) | Grasslands soil microbial communities from the Angelo Coastal Reserve, California, USA - 14_0927_02_40cm (SPAdes) (version 2) | ecosystem: Environmental > Terrestrial > Soil > Grasslands ... | reverse complement strand
CTCGCGGCAGAGGCCATGTACCGCTCCGCTGATATCCGTTGGCAAATCGAAAAAACCGATGTTTCGGTGCGACCGTCAGCCCGCGAGCGCGAGGCTTTTCTGCGCGAAGGAATGGATGAGAAATATATGAAGGAGGTAATGAAGAAGTTTCCCGGCACAAAATGGGCAGAGCTCGCGGCCTTCCATCTGATCGACAATAAACTCTGCGGAGATTGGCAGGGGTCTTCCAAGTGCCCGGAAAAAGAAGCCGGGACTTACGAGAAATACGCGACCGAACATCCGCAATCTCCGGCGGCTCCGGAAGCGCTCTACGATGCTGCTTCGCGCTGGTCGGCGCTGATTGAGATCTACAAAACCGAAAATGAGGGGAAAAAGTCCGACGAGTCGAAAGGCAAGGCCATCGCCTTGGCGCAAAAGATCGCAAGCCAGTATCCGCAGAGCGATTGGGGACCGCGCGCCGAACGCCTGCTGTATCTGGTTCAGCAAGGGATTCCAACCTACGGGAATGCGCAGCAGTAGAAGAACAGCAGTTAGCATTTGGCACTCGGCAGTTAGCATTTGGCACTCGGCATTTAGCCGTCCACGATTATCACGAAAGCCGGATGACCAAATGCTAAGTGCCAAGTGCCAACTGCCGAATTTAAGGGAGGAACGTTGAACGACTACCTGCTCTCTGTGCTGTTGGGGATCATCGAAGGGCTAACCGAATTTCTTCCTGTCAGTTCAACCGCCCATCTCAGAATTTCCGAAGCATTGCTGCACATCAGCCTGTCGAACGGCTATTGGAAGATGTATACGATCGTCATCCAGCTCGGCGCGATCCTCTGCCTCCCCGTCTACTTCCGCGCGCGTATCGCAAAATTCCTCTCCACTTTTCCGGGGGGCGAACGCGGCGACCGCACTGTATTCACGCACCCGCTCAGCCTGACACTGATCGCGTTCGTCGTCACTGCAATTCCGGCGTTCTTGTTGACCAAAGTCATCGGCAAACACCTCGAGAGCTTACACATTATGGGAACTTCGCTGCTGGTCGGCGGCATCGTCATGTGGATCGTGGACGCGATGAACGCGAAATCCGAAGCCGCCGGCCCCGACGCCCCGTACAGCCGCATTCACATCTGGAAGATGGAAGCCATGAGCCTCGGCCAGGCGATCTGGATTGGGGCGTGTCAGATTTTGTCGGCTGTGTTTCCGGGAACATCACGATCGATGTCCACAATCGCAGCCGGACAACTCGCAGGTATGTCGCGGGCTTCGGCGCTGGAATTTTCCTTTTTTCTCTCCATGCCCACGATGGTCGTTGCAACTTGCTACGATCTTCTGAAATCGCTGCGCGGCAAAGGGGAGAACCCGATCGGCGTGTCGCAGATTGATCCTCACGAATGGTTAGTGCTGGCGATTGGCTTCGTCGTGTCGTTTATCGTTGCCTACGCGTCAGTGGCATGGTTCATGGCATACGTGCGGAGACGCGGTTTTGCGCCATTTGCGATTTACCGGATCATTGTCGGTGCGCTGGTGCTGAGGTACGCTGCCCGTCTGGGAAGTTGATGTTCGTAATCTGAGCCATCTGAGCTCGCGCCCCGTGTGCCATTGCGCCCTTCGGGCGCGTGGTTCAGTTTCCGCAGTTACCCCCGGACTCACGTCCGGGGCTGAATTATTCCGCTCCTTCGGAGCTGCTTTTGGCGAGCCTCCGTGCGGCTCTTAGTTCGAGGCGAGCCAGTCGAGAGTGCCACTGCACCCTTCGGGCGCGTGGTTCTGTTTCCGCAGTTACCCCGGACTTCCGTCCGGGGCTGAATTATTCCGCTCCTTCGGAGCTGTTTTTGCGAACACCGGTTTTTAATTCAAGGCAGCGGGTCGAGAACACCTGCGGACAGAGTTCCCAGCGACCGGCAACATCAACAAGTTCAGCACAGCGTGTCCGAAATCCCGTCGCCTCCCGACTCCGATCTTGCCCGCGCACAATTCCCCGGCCTAACCGGGCGGCGGTCTAGACCAGAGGCAGCCGGGGCGTCCGCCCCTACGTGTGCTTTGCTGGGAAGCTAACTCGATACTCTCAACCGATTGTCCCCCGCCCAGCTTCTTGGCATAATCGTCTGGCTCTGGCGTAGTTTGGCATCTTCGGCGGTAGTGTCGAATGATGTCCAACGCGCCCATGAAATCCATCTCGCGGATTTTTGCCCCGACTAACAACCGCCGGCTCAACGAGCTGATCGGATTTCTGTTGTGCGTCTCCGCGCTCCTCCTCTTTCTCGCGCTGGCCTCGTATTCGCCGCTCGACCCATCATTCAACAGCGCTTCGGTGCTGACGGGCTCGCATGCGGCGCGCAATTGGATCGGCTTGGTCGGCGCCGTCATTGCTGACTTGATGCTGCAGTTCTGGGGCATCGGCGCATTTTTGATTCCCGTATTCGCTATCGGGTTGGGAATGCGATGGTTCCGCTCGCGCCGAGTCATGTCTCCGATCGCAAAGTCGCTCGGGGGAATCTGGCTGCTGATCTTCGTTCCGGCGCTGCTGGCACTTTTGCCGGGACATGCACGCTGGATGGGCTTAATCCCCATTGAAGGGCTGCTAGGCCGTGTGGTCGGAGATGTTCTCATCCATTACTTTAATCTCGCCGGGGCATATATCGTCTGCGCGACGGTGTTGGCTGTGGCTCTGTATCTCTCGACCGCATTCTCGTTCGCTTCACTTCAGGTGTGGGCGCCTACACGGTTTGCGTTCGCAATGGCGCTATGGGATCGCTACAAAGATTGGAAGGAAGAGCGCGCAAAGAAGAAGATGCAGAAGCAATTGGAAAAGCGGCGTGCTTCCCGGCCAATGGTTACGACCCAACTTGTGCCCGCGCGGGCAGCATTGCAGTCCGACGAAGGGCGGGCGGGACGCCCACCTGACAGCCGGCCGGAGGCTGGCGCTACTGTCCGGAGCACGGGGATTGAGCGGATGGAGCACGAATCGGAAGTTCAGGCGCTGCCGGATGTGCGATCTGAGCCTCAGGCTGCGGCGGCAGAAGTTGAAGTCAGTGCGCGCGCTGACAGCACAACCAAACCTAAAACCACTATGCCGCGCATCGCGGGCGGATACAAGCTTCCGCCCAGCAGTCTGCTACATCGCCCTGACGAGCAGCGGGCTATTGATGCCGATGAATTGAAGCTGCTGGCACAGGTGCTCACGGACAAATACGCGGAATTCGAAGTTCACGGTCAGGTTACACAGATCAATCCTGGTCCGGTTGTGACTACGTTCGAATACAAGCCTGAGGCTGGCATTAAGTACAGCCGGATTACAAATCTCACCGACGATCTCTGCCTCGCGCTCAAAGCCGAGAGCATTCTGATCGAGCGCATGGCGGGTAAATCAACCGTGGGCATTCAGGTCCCGAATCGCGAGCGCGAGATTATTTGGTTGCGGGAGAACATTGAGTCTTCCGAATTCATCGGTACAAAATCCAAACTCACGCTGGCGCTAGGCAAGGACATTAACGGCCGTATCGTCACTGCCGAGCTTGCAGGCATGCCACACCTGCTGATTGCCGGATCAACCGGAACCGGCAAGAGCGTGGCGATTAACGCCATGATCATGTCGATTCTGTATAAAGCGACCCCCGACCAGGTGCGGCTGGTGCTGGTTGATCCCAAAAGGCTGGAGCTTGGCAATTACGAAGGTGTGCCGCATTTGTACACGCCGATCATTACCGAGCCAAAACTCGCAGCCAATGCGCTGCGCAACGCCGTCCGCGAAATGGAGCGCCGCCTGAAGCTGCTGGCGGAAAAAGGTGTCCGCAATATCGATCAGTACAACAAGCTGTTCGATGAAGACGCCACGCGCAGCCTGTTTGCCGAAGATTCCGAAGAGCGCCCGATCCCATACATCGTCATTATCATCGACGAACTCGCCGATCTGATGATGCTCGATGCTGGCAATGTCGAAGAATCCATCACCCGCCTGGCACAAATGGCGCGCGCTGTCGGCATTCACCTGGTGCTGGCCACGCAGCGGCCTTCTGTGGACGTGATCACTGGCCTGATCAAAGCCAACTTCCCCGCACGCATTTCTTTCCGGGTTGCGACGAAAGTCGACTCGCGTACCATTCTTGATGCCAACGGCGCCGAAGCTCTGCTCGGTCGCGGTGACATGCTCTACCTGCCGTCCGGATCGGCTCGCGTGCATCGACTGCACGCGCCGTTTGTCACGGAAAAGGAAATCGCAGCGGTTGTCGAGTTCTGGAAGTCTCAGGCATCAGCCGAATACGAACAGAAATTCCTTGAGCCTCCGAAAGAAGAGCGCGAAGCGGGAGAAGCGGGCGCCGACGAGACCGGGGAAGGAGACAACGATCCGCTCTTCAACGACGCGGTTCGGCTGGTGGTGGAGTTCGGGAAAGCTTCCACTTCCCTGCTGCAGCGGCGGCTGCGCATCGGCTACGGGCGCGCCGCTCATCTCATCGATCTGATGGAGCGCGATGGGATCGTAGGAGCCGCGGATGGTCCCAAGCCTCGCGAGGTGCTAAAGCGCCCTGATTGGATTTCCGAAGTAGAAGAGTCGATGCGGTAGTTCGTCGGAATAAAAAAAAGGCGGCCTGGGCCGCCCTCTAGTTCCCAACGCGATCTCTTAGAAGTGGAACACAACACCGGTCGAGAGCCGCATGTTGTTGTTATCCGAGTTGCCATTGGCGTGCAGTGAGAGCCAGTCAAACTGGAGCAAGCGCACCGAGATAGCCGGAGCAACTTTCACATCCGCGCCACCGCCCAGCATAAAGGCAAAGCCGCTGTCGCTGGCCGAGATGCCACTGGCCGAAGCCGAAGAGTGAAATCCGCCGAACAAAGCATGTGCGAACGGTGTGAACGCTCCACCGCGCCGCATTGCAACCTGCGGCCCAAAGGTGTACGTATAAGTCTTCGTATCAACACCGCTTACGTTTTTGTAGGCGCCGCTGAAATCTGCAGCCACGCCAAACCAGTGGTTGAGGTTGCCGGTGATCGCACCGTTGAAGCCATTGGCATTCACGCCACCGTCAAACCGTGTGTATTGGTAGCCGCCGAAGACTTCCGCTTTGGAATAGTTCTCCTGCGCCACCGCCGCCAGCGAAAACAGCCCCAACAGCAACATCAGGCCGATAAACTTACGCATTCTGTACGCTCCTATAGATAGAATTTGCACCCTCTCCGGGTGACTAACTGCCCCCCATCAGGAGGCGTGAACTTGCGCACACCTCAGTCGCTGCTGAGAGTCAGGTGCTAGGAGCAAGTCTGAGTTCTCTTCCCAAAACGGGCAAGTAACTGAAGCAGTACGGCATTGGTAATGGGGTTCTCATTGTGAGATCAACTGGTTTTACCGCCCTATTTCCTGCAGAACTACTGCTTCAGTAGTAGAGACTTGCCTTCAGTAGTAGAATCCCACCCCAATGTTTCGCTGATCTTCCCCAGGGCCAACATAAAAGGATCGAAATAAATTGGACGAGATTGTCTTTTTCGGCGCGGTCGTTCTGTTTGTGCTCTTCGGTCCCTGGGTACTGGTTTGGCGAGGCCGTCTCAAGCGGAAGCAAGAACGGGCTGAGGATCAGGAACGCTGGCGATATCTAAGCGACCGGGTTCTGGGACTTGAAGCCGCGGTACACGAACTGAAATCTGCCCGAGCAGCGCCTTCGTCCGCACCGGATATGGCCAAGCCCGTGAGGCCAGCAGAGCCGATTACGCCCACACAGCCTATCGCGGAACCGATAGGACCCCCTGCTTCGGAGCCTGTCATTGCTAAATCGGCAGGCAGCGTATCTTCCGCAGAAATGGAAGCTGCGCAAGCCTGGGTCAAAGCGACTCTGCCGCCCCAGGCGCGGGTGCCCACGACGGCTCCTCCACCGCCTTTATCAGCTGCTGAACCAGGCCCAACCTTTCACCAGGAGCCGGCACCTTCGCTTGTGGATCGCTTCAGGTCTGCCTTGGACATCGAGGAAGCCCTGGGCACGAACTGGTTGAACAAACTCGGAATCGCAATTCTGGTGCTGGGCGTGGCTTTCTTTCTCGCTTATCAACTGAAGAACCTTGGGCCAGCCGGCAAGGTGCTGGTTGGAGCCATCATCAGCGCCGCTATGCTGGGTACGGGCCTCTGCTTTGAGCGAAGTGATCGCTATCGCATTCTGGCTCGGGCGGCGATCGGCGGCGGATGGGCGCTGCTGTTCTTCGTCACCTATGCTGCGTATCACGTCCCGGCGGCTCATGTGCTTGCGTCGCAAGGCATCGACCTGGTGCTCATGCTGCTGGTCGCGGCGGCCATGGTTTGGAACACCTTGCGTTACCGGTCGCAGGTCGTGACTGGCTTGGCGTTCCTGCTGGCGTTTCTGACTGTCACTATCAGCCACGTCAGCGTATACAGCCTTTCGGCAGGAGTAATCCTCGCGGCCGGCCTGGTAGTCATCGCCGGGCGAATGCAGTGGTTCGAACTGGAAATATTCGGGATCCTGGCGAGCTACCTGAATCATTTCCTGTGGCTGCGACCAATCATCGAGCCGATGCATGGCCATAGGCATCCGTTCCCGGAGTTCGCGGCCAGCGCGGCCATATTGGCGCTCTACTGGGTGATCTTTCGAATCTCGTACGTGCTGCGCCGGCCCGAGGATGATCGAAAAGAGCGAATCTCCAGCATCGCTGCACTGCTAAACACTGTTCTCTTGCTGGCGCTTTTCAAGTATCAATCCGCACATCCAGAGTGGGCATTTTGGGCGCTCCTCGCCATCGGCGGCGTTGAAACCGTGCTCAGCCAACTGCCCGTAACACGGCGTCGGCGTAGCGCCGTCGTCGTTCTTTGCACAATCGGCGTAATTCTGCTGATTGCAGCTTTCCCGTTCCGTTATTCCGGGACACGCCTCGCCGTGCTGTGGTTGCTGGAAGCTGAAGCCTTGCTTTTGATCGGCGTGTGGACACACGAGATCGTCTTCCGCCGCCTCGGGGCGTTGGCATCGCTCCTGGTTGCCGGTCAAATGCTGAGCTTTGACGCGGCACGCGTGCTTGGCATGCGCATGGATGGCGCTGACGTTCACGCCGACCTCCGCCTCGCCACCCTTTTTGCGATCGCCTCGGCCGTGTTCTACGCCAACGCGCACTGGGTGCTGCGGCGATGGCGCGATGTGTTCACCGTGGAATTTGACCGGCGGCTCATGCAGCGCTTGTCGTACGTCGCCGGGTTCATGGCATTTGTTAGCGCTTGGATCGCATTTCCCGATTCCTGGACGGCGGTCGCGTGGTGCGTGCTGGGTCTGCTGCTGACAACGGCCGCACGAAAACTTGAATTCCGCGAGCTGAGCTATCAGGCGCACTTTCTGGCGCTTGCAGCGGTGATACGTTCTCTCGCAGTCAATTTAGAGAATGCAACCAAATATCACGGCTTCACCCTTCGGCTGATCACGATTTCGGCCGTTTCGGTGCTGCTATATGCAACCTCACGCTGGGGGCGGCAAGCGGAAGGCGCAATTCGCGAAAAACATGATGGCGAATGGTCCTACAACTGGCTTGCGGTGCTCGATCACGCGTACACCTGGTCGGCTTCTTTCCTGCTCGCACTTCTCGCCTGGTATGAATTGCGGTCGGTCAGCGTCGCTGTCGCGTGGGTTGTCGGCGGATTGATTTTGTTCGAAGCCGGTTTCATCCGAAAATCCATCTCGTTGCGATTGCAAGCTTATCTGCTGTTCCTCTCAGGATTTCTCCGGATCTTCTTTGTTAACCTGAACGCAGCCGGCGAGCCGGGCGAGATCAGCCCGCGTGTTTACACGGTGATTCCCCTGGCGCTCGCGTTTTTCTACGCATATTGGAGATTGCAAACCAGCCAAGCGCAACTTTCGGACTGGGAGCGCAAGCTCAAAGCTCCAGAGTTCACGAGCTATCTGGGCACGATCACGATTGCGTCGCTGATGCGCTTCGAGGTCGAAGCGGATTGGATTGCCGCAGCATGGGCCGCGCTCGTTTTTGCGCTCATGGCGGTCGCATGGAGAAGCGGGTTGCGAGTATTTCTCCATCAGGCCTTGCTGGTTGGGTTAGCGGTGTTGTTCCGCGCCGTCCTGCATAATTTTTATCAGCGAACGTACTTCCCCGCTCCTTTATGGGATAGCCGCATGGTTAGCGTGGGCGCCGTAGTAGCGCTGCTATTCGCTGCCTTGCCGTTCGCGTTTAGATTAAGAAGAAAGGGCGAGGGCAGTTTTGAATCCGGAATCGTTCGAATACTGCAAACTTTGGCATCTCGCCCCGAGCAAGTGATTTTCTTTGTTGCAATCGGCCTTCTCACCGTGTTGCTGGCGCTGGAAATGAGGCATGGCTTGATTACGCTTTCATGGGGGCTCGAGGGTGTGGCAATCTTCATGTTTGCTTTGTGGGTGAGCGAGCGCAGCTTCCGGCTCTCCGGGCTTGGCTTGCTCTTGCTCTGCGTGGGCAAAATTCTGCTGGTCGATGTATGGCGCCTCAGCCCGCGCGATCGCTATTTGACCTTGATTGTGCTGGGCAGCGCTTTGCTTCTGGTTTCATTTCTATACACGCGGCATCGGGAGGCAATTCGCCAATATTTATGACGCGCTGGATCGCACTTACCGGAGTCGTGCTCCTCGGACTGGCGGCTGTGTTCATGACCGAGCACCGCAAAGTGGACGTGCCGCCCGCTCCAGCCGCCTTACTGTATTTGATCGCCGATACAGAACAGGAACTGACCCGCATGCCGGTCAGGTTTACCCGCATGTCGGACGAAGAAGAAATTCGCATTGGTAATGAGACCGCGCGCGCTTATGGTTTTCCGCGAGACAAACAGGACCGCGACACCGCCGAAGTCGAGCGCTACCTCGGCCAAGTAGGATCGCGTATTGCGGCCCATGCGCATCGCAAATTGCCTTATAAATTTCATTACGTTCCGGGACGCTATTTCATCAATGCCTTCGCCGTTCCCGGTGGACACGTCTATGTAGGCGAGGGCCTGCTCGCTCTGATGGACAGTGAAGACGAGCTCGCCGCGGTAATCGGCCATGAGATCGAACACATCGATCACTATCATTGCGCCGAGCGTGTGCAACAGGAACAGGCGTTACGCAAGATTCCACTTGGTGAACTGGTTGCCTTACCCGTTGAGATTTTCGAAGCCGGCTATAGCAAAGATCAGGAACTCGAAGCCGACCGCGAAGGTACGCGGCTGTCAGTGCAAGCGGGATACTCACCGAATGGCGCAATTCGTATGTTCGAAACTTTCCAGCGGCTGTATCAGGAGTACCAGGCTCGCGCCAAGACGCCGCAAGAAGAGTTGTCACGAGTCGCACTTGACACGCTGGGCGGATATTTCCGTTCACACCCGCTGACGTCTGAGCGGATCGCTCAAGTGCGGAAAATGATCGCCAGCGAGCACTGGGACGTTCATCCCGAACGCGATCTAGCCGTTGCCTACATTTTCTGGACTGACAAAGCCCAATCTGAGTTTGAGGCCAGGAAATACGCTCATGCGCAGCAGGTTGCCATGCGCTCGCTTGAGATGCATCCCGGCCAGGAGAAGGCTTTGCAAGTGCTGGCCGAGGCGCAGTTCGCGCAGGCGGACTTCGCAGGCGCCGCGGGTTCCTACCGCAAGCTTCTGGAACTCGAATCAACCAATCGGGATGTAGCCAATTCTCTTGCTCTCTCCCTGGCTGCAGACAATCCAAAGAACGCGGCGGCGGAATTCCGCCGTGCGCTTGATTCGATAAAAGGAGAAAAGCCGCAAGATTTGCAGGTCTCGATCTCCGGCCTTGAGCTGCTTGGCGAGAACGCGGCGGCTGCTCAAAAGTTGCGGTCCGAACTCTCCTCCAATTCGCTGGAACAGAACGCTCCCATGAGGCTGGAGGAGCTGGGCTGGTGGTTCTACATGGCGGGCGATTACCGCTCCGCCGCCGATCTGCTGGGCCAAGCCATTCAGCAGCGCCCGCGGGACCTGCGGCTGGGGGCACACCTGAGCTGGGCGGATATCGAACTGCGCCGATTCAGCGATGCCCTGCAAGTGCTCAATTTAGCTTACGAGCAAGGCCAAGCTCAGCCCGAACGAACAATGGCTCGGGCCGTCTTCTTGTGGCGTGCGCAGCAAGATGACGAGGCACTTAGAGATTTTGAGAGTGCCAGCGCAGCACAACCCGAGTGGACGAACCCACGCTGGGTGAAGGCACTCTACTCGCCCCTGGTGGTGCAAAGCATCGAGCAGATGAGTACCGAACGTGAGCGCCGCCGCAAAATCCAGACAGCATGGGCGCAGTCAAGACCCCAGTCAAGACCTTAGATATCCTTGTTCCTGGATCTCACACTTTTGCAGCTCTCACTTTCGCTTCGCCGCAAGAAACGTCGTGTGACCTCCGGGCATCCTAAAATTTGGAGGTCTCATGTCGCAGGAACGTCTGGATACAGTATTGCGCTGGATTACTCTTCTTTGGGTTATAGCTACTCTGCTCCTTATTACCGCTACCTGGATGAGTGTGCCGCAGCTCCTTAAGAGCGCCTGATAAAACCTCTGTTGGGAATTTGCACGTTTACCGTACGATTTTTCCTATGCTTTTACAACCCGTCTATTTAGATTGGTGGAGGCGGCGGGAGTCGAACCCGCGTCCGAAAATGTTACTGGTCAAGAGACTACATGCTTATTCGCGTTCATGCCCTTGGCATTACCCAAAGACGTTCGCGACCGCCGCTCAGAACGGACAAGAAACGGTTGCCGCTAGCCTGAGATCTTAACCTCCCTGCCCAGACGTAGCAGAGAAGAGCAGCCCGCTGTGTGACGTCCGCTCGCAGCCCACGGGCGAAGCTGCGGAGGACGGCTACTTAACTAATTAAGCAGCGTATGCCATTTCTTGATTGGCAATTATCATTTTGCACGCGATTACGGGTGTGTGCACCCCGGCATGCCTCTTGGCCGCAAGCATCTCCGTCGAAGCCGTGACGCCCCCAATTTGGGATGGACCATTCAAAGAGCCACTTCCAATCTAGGTAGGAACTGATCGGAAGTCAAACACTAGATTAGATGCGGCGCGGGAGCGGGAAGCACCAAAGTGCTGGGGAAGCGCTTGGGACTGGATCTCGGTCAGTGGCCATGCTTTTTATCTTTGCCCGGCAATCCCGCGGGATTCTCATGCGTGCGCTCGCGGAAGCGGGCGTTCATGCCGGTGGCCAGGGTAATGCTGGATTCGCCAAAACGGTCGCGGAGTCGGTCGGCGGCCGAGAGCGCCTGCTGCCAGCGCTGACGGCGGTCGCCATCGAGAAGATCGCCCTGACCAAGAGCGCCATCGAATGATGAAGCGTGCACTCCCA
>Ga0209469_1001750_pt1 | contig 11284 bp, 11 predicted proteins | sample GraSoiAngelo_123_FD_185880 | JGI IMG/M metagenome (GOLD analysis project Ga0209469, IMG submission 185880) | Grasslands soil microbial communities from the Angelo Coastal Reserve, California, USA - 14_0927_02_40cm (SPAdes) (version 2) | ecosystem: Environmental > Terrestrial > Soil > Grasslands ... | reverse complement strand
CGGACCCCCAGGATATCAACACAATATGCGCGGAAATCAAAGAGATCGCGGACAAGACGGGCGTCAAGCTAAAGGGTCCGATTCCCCTTCCGACCAAGAAGCTGATGGTCCCAACCCGAAAATCTCCGGCAGGCCAAGGCACAAACACTTTCGACAAGTGGGAGATGAGGATTCATAAACGACTAATCGATGTAGACCCCAACGAGCGTTTCCTGAAACGACTGATGAGGATTCGCGCCCCAGACGACGTTTTTATCGAGATTGAACTCGTATAGTCTTTGCCGACCTTTCGCATGTTCATACAACATAAGCGGCGTAGACTGCTGACCAGGAGCCCCTTGGGAGTGGAAGTTTGAAGGCGAGGGCTTCATGGTAGCAACATAGCCGATAGATTTTTCGGGGACTCGAACCATAGTCGAGGTTAGCATTGGAGACCGAGAAGTGTCCTGTCTGCGGGACCTCCGTCAAGAAAGAGAATCTGAAGGGACACTTGGGGCGAGTGCACCCGAAAGGAACCGGGTCTGTTGCTGAGACACAACTAGTCGTGAAATCGGTTCCAGTCTTCGGGAGCCACAGGAAAAGAACCGTCCTGATTCTGGCTCTCTTGGCGTTAGGAGTCATCGGAGTGTCAGTAGCGGCGGCTAGCTATGACAGAGGGGTTCACTGGCATCCCCACCTGTCCCTGACACTAAACGGAAGCCCCTACACCGTACCCGCGAATATAGGGATAGATCCGAGCTTGTGGAAGGATCACTCCTTGGACGAGTACGGAAGTGGGGCGGCGGCTCTACATACTCATGACACGTCAGGAACCATCCATGTTGAGGTCAACACATCCCACCGAGACTTTACCCTCCACGAGTTTCTCGCGATCTGGGGTCAGCCAAGTGACGGGAGCGCCATTGATGGTCACCTGGTGACTTCTGTTACCGTGGACGGAGTCCAGCAAGCATCACCTACATGGGATGTAATTCTCAAGGACGGCCAGAAAATCGCGATGACGCTCTCAGCTTAAACAATGTTCTATGTGTCTTGTTTTATCTCGGGGGGTCAGTCTTCGTTGCGTTCTTTCTCCTATCCTGGTCTTTCTGAGAGTTCTTTGGCAGACTAAACAGATAGAGCGCAAAGCTTCCGACACCAATGCTAGACGCGAATCCTGCTGAGACATAAGGAACACTTGTCCCAGTCAAGTTAACAGTAACGAAGGCACTCACAGCGACGTTCGCGTTGTAGGCTGTCAGAGTAACGTACCTCTCGCCAAGGTCGGCGGTCCAGGCAGCAGAGACCCTGAAGGCGGCCGTTATTGTGTTGGGGGTCGGTTCGATCCCGCTCGGGATGGCGGATCCGTATAATAAGGGTGGGGACCCGAATGGCGCGTCGTGGCCGTCAGCTGCGACGTTCAGATAGACGGCGTCGCCTGCTTGATTAGTGATGGATGCTGGTATGGCCTGAGAGGCTCCTTGTTCGACTTTGACACGCTGGACTCCTGCGCTGATAGAGATCGGAACAGGTACGCTGGCATTGACGTATCCAATTTCTCCAAGTCCAAATGCTGTGAACCAGACCAGATTCCCTGGCCCAGGCCACATCCACCAAACGTACGGTATCGTAGTCGCGGGCACGAAGTATTCGGTTAATGATCCAGCAGTTGGATCGTATTTCGCAACTCTTCCGGCAAAATGCTCAGAGAACCATATCATCCCATTGGAATCGAGAGATATAGCGTTAGGGAGCCCGACAGGACAGTCGGGATTATACGTCTCTGAACAATATCCGATGCCAAAGACTCTCCACTCTCCAGTTGAAGGGTTGAAGCTACCGAACTGGCCGCGGCCATGATCGGTAAACCAGACTACGCCCCCGCGGTCGACTGCTAACTGAATAGGGAAGGTAATTTCAACGTTGGGCGGCGGACCATAGTCAGTAACGTTGCAGGGCCCTGTCAGGCAGGGAATGATGTGTCCGATCCTCTTTGCGGTCGTCTCCGCAAACCATATTGTTCCGTCTGGTCCGATTGTAATTCCCTGTAGCGACGCGCTAGCCGCTGGTGCGTCAAAAAATTGCGGAGACACAATTCCCGAGGGATCGTAGGCGACGATCTGGTTGCTTCCTAGGAGAGTGATCCATATCCTTCCGTAGGTATCGTTCGTCATGTATTGAGGGCTACCTCCGGGAAATGTGTGCTCTATCGTCGTGTATCCCTTGGTAGCATCATAGTAGGCGAGGCTGTTATTTTCGAGGAACCAAACCCTGTTACGTTTCTGATCGTAGAAAATGTCGGACGGAATCGCGTTCGTGAGGTTGAAAACTGGATGCGGCTTTGCGCCAATTGTAAAGTTTACTATCCGTGCTTGGGGAGGCTGAACGACATTATTTACAATATTGCCCTCCTTTATCGTGACAACCCAGACGGTGTTGTTGCTGGCTGGATAGAGGACAAACGGCGTAAAGTCCGAGGAGTTCTTCGAAATAGGAAATGTGGTCACATAAGGATTAGTTCCCGCTGGACTATTCCGGTAGAGAACTGGCGATGAAACATTAACCGATCCAGTTAGGGGGGCTCCTGCGAAGTGGAAGGAAATCGTCAAGAGAATTATCGAGATTGCTAAGGGTCCGATGCGGTTCGTAACAGCCCACTCTAAGTGACGTTTAACGATCCGTATAGCATCGAGGAATGTACGCTGCACGGGACAATGCAATACACTCTGAACTGACCTACCTTTGACGCTAGGAATTGGACGGTCAGAGATTGACCGCCTTGGACTTCGGTTCCCCGCGTGGCGTAAAAGTCCACCGCGAAGCCGTGGGTCTGTATATCCTTATTCTCAATCTTGATGACCACCATCTCGCACTGACGTACATTCATCACTGGCCAGGGGTTCGTGAGCCACGATCCCGGGTGGTACGCGCTATCGTTGTATCCGTTCAAGTTTTCGATGATAGTAAAGCTATGCGTGACGCTTGTGGTCCCAGCACAAGGTGAACTGGGAAGGCCGATTACTAATGTCATGATGCCTCCACCTAGAACTCCGGCCACGGTGATAACGATGATTGCAAGCATCTTGTTTTTCATCATTATCCCACCGACGCGGATGTAGATTAGAACTAAGAGTTCTGCATGGGAAAACTCGCTAATAGGGTCTTGGCCCATATCATGAGCTAGATCGATATTCAGTCGTTCTTTCCGACCTAATCATACGATGACTAGGCTCTGTGGTCATCTTTGTCGTCCACTCAAGATATATTTGCTTAGCAAGAGGAGCCTGTTTCACAGCGGGGGTACCAGAGTCAGGTCAAACGCTGACCATATGGGCGGGTCGCGCCTTAGCATGCGCGCGCTACACTCAAGACCCAAATGAAGAGAGGTGTCGAGGACTGCTTGATGCCTCTGGGAGCGCGGGTGTGTTATCCCGTGGCGTAGGCCTTCGTGGGTTCGAATCCCACCCCCCGCACCACTTCTTGCCGGTACCTGCAAACAGCGACGAGTGTGTTCCACCGTGCCCGGGGAAACTTGGTCGTTTGTGACATGCGGATCTGTGCGAGATGCAAATTCTACCACGCGATGATCAAATCGACAGTCTAACTTGCGCCCTTTAGAGTGTTCTCAAGCTTGTTGAGGAATGAATCAATGTATTGACCTGCTAATCTCCAGTCGAGGGGCTGAGAAACGCCGATCCTTCCCATGTGTACGCGGGTAGCGTTTTCGTCGATTCTGACTATGTTCACATAGAAAGTCTCTGTCCAAGTGAGGAGGTCCATGACAATCTTCGCTTCTAGACCACCTGTTCCCTTATCGGCGCCAACGACATTCCACCCCGGTTGCTGAAGAATCATCAGGGCCGAATCCCAAACGCTTTCAAATGGGCAGGGCAAATCTCTCACCTCGTCTTTGCCAAGTTGTGTTCCCATCGCCTAGCTGGGGTCACCGGATGTGTCGATTTTTCGTAAGATCGGATTCACGGTTTCAGATCCTTGACAGTCGTTAATCCAATCCTCCTTGATAAAATCGCGGCGCTAGCCACAGATACGCCGCTGAGAGCTGATGCCGAAACAATCGTTGAAAGCTCAAGATTCGCGATCGATACGATGGGATCTGGAATAAGGAAGAAGATCGAGACGGCCCATGCGACCGGGATTGCGATCAGCATGGAGATCGCCAGGACTCCCCATGATTCCCATAGCAATAGTCTCAGTCTGTACCAGACATTTGCACCTAACACCTTCAAGACGACGTAGTCATTGAATCTTCGAGAGAAATTCGTCGCCAAGTAGCTCAGCAATATGCCACATGTCAGACTCAACGATAGAATTGGAATGAGGAAGATGTGGGACCATATGCCGTTCAGGAATGCCAGATTTGACTTCAGAATTGGATCTTGGGAACCAACTGTAAACCCAAATGAGCTCGCTAGTTGGGACACTGAGGACAAAACTATTGGGTCATTATTCACTTTCAAGAGCAGAACATTGAAGCCGGTTAGTCCGAGACTCTTTTGCAGAGTTTGGACAGGTGCATACAGAACTCGTCCAGCGTTGAGGGGATCTACCAGCGCGCTCTTGACGTCATACCGATAGCCGAAGGCGCTTACCTGGGAGAGATTGAAGGGCGTCTGGACGATATTTCCTACCAGCGAGTCGCCAGCGATCATAGTGTACTGTGCATCACTGCTCTGCAGAAATCCATCAGAAGTGTACCAGTCACCTATGGCGCTGGTCGCGTTGATTCCCACTATGAGCGCGTCGGTTGAACCGGTGTCCGCTTCAGGAATGATCTGGGTGTTGATGTTCTCCCCGGTGTCCTGGTTGCTCGCGAAATGTGCCTTGATGTAACCTGTTATCGAGCTCATCGTTATCAGTCGCGTGTCTACTGTCTGGACCCCGGGAATCGCTCTAAACGCAGACGCGTTCTGAGGAGAAATGATGTATGATTCGTTCCCATAGTCTATCGGAGGAAGCGGCGCTATTCGGGAGAAGGACGTTGCGAAGCTCACGTACTGGTTGTAGATGTTGCTGTTCGCAACGATTAGGACATGTGGAGGCATTGCGCGGACTACGTAGCTTGTTGACGTATCAGCCGAGACCAGCGCCCCAGATAGGACAACCATGCTGAGACAGATACATACGCCGACGCTGAGGAGAGTTTTGTTGAACCCTCTGTCCCGCGAAACGTTTCTTGTTGCCATGTTGAAAGCGGAGCCGAATCTCCCAATTCGGAGAGGCCTTCCTAGACTCCTTAGGTCCAAATTGGCGAGTTGTTTTGAAATCGCATCAACGCTGGAGGATCCGACAATTCTTCTCACCCGAAAGCTCGCGACCACATAGGCGAGCAAGAAGGAGATCATCGGGACCACAATCAGAATAGTTGCACCTGCATTAGCAATTGGCCCTACTTGCTTGAATAGTGAAATCGATGGCCAGGACCAAGAAGCATAGACTAGGAGGGCCGAGAGCGCCCCTACCAGACAGCTCGAAACTATCACGAGAAGAGCCTCGAATGTTACGTATGAAAGAAGACGTCTAGGGAGAGCGCCCGCAGCTTTGATCACGCCAATGTCGCTCATCCGCTGGCTGATCATCGATGACACCAAGTAAGACGTGGATAGCAGTCCCACAATGCCAATGAGACCCAGAGCGAGGACCAAGTAAGCGAAGATCAGCCAAGAGATCCCGAACGTTGATCTCATCGACGAATCAATCCCGAGTCTCGTAGCTAGATCCTGACCAAGCAGAAGAAGGAACGTCGTCGTAGCAACAGTGAGAGCCAGTCCTAGGAATGCGAGGTATGAGTGAAAGCCTCGCCGTCGCAGGCTCTTAACTGCGAACCCTAGCGGGCCTATCAACGCTCTCCAAGCTTCCGTTCTCTAGTCGATAGATCACGTCTGCCATCTCAACGATCCGATCATCGTGCGTCGTGACCACGAGGGTCTTCCCTCTCTCCTTTTTCAACCGCGAAAGAAGTTTGACGATTTCCAGCCCAGTCTTCTGGTCAAGGTTCCCCGTCGGCTCGTCAGCGAGAATTAGAGGCGGATCATTGGCAATTGCACGTGCTATCGCAACACGTTGTTGCTCTCCTCCGCTAAGCTGAGCGGGAAGATGCTGTGCCCTATCGGTTAGCCCAACCATGCTGATGAGTTCTGCTGTCAGCTTCTCATTTCTCCTGCTATCGCCCCATCCGGCGAGTTCCATCATCAACTCCACGTTCTCCTCCGCAGTCAGGGTCGAGACGAGATTGTAGGATTGAAAGATGAAGCCTATGTTGGCAGATCTGAAGGCTGAGAGAGCGTGCTCATTTGAAACAGCCAAATCTAGCCCTAGCACTCTAGCTTCTCCTTGCGAGGGTTTCTCCAATCCCGCGACTATGTTGAGAACTGTGGTCTTGCCTGCTCCCGAGGGTCCGACGATGGCGGCGACCTCTCCTTCCTTGACGGTGAAGGTTATCGAGGTGAGGGCTTTGACGGGTTTTCCGTTGACCACATATTCCTTGGAGACTCCTATGAAGTCAACAGCCAGCCCCGGTGCCCTAACTTCGATCTCTTTGTCTTGAGAGTCCATCAAGGTCTCATCGAGGATAGGAATCCAGTGGGTCGATCGGCTCGAAGGTAGAAGTATGTTCTTGGCCGCTTAGCATGAGAAGTTCTGCGTAGCGTTCTGATTCGATGAACTAAACGTGCTGGGATTGGCTGCGCAACTATAGAACGAAACGGCACCACTAGTGACGTTCGTCCATTGGATTGTGACACCATAATTTCCGTTTAAGAGAATGGGGAGGTATACCTGGTAGAACTTGTCGGGGAAGACGCCCGAGCTCAGATTGCCAGTGACTGCGTTGTTGAAGAGTATGTGGTTCGGGGTGCCATGATACTGATCAAAGTAGGGACTTCCAAGCGAGACTGTTCCTGTTACGTCGGTCACGTCGGGTCCTATGAGGAATGTGCTGGTGACGAGTCCTCCGATTGTCAGGCCGATTAATGCGACTATGATGATTGCGAGAATGTACTTCCTATGGCTGTGGAGCTGGTTTGCTGTTGGCATTCCAGAGCCCTGCTGAGAATAGGAATAGTTTGGGGAGTAAGTTCCGCTCTGCGCAGATGAACCGGGACTGGTCTGCTTGAGACTGGTACCGCATGCCGGGCAGTAGGCCGTTGTTGATTGGACTTCTTTTCCGCACGTAGGACAGTTGGGCATGCGCTGAGTTCGGATTTTGATTATTTCAGCCTATTCCTAGATCGGATTCGACTCTACTCAGAGATTTCCTTATGACGGCATCTGATCGGGCAGGTCTCTGACGTCGGCTTCTTTCTAATCATAATCTAGTGTACCAGAGATAGCAGAGAGCCCCGAGCAGGGCAAACGCCAGTGACGGTCCGACGAGAACTGAGATGGGATACAATGTAGATCCTTGGCTCTGAAGCGCTCTGAAGGCCTGCATAGCCCAAGTCATCGGGTTCGTCTGCACGATAGGTTGTACTATTGTGGGGAAGAGGCTGACATCATAGAATATCGTACTCAAGAATGAGAGGTAGAGCTGTATCGCGCTTCTCACCGTCGCGAACACCTCGATGGTAGAGGCGAAAGCCGACACTGCTATGGAGAGGCCGACTATGCCCAAAGAAAACACCGCGACTATCACAAATGCTTCGACGATGCGAGGGCTGAACAAGATACCGTAGAGATATGATATGACGAGTGTGCCTGGAATCGTTGCGATGACGCTACGCGCGACTCCGCCGGTAATCCTGGACAAGGCGAATATTTTGCGCGAGATGGGAAGGGTCAACAGATACGACGCGAGATCTTTGATGTACTTCTCCCGCCAAATGTCTCGACCTGATTGAAAAGCGGCGACCATTGCAGTGATGAGGTTGGAGCCAGGAGCGATTCTGAGGAAGTAGTTGGAGCCGATAAGATTTCCGAAAGTCGCGGCGGTGACGAATAGGTCTATGCAGAAATTGGCGAACATTATTCCGATCAAGAACGTGTCAGAGAATAGTATTTTGACATCCCTCTCAATCACTCGCGGGATTAGATGGATCGAGCTCAGGCGTAGACCCCTCCCTCTAACCGGCGGAAGTAGAAGGTCGCGCCTAGACCGAGAAAAATAGCGACAAACCCCAACAGGCCAGCCAGCCCCAAAATGTCCAGACTGGATCCGGACAATGCTGCCCTAGTACTGTCCGCGGCGAACGTGACTGGAGAAAACGGCGCGAGGGCGGCGACATAGCTTGGCATGAAAGCCAAAGGATAGAGTGCTGTGCTAGCCCTTGACACGGCTAACTCCAACAGAGCTAGCACCACGTCGAATCTGTTCGCGCTGCGGACACTAACCGCCACGGTTATCGAGAGCCCGGTGACGCCGAATGCGAGAAGGAACAGATCGAGTACGGCGGCTATGAGGGATAGCGGGTTCGAAAAGTTCTCCAACACGGCGACTATGGCAAACATCGGAATCGTGTATATCATCGCGCGGACCGCCCCTCCTAGGGCGCGACCTATGATGAACTCACGTCTAGGGATTGGTAGCGTCAACAAGTAGTCTAGCAATCCTTCTTCAGCTTCTTCGAAAATGTCGTATCCGATGATGAAAGAGATCGAAGCGACGACCGATACGACGCTTCCTACGGCGTAGTAGGGGAAGAAACCGGGGAACTTTACGACAAGGCCGCTGATCAGGTAGGCGAAGACGAACAGTTGTATGATGAAGGCTAGGCTTCTTGAGATTATGATCCAGGGAGTCCGAAATAGAGTCGCGATGTCTCTCCGGGCCATCTGGAGGACGAGCCGGGAGGTCGACTGACTCGAAAGGTCACTCGAGTCTGTGACCTGTATAGTTGAGGAAGACATCCTCCAACGTGACCTCCTTAAGATGAACGCTGTCAATCTTGACGCCCCGGTTTGTGAGCGTCTCGACAATCTTCGGTAGGAGCAGTCTTCCCCCACTCAAGTAGACAGTGACTTTGTTGTTCTCCTGCTTCACGTCTTGGACTTCGCTAAACTGTGTAAGGCATTCGCGTGGAAACTCCTGTCCGTTTCCTACCGTAAGTTCTAGGACTTCTCCACCCTTCGTCTTGCCTTTCAGCTGTTCAGGCGTATCGATGGCGACCAGTTTGCCAAGGTTTACGATAGCTACTCGGTCAGAGAGTCTCTCAGCTTCGTCCATCATGTTCGTCGCAACAATTACAGTAGAGCCTTCGTCTCTAAGCTCCCGAATCATCTTCCACATCAGCAGTCTACTCGGAACGTCGAGGAAAGCGGTCGGCTCGTCAAACACAGCAATCTTCGGACGCTGAGCCAGTACCTTACAATCCTCAACCTTCTTCCGCATTCCACCGCTCATCAGCCAGGTTCTCTTGTTCTTCGCCTCCCAGAGATCGACAGCCCGCAGGACCTTCTCCACGCGATCCTCGCGCTCCCCCTTGTCGAGGTTCGTCGTCATCTTCAGATGCCAGTTGAGCACGTCAAACGCTCCCAGTATTCCGTCGACTCGAGGATCCTGGAAGGCGATTCCAATCATCTTTCTCACATCGTTCGGATGCTGAACGACGTCCAATCCATTCACGGAAATCTTGCCGCTCGTTGGGCGATAGACGGTGCCCATCATCAGCATCAGGGTAGTCTTCCCTGCTCCGTTCGGACCCAAGAGTCCAAGAATCTCCTCGTCCTGAATAGTCATCGAGAACTCTTTGACGGCATCAAGCGTGCCGAATCTCTTGCCAGCCTTATCGAAGCCAATCAGAGCGGTGTTCCCCTGAAACACGATGCGAGTTCTTTCACAGCTTGTGAGATCGCCTGAAACCTGAATAATTCAACGGAGTCAGAAGACCCGAATAAAAACCCGATTTTGCAGTACTTTATTGACCAGAAATCTCAATCAAGTGTTAGCGTTGAGCAATGGTAGAAACCTTGGGTCTTGAATTTATCACGCGTTCGTGACGTGGTAGTATAGTCGCCGGTTCGTCTTTCCCTTGTTTTCCAGTTTCAAGAGTTCGATCCGTCCTATCTCCTTCAGATGCGCTACGTGCAGCCCACCGTCGGCCTGTCGGTCTATCCCTGCGATTTCTACTATCCGGAGTTGAGCTTCAACCGGCGGGGCCGCTTCCGCCAATTTCACCATCTCCGGGATCTTCAGAGCCTCGCTTCGATCCAAGAAGTAGGATTTCACAGGCGCGTCATTAGTAATGAGCTTGTTGGCCTCTTTCACAAAGTCCTCAATCTGGGATCGGTCGAATACTTCGAGGCTAAAGTCCATCCGAGATCTGTCAACGTCAATCTGATTACCAGTAATGAGACATTTAGCGCCTGAATAGAAGAGAGCGCTCAACACATGACCTGCAGTGTGCATTCGCATTAGTCGGTGACGTCTGTCCCAGTCTATCTTACCGGTGACGGATTGTCCGACAGCGAAGTTGGGAGGAGATTCTAAGGTGTGAAGAATTCTGTCTCCATCCTTCGAAGTCTCCTCTACTTTCATATCGCCCAAGACGCCGGTATCACAAGATACGCCTCCGCCCCTGGGGTAGAACAGGGTCTGGTCAAGCTCGACCCGGGTCCCATCGGACCCGACTATCTTCGCTGTGAAATCTTGTGAGTAGGGCTTTTCCCAGTAGAGCTTCTTCGTCAAAGCGAATGTCACCATAGAGTTAGAAGACCGAAAAGGTCGTGTGATCAGCATTCATGCTTTGAGAAAGAGTTTACCTGATGGGAGTCTTTGCTAAGACGGGAGTTTTCGTTTTCTTGGCTTCCTCGAAGGCTTGCTGTGCTTCCCTCACGCTTGCTCCGTTATGGACTATTTCACGAATGGCTATGATCATGGCAACTGGGTGTTCTGACTGCCAAATATTCCGTCCCATGTCCACACCGATCGCCCCGTCCGCTAAGGCGTCATGGGCGAGTTCGAACGCGTCTAGTGCTGTTTCTAGCTTCGGTCCCCCCGCCACGACAAGGGGGACAGGGCAGCCTTTGACGACTCTTCCAAAATCTTCACAGAAGTAGGTCTTGACGAAGTGAGCGCCTAGCTCGGCGGCAATTCGGCAAGCCAGTCCCAAGTACCTCGCGTCCCTCTTCTCCAACTCCTTTCCGACAGCTGTAACTGCGAGCACCGGAATCCCATAGTCCTCTCCGAGGTTCACTAGTTGACCCAGACTCTTCAGAGTCTGATGCTCATGCTGGGTCCCGACGAAGATCGATAAGGCAACTGCGGCGACGTTGAGCCGGATCGCGTCTTTGAACGAGGTGGTAGTCGCTTCGTTCGTCAGCGACTCCCCAATGACACTTGCGCCTCCAGAGA
>Ga0209469_1001749_pt1 | contig 11286 bp, 11 predicted proteins | sample GraSoiAngelo_123_FD_185880 | JGI IMG/M metagenome (GOLD analysis project Ga0209469, IMG submission 185880) | Grasslands soil microbial communities from the Angelo Coastal Reserve, California, USA - 14_0927_02_40cm (SPAdes) (version 2) | ecosystem: Environmental > Terrestrial > Soil > Grasslands ... | reverse complement strand
GCCGACCACCTCGGTGCCCTGGGCGAGCGCGTACTCGGCGAGGTGGCTGCCGACGAAGCCGGTGATGCCCGTGATGAGGATGCGCACCCCGACCATACTACTACAGGTGGTCGCGCCCGCCTCGCGTCCGGCGGAGCGCGCGGCGCCACGCGCCGGGCAGTGCCAGCGCGAGGGCCGGGCGCGCGGCGAAGAGCGCGCACCACCACGGGTACGCCCCGCTCCGCACCGCTCGCCAGCGCACGCGCGCCTCGGCGCCGAGCCGCTCGGCGTCGCGCACCGCCGTGACGCGCCCGGGCAGGAGGCGGCGCACCACGAGCGGCTCGGGCAGGTTCGCCAGCCGCGCGAGCCGGCTCAGGCGCATCCAGAGGTCGTAGTCCTGCGCGACCGGCAGCGTCTCGTCGTACCCGCCCGCCCGCTCGACGAGCGTCCGTCGCATCATGACCGCGGAGTGCACGAAGGGATTGCGCCGGATCAGCACGCGCCGGATCGTGGCGTCGTCCTCCGGCGGCCGGATGCGCGCGACCTCCCGTCCCGCCTCGTCGACCTCGCGCGCGCCCGTGCCGAGGAGCCCGACGTCCGGGTGCGAGCCGAGGAACGCGCGCTGGAGCGCGAGGCGCTCGGGCAGGGCGATGTCGTCCGCGTCGAGTCGCGCCACGAGCAGAGCACGCGCCAGGGCGAGCGCGCGGTTGAGCGCGCGCGTGAGTCCCGCGTGCGCTCGGCGCTCGATGCGAACGCGCGAGTCCCGGACCGCGGCCAGCAGCTCGGACGTGGCATCCGTCGAGCCGTCGTCGATCACGATCAGCTCGAGGTCGCCCGCGGTCTGCGCGAGCACGCTCGCCACCGCGTCGCGCACCCACGGCGCGCCGTTGTGCACGGACATGAGGACCGAGACGGCCGGAACGCTCACGCGTCCGGCGCCGTGGCCGGGAGCTTGCGGAGGAGCAGGTTCAGGTACGGCAGGCACACGGAAGGGGGCAGGCCTGCGGCGCGCGCGGCTCCACAGAGTACGGCGAAGAACGGCGAGAGCGCGCGCCGCGTCCGCGATCGCGCGGTGTCGCGGAAAAAGCGCCAGCCGTAACCCGCCGCCTCGGTGACGTCCTCGAGGCCGCATCGACCCGAGGAGGGCAGGCAGTCGGCGAGGGTCGCGTTCCGCCAGCCGGTGCCGTCGGCGACGAACTCCGCGTAGGGCACGCCCGCGAACTTCGCCGGCCGGCACACGCGCGCACAGCGGTAGGCGAGACGCGGCGGGAGCCACTGGACGAGCGGCAGCCCGACCGAGTGCGTCTCGAGCGGGAACCAGCGGTTCGGCGTGTCCAGGATCGCGATGTATCCACCCGGCGCCAGGACGCGGTAGTACTCGTCGACCTGGGCGCGCCGGGTGCGCGCCGGCAGGTGCTCGACGACGCCGACGGCGAGCACCAGATCGAACGCGCCGTCGGCCCACGGGAGCCGCCGCGTCTCGTCGCCTGACAAGAGCGCGACCGAGGAGACCTTCCGGAGGCCGAGCTCCTCCACCTTGGCACGCGTGATCGCGACAAACGTCGGATCCGTATCGAAGGCATGGATGGTCGCGACCTCCCGCTGGTCCGCGAGGTACTCGGTCATGTGGCCGAAGGAACAGCCGACCTCAAGGACCGCGAGGTCGCGGGCACCGCGGGCGCGCAGGTGGCGAACGAGCGGCCCGAGAAAGTGCGGGCCCCGCGTCTCCTTGAAGTCAAAGTAGAGCGGCGCCCGGCGCACCCCTTTGCGCTCGATGAGCATGCGGATCACCCGCTCGCTGTAGCGCGTCGGGTATTCCCGGCCGTCGACGGCGAGCACGCGGCGCACCCCGAGATCGACGATGCGGTACGGTTCGTCCATCGGAGGCAGTATAGCGTCAGGCCTTGCGGGCGACGACCAGCAGCATGTGGCCGAGCAGCCGAAGCGCCGGCGCCGTATACAGGAGCCGCCGCGCCACCCCGGCGAGCGTGCCCCGGCGGGGCGCGTCACTGCCGGGGGCGGGGCGGGCTCGCCCACTCGGAACAACGCTCGCTTCAGACCCCGTCCCGCCCCCTGGCGGGCGCGACCGCGATCGAACCACCCGCCGGATGACTTGGCGGAGGAGCCGCGCGGGGTCATAGGGGTGTACCTCGCGAACGACGAACCCGTGGCGGGCGAGCGTCAGCGTGAGCTCCGCGCGTGAGAAAGCATACTGATAGAACTCGCCGCCGCGCCGTGCGACCGCCCGGTTCCGCCGTCGGATCCACGGCGCCGCAAGCCAGCGCGCGCCGTTCACGTACGGGACCGAGACGAGGAGCACACCGTTCGGCGCCAGCACCCGGCGCGCCTCCGCAAGGACGGCGTCCGGCCCCTGGGCGTCGTGCTCGACGACGCCCAGCGAGACGTAGCCGGCCAGCGCGCCGGCGCGGACCGCCAGCGCGCGGAGCTCCATCACCGCGAGTGGAGCCGCCGCTACGCGACGGCATGCGGCGAGCGCCTCGAGGCTCCAGTCCACCCCCGCCACGCGCCAGCCCCGCTCGCGCAGAAGCAGGACGTACTGACCGAGTCCGCAGCCTGCCTCGAGGATCACGCCATCCGCGGGCAGCGCACCCGTGATCAGGGCCGTCAGCGGCGAGCGGCGCGCGACGGCAAGAAGCTCTTCGACGGAGTGGCCGCCCCAGTGCTCGGTCCAGAACGCCGCCCGCGCTGCCGCCGAGTAGTAAGCGAGCCGCACGGGTCAGCGTTTGCGCGCGAGCGCTAAGAATCCGGTCGCGAAGCTCGAGAGGAACGGCGAGCGCCGCACCGGACCGAGACGGTCGAGAGCGCGCAGGAGGGCCGCCAGCGGCACCAGAACCGTGCCGACGAGCCACCGGACGGGGCGGGACCCGACGTGCGCGATCGCCTGGCGCAGCTGGTTAGCGAGCGTCGTGAAGAAGCGCCCCTGCGTCGCGAGCGCAAGCGTCCGGAGGCCCGCGCTCTCGACCAGCTCGCGCGCGCGCACCTCGGTGAACCGGTGACGGTCGGTCGGACCGTCGGCGCGGTGGAAGAACGGTACCGCGAGGACCGCCGTGCCCCCTGGCACGAGGACGCGCGCGATCTCCAGCATCGCTGCCTCGGGCGAGACGAGGTACTGAAGCACCTCGATACACACGACCCAGTCCACGCTCGCGTCGCGAAAGGGCAGAACCTGAGCGTCGGCCACGACGTCGGGGCGCTCGCCCGGCTCGAGGTTCAGCCGCACCCAGCGCCGGACGCGGTCGCGCGGCGGCCGCCAACGACCGCGCGCCACAGCCTTCGCACCGATTTCGAGGACCATGCCCCGGAGCCCCGACCCGAGCCGCTCGAGGTCGGCGTCCAGGAGCATGCGGCGGTAGCTGAGTCCAAGCGGCAGCACACTCAGCCGGAGCGCGCCAGGCGCTTGAGCAGCTCGATCTCCTCGGCGACGAGCCGTGCAAGATCGTAGCGCTCGACGATCCGCGCACGCGCACGCTCGCCGAGCGCCCGTGCGCTCGCGGGATCGTCCAGCACCCGCGCCAGCGCGTCGGCCAGCGCGCCGGGATCGCCGAGTTCGAAGAGGAGGCCAGTCGCCCCCTGGTCGATGATCGAACGGTTGCCACCGACGTTAGAGGCGACGCAGGGGACGCCGGCGCTCATCGCCTCGAGCAGAGCCTTCGGGTGCCCTTCGGTGTAGGACGGCAGCACGAACGCGTCGGCGTCGGCCAAGTACGCGGGGAGGCGCCGGTGGTCGACGACAGGCAGGAACGCCGAGGCGACCCCACGGCGGCGCGCCTCAGCCTCGAGGCTCGAGTGGGCCGGGCCCGCCCCGATGAACGTGAGCCGAAGCTCGAAGCGGCCGGCGAGCCTGGCCGCAGCCTCGACCACAGCGCCCAGATTCTTCTCCTCCGAGAGCCGCCCCACGTAGAGGACGTTCTTCGCCCGCCGCGCGGTCCGCGGCGCGGGAGCGAAGCGTGTTGTGTCGACGCCGTTCGGGATGAGATAAACCTTCGCGGCGCCCACGCGCGCGGCGACGTGGGCGCTGAGCTCCGGCGTCGTCACGATCACCGCGTCGGCCGCCTTGAGCCCGAGTGCCTCGACCAGACGCCGGAGCGCTCCGGTCCTGCTTGAGTGCGCAAGCCGCGCGTACCAGAAGCCATAGGTCGTGACGAACGGGACGCCGAACCGCCGCTTCGCGATCAGCGCCGGGATCACGCCGGTCACCTGGAAGACGCGGAGGATCGCACAGCCCCGGAATGCGATCCGGTAACGAAAAGGCATCGCGAAGGCGTATGCCCACGGGTGCCAACCGCCGCCGCGATAGAGGCGCACCCGGGTGGCAAGTTCGGGGTCCGTCGAGTAGGCGTCAAGTGACTCGGGGAGGTAGCTGAAGTACCGCACCGCCTCAAAGGCTCGCGCGTACGGCTTGAGGTAGCCGTCGATCAGCCGCGTGTGCTGGCCGGTCTTCGCGAGCTCGCCGAGGCCGCCGCGGATCGCAGGGAGGAGCCCGAGCACCATCAGCCGCGCGCGCTCGCGTACACGGCCAGGAGTTGCTCCACACTGTTATCCGCGCCCAGGCGTTCCGTCACGTGGCGGCGAGCGCCGGCGCCGAGCGACGCGCGCAGTGCCTCGTCGTGCAGGAGCGACGCGATCGCGCGCGCAAGCTGGGCCGGCGCGTTCCGATCTACCAGGATCCCGGTCTTCGCATCGATCACGAGCTCCGGCGTCCCCCCCACGCGCGTGGCGACGACGGGTCGCGCCGCCGCCATCGCCTCGAGGATCACGCGGCTCAGCGCATCAGGAATCACCGACGGCACAACGACAACCTCGGCGAGCGGGTAGAGCGCGAGCACGTCGCGGTTGGGCAGTGGCCCGAGCCGCCGCACCCACGGGTCTACCGCGCCGAGCTCCCCCTCCCCTACGAACAAGAACAGCACGTCGGGAAATGCGCGGACAACCTCGCGTGCGGCCGCGACGAGATCGGCGGTCCCCTTCCCAGGCGAGAACTTGCCGACGTAGAGGACGGCCCGCCGGCTCGCGAGCCCGAGGCGCGCGCGGAGCGTCTCGACCTCATCCGGCGACGGCGGCGCGGCAGCCGGGGGCACGTTGTAGATCACGTCGACGCGCCGCACGCCCTCGAGCAGACCTGAGCGCCGGTAGATATCGAGGATCCCCTGGCTCACGCCGATGACGCCGTCGACGCGCCGTAAGAAGCGCTGCTTCACGCGGGCGTCCAGCCAGAAGTAGAGGAACGCGAGCTTCGAGCGGAGCTTCCGGCGCGGATTCTTCACGTAGAGTGTGAAGTACTCTTCCGAGCACTCGCGCCACAGCTTGCGCACGCCGCAGTCGGGCGGCATCCGGTCGTGGTGGTGCAGGCACAGGGGTGCGGCGTTGATGATCGAGCCGTCGCGGATCGTGAGGAAGACAGGGACGCGCAGCAGTCGCCCCGCCAGTGTCGCGGGGATGAGCGAGTGCTTGTTCTGGGCGTGGATCACGTCCGCGCGTTCCCGCCGTGCCACGCGGAGGACGGCGAGCGCGGCCCAGGCGTAGAAGAGCGGGTTCGCGAGCCACTTCGCGGGCGCCGGGCGCCGTCCCGGCTCGAGCTTCTTGGGAAAGGCGAACCGGACGATGCGGACGCCGTCGGATTCCTCGCGCGGCGCGGCGCCCCAGTTCGGTGTCACGACCGTTACGCGGTGGCCGCGCCCGACCAGGGCACGGGCGAGCGCCTCAAGACTCCACTCGGCCCCGCCCGGCGCGAACGGAGGAAAGTACTCGTTGACGAGGCAAACGTTCACGGCCGGACCCGCGTGACGACGCGGAACCCGGTGGACTCTTGAGGCCGCGCGAGCACGACGTCGCGCTTCCAGCGGCTGAGCCGCGCGTAAAGGCGGAGCGAGACGCCTCCAAGGGCGTCGATCAGGCCCGCCCACGGCGTGTCGAAGACGACAGGCATGACCGGGCCGATCGGCTCGAAGCCGCCGGCGGAGAGCTCGGCGAGGAACTCGGCCTCCGTGTACTCGACCTTGTGATCGGGATCGGAAAACGCGAAGAGCCCGGCAGCGCGCAGCCTGCGCCGCCATGCGGTATCGCGGTTCGGGCCGGAGACCAGGAGGCGCCCCGACGGCTTGAGCACGCGCCGGATCTCTTGGAGTACCTCTCGGCGCGAGTGGAGGTGCTCGATCACGTCGAGGAAGAGCGCCGTGTCGAAGCTCCCGTCGGGGAATGGAAACGGCCGCGCGAGGTCCCACGCGAACACGTGCACGTTCTTGAGGCCGAGCGCGCGCGCCTCGGCCGCAGCGACGCGGAGCTGTGCGATGTCGTAGTCCATCCCGAAGACACGCCGAGCGCGCCGCGCCGCGCGGAGGGTGTGCGCGCCGTTGGCGCAGCCCACATCGAGGACGACGTCTCTCGGGTCGAGGCACTCGACGTACCAGTCGTGCCACGGCGCATCCACCAGGTGCTTGGGATGGATCAGGTACCGGCTCTTGCCGGTGTACTTGACGAGCCTCACGCCCACGGCCTTGCCCCGGCGGTTGACAGCGTCGATGGCGGCGACCAGGGGCCGGGGCCAGTGGGCGGTCACGGGTGCGGTCTACGGACGCCACCCCCGCGGCGCCACCGGTCGAGGACGTCCTCGTAGACGCGGGCGGTCGCCGCGGCGCAGTGATCCCAGCGGTAGCGCCGCTCCACGCGCTCGCCGCTCGCAGCGCCGAGCTTCCTGCGAAGTATAGGGTCAGCGCAAAGCAGAAGGGTCTTCCGGACGAACGCCTCACGGTCGGACGGATCGACGAGAAGGCCACCCTCACCGTCCACCACGAGCTCGGGTAACGATCCCCGGTCGGAGACCACGACCGGAAGCTCGCATGACATCGCCTCGGCGACGGTGAGTCCGAACCCCTCCATCGCGGACGGAAACAGGAGAAGATCGGCGAGGTTGTAGTAGTCCACCTTCGCGTGCTCCGGAACGTACCCCGCAAAGACGACCCGGCCGTCCAGGCCGACCTTGGCCGTGTGCCGCTTGAGCCGACCAAGGAGCGGGCCCGAGCCCGCAACGACGAGCCGAGCGTCCGCCCGCGCGCGCGCAACCTCACGCCACACGTCGAGCAGGAAGAACAGGTTCTTCCGCTCCTTGAGCCCGCCGAGAAAGAGCGCCACGACCTTGCCGCTCAGACCGTGCCGCGCGACCAGCGCCGCCGGCTTGGCCGCGTGACGGAAGCGTCGGTCGACACCGTACGGGACCACCGAAAACTTCTCGCGCGCCACTCCCAGCTCAGCCGCGGCCTGCCGCGTCGCGAATTCACTACCGACGACGACCCGCTCGACCGCGCGCATCACACGCCCCTCGATCAGCGGATTGAGCCAGTTCCGATCGAGGTGGTGGTGATGGGCGACGATCGGGACGTCCAGGCGGTATCGGCGCCTGGCGATCAGCACCGCCGGACCGATGTAACGAAGCGAGTGCGCACGTAGGAGATCGAAGCCGGGGCGATCATAGAGCCGCCGGATGAAGGGCGGGAGGATGAGCGCCGCGAGAGGCCAGCGGAGCCCGCGCCCCACCGGCAGCCTGTGGATCGTCCAGTTCGAGACCCCCTCGGGGTAACGCTTGTGCCGGGCCAGCAGGAGCTCGATGGGGTGCCCCGACGCGCCGAGGTGCCGCAGCAGCTCGCGCTCGTAGGTTTCCCCGCCTGACGTCGTCTCTGGATCGACGCCGCAGTGGGGCGAGCAGATTCTCACGACGCCTCCCGCCGCGTCGCGACGAGCTCTACGTAGGGGCGCACGCCGAACAAACGGTAATAGGCGCGGACGAGAGGCCAGAAACGACCGCCGACAGGACGGTTCATGGTGTCATCCAGGACGCGAGTCACGCGCGCGCCGGCCGCCTCGACCAGGACGCGACACTCGGCGAGCGTCAGCGGGCGGAGTGTGCGGAGGAACCCGGTCCGGCGGCCGCGCACGGCGAGGTACAGAGCGGCCAGCGGGCGCGGCAGTCCCGGGAGCCAGAAGAGCTTGTAGTGCCCCTCGAAGCAAGCCCATCGGTTTGGAGTGTGCAGATAGAGCACGCCACCGGGACGAAGAACTCGGACCATCTCGCGGACGGCGCGACTCGCGTCGGCGACGTGCTCGAGGGTCGAGTAGCAGTAAACGAGATCGAACGTCCCGGTTGGCACCGGGAGTTCCTCAGCGGCGGCGCGGAGGACTCGCCCCGGCGCTCGCAGGGCCGCGATCGTCACCGCCTCCCACGACGCATCCACGCCCCACGCGTCAGCGCCGGCGTTCAGCGCGGCCTCGTTGAATCCGCCGGTGCCGCAGCCGACGTTTAGGAGCCTCGCGCCCGCAACCCGCCGCCCGGCGGCACGCTCGAGCCGGATGAGCCGTTCTCGCTCATACGCCGTGTCGTCGAGGCGTACCGCCACCAGGTCGCGCCAACCCGGGATACCAAGGACGTCGCTGTAGTAACGCCGGTAGTACGCCTCCAGGCGCGCCTTCAGGGGGAGGGCGTCGAGGCGCTCCTCAGCGTCGCGGCTTGACATACTCCGCGTTCACCTCGTCATGGACGTCGACCCGAAGCGGCACGATGGCCTCGAGCGTCTCGTTGAGAAACGCGATCGTTTCCGCGCGCTGGGCCGCGCTTTCCTCGAGGTTCTCGCCACCGGGCGCCTCGATGAAGTTGACATAGAGCGTGCCGCCGGGCTTCAGGTGCTCGACGACGTGGCGGACAACCTGGACGGGGTTCACGACGTGCTCGAGCACGTCGAGGCACGTGATCACGTCGTACGCGCGGCGTAAGGGCAGATCCGCGCCGAATCCGGGCTCCGCGGACTCAACGTTCGGGAACTTGTGAAAGCGCCACCGGGCGAACTCGAGCATCGGCGTCGGCAGGTCCACGAGAGTGTAGCGCCACGCGGGAAATCGCGGCCGCAGCCACGCGGTGATCGGCGCGACGCCGCAGCCGTACTCGCAGAAGTCGCCCTCCCGTCCGGCGCGTCCGAGCGTCCGTGCGATCTCGTGGTAGCAGTCGTTGCGGTGGTAGTACATCTGGCGGAGCACGAAGTAGTCGGTCTCCGCGTAGAACGACCGGTAGTCCGCTTCGCTGGAGCGCGGCTTGCGCTCCCAAAGGGTCGCGGCGTCCATGCGCCCGAGGGTGTACCGCACCCAGAACTCCTGGATAGTGAGGCCGTGGTAGTACTCGGAGAGCTCGCGCAGCCAGCCGCGGTTCCCGCCGAGCCGCTCGAGGAGCTGGAGCCGCCGTCGGCAGAGGAGGTCGCGGCGGCTACGCACTCCGGAACACCGGCTGGATGACCGGGCCCTCGAGGCTTGCCTCCACCCGGTCCTCCTTGAGGGCGCGGGCCAGAATCGTGAGGGCGTCCCGGCAAGCGTCCAGGGTGCGGCGGATGTCGTCGTCCGAGTGCGCGTAGCAGAGGTTGAATCCGCCGGCGACCAGGATGCCGCGCTTGATCATCTCTTGCTGGAGGAGGCTCTTCATCGCCAGCGACTGCGTTCCGGCCCCCTCGCTGAACGTCAGCACGGTGCGCGGCGGGTAGCCGAGACACTGCGTAAGCGACGCGAGCCCGACCTCGCGCGCCAGCGCGTTATAGCCGTCACGCAGTTGGGCGCCCTGCCGCCAGAGGTGCTCGATGACGTTCTTCTCCCGGAGCTTCGCGATGGTGGCGCGCGCCGCGGCGAGCGACAGCGCCTCGCCGCCGAACGTGAACGAGAAGAAGATCTCGTCGAAGACCTCCATGATCTCGCGCCGGCCCACGACCGCCGAGAGCGGGAACCCGTTGGCCATCGCCTTGCCGAAGCACGCGAGGTCGGGCACCACCCCGAACCGCTCCTGGGCGCCGCCCAGCGCCAGGCGGAAGCCCGTCACGATCTCATCGAAGATCAGCACAGCGCCGTTCGCGTGCGTGACCGCGGCCACCCGCTGGAGGAAGTCGCCCTCGGGCTCGACCACGCCGACGGGCTCGAGGATCACGGCGGCGACCTGGCCGGGATACTCGGTAAAGATGCGCTCGAGCGAGCCGAGGTCGTTGTAGGTGAAGGCCCGCGTCAGCTCGCAGATCGCCGCGGGCACCCCGCGGCGGCGCGTGGTCGTGCCGATGTACCAGTCCTGCCAGCCGTGGTAGCCGCAACACGCGATCACGTCACGCCCCGTGTACGCGCGCGCGGCTCGCACGGAGCCCGACGTGGCGTCCGAGCCGTTCTTGCCGAACCGGACCATCTCCGCGCACGGCACGATCTTCGCGAGCGTCTCGGCGACCTCGACCTCGAGGGGGTGGGCGAGGGAGAACGTGACGCCGTCGGCGAGCTGGGCCCGTACGGCGGCGAGGACGTCGGGGTCATCGTATCCGAGGACGATCGGCCCCAGCGCCATCGGATAGTCGATGTACTCGTTGCCGTCCACGTCCCACACGTGGCTCCCGCGCCCGCGCTGGAGGAAGATGGGCGCGACGCCCTGCACGAACTGGGTCGGCCCCTTGCTGAAGGTTTGCGTACACGACGGGATCACGTGGCGGGCGCGCGTGAAGTACTCCCGCGACTTCGCGAGCGAGCGATCGCGTGTCGGCTCCATGGCTCCCTACCTGCTCCTCGGCGCGCCGGGGACGTGGTCCGTCCGGACCGATCTCGCGTAGCCTTCATTCCGTGCCGGGCCGCGATTGATCGCCTCGAGCTCGGGCTGGCGCTGCAGAAGCGCGAGGACGTCGTCCATGCCGAACGTCTCGCCCAGGCGACCGTAGACGGCCCGAACGAACTCGAGGTCCGCTGGCTCGTCGACGGTCCAGCGCCGGCCGGAAAGGTCAGGGTCATGCGCGACGTTAAGCAGGTGGAACAGCTCCGGGTGCTTCCAGATGTAGGCGGTGACGTGCTCCCGCTCGGAGGGCACCGTCGCCTCCCGCCACGCGCGGGCGAGGACCGCGAACGAGAAGACCTCGGTGTCGAGACCGTCCGGGAACGTGGGCGGCTGCGTATTGCTCGCGTAGTCCACCGCGCCTCGCGCCTCGGCGAACCGCGAGAGCACGAGACCCGAGACCCTGGGATCGAGCAGAGGACAGTCGGGAGTCACCCGCACGACGACCGAGACGCCGAACCGGCGCGCCGCCTGGTAGACGCGGTCCAGGACGTCTTCCTCCCTCCCGGCGTAGGCGGGAAGGTCGTGATCCTCGGCGAATCGGAGGATCGCTTCGTCCGCGGGCTTCTCCGTCGTCGCAATGATCACCCGCTCGACGCCCGGGATCCGCCGGGCGCGCTCCACGAGGCGCGCGAGCATTGGCTTGCCGGCGACGTCGGCGAGCGTTTTGCCGGGGAGTCGCG
>Ga0209469_1001739_pt1 | contig 11341 bp, 10 predicted proteins | sample GraSoiAngelo_123_FD_185880 | JGI IMG/M metagenome (GOLD analysis project Ga0209469, IMG submission 185880) | Grasslands soil microbial communities from the Angelo Coastal Reserve, California, USA - 14_0927_02_40cm (SPAdes) (version 2) | ecosystem: Environmental > Terrestrial > Soil > Grasslands ... | reverse complement strand
TGTGGTCAAAAACCTCGAGGGCATGTCCAAAGATGCAGACAAGGTGTTGGGCACGGCTGACACATTCCTCAGCACAACTGACAAGCAGCTTCAGGAACAAATGAAACAGCTGCACGTGGTTCTCTTGAATTTGAAGGTGGTCAGCACGCACGCGAAAGCGCTCGTGGAAGCGCTCGCGGAAAAACCAAACCGCATCATTTTCAGCGGCAAACCGGCCAAGCTCACACCGGAATCAGAAATCCTCAAAAGCTCCAAACCTCTGCCGGCAAAAAAGCCGTGACCAGCAATAGCCCCCTCCCAAACCTTGTGGTGCGGCACTTTGCTAGAATCGTGGTTCCGCTGCCAGGGCGGAATTGCGACTGCCCATCTTATCGCTAGAGAAAGCCCGTGGGGCGCGGTGACAGGCTTGTCCTCCGTCGTAATGATTTTATGGTGTGTGCTGTGCGAGGTCGGTTGTTCATTGGGAATTGGTGGCGCAGTTATTCACTTTATGCGCCCATTGTTTGGCTGGCGGTCTGTCTCGCCGTAGCCCAAACGGCTCCAGCGAAGCGCTTCGAATTTTCCCTGCTCGATTACTTGACCAGACTGCGATATTCATCTGGTCAGCATGCCGACCCGCGTTTGTTCTTTGTCGGGATCGATGACACCACTCAAACGAAGTTCGGGCGCTGGCCGTTTGCACGCGTTTTTCATGGCGAACTTCTCGGGTTTCTCTCTGCGATACAGCCAGCCGCGGTGACCTGGGACATCCTTTTCTCGGAAGAAGATGGGATTAATGACGAGGCGTTCATTCAAGGTATCGGGATGCTCGGCGCGCCAGTGATTCTGGCTGCATCAACTACCGCATCACAAAGCGAGCATTCTGTTCGGGGCGTGAATTTTGGCCTGACACAACCCTTGACCCGCGTCGAAGGGGGCAACGCCGTGCCGGACCATGAATCGGCGCTTATTCCGGTAGAGGCATTGCGAAAAGTTTGCTTTTTTGGGTTCGCCGATTCGGTACCTGCGCTAGACGGCGTACGGCGCAAAGTGCCGCTGGTGTTAAAAATCGGCGATCATTTTTATCCGAGTCTGCCGCTGCAATCGTTGATGCAGTTTTGGAAACTCCAACCTCAACAGCTTCGAATTGTCCTCGGCGACGCTATTTATCTAGAAAGCCCGCAGGTAACTCGCAGAATCCCGATAAATCGCGAGGGCGAATTCTGGATCAACTATCGCTACGAAGAGGATGGTTTCTTAAATGGGAGCTACGCGAACCTGCATGATGAGTTGGGGCGGAAGTATCGCAACGAACCCGTGGGAAGTCTGCCCGACCTGAATGGAAAACTGCTCGTTGTCACGCTCACATCTACGGGGTCTTCCGAGATCGGACCGAGCCCGTTAAACGAGCGTAGTCTGGTTCCATTGGTCTTCATGAACGTGCTCGACAACATCTTGCGCCAGGATTATCTGCGAATCGGAAACGCCTGGATAATCTGGATCGGCTGGCTGCTCGCCGCCTATGCAACTGTGCGGATTTTTGAGCATCTGGATTTTCCGCGGGCCGCCGCGGTGCTTTCGGCTGTGGTCGTGGCCACGCTAGCGGCAATGTACTTCTTGTTTATCAAGGGAAATCTGTGGCTGCCGCTTGGTGTACCGGTGCTCGGGTTCGTGGCGCTACAACTAGGCAGCGGAGGCCGCCGACTTTTGCAGGAGCAACAGGCAAAAAGAAAAATCAGGAACGCTTTCTCTTCCTACCTCGCTCCAGCGGTTCTCGAGCAAGTCATGAAGAACCCCGACGAGGTTAAACGCGGCGGAGTCCGCAAGCCGGTGACGATTCTGTTCTCGGATATTCGAGGCTTTACGACATGGAGTGAATCAGCCGAGGAGAAAGTATTCATCGCCCAACTCAACGAATATTTCACCGAGATGGTCGCCTGTGTGAACCGCCACGGCGGTACGCTGCATAAGTTCATCGGCGACGCGATCATGGCGGTCTGGGGCGACGCAATTAGCACCGGACTGGAAAACGACGCTCGCCTCGCCTTACGGGCAGCGCTCGATATGCGCGTGGCATTGGCGCAATTGAATCAGAAGTGGCAGGCAGAGAACCTGTCCACGCATAAAATTGGGATTGGATTGGAACACGGTGAAGTGTTGGTAGGGAATGTTGGAGCTCCACAGCGAATGGAATTCACCGTGCTCGGTGACGCGGTGAACGTCGCCTCGCGCATCGAGGGCTTAACCAAATATTGGCACGTCGACATCGCAGTGGGAGAGAAGGCACGAGCACTGGCAGGCGACCGATTTTTATCCCGCACGCTCGGTCATTTCCGCTTGGTCGGAAAACAAGCGGCCACAGCTGTGTGCGGGTTGATACGGGAATTGCAATCGGGCGAGTCTATCCCGAATCTGGTGCGCGTTTATGAGGACGCCTTCTCCGCATATGTTGCCGGCGATTTCAAGCGTGCGCTGGTCGGGTTCGAGCAGTATTTAGAAATGGAACCCGGCGATTATTGCGCGAGCCATTATTCAGAAATTTGCCGCGAGCAATTGAGCAAACCCTCGGCAGAGCCTTGGGACGCTGTTCACGTTTCGCGAGCTAAGTGAACGGAGGCAGCTCCGAGCCTGCCACGCCGACCGTTCCCCAGGGCTATGGTTGCTCAGGCGAAGCCACGACCGGGCCGCCTGAGATGTCCTTCGGATTGAGCAATTCTTCAATTGGGATTTGGATGTCTGTAGGAAAGGGGAACGCAGCAGTAGTTGGTCCACCGAATATGTTTTCCAGGTCGGCGAGGCCGGCAAGCTCGGCTTTGGTTGCCGGCTCCAAGATACTGACACAATCCCCCGGTCCCGGCTCGTTGGGCCCTAGGACCTCTTTGCCTCCCTCGCCCCGCTTCTTTCTGGTCGTCAATTTCATCCCGGCTTTCACTACTGTCTCGTGCCGCCCTTTTGAATCCTCGCAGGTCACAACCACTTCACCGCGCAAAACGATGGTAACGGTCGTCTCCTTATCAACCACGGCAGTCTGGTAAACTGTTCCGCGCGCCGCGGCGACACATTGTGGCGTGCTAATTTTAAAATCGGCCTTCGGCCCTCTTGGATCTACTATCACCTGCCCGGTCCCCTTTTTAAGCTCCAGAACTGCTTTCCGGCCGATGACTTTTTCACCGCTCTTCTGCAAATCCGCTTCCTGGAGGATCACCGAACTTTTTTCAAGCACTCGGACTGCAGAACCCTGGAATGGCGACATAAGCAATTCGCTTACCTCCGCAGTTTTAATCGCATGACCCACGCGGATATTGCTGCCTTGCTGAACCTGCGGCAACGCTGGGGCTGCAGGTGGACCACTCTTGACATCACCTTTCACTGCCATCGCCTTTGCCTCGGTCGACGTTGCGGAGGCTGAGGATATTGAGAGCCCGATGATTACGACCGTTAAAGCTGCGACCCTGACTACAATCAATCGGCACAGATGTCGCGAGTTCATAGGCTTTTGGCTAGTTGAAAATGAGCAACATGACAGAGAAGGCCTGGCAGTCCAGCAAAAAATTTGTGGAATTGCGATTGGCTGAAACTCTGCGCCAAGCGTGCGTTTCCGAGGCTGTTTGAGCTTAATCCGGCGACGCAATTACATTTTCGAATATCGCCACATTAGCTTGAAGAAGCGAAAGGCGTCGCGCAGCGGACGAATGTTACTAACTTCATCGGAATAAACCGTGGTGATCGGGACTGATTCGATCCGATAGCCTTTGCGACTGGCGATGATAAGCATTTCGGTTTCGTAATCGAAGCGGTCTCCACCGCCGCCAAGAAGCTCGGGAATCAATTGTCGATCTAACATGCGAAAGCCGCATTGCGTGTCGGGAATCTTTTGCCGGCAAGCCCCACTAATCCGATTGCTCATGTAACGGTTCACAACGCGCCGCACAAACGGCATCCCCGTAAGATCGTTCATGCGATTGCCGAGAAAAAGCGCAGGCCCTGCCGCGGATGCGGCTGCTGCGATGAACCTCTCAATCTCCTCGGGACGATGCTGGCCATCGGCATCGAGAATGATCACGTAAGTAAATTGTCGATCTAACCAGTGACGCAATGCCGTCTTGATCGCTTCGCCTTTGCCACGGTTTTGATTGTGAATAATCGCTTCAGCGCCGGCTTCGCGCGCTCGCTGTGCAGTCGCATCTTCTGAGCCGTCATCGACGACCAGCACATGATCGAGTTGCCGCCGTGTCCTGCGTACGACGTCGCTGATATGTTTCTCTTCGCGGTACGCGGGGATAATCGCGGCGGTTCTTAAACGAATCTGAGCGAGCCGCTCCCGGGCCGCCTCCGTCATCTGCGCACGACCGGATGAAAGTCTGCCGCGTGATACGAGCTGCGGACAAGCGGGCCCGAAGCGACATGGAGAAAACCTTTTTGGCGCGCGATGTCGCCATAATAATCGAACTGCTCGGGCGTGATGTATTCGACAACCGGCAGATGCTTCGGACTCGGGCGCAGATACTGGCCCACTGTGAGAACTTCGCAGCCTACCTCGCGCAAATCATCCATCGTCTGGAAGAGTTCCGTCTCTTTTTCGCCGAGGCCGAGCATCACTCCGCTCTTCGTCACAACGCAGGGCGATAGGTCCTTCGCCCGACGCAAAACTCGCAAGGACGTATGATATTTGGCGCGCGAGCGCACCAGCGGCGTGAGGCGTTCCACCGTTTCCATGTTGTGATTGTAAATGTCCGGCCCGGCATCGAGTACGGTCTGAATACACCAATCCTGGGCGTGAAAATCGGGAACCAGCACTTCAACAATCACGGAAGGATCCATTTCCCGAATCGCAGTGATCGTGCATGCGAAATGATTGGCACCGCCGTCTTTGAGATCATCACGCGCAACCGCGGTGATCACGACGTGCCTTAATTTCATCCGACGCACAGCTTCGGCCACGCGCTGCGGCTCGTCTTCTTCAAGTGCGAATGGTTTCGCCGTTGTTACGGCGCAAAATCCGCAGGCGCGCGTGCAACGGTCACCCGCGATCATGAAGGTGGCCGTGCCCTGGCTCCAGCATTCCCAGCGATTCGGGCATTGCGCGCTTTCGCACACCGTGTGCAAGCGCAGATCGGAAATGAGCGCTTTGGTCGAAAAGAAAACCGGATTCGACGGTAGCCGCACCTTTATCCAGGACGGCTTTTGCGCCTGGTGCAATGCCGGATCAATTTTCGCGCACGACATTTTCAACTAAACGTAATTCAACGTTAAAGCGTTGAAAAGGAATTGTAGGGGGCGCCGTTGACCTCCCGGGAAGCGAACCGCTTCCCCTACAGTTTCGTGCGACCCGAGAGCGCGGCCGAGAGGGTCAATTCATCAGCCGATTCCAAGCCGCCTCCGGCTGGGATGCCCCGCGCAATCCGCGTGAGCGTGACTGGTCTGCCCTTCAAAAGATCAACAATGTAATTTGTGGTCGCTTCGCCTTCGACATCGGCGGGCAGCGCGAAAATGACCTCGGAAATTTTTTCTTGATCGACACGCTCCATCAATTCTTTGATGCGCAAATCTTCTGGCCCCACATGATCGAGCGGCGAAATTTTACCGCCGAGAGAATGGTATCGGCCGCGAAAGGCGCCGGTTTTCTCTAGGGGGAGGATGTCGGTAGGCTGTTCTACGACGCAGAGCAGCTCCGCTGAGCGCGAGGAGTCCGCGCATATTTCGCAGATCTCGCCGGCGGCAAAAAATCCGCAAAGATTGCAGGAACGAATTGACTGGCGAGTGTCTATGACAGCGCGCGCAATTTGTTCCGGCTGATCGTTCCGCGCCCGCACCATCCAGAGCGCGATTCGCTCCGCAGAGCGAGGTCCGACTCCGGGCATTTGCCGTAGCTGCGTAATCAGATTCCGGATTGCTGCCGGATACTCCGTCTTTCTCAAAACAGACGCGGGTTTAATCCGGCGGCGCTTCCATCAGATGAAGAACAAGCGGCTCCAGCCGGCGCAAGTAAAACTGCAACGGAGGATCGTTCTCTTCATCCGAGCCGCGCGCCTTCTGAAACTCCGTGTATGCTTCCGCCCAACGTTTCTCCCGATAGAGAACCACTCCCGCCCAGAAAAAATCGCGGCGCGCGATAAGTTCCGGCTTGGCTTTAGCGGCCAGCCAAAGTGGCTCGTAAATTTCATGTCGGTCCTGCCCGTTGATTCCCTTCACAAAATCAATTGGCCGCGCGACGATGTCCTGGCTTGCCAGATCAAAAGTGCGTGTGCCGATCAGAATGTTCGATCCATAGAAATTGTTTGCAGCACAGAACCTGCGGGCGAGCTCGATTGGTTCGCCGCTTGTTAACAGGCGTGGCTTCCCCGAATCTTTCAACGAAGCGGCAATTATCCCACCGGAACTGATTCCCACGTGGATGTCGCAGTTTTCACGAAGCTCTCCATCATTCTGCTCACGTTTGCGAAAGTCCTCGACTAAACTGAGGGCGACACGCACCGCTTTTTCGGCGTGCCCGGCATTGCTAGCTGGAAATCCAAAAATCGCGACCACGCCCTCGCCATCAGCAGCTTGCAGACAAGCGCCCGCTTCCAGGAGACGGTCGGTCGCTTGCTGAATAAATGCTTCAACGATTTTGGCGAAAATCGCAGGCTCAGAATCTTCACCAAGTGCATATTTGTTGGCGACGTCGCAAGCCACGACGCTGACTTCATAGCTTTTTGGCTGGGCATCGAACGAAGTCTCGCTGAGATGACGAAGTTCTTTGTTCGACAAGTGCCTGGCAAAAGTTCGCGTCAAATGCGAGCGATCTCGTTGCGAAAAGGCGATCCATCCTTCCGCAGCGACTAATCCGAGCACGACCGCGAAAATGGAAGGCAGCGGTTGAAAATATACCCGGTAAAGCGAGCAGACCCAGGACAGGCCGAGCAGTTCGATCAATAAGAGAACGACCAACAACCGAGTGCGATTTTGCGGGAGACTGTTTAAACTCAGCCACGCGACACCGAGCGCCAGTAACAAAACGAAAACGTACTGCCATTTCTCGCCGACGACTCTTGTCGCACTGCCGTAGTGAGACACAAGCGCCCCAAGAGCGGTCTCAAGGCCGACTATCGCCCTGGTTGCGTGCAACAGCCCGACGATGAGGGCGACAGCGACTCCGATTATCAGCGTGGTGATCAGCGAACGCTTCATGAACAATCAGGCTTTCTGTGCCGCTGCGACCGGATAATACGATCGGACGACCAGTTCGCTCAAAAATTTGTCCGGAGCGTCGACCGCCTCTGCATTAATCACAAACCTCGTTTGGCCGGTGTTCTTTTTGATCAGGCTCAGCCCGAATTGATAATCTTTGAACAGGTGAGCGCAAAGATCGCTCATCTTCATCCGTTCAGCCTGTGCGCGCTCAACCAAACGCGGCACTGCTGTCTCGTCGAAAATAATTTCCAATCCATGGTCGGCTCTGAATTTCTCGACGAATTGATGCAGGCTGGCTTCGAGCGTTTGCGCTTCCAGCTTGTGTCCCTCCACCATCAACCGGTCCAGCACGCGCCTCGGTTCGCGCACCAGCTCCGCCGTGACACGCAACTGGCTCAAACCCGAGCCAGCCAGATAATATTTGTAATCGCGGAATAATTTTTCAAATACCGTGAGCAATCCGCGCGCGCCGGTTTTTTCCTGCGCAGCCGCTTCCGCCAGCAGGCGCAGCGCTTCATCTTCGAAGCTGATCTCGATGCCATAGGCGCAAAACGCCCGTTCATATTGCCGGAGCAAGCTGCCCTCGGAATATTTCATGATGTTGAAGAGATCGTCCGCATCGAGATCTTCGCACACGACTCGCACCGGAAGTCGCCCGATGAACTCCGGCTCGAACCCGTACTCCACAAAATCCTGCGTGGTAACATGCTGGAAGAGCTCGTTGTCCATCACCTGAACCGGCTCGGCTCGGAATCCGATCTGCCCCTGCCGCACCCGACGCGCGACTTGCTCCTTCAACTTTTCGAACGCACCGCTTACTACAAAAAGAATGTGCCGCGTGTTGATTGTCTCGCGTTTCGCCTTCCCGCGGCGTTGAAACTCGAACGCCGCCTGGAGCTGCGCCTGAAGATCGTTCATGCTGCGCACGGGCACCTCGGTTTCCTCCATTAACTTCAGCAACGTCGTCTGCACGCCGCGCCCGCTCACATCGCGCCCAATCAAATTTCCTGCTGACGCGATCTTGTCGATCTCGTCGATGTAAATGATACCGAACTGCGCGAGGTTAACGTCGCCGTCGGCCTTATGCACCAGCTCGCGAACCAGGTCTTCGACGTCCCCGCCGACGTAGCCAGTCTCGCTGAACTTGGTCGCGTCGGCTTTTACAAACGGCACTTTGATAAGCTCGGCAATGTGCTTGATGAGATACGTTTTTCCGACACCGGTCGGCCCGACCAGGATTACGTTTTGCTTGATGTATTCGGTTTCTTCCGCGCGCCTCGGGTCTTCTTTCTCCAGCGCGCGCAGATACTTTGCGTGGTTGTAATGGTCGCAAACCGCAATCGAAAGGACTTTCTTCGCTTCTTCCTGCTTGATCACGAATCGGTCCAAATGCGCTTTGATGTCCCGCGGAAGAAGATTGAACTCGAATTCCCGACGCTCGATCTTCTCCGGTTTTTCTTCGTCAGCGGCAACGGCAGGCTCCGGTTCCGCAAAAGTCGTGACTGCAACCCGCTCGCCGAAGTTCTGTTTCATGAACTCCGTGATCTTGGCTTTCAGTTCTTCCGGTGAAGGAAATGGTGGCGGGCTTTGTTCCATGGGATGACGACGAAAATAGTCGCGCCGAAAAATCTACTATGGCTAAGGCGTGTGTAAATATGACTCTCGCGGACAAGTTTCGTTCACTCTGGCGCGGCGATGATGCGCCGCCCAGGTGGGTCGAGATTTCTCTTGGCACGCCGCAGCAACGCGAAGGCGGCGAACTCCACGCACTTGCTCGCCGAAGGTGCAGTAGTTTCGCTACTGATTTCGCAGGCGAGCAAACCATCGGCGCCAGCGCCCGCGAATTCCACCGACATTGTCGATGCCTTTCAGAGCGCGCTGCGCTCGCTCGAGCTGGGAAATTAATTCGTTGTAGGAAGAAAAACGCTGCACGGGATCCGGCGCGATCATGCGTTGAATGATGCTGACTGTCGCCTCAGATACTTCGGGCGCCACGGCGCGCAAATGGAGTGGCTGTTTCTTTAAATCAAGCAGTGCAGCGGCAGAATTTGTGTTGCCTTCGATAGGCGCCTTGCCCGCAACGGCGTGGAAAAGAGTTGCACCGAGACTGTAGATATCGCTGCAGAAATCTTCCGACCCGTTGCTCAATCGCTCCGGCGCGACGTAGTATGGCGTCCCCCAAATCTCAGCTCCGGCTTCGGACCCTTCCCCTGCCACGCCTGCCAGACCGAAGTCGCTGATCTTGGCGGTGTGTTCGTCAGCAAACAAGATGTTGGCCGGCTTTACATCGCGATGGATAAGACCTTGCTGGTGGGCCGCACGCAGCCCTCTTGCGACTTGAATCCCGCACTCAAGGACCTGCTGCTCTGGCAACTGTTTCCGTTTTTCGATGAGATCATCGAGGCTCCCATGATCGACCAACTCCATCACCACATAAAATTGCCCGTGATCAGTTCCGGATGAGAAGACCCGTATGACGTTGGGATGATTGATCGAAGCGGCAATGCGCGCCTCATGTTGGAATCTCGAAGGATGGTCTTTTCCGCTGCTAAGATCTGTGCGCAAGAGCTTCAGCGCCACAAACCGATCGAGGAGCGTATCCCGCGCCTTGTAAACGCTGCCCATGCCGCCAACGCCCAGCATCTCGACGACCTCGAACTGATCAAACGCCCTTTGCACCCGCGTTTTCTCGCCGCACTTGGGACAAACCACCCGCGCCAGCGGCTCATAACTGCTCGTATCAATGGCCGTGCTGCAAGCCGGACAGGCTTGGGTCATGGCGAACTCTCCTCAATCGACATGGAAATGGACTGTAACATTGACGAATTTTAGAGCAAAGAGATGGCGAGCTTGAAACCCGCAAGCGACAAATCGGCAATGTCGAAATTCATTGTGCCAAAAGAGGATGCACGAGTCCGTCTCGATCGGTTTCTGGCAAGGGAACTTCCAGAACATTCCCGCTCCCGAATCCAGCAACTAATCCGCATCGGCTTCGTCCGCCTCAACGGCGCCACTACTCGGCCACGGCAACTTCTGCGAACCGGTGATAAGATCGAAGTCACCGAACCGCCGCCTGAAAAGATCGACGCCCGGCCGGAACCGATTCCGCTCGACGTTCTCTTCGAAGACAACGATCTCATCGTCATCAACAAACCGGCCGGGCTCGTCGTTCATCCCGGTGCCGGTCATCGCGAGCACACTTTGGTCAACGCATTGCTCAGCCATTGCCCGACGTTATCCGGGATCGGCGGAAAGGAACGACCTGGCATCGTGCATCGTCTCGACAAAGACACCAGCGGCTGTCTTGTCGTCGCGAAAAATGATGCGACGCATCGAGAATTGTCGAGACAGTTTGCCGAGCGCATAGTCGAAAAGATTTATCTCGCGCTCGTCGCCGGGAAGTTGTGCAAACAGACAGGCGTAATCGAAGAAAAAGTCGGGCGACACCCGGCACATCGACAACGCATGAGCGTCGCTTCGCCACGTGGTCGCGCAGCTAAAACTGAATACCGCGTCATTCGCACAGGGGACAAGGCGAGCCTGATCGAATGCCGATTGCATAGCGGACGCACGCATCAGGTTCGTGTGCATCTTCACCATCTCGGTCATCCGGTGCTGGGCGATAAAGTTTATGCGTCGCGCTTGGCAAAGGATTTCCCGCGACAAATGTTGCATGCGTGGAAATTGGGTTTTCGCCATCTAGGTAGCGGCGAATGGAAAAATTTTGAAGCACCATTGCCTGACGATTTCGCAACCGCGATGAAACTGACAATCGAATCTTAGCAAGCAATGAAGCAACGAAAACTTGGACGCGGCGGGCCGGTTATCTCGGCCATCGGTCTCGGCTGCATGGGAATGTCGGATTTTTACGGTGAACGTGACGATCAGGAATCAATCGCGACGATCCATCGCGGGCTCGAGCTCGGTATCACATTTTTTGATACCGCCGACATGTACGGGCCGTACACCAATGAACAGTTGCTCGGCCGGGCATTGAGAGGATACCGCGAGCAGGTCATCATCGCGACAAAATTCGGAATTCTGCGTGACCCGGCCATGCCGGAGTATCGCGGAATCAGCGGTAAGCCAGATTACGTCAGCAAAGCTTGCGAGGGCAGTCTCCGCCGGCTTGGAGTGGACGTGATCGATCTTTATTACCAGCATCGGGTCGATCCGGACACACCAATTG
>Ga0209469_1001733_pt1 | contig 11355 bp, 9 predicted proteins | sample GraSoiAngelo_123_FD_185880 | JGI IMG/M metagenome (GOLD analysis project Ga0209469, IMG submission 185880) | Grasslands soil microbial communities from the Angelo Coastal Reserve, California, USA - 14_0927_02_40cm (SPAdes) (version 2) | ecosystem: Environmental > Terrestrial > Soil > Grasslands ... | reverse complement strand
CTGAAGATACAAAAGTTATTTACGAAACAGTCGGCAAGCTGGCCGGAATTAACGTGCTTTTCGATCCGGATTACACTTCGCGCCGGGTCAAAATCGAACTGAACGGAGTCACCCTCGAGCAGGCGCTTCAGATCATCGCACTGGAATCCAAGACCTTTTGGCGGCCCGTGACTCCGAACACGATTTTTGTCGCTAGCGATACACCTGCGAAGCGCAAGGACGTGGAGCAGAGCGTCATCAAAACCTTCTATCTGGCGAATCTTTCCCAGCCGACAGAATTACAGGATGTTGTAAACGCGCTTCGGCAGATCCTGGAAATATCCCGCATTCAGCCGCTGCCGTCCCAGGGAGCGCTGGTGGTGCGCGGGACGCCTGACCAGATTGCGCTGGCAGAAAAACTCGTTGGCGATCTGGATAAAGCCCGCTCCGAAGTGATCGTAGATGTTGCTGTCATGCAGGTGAGCCGCGACAAGGCGCGGACATTGGGCATTAACCCGCCCACCAGTGCCACAGTAGCGCTGCAAAACAACATCAATACAACCACCCCCACCACCACAGGTGGCACAACTACAACGACCGGAAACACCGGCAGCACGTCCGGCTCGGCGAATCAAATCAACCTCAATCGTCTCGGCAATCTGAACGCGACCGATTTCACGGTCACAATTAATCCGGCCACTGCGACGGCGCTCTTCAATGACAGCACCACTAAGATCATTCAGAACCCGCAAATTCGCGCTGTGGATGGACAAAAAGCCTCGCTGAAAATCGGTGATCGCGTTCCTGTGGCTACCGGTTCATTCCAGCCCGGTATTGGTGGAGTTGGCATCAATCCCCTCGTTAATACACAATTCCAGTACTTGGATGTAGGCGTGAACATTGACATCACGCCCAGGGTACATGCCGCGCGGGAAGTGACATTGAAAATATCAATGGATATTTCCAACGTCACCGGGCAGTCGAACATCGGCGGCATAAGTCAGCCGATTATCGGCCAAAGAAAAATCGAGCACGAGATTCGGCTCAAAGAAGGTGAAGTAAATCTGCTTGGCGGGATGCTGGAAGACAGCACGACGAAATCCTTGAGCGGAATTCCAGGCTTGTCACAGATTCCGATTCTGCGCTATCTCTTTGGCCAGACGAACACCGAGCACCGGGAAAATGAAATCGTGTTTGCCCTTATCCCGCACATTGTGCGCTCCCAAGATCTTAGTGAGCTGAATCAGAGGGCGCTGCAAGTGGGAACAGCCAGTGCTATCGAGCTGCGGCGAGTGAGCCGGCCGGCGCCCGGCGATGGCGGCGCGCCCACGCAACCCACGCCAACTCCGCCTCCGGCACAATCAGCGCCTCCTCCCGCTCAGACGCCTCCACCTTCACAGGGATCGGCTGGCGGAGCCGCCAGCTTCATGTTTGATCCGGCAAACGTCACTCAACCTGCGGGTTCAACGTTCGCAGTTAATGTGCTGCTCACGGGCGCGCAGAACGTATATTCCGTTCCGCTACAGGTCAGTTATGATCCCAAAGTTTTGCAAGTGGTGAATGTTTCAAACGGCGGCCTGCTTTCGCAGGATGGCCAGTCCGTGGCCCTGGTCCATCGCGATGACGACCAGAGCGGCGCGCTTCAAATCACAGCGACGCGCCCGCCCGGTTCTGCGGGCATTTCCGGCCAGGGCGCAGTTGTGACTCTGACGTTCATGGCCAAGGCGAGCGGTCAGTCAACTTTGACAATTTCAAAAGGTGGCGCGAAGGATCCAAACATGCAGTCGCTGCCGGTATCAGGGGCGGTGGCGACGATAACGGTGCAGTAAACTCATAGTTGAAAAGCGGGAAGCGCCCTCGAGATATTTGAGCCGCGAAGCGGCGGGGAGAATGCAGCCCACAGCGTGCGTCGTGGGTGGTAGTGGATTCACTCAGGATTCAAGCCTGGGACAATAAAAGCCGATTACCAATTCGTAGCTCTATGAAGTGCCTGGCTCAAAACCCAAAAAATTCTCCCGCCGCATCCAAAGGAAATGGTGGTGTTAGAACTGTGAATCAAGCGCAACACAATCAGTCCAGGGGATTCACGCTCATCGAGTTGATCGTGGCCACGGCGATTCTGGTCGTTCTGACCGGCCTGGCCGTTCCCTTGGCACGAGTCACGATTAAACGGGAGAAAGAACACGAACTGCGCCACGATTTATGGGAAATGCGTGATGCAATTGACCGTTACAAAGACGCCGCCGATCGCGGCGCTTTCCAGATCAAAGTGGGCACAGAAGGGTATCCACCCGACCTGCAAACGCTCGTTGATGGTGTGGACGTTGGCGGCAAGAAGGTGCGCTTTCTGCGCCGCATTCCAAACGATCCTATGACCAACAGCACGGACTGGGGTCTTCGTTCCATGCAGGATGACCCCGCCTCCGACTCCTGGGGCGGGCAGAACGTATTCGATGTGTTCACGAAGTCAGATGGCACGGGGCTGGATGGAACCAAGTACAAGGATTGGTAATGGCAACTCGCAACAAAAATCAAAGCCGGGGCTTCACCCTGATCGAAATGCTGATCGTGATCAGCCTGGTGATGATCCTTGTGGCCATTGCAGTCCCGAACTACCAGCGCTCCATCATGCGCGCGAAGGAGTCTGTGCTGAAGCAGGATTTGTTCCAATTGCGCTCCCTGATCTCGCAATACACGCTGGATAAGCAGAAAGCTCCGCAAGCGCTCGATGACCTGATCACCGCCGGATACCTCAAGCAGATTCCGATTGATCCCATGACAAACGCGAGAGATACGTGGACGGTAGATCAGGAAGACACGCTGCTGTCGGTGGATCAGCAGGAACCCGGTATAAGTGACGTGCACAGCGGATCGAGCGCGATCTCTAGTGATGGGACCGCGTACTCAACCTGGTAGAGCGGGGTTTTATCCTGATTAGGTGCGGAAAACACCGACTCAGGGAAATTGGGAAGGCCAGAAGTTTACTCGTTGCCCCTAAGCCTTCACCTTGTCATTCCGAACCGGCTTCAGCCGTGAGGAATCTGCTTTTTAGAGTTTCCCCGCATTTGTCAGAAGCAAGTAAGATGAAATCGGCTTTCGAATTTTTGGCGCTTTGTTCCTGCGGCCTTTTCGCAGGCGCCGCTCTCTACATAAATCTTGTCGAACACCCTGCCAGGATGTCATGCGACGTTGCTGTTGCCCTGACCGAATTCCGGCCGAGTTACAAGCGCGCAACCGTTATGCAGGCATCTTTGGCCGCTGTTTCTTTCGCCACAGGAATTGCAACATGGTTGGAGGGAGCAAGCTTGAATTGGCTCATCGGGTCTCTGCTGATCGGCGCGGTCATACCGTTTACGCTGATTGTCATTTTGCCGACAAATCGCAGGTTGCTCGACAGCACACTTGACTTGAATTCGGATGTCCCCTTGCAACTCCTGCGGCATTGGGGACTCCTGCATGCAGTACGTACTGTGCTCAGTCTTTGCGCTTTCCTGCTGTTCTTGTTTGCTCTGGGTAGTGTGTCTTAATTTAATGAGCCATGAAGGACACGAAGGTACGCGAAAGGTTGAATCCTAAACGGCTTCCTTCGTTCTCCTTCGTGTCCTTTGTGGTTAAGTCGCGACGTACCTCGCCCTGAGATAGCTGGCGAATTCCCATCATCAATGCATTGCGCCTGTCCTGCCGAAAGCACTACCATCTAAGCGTGCCAGTCGAAACAGAAATCACGCCGACAACCTACACTCCCATCCGCGCTCCTCGCGGCACAAGCATTTCCTGCAAAGGCTGGCATCAGGAAGCTGCTATGCGCATGCTGATGAACAATCTCGACGAAGAAGTCGGCGAGCGCCCGAAAGACTTGGTTGTATATGGCGGGACGGGCCGCGCGGCACGCAGTTGGGAGGCGTATCACGCCATCGTCAACTCACTTAAGAATCTTGAAAACGATGAAACGCTTCTGGTGCAGTCGGGCAAGCCGGTCGGCATTTTCAAGACACACGATTACGCGCCGCGCGTGCTGATCGCCAATTCAAACCTCGTCGGCCATTGGTCGAATTGGGAGAAGTTCAACGAACTCGAGCGCGCCGGATTAATGATGTACGGACAAATGACGGCTGGTTCCTGGATTTACATCGGCTCGCAGGGAATTGTGCAGGGGACGTTTGAGACCTTTTCTGCGGCGGGCGAGGAGCATTTTGGCGGCGATCTCGCAGGCAAGCTGATCATCAGCGGCGGCATGGGCGGAATGGGCGGCGCTCAACCACTGGCGGCGACCATGGCAGGCGCGGCTTTTCTCGGGATTGATGTTGATCCCGAGCGCATCAAGAAGCGACTGAAGACGGGCTACTGCGATTTCATGGTCACCACGCTCGACGAGGCGCTGCGCATCCTGAAGAACGCAGTGCGCAAGAAGGAGAATATCTCTGTCGGCCTGGTGGGAAATTGCGCCGACATTGTTCCAGAACTCGCAGAGCGCGGGGTCGTCCCCGACATTTTGACCGACCAGACCTCTGCGCACGACCCGCTGAATGGGTACGTGCCGAATGGAATAACGCTGGAACAGGCGCTTGAATTACGCAAGCGTGACCCGAAAGCTTACGAAGAACGATCTCTCGATGCGATCGCGCGGCATGTAGAAGGCATGCTGCAACTGCAGAAAATGGGTGCGGTCACATTTGATTACGGAAATAACATTCGGACATTTGCCTTTCAGCACGGCGTAAAGAATGCCTACGATTTTCCTGGATTTGTCCCCGCTTACATCCGGCCACTGTTCTGCGAAGGGCGCGGGCCGTTTCGCTGGGTCGCCCTTTCGGGCGAGCCGTCGGACATTGCTGTGACCGATGACCTCGTTTTGGAGTTGTTTCCGGATAATCGCATCCTGCGCCGCTGGATTGATCTGGCGCGCAAGCGAATCAAATTTCAGGGACTGCCCGCACGCATCTGCTGGCTTGGATACGGCGAACGCGCACAATTCGGGCTTGCAATGAACGAATTAGTTAAAAAAGGCAAGCTCAAAGCGCCAATTGTGATGGGCCGCGATCATCTCGACTGCGGTTCAGTGGCTTCTCCCTTTCGCGAAACCGAAAGCATGAAAGACGGCAGCGACGCCGTAGCCGACTGGCCGCTGCTTAATGCCCTGCTGAACACCGCCGCTGGCGCGTCCTGGGTTTCGATACATAACGGCGGCGGCGTAGGCATTGGCTATTCGCTGCACGCCGGGCAAGTGACGGTCGCCGACGGAACCGAAGCCATGGCCAAGCGTATCGAGCGCGTGCTCACGGCTGATCCGGGAATGGGGATCGTTCGGCATGCGGATGCGGGATATGAGGAAGCGAAGGAGTTCGCGAGAGAAAATGGCGTGAGGATTCCGATGGAAAAGTAAGTGTGAGCTACCCACCGATCAGGCACGCTGCTGAGAAAGAAATGGTGTCACTCCGTGCATTCGTTTAATCTTTACCATTCCGTACCGTGACCCTTTGTCATTCCGAACCGGCTTTAGCCGTGAGGAATCTGCTTTTCGTCTGTCGTATCGAGCCGGCGTCAGATTCCGGTCATTCCGAAACGGAAGAGCCACCTTGCCACGAAAAAGCAGATTCCTCACAGTTCTCGCCTTCGGCTCCGAACAGCTCGGAATGACAATGCTCTATTCTCCGGGAACCTACAGCCGCTGCTAAACTATCCACCCGGTGACCGTTCAATCAGCCAAACCGCAATATTCTCCCTTGCTCCTGCTAAACATTCGCCAGCTCGTTACCCTCCGTTCTCCATCCCGCAAATCTGGACCGCGGCGAGGGCCGGAACTCAACGATCTCGGCATTATTAAAGACGGCGCTGTGCTGTGTGTAGGCGGAAAGATTGTCTCTGTGAGCAAAACCAAAGACGCCTTATCCGATCCCTGGATCAAGAAGAACCGGAAGAAAATTATCGAGATCGATTGTGGCGGCCAGGTGGTCTTGCCGGGTTTTGTGGATTCGCACACGCACCCGGTTTTTGTGAACCCGCGACTTGTGGATTTTGAAAAGCGCATCGCGGGCGCGACTTATGAGCAAATCGCTGAAGCGGGCGGCGGAATTCGCTCCAGCGTTGATGCGGTGCGAAAGGCATCGCGAAATGAATTAGCCGATAGAGTCTTATCCAGCCTGCGCGAGATGGCTGCTCAGGGTACGACGACCGTCGAAGCCAAATCAGGTTACGGCCTCACGCTGGAAGCGGAACTGAAATCGCTCGAGGCAATTCGTGACGCCGCTGCGTATTGGCCGGGGACAGTTGTCTCAACGCTGCTTGCCGCCCATGTTGTCCCCATGGAGTTTGAGGGACGCCCGCAAAAGTACGTCGAACTCGTCTGCAACGAAATGATTCCCCGCGCCGCGAAGCGAAGACTGGCGCAGTTTGTGGATGTATTTACAGAACGAAGCGCCTTCAGCCCTGAGGAAACAGAGGCCATTTTCGATGCCGCTGCGAAGCACGGGCTGGGGATGCGCGCCCATGTATGCCAACTGAGCCATACTCTGCTACGGCCGCTGCTGCGCTTCAACGTGAGCTCACTGGATCATCTCGACTACGTTAGTGATGACGACATCTCGCAGCTAACTAAGCACGACACGGTGGCTACTCTAGTCCCCGGCGCCAACTATTTCCTCGGCCTGCAAAACTTCCCGCCCGCGCGAAAGCTGATCAACTCCGGCGTTGCCGTTGCCCTGGCAACAGATTTCAACCCAGGCTCCTCGCCTACGCCGAGCATTCCGTTCGTTCTATCTCTGGCATGCACGCATATGAAGATGTCGCCGGCCGAAGCGATCGCGGCAGCGACAATCAATGGCGCGTGTGCGCTACGATTACAGCATCGCAAAGGTTCAATTGAGGCGGGGAAAGACGCCGATCTCTCTGTTTTTGATATCTGCGACTATCGCGAGATCCCATATTGGTTCGCCTCGAATCGTTGCGCATTCGTGGTTATGAATGGGACGAACAGCACAGCGGGTTGAAAGGTTCTGCCCACAGCTAGATCTAACGCTGAAGACCGACACCGGCTCCGATCACCTGATTGAGCGATTTCCGTTGCGTTGCTATAATCGGGCCTGTTCCACGCGCTCTCAGTTGCGCCCTGACTGCCCTGGTTGGGGCAACCTCCGCTCTAGCATGTGCGCGTCGCACGGCGTTTCGGACCAGAGTGCAAAAGCGTGGCCAGGTAGCTCAGGTGGTAGAGCGCAGCCCTGAAAAGGCTGGCGTCGGGGGTTCAACTCCCTCCCTGGCCACCACATTTCAAAGGACTTAGCGGCCGAGAGCCGAAATTTCCAACCCACGATCCAACCCATGATTCTCACTGAACTCGCTCCGTGAGCAGGTGAATTTTGTCTCCCATCAGCTGTTCCAGGAACTTCCCTTGCGCATCCCGCATCGACTCCATGTCGGACTGCGCATACAGCTCCATGGTGGTGCCGAAGTCCTCGTGACGCAGCATACCCTGCACCGTCTTGGGATCCACTTTCAGCTTCACCAGCGCCGTTGCCAGTGAGTGGCGAAAATTGTGAAAGCCGAAACGCACCTTCTCGCCTTCCTTGATGATCCCCGCTTTCACCGCCGCCGGCCTGAGGTACTTCTGCACCATGATGGATGCGGACAGCGGCCTCTTGCCCTTGAGCCTGACACTCGGGAACACGAAGTCGGTATCCTTGCTGTAGGGCGTTTTGTCTCGCCAAGCCAGAAGAAATCCGGCAAGAAGAGGGTGCATCGGAACCGGAGCCTTCGATGCCTTCGACTTCGGCACCTTGAATCTCCCCCACACATACGCCCGCCTCACGTACATCACCAGGTCCCTGAAGTCCAGATCCGACCAAGTCAGGGCTAGCAGCTCCGACACTCGTAGGGCCGTGGCCGCGTCGCTCAGCGTGAGCGTGCGCCTCGGCTCCGGAATGTTGAGAAGAACCTCGAACGCCTGCTGCGGCGTCATCGGGATCGCCGTGTAATCGCTGGTCGTTCGCTGGCTCACCCAATTCATGGGATTGCCTTCCTGCTGCCGCGGCAAAAACTCGTGCCGCTGCCCGTGCTTGAAGACCAAATGCATAATGCGCCGGATCTTGTCTATGGTCGGATCGGCGAGCGGTTTTACCTTCTGTGCGTTTCCCTGCCTCAGTTCGAAGAACCACTTCTCGACCTCCGTCGACTTGATCGCCAGTGGAGCCAAATTTCCCCAGCGGGGAATAATGCGCTTGACGAGGTGTCGCTCGTAGGTCTCGATGGTGGGAAACGCCTTGGGGCGGGCCGAATTCGACTGGTCGATCCTCAGCTCGTTTTCGATGTAGTGCTGACAGAGCTGACCAAACGTGCTCGGCTTTCCCTGGAAGGGCTGTACTTGGTTGATGGTTTCGCGCAGCTTCTGACGATCGGCCTCCCTGGACGCGTCGGCTTTCTTGGGCCCGATATCTCTCACAAGACCGATAGAGACCATGTGTTCGACTCGTTTTCCGTCCGTACGCGTTGTGTAATAGCGAAGAACCCACGCCATACCCTCTGCACGTTTTATTTGGCGAATACTTCCTTGCTGATACCTGGGCATCAAACCCTCCTTAGGAGTTTGCGTGCTCCAGGTGGCCGCTGATCGCAGCTTAGCATGTAGGCATGTAGCTCTGACAGGAGGAATCTCCAGTCCTTTTTCTTGGCGTGAGGATCGAGCGGGTAGCCGGGGATGAGCCCTTGGCGCACCATCTCCAGCACGTGGCGGCGGGTAGTCCGAAGATAGTTGGCGGCGGCATCTGGGTCGACGAAGGGCTCGACTGGTTCGAGTGGTGTGAAGGGGCTGGTTTGGGTAGACATTCTGCACCTTTTGGGTTTCCAATTCGGGAGTGCTTCGAGGGTTGGGCCAAGAGATCCACGAAATCTAGTTAGAGCGAAAGCTGAAATCCGTCAAATCATCTCAGCAGTGTCCCAAGATGCACGGGAGGTTGGAATCAGGGTTGGTTAATTTATGGAACACAAGCGGGGACAAGGAAAGATCAGGTAAGACTGAAGTCTGTGAAAACCGTGCCACGCAGCAAATGGCACCAATCACAAGTTGACTGCCTGAATCTGCTCTCTACCGGAAAAGGTCTCATCACCGATGCGCTGCTTAACTTCCCGCAGTCACGCGGGATGAACCACACGTGCCAAGAACCCTAAACGCTCGCCGATATTGTCAAGATTTTTTCGGATGTCGCTCATGGTAGTCTTGGTGTAGAGGACGAGAAAGCTATCCATGTTCCTGGGTTTCGTGAAAACATACGTGGCGTGGCCCAGTTGCGACATCTGACCCGGGAATTCATCGAGTGTCAGATCGACGGACGCCCCCGAGACTGCAGCGCGTGAAATCGCGAGACCACGTTGACTGCGCTCCAGCAGGTTGAAGACAATCTCGAAGCACTTCGCATCCTCGAGCAGGAAGCGCAGCAACAGCAAGACGCGACCGCTTCAGCGCAGGAGTCAATTGCAGATTTTCGCGCCGACCGCTACATCGGCGGCGCAGATCCTTATCTGCAGGTGCTCACTGCACAGACCATTGCTCTGCAGAATGAACGAAACGATGTCGACATATTAAGGCGACGCATGGATGCCAGCGTGCAGCTGATCAAAGCCCTCGGGTGGAGGGTGGAACGTATCACAATTGCCGAAGGTAGCATAACTTCGGAGAGCAGATGTTCTGAACTGACCGGCGATGAATTTCACCGGCAACTAGCTGATAGTAGTCGAAGCCGATGTCGCTCTCCTCACGAGCGTGGCGTCGATTTTGACCAACGCCAGAGTGAGCCTGTTGCGGGAGGGCACTCCTGCGCAATAGCATCTGAAGAGGTGGACGAAACGCGTCCCGGGTGGAACAAGGCCGGAAACCGTACGCAATGATGAAGCGAACAACTGAGTGAATCCACGATGGGCGATGAGCCGAAGATTTTGTTTGTTGATGACGAAGACAGTATCAGGTTGACTCTTCCTCCGCTCTTGCAGTCCTATGGCTTCAAAGTCACTTCTGCCGCAACCGTAGCGGAAGCGTTAGGCCTGATAACTGACTACAAATTTGATGTCCTTATCTCTGACCTGAACATTGGTCATCCGGGAGATGGCTTCACTGTAGTCAGCGCCATGCGCACTCATCAACCAGATGCTCTGAGGTTTATCCTAACTGCCTACCCCGCGTTTGAGAGCGCGTTAGAGGCCATACGCGAAGAGGTGCATGATTACATGATTAAACCCGCCGAAACGGAAGTCCTGGTCGAGAAGATTCGTTCCAAGCTGGCAAAGAGATCACCTGTCCAGAGCGTTCTTCGCCAGCGTCTGCCTCAGGTAATCAGGGTCAACAGGGAATCCATAATTGAACATTGGTTACAGGGAGTTAAACAGGACCCCGAGATCGGTTCCATTCCAGTCCCTGATTCCGAACGCAATGAGCACGTGCCTTTCCTATTGGATGTGGCGACGGGCGTTGCGGAAGGCAAGGAGTTGACCTCTGAGGACAGGAAAGCTTATGCACGACATGGAGCGATCCGTTACAGACAAGGCTACACGGTTCCATTGCTCATCCGGGAAGCTAGGTTATTACAAGCTTCCCTCGCAGACTGCATCCAGCGCAACTTTACCGGGATCGAGATGAACTATCTGGTACCCGATACGATTCATTTTATGGGGACAATTGATGCTCTGTTGGAGGACTCTGCACGCGGATTTATTCAGCAGGCGAACACTGAGAGGATGTCCAATCGTCGACGCAGCGGAAAGAAGAAGCTTCCCGATTCAGACGCCAAAGCGATCTAAAAAGATAGATCGGCAAACTAATTTGGCGCAGAAGCAGAAGGGTCGCTGAGAGCAACTAATTTTCCAAGCGGATATTGTTCTGCGCTAAGAGGCATCGCCGGGTTGCTGTTGACGATGGTCAGCACAGTGCCCGTAATGATTCCTTTGACGGTTAGACGTTCGGCTTCAACCGCGACCACGGGCACTGGCACAGTGGAACAAAGCTCTTGAAACCAGCCCAAAATCCGCTGCCGCGCACTATAACCTGTTTGATCTGTACAGTACAAAACTGATGTATGACAATGCGGTGGCGCAATTGGAGCAGGCGCTTGGGAAGAGCACTAGAGGCGAGTGCTGTGGATGCCAGTTACAGGCGTGCTGGGTACCAGGGAGTATTGCGGGCAAAATGGACAGCAACCCTTCTGCGATGGGTCTCCTCTACTCGGAGCCCAGCGGGCAAGAGTGCTCGCTTTACTTCTTGTAATCGCTCCCATCCACGGCGTCTAATGCCCTCGCGCGACCGCTGTTGAATCTAGCTTGCCACCTTGGCTTCAGCCTGGAACGCGAAGGCGTAGTCAGTCACAAATTGATCGAAGGTCAGCGGCTTACGTCCGGTGA
>Ga0209469_1001732_pt1 | contig 11356 bp, 8 predicted proteins | sample GraSoiAngelo_123_FD_185880 | JGI IMG/M metagenome (GOLD analysis project Ga0209469, IMG submission 185880) | Grasslands soil microbial communities from the Angelo Coastal Reserve, California, USA - 14_0927_02_40cm (SPAdes) (version 2) | ecosystem: Environmental > Terrestrial > Soil > Grasslands ... | reverse complement strand
CGGGCAGTCGGTGTTCCAGCTGTACGCGGACCTACCCCAGGCGCTCGCCGATGTGCGGCGGGCCCTCGCGGGCGAGGCGTTCTCATCGGTGGTCGAGGTGTACGGCATCGTGTTCGAGGCCTCCTATACGCCGATCCGCGACCGAGATGGGAGCGTGGCGGGTGTGATCGGCGTGGGCACCGACATCACGGAGCGCCGCAAGGCCGAGGAGGCGCTGCGCCGCTCGGAGGAGAGCAGCCGCGCGCTGGTGCAACACGCGACGTATGGCATCTACCGCTCCTCCCCCGAGGGGCGCTTCCTCGCCGTGAATCCGGCGCTCGTGAAGCTGCTCGGGTACCCGTCGGAGGACGCACTGCTGGCCGTGGACATGGCCCGCGACGTGTACGCGGACCCGGCGGAGCGCCCCCAGGTGATCGCGCGGTTCGACCACAGCGACGCGGTGCAAGGCGTCGACGTCACCTGGAAGCGCTGGGACGGCAGGAAGATCCTCGTGCGGCTGAGCGGCCGGGCGGTGCGGCGGCGCGACGGCTCGATCGATTGCTTCGAGACGCTGGCGGAGGACGTGACCGAGCGGCGCGCCTTGGAGGAGCAGCTGCGCCAGTCGCAGAAGATGGAGGCGATCGGCCAGCTCACGGGCGGCATCGCCCACGACTTCAATAATCTGCTCACCATCATTCTCGCCAACGCCGAGCTGATCGCGCGGGCGCTCCCGACGGACCGCTCGGACGCGCAGGCCGACCTGCGGGACGTGATCTCGGCTGCGCTGCGGGGACGCGTGATGGTGAAAGAGCTGCTGGGCTTCGCACGGCGCTCGAGCCTCAACCTCACCGCGGTCGACCTGAGCGGCGTGCTGGCGGATCTCTCGGGGATGCTGCGGCGCATCCTGCCGGCGGACGTCGAGATCGTCACCGCCGGAGATGAGGGGCTGCCTGAGGTACGCGCCGACCTGCACGCCACCGAGCAGATCCTCTTCAACCTCGTCACCAACGCCCGGGACGCGATGCCGAACGGCGGGGTGTTGCGGATCGAGACCCGGCGCGTGCACCTGACGGACGAACAGCGCGCCAGCGGTGGCGCCACGCACGACGGCGACTTCGTGTGCCTCGCGGTAGAGGACACGGGTGTCGGGATGGACGAGCAAACGAGGCAGCGCATCTTCGAGCCGTTCTTCACGACGAAGCCGGTCGGCAGGGGCACGGGGCTCGGCCTCGCCACGGTGTACGGGTTGGTGCGGCAACACGGTGGCTCGATCGAGGTGGACAGCGAGCCCGGCAAAGGCACCCGGGTGCGTGTGTACTTCCCCGCGGCCGAGGTCGCCGCGACGCCGCTCCAGCGAACCTCGGGACCGCAGCAGGCGCGTGGCGGGTCCGAGACCATTCTGCTGGTGGAGGACGACGACCAGCTGCGGCGGGCGACCAAGCGGGTCCTGGAGGACGCGGGCTACCAGGTGCTGACGGCGGCCGACGGGCAGGAAGCCCTCGATGTGCTGCGCCAGCAAGGGGAGGGGATCCGGCTCGTCGTCTCGGACCTGGTGATGCCGCGGCTCGGCGGTCGCGCGCTGCACGACCAGGCGCGGCGCGAGGGCCGGGCGATGCCCTTCTTGTTCGCGAGCGGCTACTCGGACGGCGATCGCAGCGGTCGCGCCCCGCTCGATCCGTCGCTACCCTTCTTGTTCAAGCCCTGGACGCCGAACGACCTGCTGAACAAGGTCCGGGAGCTGCTCGACGCGAATACCTAAAAGGGCGTGGGGAGTGGGGAGTGGTACCTGACGGTGCAATCCGGTAGGTCGGTGCGCACCGGATAGAACCACTCCCCACTCCCCACGCCCATGTTATTTCCCGTCGAGCACCTCCCTGACTTTGCGCGCCAGCTTATCGGGCGTAAACGGCTTCTGCAGGTAGGCCATCCCCTCTTCCAGCACACCATGGCGCAGCACGGCGTCGTCGGTGTAGCCGGACATGAAGAGCACCCGGAGCGTGCCGCGCCCCTGGAGCAGCCGGTGCGCGAGCTCCCGCCCGCTCATCCCCGGCATCACCACGTCCGTGAGGAGCAGGTTGATGGGTCCGACGTGGCGCTCGCTCAGCTCGAGCGCCGCCGGGGCGGCCCCCGCCTCGAGCACCTGGTAGCCGTGGGCTTCCAGCGCCTTGCGGGCGAGCGTCCGGACCATGGCTTCGTCCTCCACGAGCAGGACGGTCTCCGAGCCGTCGCCGGCCACGCTCGCCACCGCCGCGCCGGGCTGCGGCGCGGCCTCCTGGACCTCCGGCAGGTAGATCCGGAACGTCGTGCCGCCCTGCGGCTCCGAGTCGACCCAGATGTAGCCCCCGAACTGCTTCACGATGCCGTACACGGTGGCGAGGCCGAGCCCCGTGCCCTTGCCGACCGGCTTGGTCGTGAAGAACGGCTCGAACAGGTGGGACTTGGTCTCCGCGTCCATCCCGGCGCCGGTATCGGTGATCGAGATCAGGACGTAGCGGCCCGGGACCTGGCCGGGTCCGCCCACTTCGTCCACGGCGGCGTTCGCCGTCTCGATGGTGAGGCGCCCGCCCTGCGGCATGGCGTCGCGGGAGTTGACGGCCAGGTTGATGATCACCTGCTCCAGCTGCCCCGGGTCGGCCTTGACCCTGCCGACCCCGTGGCGCAGCACCGTGACGAAATCGATGTCCTCGCCGATCACCCGCCGCAGCATCTTCTCCATGTCCGCGACTACGGCGTTGACGTCGAGCACCTGCGCCTGCAGCACCTGCTTGCGGCTGAAGGCGAGGAGCTGCTGCGTGAGCGACGCCGCCCGCTCGCCGGCGCGGCGGATCTCGAACACGTCCTCGCGCGCGGGGGCATCCGGGGAGAGCTGCTGCAACAACAACTGGCAGTAGCCCAGGATCGCCGTGAGCAGGTTGTTGAAGTCGTGCGCCACGCCGCCCGCGAGCTGCCCGACGGCTTCCATCTTCTGCGCCTGGCGGAGTTGCTCTTCCAGGCGACGCCGGCCGGTGACGTCCTTCGCGAGCACCAGCCGGGCCGGCCGTCCGTCGAAGTCGATGGAATCCGCGGACACCTCGACCTGGATGAACGTCCCGTCCTTCTTGCGATGGCGGGCGTCGACGTGGGTCGCGGCGCCCGTCGCCGCGTGCTGCAGGGCTGCCTCGAGCCGCTCCTGCTCTTCCGAGGGGCGGATGTCCCGGATCGTCAGCGCGAGGAACTCCTGGCGCGAGTAGCCGTAGTGGCGCACGGCCGCCTCGTTGACCGCGAGGAAGCGCAGCGTCTCGACGTCGTAGACCCACATCGCCTCGGGGTTGGACTCGAACAGCAAGCGGTAGCGGTTCTCGCTGTCTCTGAGCCGCTCCTCGCCGCGCTTGCGGTCGATCGCCATCGCGACCTGGGCCGAGACGAACTGGAGGATCGACTTGTCCGTCTCCCCGTAGCGGACGCCCTCGGCGTAGCTCTGGGCCACCAGCACGCCGATCGTGTTGTCCCCGATCGTGAGCGGCACGCCGAGCCAGTCGATCGAGGGCGCGCCGATCAGCTCCACATATCCCCGCTGCTCCAGCTCGCGGTGCACCTCGGGGGTGACGAGCAGCGGCGCCCCGGTCCGGAGCACGTATTCGGTCAGCCCCTTGCCGGGCCGTTTCGGGGGGAAGTCGCTGTCGTACTGGTCGACGAAATACGGGAAGCTGATGATGTCGCTCTCCGGGTCGTACAGCGCGATGTAGAAGTTGTTGGCCGGCATCAGCCCACCCACGATCTCGTGGATCGCGCGGAACAGCTCGTGGAGCGTCTCGGCGCGATGGGCCGCCTCGGAGATGCGGTAGGTCGCGCGCTGGATGCGGTCCGCGCGGCGTCGCTCCGTGACGTCGCGGTACGTCACCACGATCGCGGCAATGGCGGGCTCCCGGAGGCGGTTCACCGCCACGGCTTCGAGGTCGCGCCAGGAGCCGTTCTTGTGGCGGGCGCGCAGCTCCGTGCGCTGCGGCTCGCCCGGTCGCTCGGCGACCTGCCGCAGGAACGTCTGCGCCGCGGCCACGTCGTCGGGGTGAATGAGCTCGAACGCCTTGCGCCCGATGTTCTCCTGGTACGCGTAACCCAGGACCGGCTGCGCCGACTGGCTGGCGTAGAGCACGGTGCCGTCGGGCCCGAGCAGCGTGATGACCTCGGTCGAGTGCTCAACCAGGGCCCGGAATCGCTCCTCACTCGCTGCCAGGGCTTCGCCGGACGCCGGAGGGCCTGGGCGGGCGGAGGGGGCGGGGGGCGTGGGCAGGGGTGGTCCGCCGGAGGCGGGTGGGACGGCCTTCCGGCCCCTGCGACGGCGGGGTTCTCCGGATCTCACAGGCGGCGCGCTCTCCGGGGGGCGGGGCTCACGGCGAGAATAGGTGCAGACGCGGGCCGCCGCCAGAGGCCCCCCGCGCCCGCGCCGCGGTCACGGCGTCGCGGGCCCGTCCAGGACCTCTCGGCTCGAGCTTCGTGTGCCGCACGATGGTGTCGTCGAGACGCTAGTGCGGCGGCCGGTTCACGAGCAGCCAGTAGAGGCCGAGGTCGGAGACGGCGCGCGAGAAGGCCTCGAAGTCGACCGGTTTGACGATGTAGCTGTTGGCGCCCAACCGGTAGGCGGCGGCGATGTCGGGTTGCTCAGCGGAGGATGTCAACACCACCACGGGGATGGTGCGGGTGCGCTCGTCGCCCTTGAGGCGGCGCAGCACCTCGAGGCCGTCCACCTTGGGGAGGTTCAGGTCGAGCAGGATCACTCTCGGCGTCACGCCGATGTCGCGCAGGGCGTTGGGCGCGTTCCCGAAGAAGAAATCGATCGCCTCGGCGCCGTCCCGGCAGACGAAGAGCTGGTTGGCCAGGTGGCGGGACGTCAGCGCCCGCAGGGTGAGCTCGATGTCCGTCGGATTGTCCTCGACCAGCAGGATCTCGACTTCGTGGGTCGGGTCCATGCGACAAATCTAGCCGGGGCCGCTCAACCGCTGTCGAGGGTCTCGCGCACCTTGCGGGCCAGCGCTCCCGAGGTGAACGGCTTCTGGAGGAAGGCGATCCCCGGATCGAGCACGCCGTGGTGCACGACGGCCTCGTCGGTGTAGCCGGACGTGTAGAGCACCTTCAAGCCGGGCCGCACGGACTGGAAGCGGGCCGCGAGCTCCCGGCCGCTCATCCCCGGAAGCACGACGTCCGTGACGAGGAGGTGGATCGGCCCGGCGTGGCTCGCCGCCAGCTCGAGGGCGTCGGCTCCGCTGGGCGCCGCCAGGACGGTGTAGCCGTGGGAGGCCAGCATCTTCCGCGCGAGCGTGCGGACGGCCTCGTCGTCCTCGACCAGCAGCACCGTCTCGGTGCCACGGGGCGTTTCGCGGGCGGCCGGCGTGGGGGCGGGGAGCTCGAGTGGCTGATCGACGCGGGGCAGGTAGATCTTGAACGTCGTCCCCCGGCCCGGCTCGGAATAGAGCCAGATGTTCCCGCCGCTCTGCTTCACGATGCCGTACACCGTCGCGAGCCCGAGCCCCGTGCCCTTGCCCTTCTCCTTCGTGGTGAAGAACGGCTCGAAGATCCTGGCCTGCGTGGCGGCGTCCATGCCCACGCCCGAGTCCGAGACGGCGAGCATCACAAAGGGACCGGCCACCACGGCAGGGTGCTCGAGTGCGTAGCTCTCGTCGAGCTCGGCGTTCGCCGTTTCGATGGTGAGCTTGCCGCCCCGCGGCATCGCGTCGCGAGCGTTCACGACCAGGTTCATGATCACCTGCTCCAGCTGCCCCGGGTCGGCCCGGACCGCGCCCAGGTCGGACGCCAGCGCGGTCCTGAGCGCCACGTCGGCCCCGATCAACCGCCGCAGCATGTTGTCGACGCTCGCGACGACGGTGTTCAAGTCGAGCACCCGCGGGGCCAGTACCTGCCGGCGGCTGAAGGCGAGCAGCTGGCGGGTGAGGGTGGCGGCCCGGTCTGTGGCGCGGAGGATCTCCTCGAGGTCGCCGCGGCGCGCGTCGTCGCCGGGGAGATCCTCCCGCAACAACTCCGCGTAGCCGGCGATCGCCGTCAGGACGTTGTTGAAGTCGTGAGCGACGCCGCCCGCCAGTAGCCCAACCGCTTCCATCTTCTGCGCCTGCAGCAGCTGCATCTCGAGCGCTTTGCGCTCGGTGATGTCCACCCAGGAGCCGAACACCTCGACGGGCCGGCCGCCCGTGTCTCTGGTGAGGCGTGCCTCGTCGTGGATCCAGTGATAGCTGCCGTCCTTGTGACGGAAGCGGTACTCGAGGGCGACGTGGTCCCTGCTCAGGATGGACGGGACGGCAGCGAGCACGGGGTCCCGGTCTTCCGGATGGAGGTGGTCCGTCCACCACGTGGGCCCAAGCGCCTCGGCCGCCGCGTAGCCCATGATGCGGGTGATGTTCTCGCTGACCCAGTTCGGCCGGAACGTCTCGCCGTGCACGCTCGTGGCGTACAGTACCGCGGTGCTGGAGGCGGTCACTTGTCGCAGCCGCTCCTGGGTCACGCGCAGCGTCGCCTCGGCGCGCTTCCGGTCACGGCGCTCCCGCGCGTCCCGCAGCTCGCGCTCGACCGCGGGGAGCAACCGCTTCAAGTTGCCCTTGGTGACGTAGTCCTGCGCGCCGGCGCGCATCGCCTCCACGGCCGTGTCTTCCCCGATCGTTGCGGACACGAAGATGAACGGCAGGTCGAGCCCGCGCTCGCGCACCAGCGCCAGTGCGGCGGTGCCGCTGAAATGGGGCATGCTGTAATCGGCGAAGAGGATGTCCCACTCCTGGCGCGCCAGCGCCGCCCGGAGGGCGTCGGGCGTGTCGACCCGCTCGAACGCCGGCTCGAAGCCGCCGCGCCGCAGCTCGCGCACCAGCAGCAGCGCGTCGTCCTCGGAGTCCTCGACGATCAGGACTCGCAATGGAGCATGCATATCAGAGCCTTCGGGGCACTGGCGGTGCCCGGTTCATGAGCAACCAGTACAGCCCGAGCTGCTTGGCCGCCTGGGTGAATTCCACGAAGTCCACCGGTTTCCGCACATAGCTGTTGGCGCCGAGCCGGTAGCCATCGATGAGGTCGCGCTCCTCGTCGGACGAGGTCAGGATCACGACCGGCAGCAGCCGGGTGCGCTCGTCGGCCCGGATGCGCTGCAGCACCTCCAGCCCGTTCACCTTCGGCAGTTTCAGATCGAGGAGGACCACCGCCGGCAGCTCGTCCGGCCCGGCGCCGCCCTCCGCGCCGAAGAGATAGTCGAGCGCCTGTACGCCGTCCTGCGCCACGACCACGTCGTTCGTCATGTTGTGACTCTTGAGCGCCCGCATCGTCAGGGCGATGTCGTCCGGGTTGTCTTCCACCAGCAGGATCTTTCCCGCGTTCACACGGCCTCCGCGCCCGCCGAGCGGGCCATCACAAGGTGAAGTAGAAGGTGGCTCCCCGATCGACGGCTCCCTCGGCCCAGATCCGGCCGCCGTGCCGGGTGATGATGCGCCGCACCGTCGCGAGACCGACGCCGGTGCCCTCGAATTCGGCCGCGGAGTGCAGGCGCTGGAACACCCCGAACAGCTTGTCCGCATACTTCATGTCGAAGCCGGCACCGTTGTCCCGGACCACGAACGCCCGCTCGCCGTTCACATTGGTGGATGCAAATTCGATCTGCGGCCGCGGCTGTTTCGCGGTGTACTTCCAGCCGTTGCGGAGCAGATTGTCGAGGGCCACACGGAGCAGGCGCGGGTCCCCCCGCGCCTGGAGCCCCGGGGCAATCGCGAATTCCACGTGCCGCTCCGGCGTCGCCCGTTGCAGCTCGGCCACGATGTCCCGCGCCATGCCGCTCAGGTCCACGACCTCGGTGCGCATCTCCGCACGGGTGACCCGAGCAAGTTTCAGCAGGTCGTCGATCAGGGTCGCCATCCGCTGGCTGGCGGCGCGCACCCGCTGCAGGGAATCCCGTCCCGCCTGGTCGAGCTGCGCGGCGTAGTCTTCCAGCAGCACGTGGCTGAATCCGTCGATGCTGCGCAGCGGCGCGCGCAGGTCGTGCGACACCGAGTAGGCGAAGGCGTCGAGCTCCTGATTGGCGGCCAGGAGCTCCGCCGCATTGCGCCGCACCGCCTCGTGGCGCTCTTGGAGCTCATGGGTCCGCTCCGCGACCCGCTGCTCCAGCTCCGTGGCGTAACGCCGCAGCTCGCGGTCCTGGTCCTCGATGCGGACGAGCATCTGGTTGAAGGCGTCGGTTAGCCTGCCCAACTCGTCCTCGCCGAGCTTGGGCGCCCGCACGGAATAGTCCTGACGTGTCGAAACCGCCGTCGCGGTTTCCGCAAGCGCGAGGATCGGTGCTGAGATCCGTCCCTGAAGCGCGGCGGCCAGGGCATAGGCGGCCAGCATCGCGATCGCGAGGACGACGATGGCGATGACGCCGGAAAGCCGGAGGGCGTCCGATACGTCCTTCGTGTCCGACGCTATGTAGAGAGTCCCCAACCGCTTCCCTCCCTGCGCCACGGGCGTAAACCCTACCAGACGTCCGCCCTCGAAGCCGTAGCCGTCCGGCTGCGGCGCCGCAGGGATAAGATCGGCGGTGGCGGCTACTGGATAGGTCGCCAGCACCCGCCCGTCCTGGTTATACAGCGCTGCGGCAACCATATGCGGGTCGTACTGCAGGGCTGCCAGGATTTCTGTTGCGTCCGCCTCGTTCGCAAACGCCAGGGCGGCGGTGCTGTTGGCGGCAAGAACGCGGGACCGCGTGGCCAGATGACTTTGTATCGTCCTCCGGAACGTCACAACCTGATAGGTTACGAACGCGGCCGATGTCAACACCAAGACCAGTCCGCTGATCAGGAGGAGGATCGCAGTCAGTTTCCGTTTGATCGGCCAGTCCCGCAGCGGCGACATCTCAAGGCCCGGGCCGGGTGATGATCTCGGCCACCCGGAGCAACTTGGAGCTGATGGTCAGGTGTGCCGCCTCCGTCGCAGCCAGGTTGAGCTGGAGTCGGATGCGGCTCCGGTCGGTCACGAAGCGAATCATGCCGCCGCGCTCCGCGAATCCGTCGGCGTCACTCACCGTGAGGATCGGCCGGTTCTTGAGGCCCGCCAGAACGCTCTGCGGTCGGTCTCCCTCGGGCCGACTGACGAACAAGATGTGGCAGGTCTTGATCTCGTCCACGCTGTGGTAGCGCCGGATCTGGAATCGCCGCCCTCCCAGGCGCTCATCACCCACCGTCTGGTCCAGGACGCGCCCGAACGGATCATCTCCGAGAACGCCGATCACGAGCGGCGTGTCGGCCTCGGGAAAGGCCTCGGCTGGCCACTCGACGAATTGCGCGAAGTTGAATAGGAACACGGCCTTCACGTCGTATTCCGAGGCCCGCACGGCTTGCGCCGCCAACCCGCGTCCGGCCACGAGCAGCGCCGCGAGGGGGAGCGCCCGCGGCGCTCGGGCGAGCATCGCGCTCAGAAGCGCCATTCGACCAACCCGTACACGCCACGTTCGATTTCCCGGCGCGTGGCGGGTGCGCCGAACTCCGCGTGTCGGTCGTGTAAGAGGTTCTGACCGACGAGCGAGAGATCGAGTTGCGGCGTCGGCTGCCACGTGAGCTTGGCATTCAGCTCGGCATAGCCCGGGACCTGCTGCCTCGTGATGTCGTCGATCGCACGCATCCCGGCGTCCAGTCTCAAGTGGGCGGGCAAGTCGAGCGACGAAAACAGGAAGAACTGGCGATCGGGAGTCTGCGATTCCGAGGCTCCCCGGGTGGTGTCGGTGCTGCCGGGGTTGGGCCAGATGTGGATGCGCAACTCCGTGTGACCGGCGCGCACGCGCCATCCCTTCGTGATCAGGTAGTCGGCGGTCACCTCCGCACCGTACGACTCGCCGTACTGCCCATTGGCGATCACCGCTGGAGATGGCGTCGGCGGGTTGACCTGCTCCACGCTGCGGAGTCCGTGGTAGCGGCTGTAAAACGTGGCCACGGAGAGTGCGAGGGCGCCGCGCTGGTGGCGGTATCCCAGCTCGTAGGCCAGCTCTTCTTCCGAATGGAAGCCCGGGCCCCCGGCGATAAGGTAGGGTGGCTGACCGGGAAAGAACAGCTCGCGGTCGATCCGCGACGGCGTTCGCAGCGCGCGCGCGACGGCCGCCCACAGGGTCCCCGACGGGCTGAGCCTCCAGCTCACACGGCCGCTGGGCTGGATCTCGTAGCCGGTGTAGTCGTTGTGCTCGACCTTGGTGCCGAGTGCCACGTGCAGCCTGTCGGGGATGAGCGCGATCTCGTCCTGGACGAAGCCGGTGAACCACTGGCGCGTGACGTGCGGCGGCAGGAAAGCCAGCAACGCGCTGTTGACGACCCGATCGTTGATCAGACGGTAGCCCAGTCCCCACACCACGTCATGACGAGCGCCCAATCGGGTAGCGTGTTGCAGATCGACGTCGTAGATGTCGAGATCTTCGCCAAAGGTGCCCGGAATGTTCCGGTTAGTGCGGTCGTAGTACAGTTGGGCCGTGACGGCGGAATTCGCGGACACGGTGTGTGACCACTTGGCGACCACGTTACCGCCGCTCACGGCGATGTCGCCGGCAGTCGCCTGGCTGATCCGGCCGTTGTAGAGGTCTCCTTGCATGGTGACCTGGTTGATCGTCGACGCGTCCCAATCGAGCCGGAACCCAGCCTGTTCCATGTGCCAGTCGTCGGTGGCGTCCTGGCCACCGGGCAACACGCTCGGCTCGCGAGCCCAGCCCTTGCCGTAGATCCGATAGTTCACGTGAGAGCCAAGCGCCCCTCCGTAGCGGGTGGTCCCAAAGCCGCGCAACTCGGTACCGCCGCCGCCCGAGACCACCAGGCCCTGGGTCTCCCTGGCACGCTTGGTGATGACGTTGATCACGCCGTTCACGGCGTTGGCCCCCCACAGCGTCGCGCCGGGGCCGCTGATGACCTCGATGCGGTCGACGTCCCCGAGGGGCACGTCCTGCACGTCCCAAAACACGCCGGAGTACAACGGGGTGTATACGGTGCGCCCATCGATGAGCACCAGGAGCTTGTTGGCGGTGGTGCTGTTGAACCCGCGCGCGCTGATGGCCCAGTCGCGCGAATTGACCTGCGCCACCTGCAAGTTGGTGACGAGACGCAGGGCCTCGGGGAGACTCGAGGCGCCGGAGCGGCGAATGTCCTGTTGGGTGATGACCTGAATGGCGGAGGCCGCCTGCGCCAATCTCTCGGGACGCCTCGAGACGGAGGTGACCTCCAGGTTCATCAGTTGTTCGATGCTCAGCTTCTTCAGCGCCTCGGCGGACGCGCTGGAATCCGGTTGCTGGGCGAACCCGGGCTCAGCGAAGCAGATGAGACCCAAGGTGAGGAGTATCGATGTCGCGGGCGCAACGGTCCTCGGGTCAGCCATCGGTCCGCACCTCCTGGTCTATCACGCTTCG
>Ga0209469_1001725_pt1 | contig 11381 bp, 10 predicted proteins | sample GraSoiAngelo_123_FD_185880 | JGI IMG/M metagenome (GOLD analysis project Ga0209469, IMG submission 185880) | Grasslands soil microbial communities from the Angelo Coastal Reserve, California, USA - 14_0927_02_40cm (SPAdes) (version 2) | ecosystem: Environmental > Terrestrial > Soil > Grasslands ... | reverse complement strand
GGGCGAGTCGCCACTCGCCACTGACAGCGCGAAGAGAAGGATGACAAACCTCGCACAGCGAGCACGACACACACGCGTCCGTCGTCCTCACAAACGAGGAGGAGAGAGAGGGCGCTGATACGACCAAACAACGTCAAGCTCCACACCTATTCCACACCATCATAGGACTGCTGGTACGTGGGACGTGAGCGGGCTTTGCGGTGATTTGAAATGACCCCGAGCCCTCATCGCGGTTTGCTTCAAACCCTCGAGGCTCTGCCGGGACTGGAGTGACTATGGCATCTGGCGGCGAGGGTCGAAGGAACAGTCCGATGACTTACACTCGATCCGATCCTTCTGATGGTTTCTTCGATGGGCTCCAGAGCTTTGGTTTCCCTCCGCCCTGCCATCCAAGCTACGGGGCGTCTGGCTGTTGCCCCGGTGGGACTGCCTCGTAGTGTCCGAAAACTCATCGCATGGCCAGGCTCAGGCCGCGCGGCGGTAGTATCGCAACAGCCCGCCCAACCGCTCGCGGCAACGCACGTGGGTGCCCCGGAGAGAGCGGATCTCTGGTGTGATCAACTCGTTGCTGAGCCCTTGATGGTTCCGCTCCCCATGGTAGTGCGCCACGAACTCGTCGACGGCGCGGAGCAGCCGACGTTCCCCGAAGAAGATCAGGCGGTCGAGACATTCCGCCCGGATCGAGCGCACGAAGTGCTCCGCGTAGGCGTTGGCATTGGGCGCCTGGATGGGCGTCAGCACGATCCGTACCCGCGCGCTTTGGACGATACGGCGGAATCCGTCCGTCCACTTGCTGTCACGATCGCAGATGAGCACCTGGTGGCGCGCCAGGAACCGGTCGACCGCATCGGTGAGTCGCCGCGCCGCCTGCGCCATGAACCACCCATCCGGGGTCGGTGTCGAGCCCGCCACGTGAACCCGTCGGCTCCGGAGATCGATCACGAACAGCGTGTAGTACGTGATCAGCTCTCGAGGGGTCCAGACTTCGCTGGTGAAGAAGTCGGCCCCCGCGATCGCGCCCCAGTGGGCCCGCAAGAACGTCCGCCAAGATGACGGCCGCTCCGGCGCGGGCACGATCCCGTTGTCTTTCAGGACCTTGGCGATCGTACTCCGGGCCACGCCATGGCCCAGGTTCTTTAGCGCCCCCTGGATGCGCGTGTAGCCCCACCCCGGATTCTCCGTGGCCATCCGCAGAATGAGGGACGAGATCTCCCTCATGATCCCAGGACGGCCTGGCCGCCCCGGCGTGAAGGTCCACTTCCGGGCGATCAGGCGGCGGTGCCATCGGAGGATCGTGTCGGGCGTCACGATGGTCGCGACCTGCCGCAAGACCCGTCGGCCGAGTCGGCGTCCCCTCGCCGCGAGGCGCCGGCGCTGGTCATCGGTCAGCCGGAGGCGGCGCCCCTTCAGCTGCTCCTCCAGGACGCGGTTCTCCTCTACCAGGTACTCGATAACGTGTTGCTGGTGACGATGACCCATCCCGCGAGGGTCAGGAGCAACACCTGCAAAGGAGAGAAAGTGGCCTTCATTGGTCGATCTTACCCGGAGTGGGGAACGAGCAAGGACCCGGCTGAGTTTTCGGACACTACGACGCCAGGTGATGGACGCGTTTCCCTATGAATCGGCGCCCACGTACGTGCTCCGCGATCGGGACGCGACCTATGGTGACGAGTTCACGCGCCGAATCGCAGACATGGGTATTCGCGAGGTCCTCATCGCCCGGCGCGCCCCATGGCAGAATCCTTTCGCCGAACGCCTGATCGGCTCGATCCGCCGGGAATGCTTGGACCACGTCATCGCGCTCAATGAGCGCCATCTCCGCCGCCTGCTGCGCGCGTACCTCGCCTACTACGACACCGTCCGTCCCCATCAGGCCTTGAACAACACCAGCCCTCTTCCCCGGAACGTCCAGCCGCCGACGCGGGGGCCCATCGTGGCCATCCCGCAGGTCGGTGGCCTGCATCACCGCTACCAGAGCGCCGCCTAAGCGCGCCGTCCGAGCCCCGGATCCTCCTTCACTCAGCCGTGACGTCTGCCGCTGGTCCTCTACCGACAGACAGTTCTCCCCGCTATCAAGCCTTCCGCGGGGCCGCCGAGACGGCGGCCCCGCTAGATCGTCAGATCAGTGCCGTCAAGCAAGTCGTCTGTGGGTGCGCTGAAGGTATTTTCGACCGGGACAAGAGCGCTCTTGGCGGGAGTATCTCTGGGCCGGAGGGTCGCCGAGGGCAAATCTTCGGAAAATGGGCCGTCAGCCTCCCGGGGCGACGCGGGAACGGCCCGTGTGACGCATTCCGAACGGCAGAACGGGCTTCTGGCACGTCACGTCGTGCATTCAGAAACGCGAGGGAACGAGAACTTGGTCCAAATCGAAAATCCCGGCGAAGAGCACTGGGCGCTAGCTAGGTACGGCCGATGCCGACTCGACTGCTGCCCCTTTTTCACCTGGGAGTGTCGATGCTGCTGACCGACCGCTGCTCTTGCCGCTACTACAAGGAGATGCACTCCGATCGAACCCGCGTGTGTTCCTCGCCTTCAATGCCGCGCGGGACCCCTGGTGACACCAACTGGCGAACTATATTCGAGACACTGACAAAAACCAAATCGCTCTTCCCGAGCGTTGAGAATTGCAGGTTGATCGTCAGACTGTTTCCGTTCTGATTGCCGGACGGTATTGGAGAGTCCCCCCAAATGTCCTTTGTCGCCAGATAATGCGTGGTCGACGGTGGCACGACGGTGATGTCCAGGGGCTCCCCGGAGATCGAGAAGTCCCTGTTCGGCGGGAACGGCGTCGAGGTTGCAGGTCCACCATCAAAAACGGTCGCACCGAACGCATCACGAATCGTAATTCGCTGGATCGTGACAGACTCGAGAGTATTGTGATTCCGGACGGCGATACTCGTATAAAACATTTCGGACAACCCTATGCTGGGATTGGAGCGCACCGCGTGAACCCCGCCACACCCGACCTCTCCACTGCGAACACCAGCCGCTCCGACGCTGACCAACGTCAAGACCCCAGCCATCACCATTCCAATGGTGAGCAGCCCCTTCATGTTCGCCTCCTCACTCGTAAGTACGGTTAGGGGATGAAGCAATGCAACGAGAACAGAATAATGCAACGGCCAAACTCGTCGTGGACCACCGCCAACCTCTTCAAGGCGCGATTGGGAACTCAGAGAGTTCTGCGGCTCGCGTTGCCGAAGATAAGAGCCACGCTACATGCGTTTGGGCGGCATGTCGCAGAGGCACAGTGAGATTCCACGGAGTGCAATGCTGAGAGACCACGAGCGCCAAGGTGGCTCGCCGCTCGTGAGGGGTCCCTTACACACGGATACGCCGATCGGCCGCGGAACCTATCCCACTGACGGAACTTGGCTTTCACTCCAGCCGATAGTGCCCCTTAAATTTCGAATAACCCTGGTACGTGCCGTCGGCGGAAGGGCGCAGGTTTGTATACGCGTACTCTCCCTCACCCCTGACCCCCGCGAACTTCCCGGTTCCACCCAGGTACTTGACCGTCCCATGTTGGGTGGCCGCTCCGAGCTTTTGCGCCGGCGCCTCGAACTCGAGAAGCCATTGGTCTCCGGCTCGGTCCAGGTAGACGCAGTGCCCTTGATTCCGGCCTACACCCTTCACATAAAGCACCTGGCTCATGCACCGGCCCGAGAGGTCATTGAACGGCCCTGCGCCGGAATCCGAGACGATGAGGCCCAGATTCTCGCTAGTGACAAGAAGAAGGTCGTCGCCTATTTTCGTCGCCTTGAACGTCCCGCTGAAGGAATGTGTCCCCGAGAGGTCGCCTTCCTTCGCCATCTGGGCTTTCTCCTGAGCCAAGCTCGGCTTCGGAGCGAGCAGGATCAACCCTGCGATAAAAGACAATGCGAGCGCGGTGGTGAACCACTTGCGATTAGTACGCATCATGGTCGTCGTCCCTCCCCATCCCGTGGCGCCAAGGGTCGTCATTTCCTTCGCCCGGGCGCTAAAAGGTGAACCTCACTCTACGAGACGGTCCGCTTTCGCACGCAGAGATGCTGGGATCGTCAGGCCGAGCGCCTTCGCGGTCGCCAGATTGATTGCGAACTCGTATTTAGTGGGCAGCTCGACGGCGAGCTCCGCCGGATTGGCGCCCTTCAGGATCTTGTCCACGTGTCCGGCTGACCGTCGGAAGATGTCGGCCAAGTCGGTCCCATACGAGATCAAGCCGCCCGCATTGACATACTCCTTCTGGGGGTACATCGCCGGGAGGCGATTGTTGCTGGCGAGGCTCACGATTCGTGCCCGAGAAGAGAACATCAGAGCATCGCCGACGACCACGAGCGTGTCGGCGCGAGCCCTCGCCATATCGGCGAACGCCTCTTCGAACCCGTCGGGCTTGTCTACCTCGAACGGTCGGGCTTCGATGCCGGCCGCGCTGGCGACGACCTGCCAGTCCTTGACGGAACGAACCGCCCCGGCATCGCCTGGATTTGCCAGGACGGCGAGACGAGACATAGTCGGAACGGCCTCCTTGATCAGTTCTAACAGTCTCGTCTTTGCTACTGCGCTTCCGGCCAGTCCAGTGATATTGCCGCCGGGCCGCTCGAGGCTGGCGATAAAGCCGGTGCCGACCGGGTCACCTACGCCCGCGATAACGATCGGGATGGTATTCGTGGCGTCCTTTGCGGCCCGGAGAGGTGCCGTCGCCCCGACGAGGATGACGTCAACTTTGCTACGGACCAAGTCGGCCGCGAGGCCAGGGAGTCGGTCGAACCTGCCCTCCGCAGCTCGGATCTCGATAACAAAGTCGTGCCCGTCGATATAACCGCGCTCTCGCATGCCTTGTCGAAAGGCTTCGATGAGGTGTTGGAAGGCTGGCGGGGAGCCGCCGGCAAGAAAGCCGACCCGAGGCACGGTCGATTGTTGGGCATCAGCGACGAAGGAACCGAGGCACAACACCAGCATGAGAACGAGCACCGGCGCGATAAGGAACGCTGTCGTCAGTTTGTCCTTCATCACCTGCCTCCGGTCATTGCCTTCGCCATGACGGCTCATACCCAACGGCGTTGACGGTAGTCCTATCCACGAAATATGGCCCGTGTTCACTTCCTTTTGGTGCAACCCACCGACTCCGTCGAACCCGTCATCCATGCTGGACCTCGAGCGGCATGAGCGTGTCCGCCAGCGAAGCGCCTCCGTCGGCGTGGATGAGCTGGCCCGTAATCCAGCCGGCGTCGGGCGAGCACAGCAGCGCCACCGCGTTGCCGATGTCGGCGGGCGTGCCCATGCGCCCCATGGGCGTCCAGCCGCTCTGGTGCCAGGCGCGCGCGGTGTCCACGACCGGCTGCGGCAAGCCGTTCAGCACGCTGTCGTCGGTCAGCCCGGGGCTCACACTGTTGACCGTGATGCCCCGCTGGGCCAGCGTCACCGCGAAGTAGCGCACGAGCGACTCGAGGGCCGCCTTGGCCGAGCCCATCGCAACCCAGGGTTGCCAGGTGCCCTTCTGAGCGCCCGGGGCGTAGGTGACGGCGACGATGCGGCTGCCGTCGCTCATGAGCTGGACCGCCTCGCGGACGCCGACCAGGAAAGCCTTGGCCTGAGAGTCGAGGGCGTGGTCCCAGGCCTCGAGCGTGATCTCCATGGGCTTCTGGTAGAACTTCGCCAGCTCGGGGCGCGCATTGGCCACGAAGATGTCGAGCGTCCCGAACTCTTGGCGGACGCGAGCGAACATCCGCTGGATGTCCTGCACGCGCGAGACGTCCGCCTGCACCAGGAACCCGTCCGAGCCGTGCTTGCGGACCCGCTCCAGGGTCTCCTTGGCTGCCCCCTCGTTGACGTAATAATGGATGGCGACGCGGGCGCCGGTTTCGGCGAGTTTCAGCGCGATCCCCCGGCCGATCCCTCGCGAGCCTCCCGTGACCAGCGCGTGCTTACCCTTGAGAGTCATCGCTGCTTCCCCTCCGAGGGCCATCGCCGCGATCACGCGGCCGATGTCCTCCATCGTCGAGGCCTGTTCTTTTCGACCCGTTTTGACCCGCTCGACCACCGCGCGGAGACCGCCGGTTCCCGACTGCACAACCCGAACGACGAAAGTTAGAACCCGGTTTGCGTCTGGCATTGCCTCTCCAGTGCACGAGACTACAGGCGGGGCGTTAGAGATCCGTGAAGGCGGCCGTCAAAAGTGGCGTTAAAAGTGGTGGGTCGGGGACCCCGCTGGGAGAGCTATCGTGTATCGTCTTGAAGCACCCGCCGCCTCTGCACCATCCACCGGACCCGTGCCAGGAAGCACTGGGTACACGGCGCTAACGGGAGACGCTGGGACGGCCAACGCCTCAGCGGACCGATGCCAGCTCGGCCTCCGCCCGCGTAGCCCAGACGCCCATGTCGAGCGCGCGATACATCTCGAGCGCCGCGCACAGCTGAACCCCCGCCTGCTCACGGCGCCCGATCCGCCGATACAGCTGCCCGAGGCCGAGGTCGCAGTGGGCGACGAGTGGGCGCATACCACGCTCCTCGGCGAGCGCCCTCGCCTGTCGGTAGAACCCTTCGGCGTCCGTCGGGCGATCGCCAGCTGACGCGATCTCGCCGTGGAGGCGGAGAGTCCACGCCTGCCAGCCGTGCTCTCCCTGGCGGCGAGCGCGCTCCAGCGCCTGGTCGGCGAGCCGACTCGCTGCCTCCACCTGACCGGCGTGCAAGAGCGCCTCGGCAAGACACGCCTCCACGAGAGCGTGCCCGAACATGAAGCCGAGCCCGTCACCATGAACCATGGCTCGTTCGAGTATCTCCAGAGCGTCGCCCAGGCGCCCGGTATGCATATACGCGAGCCCTAGCGAGGACGCGACCCGCGGGAAGTAGATGGGGACCTCGCCTTCAGTGATCAGCGGCAGCGCCTGCTCCAACAGCGCGATGCCCCGATCGAACTCACCCTTGACCGCGCAGAGCCGACCGACACCGAAGTAGGCCCAGACCCGGTCGTCGGGATAGGCCACGGTCTCCGCAATCCGAATCGCCTCCTGGCCCTGAACCGAACCCTCGGCGAACTCGCCCAACTCGGCGAGGCAGAGGACGAGCGAGACGCGCGACGCCACCGACGCGAGCAAGATCGGCCCCCCGGATCGCTGGTAGACCAGGTCGCCGGTGAGCGACGCGATGGTCTCGCGGGAGCATTCGATCGAGCTGGCGTAGCGGCCCCGACCATAGTAGGCGCGGCCGAGGGCGACGTTGGTGCTGACCCGTAGCGCCGGATCATCGAGCGCGGCCGCGATGGCGCGGGCCCGCTCTCCGGCGTCGATGGCGCTGTCGAGGTCACCCAGCGACCCCAGGGCGTAGGTCATGTTGGCGACGACCCGGCCGAGCCGCCCCCGATCCTGGAGTTTCTCGGCGAACGCCTCGGCCTCTCGAAGGTAGGCGAGACTGCGCCGGGACTCGCCCAGCATCGAGAGCGACCCATGGAGCTGGAACCGCACCTCGATCGCGCATTCGACGGTCTCGCGCGAGGCGGGGAGACGCGCGAGCGCCTCGGCCGCCTGCTGGAAGCAGACGACGGCCTCGCGGAGGGCCGAACGCTGCGCGGCCGCGGTTCCAGCCTGGCGAAGGCACGCCGCCGCCCGCTCCCACGCCTCGCTCTCGCGGTAGTGACGACCGAGGGCGAGGGCATGCGGCTCGAGGTTGCCCGCATACACGGCCTCGATGGCTTCGGCCACACGGCGGTGGAGAAACCTGCAGCGGGGAGGCAGCAGTCCGGCGTATGCGACCTCGCGGATGCGGTCGTGGGTGAAGTCGAAGCGCTCGCCCACGCCGTGCAACACGCGGCGGCGCACGAGTTCCTCCGCCCCCTCGGCCGCCTCCGCCTCGCCGAGATCGACCGCGCGCTGGAGGAGGGGAAAGTCGAATTCCCGCCCGATCACCGCCGCCACCGCCACCAAGGACCGGGCCCGCTCCGAGAGCCGCTCGAATCGTCGCGTGACGATCTCACGGACCCGCTGGGGAAGGGCCAGCGCGGCGCCCGGGGCGAGCGCGGCGCCCTCGGCACGGGCTCGGACCGTTTCCACCGCCACGAATGGATTGCCCCCGCTCGTGGCCCACGCCTGCGCACCGAGCCGCGCCACCGCGGCCTCGCTGCTGCTCGCCCGCGCGAGCGCCCGCACCAGTGTGATCGTGTCCGCTTGGGACAGCGGACCGAGCGAGAGCTGCATGAAGAGCTGTTCACGAGCAAGCTCGTCGATGGCGTGGCGAAGTGCGGGCGCATCGGCCAGCTCCTCCTCGCGGGCGGTGACGACAACGAGCACCGGCCAGGGCTCGATCCGCCGGCCGAGGAAGGCAAGCAGGCGCAGGCTCATCTCATCAGCCCAGTGGACGTCCTCCAGGACCAGAAGTGTCGGCCGGAGACGGGCGAAATGGCGGATCGCTTGAGCCACGGCTCCGAAGATCTGCCGGTAGTCGGCGGCACCGATGGGTGGTTGGCCTCGAGGACCCGCCAACTCGGGGATCAGGCGTGCCAGCTCGGAGCGCCAGACGGGAGCCATGCCCCCGAGCTCCTCGATGACGTCGTCGTCGCGGAACGCGTCCACCCACGGCCCAAAGGGAAGCGCCTGCTCGCTTTCATACGAGCGCCCCAGCAGGACGCGCCCGCCCTCCTGCTCGGCGCTCGTCGCCAGCTCGGCCACGACTCGGGTCTTGCCGATGCCCGCCTCGCCGATGAGGGTGACGAGCCGGCCATGCCCATCCAGCGACTCCCTGAGGAGACTCGCCAGCCGTTCCATTTCGGCGGCGCGGCCGATGAGCGGAGCCTCCAGGGCAGAGACAACGCGACGCGCGGTGGGTTCGCCCGCGCGCGCATGCGCGCGCGTCGGTGCTGTCTCCGGCGGGGTCGGGCGCAGCCGCAGGATCTCCTGATAGAGTTCCTTGGTCTCGGGCTCGGGTTCCAAGCCCAGCTCGCGCTGGAGCACACCCACGCAGTGCTGGTACTGCCGTAACGCCGTGCCCCGCCGCCCCTGCTCTGCGTAAAGCCGCATCAATGTTCGGTGCACCGCCTCCTGGAGCGGGTCGAGCGAAAGCAGCTTCAACGCTGTCTGCACCGCCGCCTCCTCAGCCCTGGCCTCCCGCTGATGTGCGAGCAGCTTCGCCAGTCCCTCCGACGCCAGTTCGCGGAGTCGCTCCCTCTCGGTGACCAGCCACTCTTCGAACGGCGGCTCGTCGACGGCGAAGCCGGCGAGGAGATCGCTCTGGTAGAGCCCGGCGGCGCTCGCCAGTGCCTCGAGCGTACCCTCGGCCACCAGCCGCTCGAAGGCCGCGACATCAACATCGACCACGGAGCGGTTCAGGGCCAGCGTCTCGCCCTCGACCAGGAGCGCCGGAGGCTTCGTCTTGCCAAGTGCCTTACGGGTAGCGAACAGTGTCTGGCGCAGGCTCGCCCGGGCAGACTCCTCCCGGATACCGCTCCAAAGCAGTGTTGCGAGCTTGTCGCGGGGATGCGCTCGGCCAAGCGGAATCGCCAGGTAGGCCAGCAGCGCCTGAGCCTTCTTAGTAGGCAGAGCAAGCGGCGAGCCCGACTCCAGCCGGGCCTGGAAGCCTCCGAGGAGGGCGAGACTCAGACGCGCCATGGCTCCCCCAGTGGGTCCAGACCTTACCACTTTTAACGCCTTTTTACGTCACTTTTGACGCCCGCCGCCACGGATCCCTGACGCTCCGCCCGTAGGCTCGCGCGCAGAAGAGTGCCAGGCTACAAGAAGCAGGCCCTGACAATGGCGGGCCTTGACCGCGCGACCGCGGCCTGGTCCTCGCGGAGGAAGTAGCTGGCCGGTGACCATGGGAGGATCATGATGAGACCGACAGGCCGTTCGACCGTAGTGTCCCTCTTCGCAACCGTGACTTCGCTCCTGCTGGTGCTCTTGCCGAGCGGGGAGTCGTTTGCCGTAGACAAGAAGATCTCGGGGACTGGTACGGCGGTCGTTCTTCTTTCGGAGACGAAAATGTCGCCGTGGAGTGATGCCAGGCACGAGGTAAGTCTTCTCAGGCGTGTTGACGCAGATAAGGGCACCCTTGGAGAAGCTCAAGTCAGCGTCGTGAATATGTCGGATTACGTCTCTGGGACCGGAACGCACAGGGGCCACCGCGTGAGCAGTTTTCCGGACGGGGACAAGGCGTTCTCCTCTTACGAAGGGCGAACAAAGACAGTCCTCAAGTCGGGCAGCCCCTCAGAGGTCACCTTCGAGGGCAGATGGTGGTTCACAGGCGGCACGGGCATGTTGACTGGACTCACGGGAGGAGGAACCTACACGGGCGGGGTCAGCTCCGCGGGTCTCACCTATCAATATGAAGGCGACTACGAAGTGAAGCAATGACGCAAAGCCCAGTCGTCAACGTTCAAGCGAGCGATTGATCCCGGCTTCTCCGGTTGGAGGCGATCATGCGGTTGAGGCTCAGCGTATTCCGTCTCGGGAGCCGTCCTGTCTGCCACGGACGCATGGAGCCGCTCGCTCTGCATGTCGCAAATTCCGGTTGACACTAGAACTAAAGGGGACCTAGACTCCCGCCGCAGTTTCCAATGGTCAACCGTCTTGCCCTCGGGGGTGCGGAGGCTCCCGGCTCTAGCTCGCTCGCTAGCTGTGCGTTCAGTCCATATCGGCAATCCCTGACCAAGCGGAGGAATTGGGATGATCTGCACCAAATGGGTGTGCGCGCTACTGGCTGCCATCGCTCTGGTGCTAGTATCTGGTTGGACCGCCGCGGAAGCCCAGCTTGCCAAGAGCGGAAGCTATACCGTGTACTACGCGTGGCATGGGAAAGGCGAGCGCATCACGGCAGAAAAGGGACAGTTCGTGTTAGGGGGCACGTCAGCACACGGTGTGCTCATCAACAAAACTGGTGAAGGGTTCCTGCACCAGGCACCGACCGATTGTGCTGCCGGGTTCAAGAGTGTCCGCGGGGTGGCCGAAGTTACGGGCTACTGTGGGAGCGTCGATAAGGACGGCGACCGAATCTTCATGAAATGGGTGTGCTCCAACAATGCGGAGGGCTGGTGCGTCGGTGAGTTCGACTGGATCGATGGCACCGGCAAATATCAGGGTATCTCGGGTAAGAACACGCTACGCTACAAGACTTTTGGCTCCAGGACCGGTGCCGATACTACCCATGGAACGCCATTTGAGAATGAAGGCTACGGTATCTGGGAGGGCAGCTGGCGCCTACCCTGACGTCGGTCCTTCTTGAAGCGGGCGCTGGCGTCCTGGACGTACTCCGCGGACGTTCCCTGCGCAACCCAACGCGCTTACTCGGCCTGTCCTTCGCCAAAACTCTGCCAGGCGGACAAGTCATTGATCTCTCAGCTCCGATCCGGAGACAATCCCGGCTCGATGATCACCCTCTTGCTCCACGTGCTTCGACTCCTCCCGTTCCTCTTCGGC
>Ga0209469_1001724_pt1 | contig 11387 bp, 10 predicted proteins | sample GraSoiAngelo_123_FD_185880 | JGI IMG/M metagenome (GOLD analysis project Ga0209469, IMG submission 185880) | Grasslands soil microbial communities from the Angelo Coastal Reserve, California, USA - 14_0927_02_40cm (SPAdes) (version 2) | ecosystem: Environmental > Terrestrial > Soil > Grasslands ... | reverse complement strand
CCAGGTCGAGCTGGTCGCGGTCACCTCCGGCAACCGCATTCCCTTCCTCCAGTCGGGGAAGATCGACATCATCATCGCGACGGTGACGATCACCGACGAGCGCCGCCAGGTGGTCGAGTTCTCGAATCCGTATTTCATGTCGGGCTCGCTCCTGCTCGTGCCCAAGACGTCGACGGTCCGGCGGCTCGAGGACGTCGAGGGGAAGACTGTCGCCGTGGTCCAGGGCGCCATCCAGGACAGGGACGTGGCCGAGCTCGTGCCGAAGGCCGACCGGATCAAGTTCGGCAAGGTCTCTGAGGCCGTCCTCGCCGTCAAGGGCGGGCGCGCCGACGCCTACGTGCATGACGACATCGTCATCCTGAGCCTTGCCAAGGAGAACCCGGACCTCAAGGCCGTCGGCAAGCCCTTCGTGCCGCGCCCGTACGGCATCGCGGTGCGCAAGGGCGACACCGAGTTCATCACGTGGGTGAACGCGGAGCTCGCGCAGATGAAGAAGGATGGGACCTACGACCGGCTCTGGAAGAAGTACTTCGCCGACGTGGAGGCGAACCTCGTCAAGCCGTGACGGGCGGGCCGACCGCCTACTCGTTCGAGTGGTCCGCGATCTGGCGGGGCCTGCCGTATCTCCTCCAGGGGGCGGGTCTGACCATCCTCATCTCGGCCCTGGCCATGGTGCTGGCGGCGGCGCTGGGGCTCGTCCTGGCGGCGCTCACCCAGGTGCGGGGCGGCGTCGCGCGCCCGCTGGTGCGGGCGTACGTGGAGGTCTTCCGTAACACCCCGCTCCTGATCCAGATCTTCATCGTCTACTTCGGGCTGCCACAGCTCGGGTTGAGGTTGTCGCCCTTCGCGTCAGGGCTCGTGGCCCTCGTCGTCTACGCCGCGGCGTACAACGCCGAAATCTTCCGCGCGGGGCTCGAGGCCGTACCGAAGGGCCAGCACGAGGCGGCGCGCTCGATCGGGCTCAGCGCATGGCAAGCGATGAGGTTCGTGATCGTTCCCCAAGCGATCCGGATCGCGTTCCCGGCGCTCGGCAACAACCTCGTCTCGCTCGTGAAGAACTCGTCGCTGGTCTCGACGATCGGCATGGTCGAGCTGATGTTCGTCGCCAACGACATCTCGTTCAACAACTTCCGGACGTTCGAGATCTACGGGACCACCGCGGGGCTCTACATCCTGCTCGTGATGCTCCTCACGCGCGCGCTCCACCTGGCCGAGCGCCGAATGGCCCGGGTCCGGTGAGCGCCCGCGTCGTCCTCGAGAGCCTGCCGTACCTCCTCCGCGGCACGCTCGTCACCGTCGGGCTATCGCTCGCCGTGATCGCGGTGGGCACGGCGCTCGGGCTGGTCCTGGGTGTGCTCCGCTTCGTGCCCTGGCGCCGGGTCGGGACCGCGATCGGCTGGGCCGTCGAGCTGGTCCGCGCCGTGCCGCTCCTTCTCCTGATGTTCTTCATCTTCTTCGGGCTGCCAGCGCTCGGGATCAGACTCCCCACCTTTCCCGCCGCGGTGCTCGCGATGAGCCTCTGGATGACCGTCAACACGGCTGAGGTCGTGCGGGGCGGCATCCAGTCCATCCCCGCCGGGCAGTTCGAGGCGGCGCGCTCGCTCGGTCTCGGCTGGCTCCCGACGATGCGCCACGTGATCGTCCCTCAGGCGGTCCGCCGCATGATCCCGCCGTTCGTCGGCCTCTGCACGATCCTGATCAAGGACACCTCGCTGGCGGCGATCATCGGCGTCTTCGAGCTCACCCGGGCCGCGCAGGAAACCATCGAGCGTACGCTGCGCTCCTTCGAGATCTACATGGTCGCGGCCGCCATCTATTTCCTCATCTGCTTTCCGTTGACCCAGCTCGCCCGGCGGGCCGAAGCGCGCCTTCAGCGCCCGTCCTGACGTCGCTTTGCGCGCGCTCCCTCCGGTGCTATGACTGGAGAATGGGCCGTGCGCTCGAGCTGATCCGCCGGCTGGAGGCGAACGTCGGCCGCGCCCTCGTCGGCAAACCGGAGGTGGTGCGCCTCGCTGTGCTCGGCCTGGTGGCGCGTGGCCACCTCCTGATCGAGGACGTGCCGGGCGTCGGCAAGACGACGCTCGCGGCCGCGCTGGCGCGCTCCATCGGCGCAGGGTTTCAGCGCATCCAGTTCACCTCCGACATGCTCCCGTCCGACATCCTCGGTGTCTCGGTCTGGCAGCCCGAGCGCAGCGACTTCGTCTTCAAGCCGGGTCCCCTCTTCACCAACATCGTGCTCGCCGACGAGATCAATCGAACAACCCCGAAGACCCAATCGAGTCTGCTGGAAGCCATGAATGAAGCGCAGGTGTCGCTCGACCACTCGACCTATCCGTTGCCGCGGCCCTTCATGGTCCTCGCCACGCAGAACCCGCTGGAATACGAGGGGACGCACCCGTTGCCCGAATCCCAGCTCGATCGGTTTCTCTTGAGAATCCGGATCGGCTACCCCGGAGTCGGCGACGAGAAGACGATCCTGCGCGGCGCCGGCGTGCCGTCGGCGGACGCGCTCGACGCGGTGCTCGGCGTCGAGGACGTGCTCCACCTCCAGGCGGAGGCCGAGCGCGTGCGCGCGGAGGAGCCGATCCTGGATTACATGCTCGCCGTCGTCGCGGCGACGCGCTCGTCCCCGCTGCTCTCGCTGGGCGTGAGCCCGCGCGGCGCGCTCGCGCTGCTCCGCGCGGCGCGGGCACGGGCGCTCGCGGACGACCGCGACTACCTTGTGCCCGACGACGTCAAGGCTCTCGCCGTCCCGGCGCTCGCCCACCGCGTGCTCGTGAGAGGCGGCACGGGCCAGCCGCGCGATCGTGGCGTCGACGCCGAGTCCGTCATCGGCACCATCGCGGACGAGATTCCGGTGCCGCGGTGACGCGGCGTGAGCCACCGGGGATGGGTCGCCCGGGCGGGGGCAGCTCGACCACGCGGCTCGCGTGCGCATGGCCCGTCGCGGCTGGGCTCCATCGCGGCGCCGTGACGTCCGCATTCGACGCGGCGGGAACGGATCTCGCTACCCCCCGCCCGGCGACCCATCCCCTGTGACCCTCGCGTGACATCCGAGCGTCGGTTCGGGTGGTGGTGGCCGCGGCGCAGGCTCTGGCCCACGCGCGACGGCTGGTGGTGCCTCGGCGCTGCGCTCGGGCTCGGATTCGCGGCGATCAACACCGGGAACAATCTCCTCTACCTCCTCGTCTCGATGCTGCTCGGCCTGATCATCGTGTCGGGCGTGCTCTCCGAGCAGTCGATCCGTCGGGTCCGCGTCGAGCCCGTCCTGCCCGACGAGCTCTTCGCCGGTCAGCTCGCGCTCTTCGGGGCCCGGGTAGCCAACCGAAAGCGCTGGCGGGCCTCCTACTCGATCACCGTCGAGGGCCTGGGCGGGAGTCATCGCGCGTATCTGGCCAAGCTAGAACCGGGTGCCGAGCGGCTCATCACGTGGCAGGAGACGCCGCGGGCGCGGGGGCGCTGGCGGCTCGCGAGCTCCAAGGTCGCCACGCGCTTTCCGTTCGGCCTGTTCGTCAAGACGGCGCAGCTCGCGCCGAACAGGGAGGTCGTCGTCTACCCGGCGATCGGCCCGATCTCCACCGACCGGCGCCGTGAGCTCGATGAGGCGGGGGGCGCCCCGGCGCCTCGGCGCGGCCGCGGCCACGGCCTCCACAATCTGCGAGAGTACCGCTTCGGCGACAACCCGCGGCTCATCCACTGGCGGTCGAGCGCGAAGTCCGCCACGCTGATGGTGCGCGAGCTGGAAGCCGACTCGGCGCTCGACACCCGCCTCGTGCTCGAGGGGACGGGGCACCGCGATCGCGAGCGGCTCGAGCGCGGCCTCGCCGAAGCGGCGTCGCTCGCCGTCCACCTCCTCCACGACGGCGCCGCGGTCGCGCTGGTCGGGCCCGACGTTCAGGTCCCGCTCGGCGGCGGGCGTGCGCAGCGCACGCGCATCCTCACGGCGCTCGCCTTGTATGAGCCCGCCGCTTCGCCTCCGCCGACGCGGGCCGAGGGCCCCCCGTCGGACGCACGGCTCCGCGAGATCCGCGTGGCGCTGGACTGAGCGTGTCGCACCTCCCGGCGCTCCGCCTCGCGACGCTCCTCCTCGCGTGCGACGGTCTCGCGGCCCTGCACCTCGCGGGGCTGGTCGGCGATGCAGGCGCCCTGGCGGCCGCCGTCGCCGTGGCCGCGACGTGGTGGAACGAGCCGCTCCGCGACCGCGTGAACGCGGTGCCGGGGCTCGGGCGCGGGCTCGTGCTCATCGCCGCGATCGCCTCGGCGCTCGACCTCGGCTACCTCGCGAGCTCGACGCTCGACGGCCTGGTGCGCCTCCTGCTCTTTCTGCTCCTCTACCGCCTCGCGATGCGTAGCGCCGTGCGCGACCTGCGCGACGTCGCGTTCCTGGCGTTCTTCATGCTGGTCGCCGCCGCGCCGTTCACCTTCGGGGTCGGCTACCTGTTCGTGTTCCTCGCGTTCCTCGTGATGGGCACGTGGCTGCTGATGCTCTACCACGTTGCGGTCGAGTCCGAGCGGGCGATGGGCCGCCTCGATCCGCCGACGGCCGGTCTCGGCCGGGACCTCCTCGGGCTGAGCCTCGGAGCCTCGGTGGCGACGCTCGTCATCACGGCCGCGCTCTTCTTGGTGATCCCGCGCATCGGGCAGGCCGCCCTCACGCTCAGGCTCCACGCGGCCCGGATGGTCACCGGCTTCTCTGATCGCGTGCAGCTCGGATCGTTCGGCGAGATCGAGACCGACCGCGCGGTCGCCATGCGAGTCCAGATCCCCGAGCAGGCGGTGGTCGAGCCCGAGCGGCTCCCGAACCTCAGGTGGCGGGGCGTGGCCCTCGACACGTACGACGGGCACGCGTGGTCCGCCGCGAGAGGCGAGCGGTCGGAGGTCTGGCGCTCGCCGACGGGCCAGTTCGAGATCGGGCGCCTCCGGGCGAGGGGACCCGTCCTCGTCCAGGAGATCTACCTCGAGCCCTTCGGCACCGACATGCTCTTCGCGGCGCCTCGCCTGCTCGGTCTCTCGCTGCGCGCCAACGCGATCGTGGTGGACGACACGGGCGGCGTCTCCGTGCCGAACGCCGCCGCGCGCTTTCGCTACATCGCGCGGTCCGAGCTCGAGTCCGCCGCGTCCGGGCGCGGAGCGCCGCTCGACGCGGCGACGCGCGCCCGGTTCCTCCAGCTCCCGCCGCTGTCGGCCCGTGTCCGGGAGCTGGCGCGAGACGTCACGGCCGGCACGCGAGGGGCGCGGGATGCGGCGGAGGCCCTCACGTCGCACCTCGCCGGCCGGTACCGGTACACGCGGGTGCTCAGGCGGACGACGGCGCTCGATCCCGTCGAGGAGTTCCTCTTCGTCCAGCGGTCGGGCAACTGTGAGTACTTCGCCGCATCGCTGGCGATCATGCTCCGGACGCTCGGCATCCCGGCGCGCGTAGTGAACGGATTCCAGCGGGGCGAGTGGAATCCCTACGGCCGGTACTTCATCGTCCGCCTCCTCGACGCGCACTCCTGGGTCGAGGCGTCCGTGGACGGCGAATGGGTGAGCTTCGATCCTTCGCCCCGCGGCGACACCGAGCCCGGGGGACCGCCCGCCGCCGTGGCGCTCTACCTCGACGCGCTGCGCGTGCGCTGGTACCGCTACGTCGTCAGCTGGAGCCTGCAGGACCAGGTCCTGGCGGCCGTGAGGCTCCATCAGGCGGCGCTCGCGTGGCGTCTCTCCGCGCCCGAGCTCCGCGACTGGCGTGCGCTTCCCCGTGAGCTTGCCGTCCTGCTGGCGCTCGTCGCGCTCGTGGCCGTGCTGCTCGTCTCCCGCCGTCGCCGCCCGGGGCACGCTGCCGGCGCGCGGGCTGCGCTGCCGAGATTCTACGCGCGGGCGCTCCGGACACTCGGGCGCCGCGGGCTCCGCCCACACGACGGGGAAACGGCGCGAGAGTTCGCGCGGCGGGTCGAGACCGCGGTCCCGGCCTGCGCCGAGCCGCTCGCACGACTCACGGCCGCGTACGAGAGGGTGCGCTTCGGCTTGCGCCCCCTGACCCTTGAGGAAGCCGCGGCCGTGGATCAATCGGTATTGGAGTTACGCCGCCGCGGCCCGGCCTTGCGACCCCAATAACCATGATGGCGACGACGGTCGACGAGGCCTTCATGGCGACCGCCGAGGCGGCGCCCGACAACGCCTTCCTCGTGGTGCCGCCCGCCCCGGGCCGTGCCTACCACCCCGACGGGGTCGAGCTCACATACGCTCAGGTGAGGGCCGAGATCCTCAGGTTCCGCGAACTGTATGCCGCTGCGGGCTACGGCCACGGCCACCGCGTGGCGCTCCTGCTCGAGAACCGGCCCGAGTTCTTCTTCCACTATCTGGCGCTCAACGGCCTCGGGTGCAGCATCGTGCCGGTGAACCCCGATTACCGACACGACGAGATGCTCTACCAGATGGACCACTCCGACGCCGACCTCGTGATTTCGATTGCGAGCCGGGTGGCCGACCTCGAGGCCGTCGCGCGCGGGCGCACGAGGCCCCTGCCGGTCGTGAACGCCGAGGCGGTGCCCACGAAGTTGCCGAAGCCCGGGCCGGCGCCCAGGCCGGGCGCGCCGGGGCTCGACACCGAGTGCAGCCTCCTCTACACCTCGGGCACGACGGGACGGCCCAAGGGCTGTATCCTGACGAACTTCTACTACCTGAACGCGGGTGCCTGGTACCGGGATCTCGGGGGACGCATCAGCTTCGAGCGGGGCCGCGACCGGATCCTCAATCCGCTGCCGCTCTTCCACATGAACTGTCAGGCGGTGACCGCGACGTGCGTCATCCTCACCGCGAACTGCTTGATCCTGCCCGGGCGCTTCAGCCCCACGCACTGGTGGAGGGATGTGGTCGCGACACGCGCGACCGTCATCCACTACCTCGGGGTGATCCCGCCGCTGCTCCTCAACCAGCCGCAGGCGCCCGACGACACACGGCACCGAGTGAAGTTCGGCATGGGCGCGGGCGTCGAGCCCCAGCTCCACGAGGACTTCGAGAAGCGGTTCGGCTTCCCGCTGATCGAGGTCTGGGGCATGACCGAGACCGGGCGCATTTACGGCGACTGCCACGAGCCGCGACAGATCGCGACCCGCGCCTTCGGTCGGCCCTTCGGCGAGTTCGAGGGCAGGGTGGTGGACGAGCACGACCGCGAGGTCCCGCACGGGACCGAAGGCGAGCTGGTCGTGCGCTGCGCCGGGCCGGACCCGCGTCGGGGATTCTTCTCGGGCTACCTCAAGAACCCCGAGGCGACCGAGCAGGCGTGGCGCGGCGGCTGGTTCCACACGGGCGACGTCGTGCGGCAGGCCGAGGGCGGCATGCTCTACTTCGTGGACCGCAAGAAGAACATCATCCGGCGCTCCGGTGAGAACATCGCCGCCGCCGAGGTGGAAGCGGCCCTCCAGGCCCACGAGGCCGTGGCCCAGGTGGCGGTTCTCGCGGTGCCGGACGAGATCCGAGAAGAAGAGGTCATGGCCTGCGTCGTGCCGATGACGGGCGTGAGGGCCGACCAGGCGCTCGCCGAGCGGCTCTTCGACTGGTGCATCGACAAGCTCGCCTATTTCAAGGCGCCCGGCTGGTTTCTCTTCGTCTCGAGCTTGCCGACCACGGGGACCCAGAAGGTGCAGAAGACCCAGATCTTCCCTCGCGGCGAGGACCCGCGCCGGCGGCCCGGCGCGGTCGACCTCCGCGCGAGGAAGAAGCGGCGTTAGGGGCGACGCGTCGCCCCGTGCTAGTATCCCTCGCAATTCGACCCCGAAGGAGTCCCATGCTACGCGCCACTCTCCTCGGCACCGGTTCCCCGCCGCCCAACCCGAGGCGGCGCGGCCCGGCGACGTTGCTCTCGCTCGACGACGAGCGCTTCCTCGTGGACGCCGGGTCGGGCGTCGGCGCGCAGCTTGTCCAGGCGGGCCTGAGGCCCTACGACTGGCCGCGCATCTTCATCACCCACCACCACTCGGATCACACGATCGACCTGGGGCACCTCTTGATCACGCGCTGGATCGTCGGCCAGAACGCGCCGCTCGAGATCTGGGGGCCGGCGGGGACACGCCGCCAAGTCGACCGGTTGCTCGACTACCTCGCGTGGGACATCGAGGTCCGCCGCGCCCACATGCACGACCGGGAGCCGCCCGAGGTCCGCGTGACGGAGATCGAAGAGGGTAAGGTGATGGAGGCCGGCGGCGTCAGGGTGAGCGCGTTCCTCGTCGAGCACGGCCCGGTGAAGCCTGCGTACGGCTTCCGCTTCGAGGGCGACGGGCGCAGCGTCGTCGTCTCCGGCGACACGCGGCCGTGCGAGAACCTCGTGCGCTGGGCGCACAAGGTCGACTGCCTCATCCACGAATGCTGCGAGATGGCGAAGACGTCGTGGTACCCCGGCTGCGGCTGGCCGACGATCGAGGACAAGATCAGGGACCTCGCCTCGTACCACACCCAGCCCGATCAGATCGGCTTGGTGGCGGAAGAGTCGCGCGCGAAGGAGCTCGTGATGACCCACCTGCTGCCCGCGTCCGACCCGGCGGAGCTTTGCGCCGCCGCCCGAAAGCACTACGCCGGGCCCGTCGTCGTCGGCGAAGACCTGATGGCGGTGTGATGCCGATCGGTCCCACCCCGACCAGCGGGCTGCGGGTGCTGGTCGTCGACGACGAGCCAGGCATCCGTCGCTTGATCCAGACGTCCCTGAAGGGCTGGGGCTACGAGGTCGTCGCGGCGTCCACGGGCGAGGAGGCGCTGGCGATCCTCGAGAGCGACGCCGCGCCGTCGCTCGCGATCCTCGACTGGACGATGCCGGGCATGGACGGCCTCGAGCTGTGCCGGAGGGTCCGCGGGCTGCCGAAGCCGATCAAACCCTACCTGATTTTCGTGACGGCGAGGGCGCGCACCCAGGACATCGTGACGGGCCTCACGGCGGGCGCCGACGACTACATCGTCAAGCCCTTCCAGCGGGATGAGCTGCACGCGCGGGTCCGCGTCGGCGAGCGACTGCTCGAGCTCCAGGCGACCCTCGCCGACCGGGTGAAAGAGCTCGAGGCCGCGCTCGCCCGCGTGAAGCTGCTCCACGGGCTCCTGCCGATCTGCTCCTACTGCAAGAAGGTCCGCGACGACCAGAACTACTGGCAGCAAGTCGAGAGCTACATCGAGGGGCACTCCGAGGCGCAGTTCACCCACGGCATCTGCCCGGAGTGCCGCACGAAGTACGTCGAGCCCGAGCTCGAGCGCCTGCGCCAGCAGCGACTCTCGGGCGAGTAGACCGTCGCGGCGGGCTTCGTCCGACCGGCTGACTTCAGCTGTGGAGCCGGGATTATCGGCGCCACCGATGTCTACTGCACGTATAATAGGAGACGCCAATTGGAGGGCCAGTATGGTCATCGATGGGGCGCTCCTGACAGAAGAGGCGCAGGCCCGCCTGTGCGAGGCCGTTCGGAGCGCCTACTCCAGCGCCGCGCGCCAGCCCGGCGGCGCGCACCCGTTCCCGGTAGGCCGCGAGCTGGCAGCCAGTCTCGGCTATCCTCTCGAGCTCCTCGACTCGATCCCCTCCGTCGCCGTGGAGGCCTTCGCGGGAGTCTCGAACGTCGCCGTCGTCGCCGAGATTCCCGCCGGCGCCCGCGTCCTCGACCTCGGCTGCGGTGCGGGGCTCGATGCGCTCATCGCGGCCGGCCGCGTCGGCGCGCGGGGGCGCGTCCTCGGGGTCGACTTCAGCGAGGCGATGCTGGCCCGAGCGCACGCCGCCGTGGCCGAGGCGGGCGCGCGCAACCTCGACGTGTGCCGCGCCGAGGCGGAGCGGTTGCCTGTGAGCGACGGCTCGATCGACGTGGCGCTCGTCAACGGCATCTTCAACCTGAACCCGGCGCGCGCCGAGATCTTCCGCGAGCTCGCGCGCGTCGTGCGGCCGGGCGGGGCGGTGTTCGCCGCCGAATTGATCCTCCGTGAGCCGCTGCCTCCAACGACCCAGTTCAGCGAGGCCGACTGGTTCGCCTGAATCGCGGGAGCCAGGGAAGGCGGGGCCTTCCTCCAGGAGTTCGGGGCCGCGGGGTTCCGCGGCGCCGTGATCCTCCGGACGAGCCGGAACGCGCGCACGAAGAGCTCGAAGGTTCTCGCAGCCGATCTGCTCGCCCGTCGCTAGGCTTGTCGTCACTCTGGCGCCATCTTGGCCGGACCGCTTGAGAACTTATCGGCTCCGCTCTGCGTCATAATTCCAGGGGTTCCGGGGGGAGCCCCATGGGAAATCCGATAGTTTTCGAGATCCGAGGAGGCGCTGGCAGGCGACTTGCTAGAATGAAGTTTGGCATGGAGTGGCTGCAGCGCTTAAAGGAGCTTTGGCGTCCTGGGCAGCGGCCCCGGCTCGCACTGGCGCTGGCGGGCGGCGGGGTCATCGGCGGGATGTACGAGGTCGGGGCGATCACCGCCCTCGAGGAGCGGCTGAGCGGCCACGGCCGATTCGACATCTACGTCGGCTGCAGCTCGGGCGCAGTGGTGGCATCGCTCCTCGCCAACGGCGTGGCCGCCTCCGAGCTCTTCCGTGTCATCGACCACGACCTCGACGACCCGCTGAACTTCCGGCGCACCGCGGTCTACGCCTCGGACTCGTTCCGTCACGCCGCCGGGCGGTTCGGCCGGCTCGTCTGGGCCGTCGGCAAGAGCGCGATCAGGGGGCAGCGCATCTCGGTGCCCGACATGCTCGCCCACGCCGAGCGCGATCTGCCGGCGGGATTCTTCAGCCTCCAGCCGCTCGAGCGCTTCATGCGGGAGGCGTTCGAGAAGCGAGGGCTCCGGAACTCCTTCGCAGACATCGAGCGCACGCTCCTGATCCCGGCGATCGACCTCGACCGCGCGCAGCGCGTCGTGTTCGGCCGTGACGAGCTGCGTGACGTGCCGATCAGCGCCGCGATCGCGGCCTCCTCGGCGATCCCCGGCTTCTTCGAGCCCTACGCGATCTACGGGCGTGACTACGTCGACGGCGGCGTGGGCTTCAGCGGCCACGCGGACCTCGCCGCCGAGGCGGGCGCTCGGATCGTGGTCGTTGTGAACCCGCTCGTGCCGAACTACGAGAAGATGGCCGTCTCCCTGCGCAGCCGGGGCCTCTACTCGATCATGGAGCAGGCCGGCCGGATCTACAGCCAGAACCTGCTCCAGTTGGGCCTCTCGACGCTGCGCGTGAAGTACCCGCGGACCGAGTTCTTCCTGATCCAGCCCTCGCTGGCGGAGGCGCCGCTCTTCGGGCCCTCGATGGGCTTCGAGGCCAGTCGCGCGGCGCTTCGGTTCGGCTACGACTCCACGCGGGAGTGGCTCGACGAGCACGGCGCACGGCTGCTCAGGCGCCTGCAGCTCCAGCCCTTCGCCGTGTAAGGAAATGGGGGGCCCCGACATGGCCCCCCAACCCCCCCCCC
>Ga0209469_1001723_pt1 | contig 11389 bp, 5 predicted proteins | sample GraSoiAngelo_123_FD_185880 | JGI IMG/M metagenome (GOLD analysis project Ga0209469, IMG submission 185880) | Grasslands soil microbial communities from the Angelo Coastal Reserve, California, USA - 14_0927_02_40cm (SPAdes) (version 2) | ecosystem: Environmental > Terrestrial > Soil > Grasslands ... | reverse complement strand
GCCGCGCCTCATCGCCGCGGACGAGGACCGTTTCCAATCCCGCCCGCGCGCCGAGCGCGCGGAGATCGGCCACGAGGAGCAACCGCTGCGCTGCGTCCGGGAGGGGCCCGAACCGATCGCGCAATTCCTCGCGCACCGCCTCAATCTCGCACGGCTGCTCCGCCCGCGCCAGCCGGCGATACAGATCGAGCCGCACCGCGTCGTCGGGCACGTAGTCCTCCGACAGATGCGCCGGCAGATCGAGGATCACCTCGGGCGCGATCCTCTTCCCCCGTCCCTCCTCCCCCTTCCCGGTCTTCAGCGCCTCGACCGTCTCCTGCAGCCAGCGCAAGTACGTATCGAACCCGACCGCCTGCACGTGCCCCGACTGCTCGCCGCCCAGCAGATTCCCCGCTCCCCGCAGCTCGAGGTCGCGCAGCGCGATCCGGTACCCGGACCCGAGGTCCGTGTGGTGTTCCAGCACCCGCAGGCGCTCCTCCGCGTCGGCGTCCACGAGGTCCGGGACGAGCAAGTAGCAGTAGGCGCGGCGGTGGCTCCGGCCGACGCGCCCGCGCAGCTGGTAGAGCTGTGCCAGCCCTAACTGATCGGCGCGGTTCACGATCATCGTGTTGGCGTTCGCCACGTCGAGGCCTGACTCGACGATCATGGTGGACACGAGGACGTCCACATCGGCCCGGACGAAGCGGGCCATCACCGCCTCGAGGTCCGCTTCGCGGAGCTGGCCGTGCGCCACGGCGAGGCGCGCCCGCGCGGGGGCCAGTGTGCGCGCCCGCTCGGCGATCGTGTCGATCGTCTCCACGCGGTTGTGCACGAAGTACACCTGCCCGTCCCGGTCGAGCTCCCGGGTGATCGCCTCCTCGATCAACGCGTCGTCCCATGGCTCGATGAACGTCAGCACCGGCGAGCGGTCCTTCGGCGGGGTCTCGAGCAGCGTGAGGTCCCGGAGTCCCGCGAGCGAGAGGTGCAGCGTGCGCGGAATCGGCGTCGCGGTCAGCGTCAGCACGTCCACCGCGAGCTTCAGCGCCTTGAGCCGTTCCTTGTGCCGGACGCCGAAGCGGTGCTCCTCGTCCACGATCAAGAGCCCGAGATCGCGGAACGTGACGTCCGCGGAGAGGAGCCGGTGCGTTGCGATCACGATGTCCAGCTCGCCCCGCGCGAGCCGGCCGACGACCTGGCTCGACTCCCGCCCGCCGCGAAAGCGCGACAGCACCTCGATGCGAACCGGATAATCGGCGAGCCGCTCGCGGAAGGTGCGGCCGTGCTGCTCGGCGAGAATCGTCGTGGGCACGAGCACGGCCACCTGCTTCCCGGCCTGCACGACCTTGAAGGCGGCACGCAGCGCGATCTCCGTCTTCCCGTATCCCACGTCTCCGACCAGCAACCGGTCCATGGGCCGCGCCCGCTCCAGGTCGCGCTTTACCTCTTCGGTAGCGCGGCGTTGGTCCGGCGTGTCCTCGTACAGGAACGCCGATTCCAGCTCGCGCTGCCAGGGCGTGTCGGGCGGGAACGCGAAGCCGCTCGCGACCTGGCGGCGCGCGTACAGGTCGAGCAGGTCGGCCGCCATCTTCCGGATCGCGGTGCGGGTCTTGTCGCGCTGGCGCTGCCACGTCGTGGCGCCCAGCCGGTGCAGCCGCGGGGGCGGCGCCTCACCGTCGCCGGCCGCACGATAGGCCTCGAGCTGGTCGAGCCGGTAGAGCGGCACGTTCAGCCGGTCGCCCCCCTCGTACTCCACCACCGCGACCTCGAGCGTTCCCCCCTCCGCGCCGACCGAGATCGTCTGCAAGCCGCGGTAGATCCCGATCCCGTGCTCCAGGTGGACGACGTAATCGCCGGGCTCGAGCGCGCGCGTCGCCGCCGTCGGCGCTGCCGTACGGTAGCGCCGTGGCCGCCGGATGCGCCGGGCGCGACGGAAGATCTCGTGATCGGTGAGGATCCTGAGCCCGGGAAGGATGAACCCACCGTCCAATGCGCCGATCGCGAGCGTCGCGCGGTCGCTGCCGAGCAGCTCCTCGAGGCGCTCCAGCTGTCCCTCGTTGTCGCACAGGATCACTGTCGGCGGGGCGCCCGCCACGATCTGCCGCAGCCGCCGCATGTCGCGATCCACGGCTTCGGGCGGCGCCAGCGAGAAGCGTACCGCTGCGTCTCCCGCGTTGACCGCAACCCGCGCGAACCCGCCGAGCCGGGCGCGCCAGGCGGCGGGCTCGAGGAACAACTCCTCGCGCGGGAGAGGGTCCTCCCCCAGCCGCCGCGCCACTTCGAGATGATGGGCGGCGTCGGCCCAGGTACGCTCCACCTCCTGTCCCAGCGCCGACTCCTGATCGAGCACCATCACCGCGTCGCTCGGCAGGAGATCCAGCAGCGACTGACGTTGCCCGGTACGAGGTACGGGCGCAGCATGCTGCGCCCCTACGCTGCCCGCGCCTACCCCCTCGCTCCGTACCGGCAGCACCGTCACCCGTTCCACCGCGTCCCCCGATCGCTGGGTGTCAAGATCGAACGTCCTCAGCGACAGGATCTCGTCGCCCCACCACTCGACTCGCGTCGGCGCCGCCATCCCGAAGCCGTACACGTCGAGGATGCCGCCGCGCACGCTGAACTGCGCCACCTCGGTCACGGTCGGTACGCGCGTGTAGCCCATCTCGCCCAGCCGGCGCACGCTGTCACTCAGTGAACCCCTTTTCCCCTCCCCCTTCCCCGTACCCGGCTCCAAGACCATGCGCCTGGCGGCCAGGGCGGCGGGTACCCCCGTCCGCTCCGCCGTCGCCCGGGCGGTCGTGACGAGAATGCGCACCCGCGCCCTGAGCAGCGCCTCCAGCGTTTCGACCCGCTCCCCCGCAATCTCGAAATGGGCTTCCTCGGCACCCAGCGCCTCGCGCTGCGGGTACAATGCGGCCGTCTCGCCTGCCAGCGTCGCCACGTCCGCGAGCCAGCGCTCCGCGTCGGTGGCCGTCGGGGCGACGCACACGAAGACCCGCTGCGGTAGCTGCCGGGCGAGCGCGCTGACGAGCACGGCCGGGGCGGATCCCGGGAGTCCCGACACGGCGAGCCGCGTCCCGGCTGGGGGGAGCCGCTCCACCAGCGCCCGGGTATCCGAGAGCTCGGCGAACCGGTCGAGCAGAAAGTCGAGCGGCATCAGCGGCTCATGGAAGCGACCGCGAGCTCGATGGCGGCGAGCAGGAGAGCGAAGCCGAGCAGCAAGCCGCTCACGTCCGCTCGCCGGGTTGCGGCGAAGCGTTCGGCGGCGAGCCCGGCCTCGTCCAGCAGTCGCGCACCGGGAAAGGCGCGGCGCACCTCGTCGGGCGTGGCGGGCGTGAGGTCGGACTCGCGGGGGTCGGGCCCGAACACGGTCGCGCCGACGGTGTCGGCGCCCCGCGTGAAGAACTGCAGGCGGGGCGCACCCACGGCCTCCGCCACCGGCGCCTCCCCCCGCGCGATCCGGTTCGCGAGCGCGTCCACGAACGGAACGAAGCCGGGCGCCCCCGGCAGGGCGGTCCAGGTCGTGTCGAGGCGACTGCCGAGGAGGACGACGCCTCCGTCCCGCACCAGCCACGGCTCGCCATTGACGCTGGCCACGACGCCGGAATCGCCCTCGGTCCCTTCGAGTCGGTACCGCCGATTCACCTGCACGCCGCGGACCATGGCGAGATCCGCGCTCGCGAGGGTGCCGGGCGGACCCGGAGGCCCGAAGTGCCAGCGGACGCCGCGGGCCGCGAGCGCGCGATTCACCTGCCCCAGGAGCGCGGGGTCCCCCGGCGGCAACACGATGCTGCGGGCCGCGCCGAGCCGCTCGCCGATCGCGATTTCGCCTCCCACCACCACGCGCCTCGCCACGCGGAGCACCGCCAGCGCCGCCGACAGGAATGGTCCGACATCGGCCTCAGCCGTGACGCTCGCCGGCGCCGCCACGCGAACCACGAACAGCCGCCGGTCGTCGCCGCGCAGTTCGTCGGCGTCGAGCAGCACCTCGCCAATCCACCATCCCGGCGCGAGCGGAGGGAGCGGCAGCGTCACCGATTGCCCCGGCGCCGCGAGCGTGCGCCCCACCTCCCGCGCGCGCGCCGGGGCGCTGCCCGGCGGTTGCACCCGCGCCACGAGGGGCGCAGCGCTTGCCCCGGGCGTTCCCGAGACCGCGATCGTCAGTCCGCCGTCGCCGGCGCGTGCTGCGGCGACGCCGCGGTTGGCCGGCACACGCGCGGGCGGCGCGAGCACCAGCTCTGCGACGCCCGGCACGTCAACGCTCCCCGCGCCGAGTGCCGTACGCTGCAGGTCGCTCAGCACGTGCACCTCACGGGCGGGCAGAGGCTCGGCGGCGACGAGGCGCGCCGCGCCTCCGACCGCGGGCACGAGGTCCAGGCGCTGCGGCGTGGCCGTGGCGCCGTCCACGCTCGCGAGCAGCGCCTCGCGCGAGCCCGCGCGCGCCACGCGGTCCGCGAGCACGAGCCAAAGGCGATCGCCCGGCGCGGCCTGGGCGAGCGACGCACGCGCCAGCGCCTTGAGCCGGTCCAGCACCGGCCGCCCGTCGACCACCGCGCTCGCCGACAACGAGTTGTCGAGCACGACAGCGAGCGCCGTCGGCGCGTGCACCGCGGTCGAGCCCCTCCCGCTCCCCCCGCTCCCCCCGCTCCCCCCGCCCACCCCCGTGGGTAAGATCGGCCGCGCGGCCGCAAGCACAATCACCGCCACGAGCGCCGTCCGGAGGATGAGCAGCAGCAGGTGGCGCAGCCGCAGGCGGCGCGCACTCTGACGCTCCGCGTCCCGCAAGTAGCGCAGCGGCGGGAACTCGGCCTCGGGTGGTGTGCGGCGCTCGAGCAGATGCAGCAGCGCGGGGATCGCCGCCGCGGCGAGCCCCAGCAGCGCCAGCGGATGGAGAAACGTCACGCCAGCAGGCGCAGCGCCATGCCGAACGGCATGTCGGTCCGGATGTGATGATAGGCGACCCCGTGCCGCCGGCAGGCGGCGCGCCACCCCGCGATCTCCCGGCGCACCGTCGCGGCGTAGGCCCCGGCGAGCTCGCGGGGGCGCACGACGACGCTCGCCGCGCTCTCGGGGTCGCGGAAGCGCACCTCGGGCGGCCCCGCCAATTCCAGCTCGGCCGGGTCCATCACGTGCAGCACGATCACCTGGTGGCCACGGTGCCGCAGGTAGCGAAGCGCGGTCAGGGCGAGCCCGCGGTCCAGGAGGAGATCGGAAACGAGTACGACGAGCCCGCGGCGGGCGAGCAAGCCGGCAAGCTGGCGCAGCGCCGTCTCAGCAGCCGTTCCCAGGCCGTCCGGCGTGTCGATGAGTCCGCGCACCAGCCTCGTCCATTGGCCCGCCTTCACGCGCGCGGGGATCACCTGGCGCACCGCCTCGTCGAACGTCATCAGCCCCGTCGCGTCGCGCTGCCGCAGCAGGATCAAGGCGAGCGCAGCCACGAGGCGGTCCGCGTAGCCCCGCTTGGTCAGGCGCGCCGGGTCGCCGCGCCACGCCATCGAGCGGCTGGCGTCGAGCAGGATCATCGCCCGCAGGTTCGTCTCCTCCTCGAACTGTTTGACGAACAGGCGGTCCGCGCGGGCGAGGATCTTCCAATCGAGGTAGCGCAGCTCGTCGCCGGGCTGGTAGGCCCGATGTTCCGTAAACTCGACTGAGAACCCCCGGAAGGGCGAGCGATGAATGCCGGCCAGAAACCCCTCCACGACTCCCTGCGCCACGATCTCGATCCCGCCGAGCCGCGCTACTTCCGCGGGATCGAGGAGATCAAGGCGTCGGGAGTCGACCATGGGTGGCGGAAGCTAATAATCGGCGGATTGTCCGGGGTAGAGGACACCCGGGAGCGGAATGATACGCCGCACGACATCGCATAATCTGTTCTCCGACAACTGGTTGAACCGATCTCCGGCCGCAGCCAGGGTGGCATGCCCCCTGCTCCTCTCCCGGCCCCGGAGGGAACCATGTTGGCACAACTGGCAGCGCTCAGCCTGCTCGCGAGTTCCGGTCAGCCCGTCGGGTGGCCGGACGCATCGTCTCGCACCCGCATCGAAGTCTGGACCAACCGGGGCGACGATGCCTACGCCAGCGGTCAGGGCGCTCGCGTGTTCTTCCGGAGCGAGGTCGATGCTTATGTGACCGTGCTGCGCGTCGATACCGACGGCCGCGTGCGGGTGCTGTTCCCGCTCGAGCCCTGGGAGGACAACTTCGCCCGCGGCGGCCGTGAGTACGAGATCCAGGGCGGCTACGAGCGGGATGCCTTCTCGATCGACGACTACCCCGGCGTCGGCTACATCTTCGCCGTCGCCGCGACCGACCCGTTCGTGTACGACGCCTTCGAAACGGGCGACCATTGGGACTATCGCGCCATCGCGGACGGGCGCGTGCACGGCGATCCGTACGTCGCCCTGACCGACCTGGCGCAGCGGATCCTGCCGGCCGACTTTCGCGATTGGGACTACGACATCACGCCGTATTACGTCAACCGCCACTACGACTATCCGCGGTTCCTGTGCTACGATTGCCACACCTATGTGAGCTATCCCTTGTGGTCGGTGTACGACTACACGTGCGTGCGCTTCCGCATCGTCGTGTTCGACGACCCGTACTACTACCCCTATCGTTATTACGGCGGCACCCGCGTGGTGTTCACCCGGCCGTACCGGCCCGAGCCGCGCTTCATCTTTAAGGACCGCAGCCGCACGGACGTATTCGTCACGCGGGTGGCGCAGCGGCCCGCGAACGACGATCGCAGGCGCGAGGTCGGCGTAAGCGGGCGCGACCTGGGGGGCATCGGGATCATTCCCCCGCCGCGCCGCCGTCCGGACGTCACGGGCGGGACGGGAGACGAGCGTGAGCGTCGGGGCGAGCCCGGCAACGACGACCGGCATCGCCGCCAGCCCGATCGGCCGGACCGCCCCGACCGGCCCGACAACCCTGGCACCCCGGACCGCGGCGACGCAGGAGAACGGCGGGACCGCGCGGATCGCCGCGATCGGCCGGAGCGTCCGGATCGGTCCGCCCTCTCGGTGAGCCCCGAGGTGCGCGCGCCGCGCCGCGAGCGCGGCCAGTCGGAGAGTCGCCCGCAGGTCGAGTCGCGCGCCCCGGAGCGGTCGCCGCGCGCGCAGCCCGCGCCACCTCCGCCCAGGAGCGAGCCCCGCGCCCTGCCAAAGCGGGACGCGCCCAAGGACAAACCCCAGCGTAGCGACCCGGAGCTGAGGCGCCGCAAGCCCTGAGGCGCTAGTTTTCCCCTTCCCTTCGCTCAAGGAGAGGGTCGCGTGCGTCGGCTTTCCTACGTGTGGCTCACGTTGCTTCCTGGCGCGCTCGCCGCGCAGACGCCGGCCTCCGTCCAGCGCGCCGTGAGCTCCATCGTGCCCGGCGACGTTCATCGCCGCATCGGGATTCTCGCCGACGACTCGATGCGCGGTCGCAACACGCCGAGCCCCGAGCTCGAGAAGGTGGCCGCGTACGTCGCCGGCGCGTTCAAGCGCGTCGGCCTGAGACCCGGCGGGGACAGCGGCGGCTTCCTGCAACGGTACGGCATCCTCCACGAGCAGCTCGACACGGCCGCGAGCGCTCTCGTGATCGCGGGCCGGACGACGGTGACGCTGAAACCCGGGGTCGAGGTGAACCTGTTGCCGTTCGCGCCGCTGCCCCGGCGCGAGGTCGCGGGGCCCGTCGTGGTGTTCGCCGGGCCCGCCGATTCCGCGAACCCGCTCGCCGGCGTGGACGTGCGCGGGGCCTGGATCGCGCTGATCGCCACGGCCACGCCCCGGGGCGTGCCGTTCGATGGCGCGACCGCGCAGGCCGCCTTGGAGGCCGGCGCGATCGGCGCGCTCCTCATCTCCGACCGGCCCGACGCCCAGTGGTCGAGCCGGCTCGCGCACCTCACGGTTCCATCGATCGTGCTGGCGTGGCGGGAGGCCGCGCGCGATACGCTCCCGCAGTTCGGCCTCGTCGAGATCCGCGACGCCACGGCCGCGAGCGCGTTGGGCATCGACCCGGCCGCGCTGCGATTGCAACAGACCCGCACCGGCCGCCGGCTGCCCGAAACAACCGTCACGTTCCGCGCCCGGCAGCGCGTGCTGGAGCGGCTGTCCGCCCCGAACGTCATCGGCGTGCTCGAGGGGAGCGACCCGAAGCTCAAGCAGGAGTACGTGTTCTTTACGGGGCACATGGACCACATTGGCGTCGCGGGGCCGGGCAACCCCGCTTGTCGCGCCGTGGGCGCGGACTCCATCTGCAACGGCGCGGACGACGACGCGTCCGGGACCACGGCCGTCATCGAGGCGGCCGAGGCCTTCTCCCGGCTCACCCCCCGCCCCAAACGCTCCCTCGTCTTCATGACCGTGAGCGGCGAGGAGAAGGGGCTGTGGGGCAGCGAGTACTTCGCGGAGCACCCCACGGTTCCGCTCTCCAACATCGTCGCCGACTTGAACAGCGACATGGTGGGGCGGAACTGGAAGGACACGATCGCCGTGATCGGGAAGGAGCACTCCGACCTGGGCCGGACGCTCAATCGCGTCGCCGCCGCGCATCCCGAGCTGCGGATGACGCCCATCGACGACATCTGGCCGCAGGAGAACTTCTACTTCCGCTCGGACCACTACAACTTCGCCCGCAAAGGCGTGCCGATCCTGTTCTTCTTCAACGGTACCCACCCCGACTACCACCAGGTGTCGGATGAGCTCGCGAAGATCGACGCGGAGAAGGAGGCGCGCATCATCAAGCTCGTGTTCTACCTCGGGCTCGAGATCGCGAACGCGCCGGAGCGGCCCAAGTGGAACCCGGAGAGCTATCGCAGGATCGTGCAGGCGGCGGGCAATTGACGGGCGCTACGACGGAGCGAGCAGCTCCGCGTTCGTCTTCGTCCGCCGCAGCTGAGTGAGCAACGTCTCCATCGCTTTCTCCGGCGGCAGTCCCACGAGACCCCGCCGCAGGTCGCGCTTGGCCTGCACCGTGGCCGGGTCCGCCAGCAGCTCCTCCCGCCGGGTTCCGCTCGCCGCGATGTCCACCGCCGGGTAGATGCGCCGGTCGGCCAGCGCGCGCGTCAGCCGCAGCTCGGCGTTGCCCGTCCCCTTGAACTCTTCGAAGATCACCTCGTCCATGCGGCTCTCGGTCTCCACGAGCGCGGTCGCGACGACGGTGAGGGAGCCGCCCTCCGGGACCGCGCGCGCCGCACCAAACAGCCCCTTCGGCTTGGCGAGCGCGTTGGCGTCGAGGCCGCCCGACATGGTGCGTCCGCTCGACCGCCCCGTCGTGTTGTGCGAGCGCGCGAGCCGCGTGAGCGAGTCGAGGACGATCACGACGTCCTTGCCGAGCTCCACCTGGCGGCGGGCGTGCTCGAACACCATGTCGGCCACCGCGACGTGGCGCTCCTGCGGGAGGTCGAAGCTCGACGCGATCACCTCGCCGCGACCCCACGTTTCCATCTCGCTCACCTCCTCGGGCCGCTCGTCCACGAGCAGGATGAGGAGAGTCGCCGTCGGATAGTTCACGGCCACCGCCTCGGCCACGGCCTGCAGCATCACCGTCTTCCCGGCCTTGGGCGGCGACACGATCAGCGCCCGCTGGCCGAAGCCGAACGGGCACACCAGGTCCACCACGCGCTGGATCTCGGCGGTCCGCGGGCCCGACGCCCCGGGGGTCTCGAGCAGCAGCGGACGCGAGGGGTGCACGGCACCGAGGTTCGCGAACTCGGGACGGTGGGCGAGCTCCGGACCCGGCGGCGCGCCGTTCACGCGCAGCACGCGGCCGTTCTCCAGCGCGACGAGGTCGCCGCGGCGCAGGCCGGGGAGCCGAACCGCGGGGTCGCCCTTCGCCGGGAGGTAGCTGCTCGCCGGGAGGCGGACGAAGCCGCCCTTGGGCGCGGGATCGAACCAGCCGGTGAGTGGTGGCAAGGAGGGTCTCGTATAATCTACACTGCGCCATCGGCTCTGAGCTGTCAGCTTCGACCGAGCTGACAGCCGACGGCTGATCGCTGACAGCTATATTTCGCTGCCAATGCGCCAATCCCACATCCGCAACTTCTGCATCGTCGCCCACATCGACCACGGGAAGTCGACCCTGGCCGACCGGCTCATCGAGCTGACGGGGACGCTCGACAAGCGGCTGATGCGCGAGCAGGTGCTCGACACCATGGACCTGGAGCGCGAGCGTGGTATCACGATCAAGCTCAACGCCGTGCGCATGCACTACCAGGCGAAGAGCGGCCAGCTGTACGAACTGAACCTGATCGACACCCCCGGCCACGTAGACTTCACCTACGAGGTGTCCCGCTCGCTCGCCGCCTGTGAGGGGGCGATCCTCGTCGTCGATGCGTCGCAGGGCATCCAGGCGCAGACCATCTCGAACCTGTTCCTCGCGATGGACGCGGGCCTCGAGATCATCCCGGTCCTCAACAAAATCGACCTCCCCGGCGCCGAGCCCGACCGGCGGGCGCAGGAGATCCACGACCTCATCGGCGCCAGACCGGAGGAGATCCTGCGGATCTCCGCCAAGGAGGGGACCGGCGTCCCGGAGCTCCTGGAGGCGCTGGTGCAGCGCGTCCCGGCGCCCCGGGGCGACGCGCATGCTCCGCTGCGCGCGCTGATCTTCGACTCCTACTACGACCGCTACCGCGGCGCCACGCCGTCGATCCGCGTGGTGGACGGCGCCATCCGGCCGGGGATGTCCATCGCCTTCGGCGCGCACAACGCGGACCTCTACCACGTGGACGAGGTGGGCTACCTCCAGCTCGGCCACAAGCCGACCGAGCAGCTGGAGGCGGGCGAGGTGGGGTATTTCGTGGCGAATGTCCGCGGCGTGCGGGACACGCGGCCGGGGGACACCGTGCTCGACGCCGAGCACCGCGACGTGCCGCTGCTGCCCGGCTATCGCGACATCCAGTCGATGGTGTTCGCCGGCCTCTACCCCACGAACGCCGAGCAGTACGAGGAGCTGCGCGACGCTCTCGCGAAGCTGCAGCTGAACGACGCATCGCTGCACTACGAGCCCGAGACGTCGGTCGCGCTCGGGTTCGGCTTTCGCTGCGGCTTCCTCGGCCTGCTGCACATGGAGATCGTGCGCGAGCGGCTGGAGCGCGAGTTCGACCTGTCGCTCATCAGCACCGTGCCGAACGTGGAGTACCATGTCCACAAGACCGACGGATCGATGGACCTGGTTGAGAACCCGAGCAAGCTGCCGCACGGCTCCACCGTCGACCGCATCGAGGAGCCGTACGTCAAGGCGCGCATCGTCGCCCCCGCCGAGTACATCGGAGCGATCATGAAGCTTGGCCAGGAGCGGCGCGGCGTGTACGGCGGGATGCACTACCTCGACCCGACGCGCGTGGAGTTCACGTGGGATTTCCCCCTCGCCGAGATCATCCTCGACTTCTACGACAAGCTGAAAACGCTGTCGCGCGGCTACGCCTCGCTCGACT
>Ga0209469_1001718_pt1 | contig 11433 bp, 6 predicted proteins | sample GraSoiAngelo_123_FD_185880 | JGI IMG/M metagenome (GOLD analysis project Ga0209469, IMG submission 185880) | Grasslands soil microbial communities from the Angelo Coastal Reserve, California, USA - 14_0927_02_40cm (SPAdes) (version 2) | ecosystem: Environmental > Terrestrial > Soil > Grasslands ... | reverse complement strand
AGGTCGAGGTTGAACGGGATCGAAAAGCCCTCGGCTCCGATGGTGTAGCTGAGGACGGCGTGCAGCGTGTACTTGTAGCTCTCGCCGGTCTTGTATGCAAGCGAGATGGTGTGGGCCTGTGGCCCGCCGATCGAGCCGCATGCGGCGACCAGGAAAAAAGCCGCGCAGAAGGCGAGAACGAACGGACGTCGCATGAGATCCAGCTTAGGCTACGCGGCCGTTTTGGGAGCCTGTTCAGCGGCCTCGTCTGGCGTTGCGGCGGCTGCCGGCGCGGTGGCTGCCACCGGCACGATCTGTCGGAATTGCTTGAGCGCCGACTCCCAATTGGCAAGCATGCCGGCAGCCCGAACGCTGCCGGTGCGGCGGTGATGCTCCTCGACCAGCGCTTTGAGCTCATCGGCATCCTCGACGGGCACCTCGCGAGCCGTGACGCTGTCCGCGTTCAGCTGTCGTGTTTCGACGACGTAAGCGACGCCGCCGGTCATTCCGGCGCCCGCATTCCAGCCGACCGGCCCGAGAGCGACGGCGACCCCACCGGTCATGTACTCGCAGAAGTGATCGCCCGCGCCCTCGACCACCGCGATCGCACCCGAGTTGCGCACGCAGAAGCGCTCGCCCACACGACCAGCGATGAACAGCTTGCCGCCGGTCGCGCCGTAGCCGATCGTGTTGCCGGCAAGCACGGGATCGGCCGCACCGTCGTTGGAGAACGGTCGGATCGCAATGACGCCGCCGCCCATGCCCTTGCCGACATAATCCTGGGCCTGGCCTTCCAGCGTGAGCTCGACGTCGTCGTCGAGGAAGGCGCCGAAACTCTGGCCCGCGCTGCCTCTGTAGCTGCGCCGCTCGCCGCGCGCAAGGTGGGCCCCGACGGTGCGCCGCGAGTTGTCGATGTCCCCGCTTGGCGGCGCGGTGTCGGGCGCATCGCCATTTCGCTTCCATGCGCGCCGTCGAGGAAGAGTCGCATCGGTGCCCGCCAGGACGTACGAGAGGTCGAGCGCGGTGCCGGCATCCTGCTCGAGCAGCTCGACCCGCCCGACGACCTCCTCGACCGACCGCGCGCCCAACCGAGCCAGGTGATCGCGCACCTCCTCGGCGATCAGGAAGATGTAATTGATGACATGCTGGGGCCGCCCCTCGAACTTGGCGCGGAGATCCTCGCGCTGGGTGGCGATGCCGGTCGGGCAGGTGTTGAGGTGGCACTGCCTGGCCATATCGCAGCCGAGCGCGACGAGCACGCCCGTTCCGAATCCGAATTCCTCTGCGCCGAGCAGCGCGGCGATCACGATGTCGCGCCCGCTGCGCAGACCGCCATCGGTGCGCAGGCTAACGCGCTCGCGCAACCGGTTCGACACGAGCACCTGCTGCGCCTCGGCGAGACCCAGCTCCCATGGCGCGCCGGCGTTCTTGATCGAAGAAAGGGGCGAGGCACCGGTGCCTCCGTCGTGGCCCGAGATCAGGATGTAGTCGGCGCGCGCTTTGGCCACGCCGGCCGCGATCGTGCCGACACCGGCCTCGGAGACGAGCTTCACCCCGATGCGGGCGCGCGGGTTGACCGTCTTCAGGTCGTGGATGAGCTGGGCCAGGTCTTCGATCGAATAGATGTCGTGGTGGGGCGGGGGTGAGATGAGCTGCATGCCTGGTTGGGCGTGGCGCAGGCGCGCGATGAGGCTTGTGACCTTGAGGCCCGGCAGTTGCCCACCTTCGCCCGGCTTCGAGCCCTGCGCGATCTTGATCTCGAGCTCGTCCGCGCGCTTCAGGTAACTAGGTGTGACCCCGAATCGCGCCGACGCCACCTGCTTGACGCGATTGTCGCGTCGCACTCCTTCGTCGTCGTCGTAGGTGTCGGGATCCTCGCCTCCTTCGCCTGAGTTGGAGCGCGCCCCGACCTGGTTCATTGCGATCGCGAGCGCCTCGTGCGCCTCAGGCGACAGCGCGCCCAGTGACATCGCGGTGGAAACAAAACGCTTGACGATATCGGCCGCCGGTTCCACGTCCTCGAGCGGAACCGGCCGGCTACATTCCTTGACCCGCATCAGCTCGCGCAACGACTGCGGCTCGCCCATGCTCGACAGCCGCCGCCACTCCCGGTACGCCTCCGCGTCTCCGGTCTGCGCCGCCTTCTGCGCGGCGCGCACTGCGTGCGGGTTGTAAGCGTGGTGCTCGCCTGCCTTGCGAAAGCGCACGCGGCCGTGGTCCGGGACCGCAGCGGGTCGCGTTCGGGCCAGACGCTCGATGTCGGCAAGGTCGACGCCTCCGATCCGGGACGGTACGGCCGGGAAGCAGAGCTCCATCACCTCGGCGCCCAGGCCGAGCGCCTCGATCACCTCGGCGCCCCGATAGCTGGTCACGCATGAGATGCCCATCTTCGCCATCACTTTGAGCAGCCCTGCTTCGAGCGCCTTGCGATACTTGGCGATGCTGTCTTCCCCGCTTTGCGGGGAAGTACCCGGCGAAGCCGGGGGATGGGGCTGGGCCACGGTTGCAAAAGCGAGATATGGATGCACCGCGGTCGCGCCGATCGTGATCAGGCACGCGACGTCGTGCACATCCACCGCGTCACCCGCGATCGCGACGATGTCGGTGGCCATGCGCCTGCCCGTCTCCAGCAGGTGCGAATGCACGGCCCCGACCGCGAGCGCCATCGGCACTGGCAGCCGGTGCTGCGCCGAGCGCCGGTCGCTCAGGGCGATCACGCCCCGCGCCGCCGCCGCTTCCCGACGAAGGCGCTGCAAAGCGTCGCGCAGCGATTCGTCAGGCGCGTAGGTGGCGTCGAGCACCACCGCGTCCTCGAGGACCCTGGCCAGCTCGGCGGCGCCAAGCACCGGGGAGTCGAGCTCGAGCAGCTTGTTTTGCGGTCCGCCCTGCGCGGGTCCGCCGTCTTCAGTGGGCACGGCCGGGTGGTGCCGTCGCAGCAGCGCGCGGTCGGCGCCGCCTTCCGGCTCGAGCGTGAGGAGACGGGCGCCGAGCAAAACGCGCAGCGACATCACCGCCTTCTCACGCAGCGGGTCGATCGCGGGGTTGGTCACCTGCGCGAACCGCTGCCGCAGGTAGCCGTAGACGCGCCGCGGCGTGCGTCCCAGCGCGGCGATCGGGATGTCGTCCCCCATCGAGTACACAGGCTCCGCTCCCGACTCTGCCATGGCGTCGACCACGAACTTGACGTCCTCGAAGCCCCAGCCATGGAGGGCGTGCTGCGCCGCGAGATCGTCCAGCGGCTCGAGGTCGACGTGATGCCGCTCGACGGGTATCAGCACACGATCAGCCAGGAGCGCGTAGTCGTGGCGTGCCGCGGCACGTTCCTTGGCGTCCGCGTCGCGGAGCAGCGATCCATCGCGGGTGTCGACGAGCAGCATCTGTCCTGGACCGAGCCTGCCCCGCTCGACGACATCCGCGGGCGCCATCGTCACCACGCCCGCCTCCGACGCCGCGGCCACGAGACCGTCTTTGGTGCGCTGCCATCGGAGCGGCCGCAGCCCGTTGCGGTCGAGCGCCGCGCCGACGATGGTGCCGTCGCTGAAGGCGAGCGCGGCCGGGCCGTCCCAGGGCTCGAACCGGATCGACTGGTAGCGATAGAAATCGCGCACCGCGGCGGCCAGGTCGCCTCGACCCTCCCACGCGTCGGGCACGAGGCTCATCAGCGCTTCGCTGACCTCCCACCCGCGCTGCACGAGCAGCTCGAGCGCGTTGTCGAGTGAGGCGGAGTCGGATCCCTCGGGCCAGATGGCGCCGCGGAGATTGGGCTCGAGCTCTGCCTCGCGCGCTCGCATCCACGCACGGTTGCCGGTGATGGTGTTGATCTCGCCGTTGTGCGCGAGCATCCGGAACGGCTGCGCGAGACGCCAGTCCGGCATCGTGTTGGTCGAGTAGCGCTGGTGGAAGACCGCGAGCTTGCTCTCGCACGCCTCGTCCCTCAGGTCGAGGTAGAAGTCGGCTAGCCGCGTGCCCGCCATCAACCCCTTGTAGACGACGGTCTGGCTGGAGCAGGACGCGATGTACATACGCACGCCCTCGCCCTCGGCGGTCCGTTCAGCGCGACGCCGCGCGCGATAGAGCCTGTGTTCCCACTCGACCGGGTCGAGTCCGGGATCCTCGATCAGGCCATGCCAGATCGCGGGCATCGTCTCTCGGGCCCGCTGTCCGAGCGAGTCCGGGTCGACAGGCACCTGGCGCCACCCGACCAGGCGCATGCCATGCTCAGCAACGGCCTCTTCGACCACGTTGCGCGAGCGCTCGTCCCAGTCGAAGAGCGCCACGACGCCGTAGGCGCCGCCGACGATGCGCCCCGGCACCTGGATCAGCAAGCCGGCCCCGTCTCCACTCTTGCCGTCCGCGTCGAGACCGCCACGGTGTGCCAGGCGGGCGAGGGCAAGGACGCCGAGTGCGACCGCCTCATGACCGCTGTCCGGCGTGGCGACGAAGCCCATGCCGCAGGCAGCGCGGGCTGCCGGGAGGTCCCCCGGCCACGCTAGGCGCGATCGAGAAAGAGCGGGGGGCACTGCACGGAAGGCTAGCGTCCGTCGGCCAACGGGGCTAGTGCGCCGCTACCAAAAGAATCGGGTTTTGGTTATGCGGTTCCTACATGCCGAGCAGCGTCTGGACCCGCAGCGCAACCGACAGGTTCAGGCGCGTCTCGGGATCTTCCAGGTTCAGCCCCGTGATCTCGCGGATGCGGTCGAGGCGGTAGCGGAGCGTGTTGGGATGGACGCGCAGCCGCTGCGCGGCGTGCTGCTGCTCGCCTGTCTCGAGGTAGGCGCGCAGGGTCGCGACCAGGGCGCCCTTACGAGCGCTGTCGTGCTCGATCAGCGGCCCGAGATGGCGACGGCTGTAGTCGACAAGGCGCTCATCGCTCACCGCGGCCAAAAGCCCGGTCAGCCCGAGCTCGGGCACGGCTACGACCTGTCCCCATCGCTTGAACCGGGCGAGCGACTCCATCACCGAGGTGACCTCGCGCAGAGCGCCCTCGACACCGCTCGGCGCCTCGATCGGGGCGCTGAACCCCACCGAGATCGTGAAGCCAGGCTTCCATTCGCCGATCGCCTGCTGGACCTGCAGGCCGAGGGCATGACTGCGCGCCTGGTGGTCGCCGATCTCGGTGCCGAGGGGCAGCAGGGCCACCACCTGGTCGGATCGGCCCTGGACCAGGGCCCGCTGGTAGCTCGCGCGCACCACCCCGGTGACCCGGCGTAGGAATTCGCGCTTCAGCGCCTGGATGGCGTCCTCGGAGATCTGCCGTGCGCGGTTGAAACCGCGGAAGTCATCGATGTCGACGAGCAGAACGATGTGGCTGCCGTGAAGCGGATAGCCGACGTGGCGGGCGCGGCGCTGGGCCGCCGCCTCGTCGCCGTACGTGCCGTGGAGCAGGTCTTCGAGGAACTCACCGCGGACGCGTCCCTCGACCTCCGACAGCTCACGCTCCTTGGCGATCGAAAGCGCGAGCACGAGGGCCGCCTGCTCGATGGCCATGAAGGCGAGCTCTTCGTTGTGGGGCGGATGGTCGAGGATCGAGATGTAGCCGAGCACCTGGTTGGCGGCCAGGATCGGCGCGATCAGGCGTTCGCGCGACATGCCGAGGTGTGGAAACGCCGGCACCTTGACCGGTCCGCGCTTGGCCTCGACCTCGCGGAGAGTGCGCTGGATCTGCGGGTCGTAGAGGACGCGATGCGGAGTGCCCTGACGGAGGATCGTCTCCTTGCGGTGGGCGTCCGCGCTGCCGCCGGCGTGTGCGAGCAGATGGAAGCTGGCGTCCTCGACGACGACAGCGCTCTCGAGCAGGTCGGCCAGGGTCCGGCAGATCTCGTTCACGCCCTTGCCGTCGAGGACGAGCTCGGTGAACCGGCGGTGGATCTCGATCGAGCGCTTCAGCCGCCAGTGCTCGGCGTTGATGATGCGTTCGAGCAGCGGCGACATCAGGTCGACGAACTGGACGTCGGACGAGATCGTGAAGAGGGGCACCTTCAGGCGGTCGGCCTCGGTGACCATCTCGGGCGGCAGCCGCCGCAGGTAGGGTAGAGGGCGGACGACTAGGCCGGCCCCGCCGCCTTCGGCGATCCGGCCGACCAGCCGGATCTGGGCATCGAGGTCGTCTTTGATCGGGAAGCCGCTCGTGAACATGAGGTCGCCGGCGCGCGGCTGGACCTCGGGCGTCTCCATCAAACGCACCCATTCGACCTGGCGGTCGAGACCGTCGGCCCCGGCCACGAGCTTGGCCGAAGCAAGCACGGATCGCATTGCCTCGCGCACCGTCGGCCGCGGCGCCTCGGTCTCCGCCTCGACCCTTTTGGCGGCCATCAAGGCAAGCTTAGGGTGTGCATCGGGGACAAGCAAGATGGCGTCAGGGTTGTGGGAGGGGCACTAGGAGGCGTTCAGCTTTGACGCTACCGTCATTGGCATGACCTACGAAGAGGCCCCGGCTTGCGACCGGCACGAGGCAAGCGTGCCCATGCAGCTGCGCACCATGCACTCCGACTCCAACCGGCCTGACATCGTGGTCGGTCTGTTCGAGTGTCCGGAATGCGGCCATGAGCGCAGGACGCCGATCCGGACGGGCGAGACGGCCGAAACCGCCGCTTAGCTGGTTCGGGTCTCCCCACCCGCGCTTCGCGCCGACCTCCCCACAGGGTGGGGAGGTGAAGTTCAGTTCTTCGCGATCAGCTCGCGGAGGACCAGGGGCAGGATTCCTCCATGGTGGAGGTAGGCGACCTCGGTCTCGTTGTCGACGCGGGCACCTGCCGCAAAGCGGGTGACCTTGCCCTCGTCTGATGTGACCTCGACCTCGACGCGCTGGCCGGGTTTGATCGTCTCGAGACCCTGGATCGTGAATCGCTCGTGACCGGAAAGGCCGAGCGTCTGCGCGTTCTCGCCCGGGGCGTACTGGAGGGGCAGGATGCCCATGCCCACGAGGTTGGAGCGGTGGATGCGCTCGAAGCTCTCCGCTATCACCGCCCGCACGCCCAGAAGAAGCGGGCCTTTGGCCGCCCAGTCGCGGGACGACCCGGTGCCGTACTCCTTGCCGGCAAGCACGATCAGCGGCACCCCTTCTTGCTTGTAGCGCTGGGCGGCGTCGAAGATCGTGACCTCATCACCGCTCGGAAGATGACGCGTCCAGTAACCCTCGCGTGAGGCGAGCGCGTTGCGCAGCCTGATGTTGCCGAACGTGCCTCGCTCCATCACCTCGTGGTTGCCACGCCGCGCGCCGAAGCTGTTGAAGTCGAAGCGATCGACCCCCTTCTCGATCAAATAACGGCCGGCGGGGCCGTCGACCGGGATGGCGCCGGCAGGTGAGATATGGTCGGTCGTCACAGAGTCGCCGACCATCGCGAGCACCCGTGCGACGTCGATGTCCGTGAGCCTTTTCGGCTGTGGTGTGAATCCTTCGAAGTAGGGCGGCTCTTTCACGTATGTCGAGCTGGGATCCCATGCGAAGATCGGTCCGGTGGGGGCCTCCATCGACTTCCAGTGCTCATCGCCTTCGAAGATGCGCGAATACTCGCGCTTGAACATCTCCTGTTTGACGCATTGCTGGACGACGGCGTTGACCTCTTCCTGGGTGGGCCACAGCTCAGACAGCATCACGGGCTTCCCGTCCGCTGCTTGCCCAACCGGTTCTTTCGCCAGGTTCTTGTGCACGGTGCCGGCCAGCGCGAACGCGACGACCAGGGGCGGTGAGGCAAGGTAGCTCGCCTTGACGAGCGGATGGATGCGGGCCTCGAAGTTGCGGTTTCCGGAGAGCACCGCGACCACGCTGAGGTCCTCTTTGGTCACGGCGGCTTCGATTTCGGGGCTCGACAGCGGACCCGAGTTGCCAATGCACGTCGTGCACCCGTAACCGACCAGGAAGAATCCAAGCTTCTCCAGGGGCTCGAGCAGGTCTGCGGTCTCGAGATAGTCGGTGACGACACGCGAGCCCGGCGCCAGGCTCGTCTTCACATAGGGGTGCACGGTCAGGCCGCGCTCGACGGCTTTCTTCGCCAGCAACCCTGCCGCGACCATGACCGACGGGTTGGAGGTGTTGGTGCAGCTGGTGATCGCCGCGATCACCACCGACCCGTTCTCGACTCTTGCCTCGGGCTTGGCCGCGACCGCGACCGCCGCCCGGCCGTTGATCGGACCGCCTTCTTCGGTCAGGCGCGAGATCGCCTCAGGCTCTGGTTTGGGTGACTTGGTGAACGCCGTCGTGAAGCTCTTCCAGACCTCGGGCAGCGCGACGCGGTCCTGCGGACGCTTGGGACCGGCCACGCTGGACTCCACCTTGCCGAGGTCGAGCTCGAGAAGCTCTGTGAACTTCGGCGTCGGTGCGCCGTCCACCCTGAACAGGCCCTGCTCCTTCGTGTAGCGCTCGACGAGGTCGATCTGCTCGCGGTCCCGGCCGGTCACCTCGAGGTAGCGCAGCGTCTGGTGGTCGACCGGGAACAGCGCGGAAGTCGCGCGTACTCAGGGCACATGTTGCTGAGAGTCGCCCGGTCGGGCACCGACAGGCTGGACAGGCCGTCGCCGCAGAACTCGACGAACTTGTCGACGACGCCGTGCTTGCGCAGCATCTCAGTGAGCGTCAGCACGAGGTCGGTGGCGGTCGACCCGGCCGGCAAGGCGCCGGTGAATCGCACGCCTATGACGACAGGAGACGCGAGGTACGCCGGCTGGCCGAGAATCGCGGCCTCCGCCTCGATCCCGCCGGTGCCCCAACCCAGGACGCCGAGGCCGTTGACCATCGTTGTGTGGGAGTCGGTCCCCATCAGGGTGTCGGGGATCGCGACCTTCTTGCCGCCGAGATCGCGCACCTGGACGACCTTTGCGAGGTACTCGAGGTTGACCTGGTGGCAGATGCCCATGCCCGGAGGTACGAGCGAGAAGTTATGGAACGCCTGCTGCGCCCAACGCAAGAGCGAGTAGCGCTCGCGGTTGCGCTCGATCTCCTTCTGGATGTTGCGCGTGTACGAATCCCGAAACCCGAATGAGTCGACCTGCACGGAGTGGTCGATGATCAGGTCCACCGGCACGAGGGGATCGACCCTGCCGGCGTCCTTGCCCGCGCGCTGCATCGCTGAGCGCATCGCGGCGAGGTCAACGACGGCAGGCACGCCCGTGAAGTCCTGCATGAGCACACGGGCCGGCAGGAAAGGCAGCTCAGAGTCGGCGGGTGGCGCCGCCGGCCAGCGAGCCAGCACCCCGACGTTCGACTCTTCGGTGACGCCTTCTTCTGCCATCCGGACGAGTCCTTCGAGCAGGATCTTCACGGTCATCGGCAGGTCCGACGGATCTCCGGCTCCGGCCTTGGGCAGATTGCTCAGCGGGTAAAAGTCGAGGTCGGTTCTGTCAAGCCGCGACCGCTGGACCACTGAGGCAAAGATACAAGCAGTCGAAAACGCTCATCGCCCAGCCGACTTCATCGCTGCCGCGATGCGCTGCACGCCATCTAAATGCTCGATCTCCTCGAGGCCGTAGGGCAATGCGAGGCGCCAGTTCGGGAACTGGTTGGTCGTGCCGGGCACATTCGGGCGCTCGTGCACGCCGAGCGCGTCTTCCATCGAGACCAGCACCATCCGGGTGCGCCCGCGCGCCAGGCGCTGGTAGACGGCGACGGCCACGTCGACCGGCGATGTCTCCTCGGGCAGCTGGGTCATGGCCACCAGCTTGTCGCGGAGGTGATGGAGCCGGTGCTCCGGCTCGCTTCGCGTCCAGATTCCCGCCACAGTCGGCAGGTCGTGGGTGCCGACGGCCGCCACCGCGTTGCGGGGCCACTGTTCCGGCTCGGAACCCTCGAACCACACCAGGCGGTAGGAAAGCGAGCCTTTCCTGCGCAGGTGCCTGCGTACAGCCGGCTCGACCAGGCCCAGGTCCTCGCCGATGACAAAGGCCCGCTCCCTCCTGCTCTCGTTGGCGAGCAGCGAGAGCAGGTTTGCGGCGGGGTACTTCACGTAAGCGCCCTGGGCGGCAGTCAATCCTTCAGGGATCCAGTACAGGCGAAAGAGACCCATCACGTGGTCGAGCCGCACACCGGCGGCGTGACGCGACGCGCTGCGGATGGCGTCGATGAATGGCGCCCAGTGCGCATCGCCCAGCTTCCACGGATTGAAAGCGGGGATGCCCCAGTCCTGGCCGTCGCGGAAGAACTCGTCTGGCGGGGCACCGACGCGTATGCCCGGAGCCAGGTAGTCCCTCCAGCGCCAGGCGTCGAAACCATCCGACGCGAAACCGACCGGCACGTCGTTGATCAGCCCGATCTCGCGCGAGGCGCGAGCGAGCTGCTGGTCGACGTGAAACTGCAGCCACTGGTGGTACGCGAGGCGATCGGTGTCCAGGTGGCCGACGTCTCGCGGCCAATCCCTCCAGGCTCGGCCGTGAACCTCGCAGACGGCGTTGAAGGTCGCGAAGTCTCGCAGCGCGGTTCCCTGGAGGCGCACGTATGCGGCGAGCCCTTCAGGATCTGGCGCCACGCGAAAGATTCGCCCGAGTACCTCTGACTTGAGCCCGAAGACACGGTCGTAATCGATGATCCGCTGCTCATTGAGCCGTTGCGCGGCTTCGTGCTCCGGGGACAAGTCGATCCTTTCAGCGCCCTCGATCTCCTCGGGCCGCAGGTAGATCGCGTTGCGAAAGCGACGGGTCGACGTGTAGTACGGCGACGGCTCATAGGGCAGGGTCGGCGTCTGCGCGCCCAGCGGATTAAGCAGGATGATCGACGCGCCGGCCTTGCGGGACCACCGCGCGAACCGGCGGAGGTCGGCGAGGTCGCCGACGCCCCAACTTTCGCGCGACCGCAGCGCGTAGAGCTGGACGGCCCAGCCCCATGCCCGCCTCGGCGGGGGCCAGCAAGGATCAGCTGGGAGCTTGGGGCGGCGTCGTCGAGGCGGACGGTTGCGTGCCGCGCCCATCGCTTCGAGGATCGCCTGCTCGACCTCCGGAGTTGTCTGGACAAGGTCGCCCTGCCAACCGTGATAGGCGGGCAAAATGCCCCACCGCCGCGCCCGCTCAGATAGCTCGGTCAGGCCAGTGCGCGAAACGGTTCTGGCTCAAATCCGGCCAGGACTTCCTGCCATCCGGCGAGAGCCGTCATCACCGCGGGGTCGTCTCGTATCAGCCACGAGAGGTGGCGGAGCGCATGCTCGAGCACCGCCTCGACACCGATCGACTTCGGCGCCGACATCGCCTCGCCGCGAGCGAGCTCGGCCCGCCGCACCGGCATGGCAACCAGCGAATCGGGCGGCAGGCTCGACGGCGGGCTGACTACGGCGACGTACGTGAGGATGATCCGGCCCTCCTTGTGGCGCCACGACGTCGAATGGACCACGATCGGCGTGAGCGGGTACCCCCTCAACACGTCGAGCACCACGTCAGCGGGTTTCGCCGAGGCCGGCAGGCCCACCCGCAGCGACTCCGCATGGAGCGGTTTCATCCAGAAGAGATCCGTCACGGAACCCGACCGGAAGCACT
>Ga0209469_1001716_pt1 | contig 11438 bp, 8 predicted proteins | sample GraSoiAngelo_123_FD_185880 | JGI IMG/M metagenome (GOLD analysis project Ga0209469, IMG submission 185880) | Grasslands soil microbial communities from the Angelo Coastal Reserve, California, USA - 14_0927_02_40cm (SPAdes) (version 2) | ecosystem: Environmental > Terrestrial > Soil > Grasslands ... | reverse complement strand
CCCAGAAGCTGAACGCCATCGTCCGCGCCGGGGAGCAGGCGCGCGAGTGCAACGATCTGCGGCAGAAGAGCCAGTTCCAGCGAGCGCGGGAGGCGGCGCGCAAAGCGCTCGCGAGCGAGCCGAACCTCCCCGGCGCACATCTCTGCGTCGCCACCGTGTACGAGGCGCAGCGGATGCCGCTGGACAGCCAGCTCGCGGCCTATCAGCGGGCGGCCGCGCTCGACTCCCTCAACGCCACGGCGTGGGAGAACATCGCCCGCCTGTATCAGCAGAAGGGCGACACCCTCAAGGCGATCGGCGCGTTCATCCACGAGCTGCAAGGCGAGCCGCAGAACACGCAGCTGCGCCTCGGCATCGCCGAGCTGCTGCGTCAGCAGAAGCAGTACCAGCAAGCCGTCCGCTTGCTCGACGACGGGCTCGCCCACAGCGCGTCTGACCCGAAGCTGGCCGACTTGAAGCAGCGGATCTGCATCGAGGGCGAGCTGTGGCGTTGCGTGGTGGACGGGTTCGTGAAGGCGCTCGCGAGCGACAGCACGAAGCAGTCGGACTCGACGTTCCTCAAGGCGGCGATCGGTGCGGCGCAACAGATCTCGGACACCACGAACCTACTGCTCTTCGCCCGCGCGGCGTCGCGGCACTTTCCCAAGTCCGCACCGTTCTGGGAGGCGCTCGGCACGGCGTTCGATCTGAAGGGTCAGCGCGACTCGTCGGTGTGGGCGTACAAGCAGGCGTTTGCGGCGGATCCCAACCGGCTTAAGACCGCCCTGCTCATCGCCAAGGCGATCGTTGACGGGACGGTATACGACACGGCGCACGCGCCGCCCAAGTCGGACACGGTCGCGCTGCGCGCGTACCGCAACGCGTTCGCCGACAAGCTCGATACGGCGCGGGCGTATGTCACCAAGGCGCTCAACTCGCCCGACACCAGCTTGCGTACCAGCGCCGCGCTCATCCTGCTCAACGGTGGCTCGAAGATCGCTCAGCAGGCGCAGGCCTACGACCGCGCCTATCCGTGGCTCAACCAGACCCTCCAGCTCGTGGCCCCGGCCTCCCCCGCTGACACGGTGGGTCCGCGACAGCAGATCCGCGTCACGGCGAGCTTCTGGTACGGCGTCGCGTCGGTCGCGTCGCTCTCCGGGCCGTACACCGAGATGGTCAAGTCCAAGAGCTGCGACCAGGCGAAAGCGATCAACGATCGCATCGTACGCACCAAGGAGGCGCTCGTCCTCGGGGCCCGGGTGCACCCGCCCACGGCGAACACGATGCTGCAGAACGTGAGCAAGTTCGAGGCGATCATGCCGCAGGTGAAAAAGCAATTCAAGTGCAAGAATTTCTAGGCATTGAATTGACTTCCGCGCCGCCCTATATTGCGGCCTTCCGTCGCAGGGGGCTGTAGCTCAGCTGGTTAGAGTGCCGGTCTGTCACACCGGAGGTCGCGGGTTCGAGCCCCGTCAGCCCCGCCTGAACCCGCCTCGCGGGACGACGCACCCGGCCCCGCCTGCCACGGCAGGCGGGGCTTTCGTTTTTCGGGGGGGGAGCGAGCCGACGTCCGACTACCATGTCCCGGTCCTCGCCGCGGTGGTGCGCGCGTGGGCGGCAGGCGGCCGCCGCGCCGTGGACGCCACCGTCGGCGGGGGCGGCCACGCCGCGTTGCTGCGGGAGGTCGGAGCCGAGGTGCTCGCCGTCGACCGGGACGCCGACGCGATCGCGGCGGCGCGGGCCCGCTTGGGGGAGGACGGCATCCGCTACTCGACCGGCCCGTTCGGCTCGGCCAAGGTGCTCGGCACCGTGGCGACGTTCCGCCCCGACCGCATCCTGCTCGACCTCGGGGTGTCGTCCCACCAACTCGATACGACCGAGCGCGGGTTTACCTTTCGTCCGGGGGCGCCGCTCGACATGCGCATGGCCGGGGGGCGGGGCATCACCGCGGCGGACCTGCTGAACACCTGGCCGGTCGAGCGTTTGGCGCAAGACTTCGCGCTGCTCGCCGACGAGCGCCGGGCCAAACGGCTGGCGCAGGTGATCGTGAAGCGACGGGCTAACGCGCCGTTCGCGACGAGCGACGACTTCGTGAACGCCATCCGGGAGACGCTGGGCCCGCGCTCTGGGCCGTCGGACTTCGCGCGCCTGTTCCAGGCGCTCCGGATCGTGGTGAACCAGGAGCTCGAGCAGCTCGACCTGGCGCTCCCGGCGCTGCGGGCGGCGCTCGTGCCCGGCGGCCGGATCGCGGTGATCACGTACCATTCGGGCGAGGACCGCATCGTCAAGAACGCATTCCGCGACTGGGGCAAGGCGTGTGTCTGCCCGCCGGGGCAGCCGGTGTGCACCTGCCGGGGGCGTCCCCTCGGCCGGGTGCTGACGAAACGGCCGGTGCGGCCGGGGACGGCCGAAGTGCGCGCGAACCCCCGCGCCCGCTCCGCGCAGTTCCGCGCGTTCGAGGTGTTGCATGAGGCTTAAGGGGCGCCACTGGGTTGCGGTCTGGCTCATCGCGTTCCTCGCCGTGACGTGGCTCGTGTACGCCCGGCAGACGGCCGCCATCCACGACGCGGGCGCGCTCATCGAGATCCGCGCCCGCCGCGCCAACCTCGAGGGGCACCGCGCCGAGCTGGAGCGCCGCATCCGTACGGGAGAGAGCCGGGCGGTGCTCGTGCCCCGCGCGCAGACGAAGCTCGGCCTCCACCTGCCGGCCGACAGCGAGATCGTCCTCGTCCCGCTCCCGGGGAACGGTCCGCCCTAGCGATGGCGAAGCCGGCGGTCCGCCTCCGAGTCGTGGAGCTCGGCGTCTTCGTCGCCCTGGCGCTGCTCGCGGTGCGGGCGGCGCAGGTGCAGCTGCTGGAAGGTCGCCGCTGGGCGGAGGAAGCGCAGGCACAACGGACCGAGCGGATCGTGCTCCAGGCTCGGCGCGGCACGCTCAGCGACCGGCACGGGACGCCGCTGGCGCTCACCCAGGAGACCTACCACGTCGGCGTCGCGCCCAACGAGCTGCGCGATCCTGTCAAAGACGGGGCGGTGATCGCCCGCCAGCTGGGGCTCGCGGCCCACGCCTGGCAGCAGGGGCTGCGGCGGCGCTACGCATACTTCGCCGGCCCGTTCAGCGCGCGCGAGGTGCAGCCGCTGCGCAGCACGCGGGGAGTCCACCTCGAAGCCGTCGTGAACCGCTTCTATCCCGCGCCGCAGCTCGCCCGGGCCACGATCGGTCGCGTCGGCGACGACGGGTACGGCGCGTCGGGGATGGAAAAGACGCTGGATTCCCTGCTGGCGGGGCGCCCCGGCTCCGCCGTCGTCCTGAAGGACCGGGCCGGGCGCGAGTACGAGTCGCCGGCACGCGTCATCGCCCAGCCCGTGGCGGGACACGACGTGGTGCTCACGCTGGACGCCGAGCTGCAGGAGATCGCTCAGCGCGCGCTGGACGACGCGCTGCGGCGCATGGACGCCGACGGTGGGGACGTGGTGATGCTCGATCCGGCCAGCGGGGAGGTGCTGGCGATCGCGTCGCACCAGCGCGACGGGACGGCGCGACCGAGCGCCTTCATCGACACCTTCGAGCCGGGATCGGTCGCCAAGATCTTCGCCGCGGCCGCGCTGCTGGCCCTCAAGCGGGTGCGCCCGGGCGAGCACGTATCGGGCGAAGACGGGATCTATCGCCTGCCGGGCCGCCCCCCGATCACCGACGAAGACCCGCAGCCGACGCTGACGCTGGCCGATGCGATCCGGGTGTCGAGCAACATCGCGATCGTGAAATTCGCGGCGCGCCTGAAACCGGCGGAGCAATACCGGATGCTGCGCGATTTCGGTTTCGGCGTGCTCACCGGGATCGAGTTTCCGGGCGAGGCGGCGGGGCGGTTGCGGCCCCCGTCCGAGTGGACCCGCCCGAGCGCGGCGAGCCTCGCCATTGGGTACGAGCTGTCGGTGACGCCGATCCAGGTGGCGGCCGCGTACGCCGCGCTCGCGAACGGTGGGCTGTTGCTGCAGCCCACCCTGATCCGCGAGGTACGCAGCCCGGAAGGACGGCTGCTGTACCGTCACGAGCCGGAGCCGGTGCGCCGCGCGGTGTCGCCCGAGATCGCGGCGGCGCTGCGCGACCTACTGCGCGGCGTGGTGGAGCACGGCACGGGCTCGGAAGCGGCGCTCACGACATTTCCCGTGGCGGCGAAGACCGGGACGGCGCGCCGCGTGGTGAACGGGCACTACGCCCCGGGGCAGTACACGGCGTCGTTCGCCGCCTTGTTTCCCGCGGACAAGCCGCAGCTCGTGCTCGTCGTGAAGATCGACAATCCGCACAAGGGGAGCTATTTCGCGGCGCAGACGGCGGCGCCCGTGACGCGCTCGATGCTCGAGCAGGCGCTCGCAGCACGGACCGTCGCGCTCGACCGGGCGCGGCTCTCGACCGCGGCACCCCCGACCGCGGCCGTGCCGCTCGAGGACGACGGCGGCGTGGTCCCTTACGTCGTCCCCTGGCCGTACCGACCGGACTCCGCGGCCGTGCGGCGGCGCCAGGCGGTGCCCGATGTGACGGGACTGCGCCTACGGGAAGCCGTGCGCGCGCTGCACCGCCGGGGCTTCCGCGTGGCGCTCAAGGGCTGGGGGACGGCCGAGCACACCTGGCCGGCCGCGGGCGACAGCGCCACGCTGGGCGCTACGGTCACCCTGTTCGCCGAGCGCGTCAGCCCGGCCGCGATCAGCGCGCTCGCGCGGCGGCGCGCGAAGCGATGAGCCGCCTCCCCGAGATCGTGGCCGCGCTCGAGCGGGGGGGCGTCCTGGTCGGGACGCCGGACCTGCACACCTGGCCCGAGATCACCGGGCTCACGGCGGACAGCCGGCGTGTGGAGCCCGGGATGCTGTACTGTGCGGTGCGGGGCTCGGTGCAGGACGGGCACCAGTTCGTGGCCGCCGCGCGGGAGCGCGGCGCGGTCGCCGCCCTCGTCGAGCGCGAACAGCCGGTCGAGCTGCCGCAGGTCCTGGTGCGCGACGGCCGCCGGGCGGCCGCCGTGGCCGCCGAAACGTGGTTCGGGCGGCCCGCGGCGCAGCTCGATCTGGTCGGCGTCACCGGGACGAGCGGCAAGACAACGTCGGTGCTGCTCGCCCGCCACGTGCTGTCGGCGCTCGAGCCGATGGGCTCGATCGGGACGCTGGGCGCCTTCGACCCGGGCGGCGCGCCCGTGCCCAGCGAAGCGGGGAACCTCACGACGCCCGGACCGATCGACCTGCAGGCGACGCTCGCGGCCCTCGTGGCGCGCGGGGCGCGGGGCGCCGCGATGGAGGTGTCCTCGCACAGCCTCGATCAGGGACGCGTGGACGGCTTGGTGTTCCGGGCCGCGATCTTCACGAACCTGACGCGCGAGCACCTCGACTACCACAGCACGCTGGAAGCGTACTTCAAGGCGAAGGCCAAGCTCGCGACGTACCTGTCGCCCGCCGGCCTCGAGGTGGTGAACGCGGACGATCCGGCCTGGCAGCGCCTGCCGCGCCGGCACCGCCGTGTGACATTCGGCGAGCGCGGCGGCGACGTCACGGCCCGACAGGTCGTGGTCGACGGGAGCGGCGCCCGGTTCGAGCTGGTCACGCCGACGGGGAATGCGGCGGCGCGACTCCCGCTGCTGGGCCGCTTCAACGTCGCCAACGCCCTCGGCGTGGCGGCGTGCGCCTGGGGGATGGGCGTCCCGGTCGAGACGATCGCCGACCGGCTCGCCACGGCGCCGCAGGTGCCCGGCCGGATGGAGCGCATCGCGGAGCGGCCCTGCACGATCCTGCGGGACTACTCCCACAAGCCGGACGCGCTGGAGCGCGCGCTCGAGAGCGTGCGGCCGCTCACCCAGGGCCGGCTCATCCTCGTGTTCGGCGCGGGGGGTGACCGCGATCGGGGCAAGCGCGCGCCGATGGGCGAGATCGCCGTGCGGCTCGCCGACGTCGCGATCGTCACGTCGGACAACCCGCGGACCGAGGACCCCGAGCGGATCCTCGACGAGGTCGAGAGCGGGATGCAGGCGAAGCCGCACCAGCGCCGCGGCGACCGCCGCGAGGCGATCGCCCTGGCGCTGCAGCTCGCCCGGCCGGGCGACACGATCCTGCTCGCCGGCAAGGGGCACGAGACCTACCAGATCATCGGCAAGGAGAAACAGCCGTTCGACGAGCGCGCCATCGTACGGGAGCTGGGGGCGAGCTAAATGCGGATTGCGGATTTCGGATTGCGGATTGGGCGGCGGGCGCGTTGCGGCAGCGGAGGCCAGTCACGCGCGATTCCGCAATCCGCAATCCACAATCCGCAATGGGTTGTCCGGTGACTGCCTGGGACTCACAAATCGTCGCCGCCGCACTCGGTGTGTCGGCGCCCGCAAGGTTGCGCTTCAGCGGGGTGACCACCGACACGCGCAACCTGACGCCGGGCACCCTCTTTGTCGCGCTCACAGGCGAGCGGTTCGACGCCCACGACTTCCTCGGCGACGCGCGGACGAAGGGCGCGGCTGCCGCGGTGGTGCGGCGCGGCACGCCCCGCGTGGACGGGCTGCCAGTGTTCGAGGTGGCGGATACGCTCGCGGCGCTCGGGCTGCTCGCCCGGGCGCGCCGCCGGGGGTTGCCCGCCACCAGTCCAGTGGTGGCGATCACCGGCTCGAGCGGCAAGACCAGCGCCAAGGAGATGATCCGGGCGGTGCTCGCCACGCGGTACCGCGTGCACGCGACGAGCGGTAATCTGAACAACCTGGTGGGCGTGCCGCTCACGATCCTGGGCGCGCCCGACGACGCCGAGGCGCTCGTCGTCGAGGCCGGAGCGAGCGTGCCGGGGGAAATCGCCCGGCTGCGCGACGTGATCGAGCCGACCATCGTGGCGATCACGAACGTCGGGTACGCGCACGTCGAGGGATTCGGCTCGCTCGAAGGGGTGCTGCGGGAGAAGCTGGCGTTGGTGCCGGGTGCGGGCGTCGCCGTCGTCGGCACGGACCCGCCGGCGCTGGCGCGCGAGGCGCGCCGGCTGACCCGCACCGTCGTGGCGGGCACGGACAGCGGGGCGGACGTGCGGCCCGACGCCGCCGAGCTGGACGACGCAGGGCATCCGCGGATCACCTGGGCCGGCCGGACGGTCACCGTCCCGGTGCTGGGGTTTCACCAGATCGAGAACGCGATGCTCGCCCTCGCCGTCGGCCGCGAGGCGGGAGCGGACCCTGTCCGGGCGGTGCCGGGGCTCGCCGCGGTGCAGATCCCCGGCGGGCGCGGCACCGTGATCGAGCGGGGCGGGCTGACCATCCTGGACGACACCTACAACGCCAATCCGGCGTCGCTCGCCTGGGCGGTGAAGTTCGCCCACTGGCTCGCCGGGCGGCGCCGGCGGCCGCTCGCGGTGGTGGTGGGCTCGATGTTGGAGCTAGGGGGTGAGAGTGACAGATTGCATGCGGCCGCCGCCCGCGAGATCGCGGCGGTCGAGCCGGCCCTGGTCGCCGCGGTCGGCGCATTCGTCCCGGCGTTCGAGTCGCTGCGCGGCGCGCTCGGTGCCCGGCTGGTCACGGCGCCGGACGCAGCCGCGCTGGGTCCGAAGCTCAAGACCGCGCTCAAGGGCGACGAGATCGTCTTGCTCAAGGCGTCGCGCGGCGTCGCCTTGGAGCGGGTACTGCGGCAGCTCACCTGACCGTCGGGAGACCTGGAGGCGTGCTCTATCACCTGCTGGCGCCGCTCGCGAAGCAGCACATCCTGTTCAATCTCTTCAACTACATCACCTTCCGCGGCGCCGGCGCCACGGTGACGGCGCTGGTGCTCGCCTTCGTGTTAGGACCGGGGATCATTCGCCTGCTGCGCGATCGGCACGTCGGCCAGGTGATCCGCGCCGAGGGACCCGCGAGCCACGCCGGCAAACGCGGCACGCCCACGATGGGCGGGCTCATCATCATCCTGGCGACCGTCGTGCCCACGCTGCTGTGGGCGCGGCTCGACACCCGCTACGCGGTTGTCGCGGTCGCGGCGATGCTGTGGATGGGCACGATCGGATTCCTCGACGACTACCTCAAGATCGTGCGCGGCAAGTCGCAGGGGCTGGTCGCGCGCTGGAAGCTGATCGGCCAGATCTCGTTCGGCCTGGCGCTGGGGTTGTTTCTCCTGGCGTCGCCCCTCGCGCCCAACCTGCCGCCAACGTCGACCCAGCTACCTGTGTTCAAGTACCAGCTGATCGTGTTCTGGCCGGTGACCTACGTGCTGTTCGTCACGCTCGTCGTCACCGGCAGCTCGAACGCCGTGAACCTGACCGACGGGCTCGACGGCCTCGCGACCGGGCTGACGGCGATCGCGGCGGGAGCGTTCGCGATCTTCGCGTATGTGTTCGGTCGGTTCGACTGGACCAAGTACGTGGGTGTCTACTTCCTTCCCGGCGCGGGCGAGCTGACGGTGTTCTGCGGCGCTCTGGCCGGCGCGGCGCTCGGGTTTCTCTGGTTCAACGCCCACCCCGCACAGGTGTTCATGGGCGATACCGGCGCACTGGCGATCGGCGGCGCCTTCGGCACGGTCGCCATCTTGCTCAAAGCCGAGTTTCTGCTGCTCATCGTGGGCGGCGTGTTCGCCGCGGAGACCGTCTCAGTGATGCTCCAGACGAGCGTGTACCGCTGGCACAAGACGCGCCGGGGCAAGGAGTACGCGGACGCGCATCGCGTATTCCGGATGGCGCCGCTGCATCATCATTTCGAGAAGCTGGGGTGGGCCGAGCCGCAGGTGGTGATGCGGTTCTACATCCTGGGCGTGTTGTGCGCCGCGATCGCGCTCGCGACGCTGAAGGTGCGATGATCCCGGAGGCGTGGCGTCGAGGCGTCGTCGCGGTGGTCGGGTTGGGCAAGAGCGGGATCGCCGCGACGAAACTGCTCGCCCGCGAGGGCGCGCACGTGTACGCGAGCGACGCGTCGGACCATCCGTACGGCGGCGACACCGTGGCCGAGCTGCGCGGGCTCGCCGGCGTCGAGGTCGACGTCGGCCGGCACGACCTCGCCAAGATCCGGTCGGCCACCGGGGTCGTCGTCTCGCCCGGCGTCCCGCCCGACGCGGCACCCCTCGCGGCGGCCCGGGAGGCGCGCGTGCCCGTGGTGTCCGAGCTCGACCTCGGGTTTCGGGCGCTGGCGGGGTCGGGGACACGCTGCATCGCGATCACGGGGACGAACGGCAAGACCACCACGACCGCGCTGGTGGCGCACCTGATGCGGGTGGCGGGGCTGCACGCGGAGGCGGCGGGGAACATCGGCCGGCCGCTCGCGGACATCGCTGTGTCGGGCGACCGCTACCAGTGGCTGGCGGTCGAGGTGTCGTCGTTCCAGCTGCACGACAGCCCGCACTTCGCCCCGGAGATCGGCGTCCTGACCAACCTCGCGCCGGATCACCTGGACCGCTATCCCTCGGTGGACGCGTACTATGCCGATAAGCAGCTGCTGTTCCGCAACGCGACGGCGCGCGACGTGTGGGTCCTGAATGGCGACGACGCGGCGGCGCTGGCGCTTCCGGGACCGGCGCCCGGGCGGCGCGTGCTGTTCTCCCTCGCGCGGCGGGCGGACGGTTGGTACGACGCGCCGGCGCGGCTGCTGCGCCTCGAAGGCGCCGAGCTGCTGCGCCGCGACGAGCTGCGGCTGCTCGGGGATCACAACGTGGCGAACGGGCTCGCCGCGGCGCTGGCGGTGCAGGAGGCAGGCGTGTCGCTGGGGCTGATCGCCGAGGGGCTGCGGTCGTTCCGGGCGCTGCCGCACCGCCTCGAGCCGGTGCGGGAAGTGAGCGGCGTGCTGTGGATCAACGACTCCAAGGCGACAAACATCGCCTCGACGGTGGTCGCCGTGGCAGCGATGGACCGCCCGTTCGTCTTGCTGCTCGGAGGACGGCACAAGGGAGAGCCGTACACGCGCCTCGCGCCGCTGCTTCAAGGGAAGTGCCGGCTCGTGATCGCCTTCGGCGAGGCCGGCGCGATCGTGGCCCAGGACCTGGGCGGCAAGGTGCCCCTCGAGCGCGCCACCACGTTCGCGGACGTTATGGCGCGCGCCCGCCGCGCCGCACAGCGGGGGGACGCGGTGCTGCTCTCTCCCGCGTGCTCGAGCTACGACATGTTCAAGAACTACGAGGAGCGGGGGGCGACGTTCCGAATGCTAGTGGAGGCCATGTGAGGTCGGGCAATGGGTGTGCATCCGGGTGGTGTTCCCACGCTGAAGCGTGGGCTCGGCACTGCACTGTGCGAAAGCACACGCGTGTCCTTCAGGACAGTGCGTTGCCGAGCCCAGGCTTCAGCCTGGGAACCCCGAGCGAGCGCGCTCGCCCATGACCGACCGCCGCTGGGAAACCCGGCTGCTGGCGCTCCTGGCCGCCGTGCTGGTGGTGTTCGGGCTCACGGCGGTGTACGGCGCGTCCAGCCTGTTGACGACGGCCGGCGGGCAGGTGGGGTCGGAGTTCGCGCTGCGCCAGGCGCTCGGCGCCCTGGTCGGCGGCATTATCGCGACGCTGCTGGCGCGCTCGAATTATCGGCGCTGGCAGCGCTACGCCTGGCCGATGCTCGGGGTCGCGGCGTTGCTGCTGGTGGTCGTGTTGCTGCCGTTCACCCACGGCATCGCGCCCACGATCAACGGCGGTCGGCGCTGGGTGAATCTGGGCATCGTCACCCTGCAGCCGTCCGAGCTCGCCAAGTTCGCGGTCGTGGTCTGGACGGCGATGCTCGCGGCGAAGAAGGGCGAGCGGATCCGCACCTTCCAACGTGGCCTGTTACCGTTCCTCGTGATCCTCGCGCCGGTCGTCGGGTTGATCTTCCTCGAGCCGAACCTGTCCATGGCATTGCTCGTCGCGATCCTCGCTGGCGTCGTGCTCTTCACGGCGGGAGCCCGGATCGGACACTTCCTCGTGCTGGGCGTCGTGGGCACGCCGCTCGCCTTCGGTGCGGTGGCGAGCGCGCAGTACCGGATCGCCCGGGTGCTCACCTTCCTGGCGCCGGGCAGCGCGCCCGCCGAAGCGACCTGGCAGGTGCACCAGTCGCTCGTGGGGATCGGCGCGGGGCGGCTGTTCGGCGTGGGGTTGGGGCAGGGGCAACAGAAGCTGGGCTACCTCCCGTATGCCTACTCCGATTTCATCTTCTCGACGATCGGCGAGGAGTGGGGGTTCCTCGGGGTAGTGGCCATCCTCGTCCTGTTCGGCACGTTCGTGTGGCTCGGCTTCCGGATCGCGCGGTCCGCCGGCGATCTGTTCGGGCAGCTGCTCGCGGTCGGGCTCACGGCGCTGATCGGGGTGACCGCCGCGCTGCACATCGGCGTGAGCCTGGCGCTGCTGCCGGCGACGGGCATCACTCTGCCGTTCATCTCGTACGGACGCTCGAGCCTGCTCGTGGCGCTCGTCGCGACCGGGGTGCTGATCAGCGTGGGGCGGGGGCGGCGGCGGACGAACGGGGCGGCGGGAGCGTGACATTGCGGATTGCGGATTGCGGATTGCGGATTGGGCCGGACAGTCGT
>Ga0209469_1001712_pt1 | contig 11462 bp, 10 predicted proteins | sample GraSoiAngelo_123_FD_185880 | JGI IMG/M metagenome (GOLD analysis project Ga0209469, IMG submission 185880) | Grasslands soil microbial communities from the Angelo Coastal Reserve, California, USA - 14_0927_02_40cm (SPAdes) (version 2) | ecosystem: Environmental > Terrestrial > Soil > Grasslands ... | reverse complement strand
CGCTGGCCTCTTCGACGACAGCCCGCACACGCGCGAGATCATTTACAATTTTATGCGACTCCGCGCGTTGCGTGTGGAAGTGGATGTAAAACTCGCGCTCGGCGAATTCACGCTCGACCAAGCCGCTAAATATTTACAGGAGAAAGTCCCGATGGATGAACAGACGGCGCGTCAGGAAGCGATCGCCTTCGCAACCGGCCCCGGTCAGGCCATTACCTATCAGATCGGCAAATTGCAGATCATAAAATTCCTCGCCGACGAGCGGATGCAACAGGGCGAAAAATTTAATCTGCGCTCCTTCCACGATTTCGTATGGAAAAACGGCAATGTACCAATCGCGCTGCAGAAGTGGGAACTTCTCGGCGACGCGAGCAGTCTTCCGAAGTAGCGGCTGATCTATTCGACGATTTCGAGGCCCATTTGGCGGGCGGTGCCGGCGATGATTCGGAAAGCGGCTTCATCATTCCGCGCGTTGAGGTCTTTGCGCTTCGTCTTCACGATGTCCATCACTTGTTTGCGCGTGACTTTACCGACTTTCGTTTTGTTAGGTTCCTTTGAGCCGGCGGCGATGTTGGCCGCTTTCTTCAAGAGAACCGCGGCAGGCGGACTTTTCGTGATGAATGTGAACGATTTGTCTTTGTAAACGGTGATGACGACCGGGAGAATGTCGCCGGCTTGTTTTTGAGTCGTAGCGTTAAATTCCTTGCAGAACGCCATGATGTTGACGCCGCGCGGGCCGAGCGCAGTTCCAACTGGCGGTGCAGGATTAGCCTGGCCTGCGGGAATCTGGAGTTTGATTTCAGCTACTTTTTCTTTTGCCATTTCGAAAAGTTCTTAGTTGAGAGTTGATTGTTGATAGCTGTAGATCTTAGCCGCGTTCCACTTGCCAGTATTCCAATTCCACCGGAGTTGCGCGACCGAAAATGGTGACGGAGACACGGAGTTTGCCACGCTCAGGATCGATTTCCTCGACGATGCCAGTCTGGTTTTGGAATGGGCCGTCGGCGACTTTCACCGATTCGCCAACCTCAAAGCTGACTTTCGGTTTCACCTTTTCTTCGCGCTCTTTCATTTGAGCGAGCATGCTGTCTACCTCTGATTGGCGCATTGGAATCGGTTTGTCTTTGGTGCCGGCAAATCCAATCACGCCGGGTGTGTCGCGAATGAAATACCAGGTGCGCCCGACCAGCTGATTGTTCTCGTCGAGCAAATGCATGTTAACAATCAGATAGCCTGGAAAAAATTTCCGTGTGGTCTCGCTTTTCTTGCCTTTCTTGATTTCCGATACGCGTTCGGTTGGAACGAGCACTTCGTAAATCAGGTCGCCCATTTCTTCCGTTTTGACGCGCTTCAAGATGTTCTCGCGCACCTTGTTTTCCTGACCGGAAAGCACATGCACGACGAACCATTGATCTTTCCCTGCGAGCGTTTGTGCCATAATCAGTGCAACCGCGTGAAAAAGTGGACTACGTTCACCAAAACGAGATCGAAAAGCGCGACATATCCACCGAGCAATAACATTGCGATAGCGACCACAACAGTCGAATCACTCAGTTCCTTGTAACGGCGGAATCCTTTCTCTTTCGGGTCCCAAGGCCAGGAGCATTTCTGCAGCTCGACCTTCACTTCGCTGAAGAAGTTTTTAACTTTGGTGATCATCTAAATCAAAACAACATCCAACATCCAATGCCCAACGTCCACTTACGCATCTGCTGTCGTTTCGAATTCAGAGTTCGATATTGAAACGTTAGGCATTCGCGGTCTGTTTAACCACGCCAGGAGGGACTCGAACCCCCAACCGACGGTTTTGGAGACCGCTACTCTACCAATTGAGCTACTGGCGTTCTTAGTCTTCCTCTTCCACTCCCTCTTAATCTCCTCTTCCTTCGTCACCCGTTCAAGAAAGCAGAGTGAGAGGTAGAGGAAGAATTTTAATCCAGAATATCGCTCACGCGACCGGCGCCCACCGTCTTGCCGCCTTCGCGAATTGCGAAGCGGATCGTTTTTTCCATCGCGATTGGCGTGATCAACTCCACTTCGATTGAGATGTTGTCGCCAGGCATGACCATTTCCACGCCTTCAGGCAACTTAACGGTGCCAGTCACGTCCGTCGTACGGAAATAAAACTGCGGCCGGTAATTGGTGAAGAATGGGGTATGACGTCCGCCTTCCTCTTTACTCAGCACATAGACTTCCGCCTTGAATTTCTTATGGGGCGTAATCGAACCAGGCTTAGAAATCACCTGGCCACGCTCGACTTCTTCCTTCTTTAGGCCGCGCAACAGAACGCCGACGTTATCGCCAGCGCGCGCTTCATCGAGAAGTTTGCGGAACATTTCGATGTCGGTCGCAACAGTTTTTGCGGTAGGACGAATGCCGACGAGCTCAACTTCTCCCATTTTCTTGAGAATCCCGCGCTCCACACGCCCCGTCGCGACGGTGCCGCGGCCTTCAATATTGAACACGTCCTCGATCGGCATCAGGAACGGCTGATCGATCGGCCGCTCCGGTACGGGGATGTAATCGTCGATGGCTTCGACGAGGGCGAGCACCTGCTTTTCCGCGTCGGCGTCCCCATTAAGTGCCTTGAGGGCGCTGCCTTTAACAATCGGGATTTTATCTCCCGGAAATTCATACTGCGTCAGGAGATCGCGCACTTCCATCTCCACGAGATCGAGAAGCTCCGGATCATCGACCATATCGACCTTGTTCAGGAACACGACAATCGAGGGTACGCCAACTTGGCGTGCCAGCAGGATGTGTTCGCGCGTTTGCGGCATGGGGCCGTCCGCAGCCGAGACGACCAGGATGGCGCCATCCATTTGCGCCGCGCCGGTGATCATGTTTTTCACGTAATCGGCGTGGCCGGGACAATCCACGTGAGCGTAGTGACGTTTGTCGCTCGAGTACTCCACGTGTGCCGTGTTAATTGTAATGCCACGCTCTTTTTCTTCCGGAGCGTTGTCGATTGACTCGTATGCGCGTACTTCGGCCATGCCCTTCTTCGACAGCACCATCGTAATCGCTGCCGTCAGGGTTGTTTTGCCGTGGTCTACGTGACCGATGGTGCCGACGTTCACGTGCGGCTTGTCGCGTTTAAATGCTTCCTTAGCCATTTCAATTCTCCTGGTTAACTAACTCTCCAATTTTCTGTGATTGTCTCCCGCCGGCCCTCAGGCTGCTCTGGAGCCCATGACCGGGATTGAACCGGTGACCTCGTCCTTACCAAGGACGTGCTCTACCAACTGAGCTACATGGGCTGCTTTTCGCCAACCCAGCGACTCCGCCGCAACCCGAGCGGCAAACCGGTTTCGCCTCTTGCCAGAGATTCAAAAGTCCCAAAGCCGCGTCAAATTTGCAATTTGAACGACCATGGGACCGCCTCGTTCCAGCAAAAAGCGTCCGCAAGCTAACCGCGCTCATTGTCGTGTCAAAGAAATTTCTTGTTAGAAACAGCGCATTTCGCAAGAGGCCGTAGAGTGCGCTGTCCTCGGCGCATCAACGGATTCTGCCGCTGGTCTCTTCCGCCTTTCCTCGTGTGACGAATCGCATGATGACTGCGATTATGATGAGCACCGCAATGGCGATCCCAACATTCAGCGGCGTTATCAAACCCGGGCCGGGCGTTGGAGTGGGAGTGGCCGAAGGTGGAGGCGGTGCATTTTTTGCCGCCAGCATTCCCTGCACATATTGTAAACGTTGAACCGTGTCGTAGTCATCTGGCTTTAGTTTTAACGCCGCCTGGTAATCGGCGATGGCCTTCTCATACTGCTGCAAGGAAGTGTACGTCGCGCCTCGCTTCACCAAGTGCTCGACATCGTTTGGGTCCTTCTCGATCAATACCGTGTAGTCCGCTACGGCCACGTCGTAGTTTTTCAGGTTCCGGTTTGCCCAGGCGCGCCGATCATAATTTTGTGGATCATCTGGTTGTTTCTGAATTGCAGTGGTGAAGTCCGCGACCGCTTTGTCCCATTGGTTGAGACCGATCTCAGCAAAACCGCGAAATTTGTAGCTGTACGCGTCATCTGGTTTGAGTTCGATCGCCTTATCGAAATCTGGCAGCGCTGCATCGAACTGATTTTGCATCACGGCGGTCATTCCGCGCTCGCGGTAGGCCACTTCATCCTTTGGAGAGACTTCGATCGCCTTGGAAAAATCTGCTAAAGCAGACGAATACCTTGTGGCCGCGCCAGCCGAATCTCCATTTGCCTGAGCTGCCTGTGCTGCTTGGCGATAAGCCGTGCCCCGATTAGCGTAACCGCGCGCATCTTTCGGATTCGCTTCAATCGCCTTTGTAAATTCGGCAACAGCAGCGTCGAAATTTTTTTGTTGAGCGAGCTCGATCCCTCGCTGCATGTGGCTCGCGCCCCCCGCTGCTGGTTTGGCTGGTTTGGCCACGCACAGGTGACTACCTCCAAAACAGAGAAGTGATGCGGTTGCGATGATAATTGTTCGCTTGTTCAAGATATTCATTCTCCTTTCAGCCTAACTGTTGAGCGATTTATGCTTGCAGGCGAGCAAATTAACGCGCGGAACGCCTAAAATGAACCAAACAAATTCGATTGCAGGACTCGACGATCGACACCGTCGCACTCGCCTGTCTGAAGGCTATGCTGCTGTCTTTGCCACCGTCCTTATTTGGTCCACGCCATCACTATTCATGTATTATTTGAATCGCTATTACGATCCGTGGGCACAGAATTTTTATCGTTATTTTGTCGCCTGTCTCGCCATTGCACCACTCGTGTTTTATCGGATCCGACGAGGCGGGCCGGAAATCGACCTGCGCGCCGTTGGGCTCTGTCTTCTACCCTGTCTGCCGAACGTCGTCCATCAAGTGACGCAAGTGATGGCTCTCTTCTACATGGGCCCCGGTGTCTACACGATTTTCATTCGTTCTTCGGTCATCTTTACCGCGCTGCTCGCGCTCGCGTTCTTTCCAGAGGAGCGCTTCGTCATTCGGCAATGGACATTCCAAGCCGGCACTCTGCTTGGCTTAATCGGTGCTTTCGGCGTGATCTGGTTTCAGACCAACGTGCAATCACAGGAGCGGCATATCGCGTTGCCTGGATTATTTATTGCTTTTGCCGCCTCGTTCTGCTGGGCGCTCTACGGCGTTCTGATTAAGCGCCCATCGGCTCAGCTAGGGTCAATCCGCAGTTTTGGTTTGGTCAGCGTCACCACTTCTGCACTGCTTCTTCCGCTCACCCTCGCGTTTGGCAAAATTGATACGCCGCTTCACGCGGGCGCGGACGTGAACATGATTCTGGTCATTTCAGCCGTGACCTGTATCACGCTCGCCCACGTTTTGTATTATGTGGCGATCCGCCAAATCGGAGTCGCGCTCGCCCAAGCCCTCCAGCTTCTATGCCCCGCTGGCGCCATGGGACTCTCCGCCTGGATTTTCCACGAACGCCTTACCGGCCTGCAACTCTGGAGCGCGGCGATTCTGCTCGTCGGCGCATTTCTCGCCATGCGCGTGAAACCCATCGCCACTGCTGTAACGGCAGAGAATATCTGACCAAAGTTAAGCGTCGCCAGGAAGGACGACGCGTAGTACGAAGTTAACAACGATGCCATTTTTCAGCGTTTTAATATTTCGGAATGCTTGATACTGGACACTCAGCACGGGATTGCATTATCCAGTAACGAGAATCGAGCATTCAGCATTCGCTTCCGTCCTGTGAATCTCAAAAAGTATCTTCGGACCCGGCAAAAAGTGATCGATCGCGCGCTGGATCGGTATCTGCCAAAAACAAGCACTAAACCTGTCACGCTCCACAAGGCGATGCGATACAGTCTTTTTGCCGGAGGCAAGCGATTGCGGCCGATCCTTTGTCTCGCCGCCGCCGAAGCTTGTCGCGGCAACGTCGATACCGCCCTTCCCCTCGCCTGTGCCGTCGAATGTATCCACACCTACTCGCTGGTGCATGACGATCTTCCCAGCATGGATAACGACGATTTTCGGCGTGGCCGCCCCACCTGCCACAAAGTTTTCGGCGACGGCATTGCTGTACTGGCGGGAGACGCGCTGTTAACGATCGCGTTTGAAATTGTTTCGAACGCGAAACCGGCGCTGCGTTACGATATTTCAATTTTGTTGCGCGAAATCGCGGTTGCAGCTGGGAGCCGGAAACTGATCGCTGGGCAAGTGGCAGATCTCGAAGCAGAAGGCAAGAGAGTTAAGCGCGATCAGTTGCGATTCATCCACGAGAACAAGACTGCAGCCATGTTGAAAAGCTCAATGCGGCTCGGCGCGATGAGCGCCAACGCAGACGCCAGGAAACTTTCCGCAATCACACAGTTCGGGGAGCAGCTTGGTCTCGCTTTTCAAGTCATCGACGATATCCTCGATGTAACGCAAACTTCGGAGATACTGGGCAAGAGCGCCGGCAAAGATGTCGCGGCAAAAAAAGCGACTTATCCTGCGGTAATTGGCTTGGAGAAATCACGCGGCGAAGCCAGACGGCTCACGCGCCAGGCGCACGATGCCCTGTCCGTGTTTCAGGAAGGCGACGCTGAAGCACTTCATGCGCTCGCAAATTATCTTCTCGAACGCGAGTACTGACGCTAGGGACGGCACGCCCGGCGGTCGTGCTCTACCTGGCTAGCGCCAAATTTGGGTCGATTTCCTCGGTTACACGGGATTGAAATCCAGCGCGCAATCGCAACAACGCAGCAAACGCGATCATGGCCGCGTTATCCGTGCACAACCATAGCTCGGCATTTTTGAATTCAAATCCGCCGCGCACGCATGCCTCGCCCAATTGCCTTCGCAATTCCTGATTGCAACTGACACCACCGCTAACCGTTACAAGATTGACGCGATATTTCTGCGCTGCTGCAATCGTCTTGCTCACTAGGACATCAATAATCGCCTGCTGAAAAGAAGCGCAAAGATCGGCGAGAAAGTCGCCCTTCAACTTCGGCAGCAAATAGCGGACGGCAGTCTTCAACCCGCTAAAACTAAAGTTCTCTGAATCGAGAATGCTGCGCGGCAAATCGAAACGATTGGGATCACCGCTTCGTGCATGTTTTTCAACCTCCGGCCCGCCGGGATAACCCAGCCCGAGCATCTTGGCGACCTTATCGAACGCTTCGCCCGCGGCATCATCGACAGTTCGGCCGATTAATTGATAATCGCTCAGGCCACGCACGAAGATCGACATCGTGTGTCCGCCGCTCACGATGAGTGAAACATGTCGTTGGATTTGCTCGCTTTCAAAAAAAGGCGAGAGCAAATGTCCTTCGAGATGATTGATAGCAAGATAAGGTTTGCAGAACCCAATCGCTAATCCTTTGGCAATCGATGCGCCGATCATGAGCGAACTCGCCAGACCGGGTCCGCTAGTTGCGGCAAACGCGTCGATTTCCGACAAACCAATGTTCGCTGAACTCGCAGCGAGATTGAGCAGCCGCGGCGCGTAGATAAGATGGTTTCGCGACGCGATCTCAGGCACAATTCCACCGTATTTTTCATGCGCAGCGATTTGCGATGCCACTTCGCTGGCAAGCAATTCCGACGCTGAATCGCCGTTGCGTCGACGCAAGATCGCAACGCCGGATTCGTCGCAGGAGGTTTCGAGCGCCAATACTGTCATGTTGAGCGAAGTCGAAACATCTCGAACGTAAATTCTCCGGCACACAAAAGAAACCGGGATTCTTCGACTTCGCTCGGAATGACAAACAAGCGAAAGCCGCGCGCCTATTTCTTTACCGCTTGTGCTTTCGGCGCGTTCTCTTGCGCGTAAATCATAACGCCCTTGAGCGCATCGATTGCCCGCAGCATCTGCGGGTCTCTCGCTTTGATGATGCCTTTATCGGCCTCGGGCTTCATATTTCCCATATTTCGCAGCGCAAAGAGAGAACGCTCCTGCTCGGCGGTCATGGCAACACGAATATTCGGCGCCACGCCATTACCCTGAATGACCTGTTTGCTCGGCGTGTAGTATTTTGCTGTTGTAAAACGCACCGCCGATCCATCCGGCAATTGCATGACATTCTGCACGGAACCTTTTCCAAAGGTTGTTTCACCGACAAGCACGGCCCGACGCAAATCCTTCAGAGCTCCGGCAACGATCTCGGCTCCGCTTGCGCTGCCTTCATTGATCAACACCACCATTGGAAAACTCGGGCGCTCCTTTTGCGCCCCGGAAGTTGAATAATCGTGTTGTTGCGAAGCAACCCGGCCCTGCGTTGAGACCACTTTCGTATTGGGTGGCAGGAATTGCGCGCAGACATCGACCGCGCTATTCAGCAGACCACCTGGATTGTTCCGGAGATCGAGGACGAGTGCCTGCATCCCTTGTTTCTGCAATTCATCGAGCGCTTTCGATAGTTCGTCGGCAGTCGGCTCGTTGAACTGCACCAATCGGATATACCCGATCTTGTACGGTCCGGTCAGCTCCGGATCGAGCAATCTCGCTCCCTTCACACTTTGAATTTTGATCTCGGCGCGTTGCAACGTGTATTCCTTGATTTCTTTGGTCGAAGGTCGCAGCAGCGTAAGGGTAAGTTTTGCTCCGGCAGGTCCGCGCAAAACATTGATAGCGTCCTGCAGATCCATTCTTTCGGTTGAAATGCCGTTAATGCGCAAGATCTGGTCACCGGAAAGAATTCCAGCCTTGGCGGCAGGCGTGTCCTCCATCGCCGTAATCACTGTAGGCAGACCGTTTTTCATCGAGACCTCAATCCCGAGTCCATTGAAACGACTCCGTGTGTCGTCCTGCATATCACGAAAGTCGTCCGGATCCATGAACTGGCTATGCGGGTCCAGCGAGGAAAGCATCCCCTTCATCGCCGCGTTGATAAGATCGTGGTAGCTCGTCTTGTTCTGATCCACGTAATCCTGCCGGATCAATTCGAGCGCTTTTGCGAAAATTGAAATTTGCGCGTAGCCGTTATCGTCTTCACTCTTTCCCGGCTGCTCTTCCTGCGCGAATACCGCGGGGAGAAGACCCAGCAAGAGACAAGCCAACAACGGCAAAATCATGAAGCGCCTCATACTTCGACCCGAATTTGAAGAACAGGCTGACCATCGCTCACAGCGAATTTTTGGCAACATCCAACGCAAACCGTTGTCTTAATGTTCCGCCGCCAATGAAACCAGTCTCTCGCGTTAAGGCTATCTTGTTCATTCTTTTGCTCGCGGCGCTCTGTCTTTTCCCTGAAGGCATTCGCGGTTTCGCTGCGGAAGCAGAAGACGGCGAGTATGAGGCCGTCGCCGAGGAATACATCAAAGGTTATCTAGGCGCTCACCCCTTGGAAGGAACCGCTCTCGGGCTTCATGAATATGATGGCAAAATCACTGACTACAGCCGCCTCGCGCTCGATGCCGAGCTTTCGCGGCTACGGCGCTTCGACGATCGGCTGAGCAAGTTCGATCCGGGCAAACTGAGTTCCCGCCAATCCCTCGATCTGCGAATTCTCCAGGTGGCAGTTAAGAAGGATATCTTTCAAATGCAGGACATGTCGGTATTCGAACGGAATCCCATGGTCTACGCGCGCGCTGCCGATGTGAATGTTTATATCAAGAGGAATTTCGCGCCGCTCGAGGATCGCGTTCGCAGCCTGGTCGCGATCGAATCTCAAATCCCAAATATCCTCATCGCGGCGAGGACAAACCTCAATGAAGTCGTTCCCAAACCCTATGTGGAACTCGCCATCCAGATCGCAAAGGGTTCCGCAGATTTCCTGAAGAAGGATCTCGTTGCCGCCGTCGGTACCCTCAAGGACGAACAGCTTCGCGTCGCCTTTCATGAGGCCAACCGCAAAGCCACAAATGCGCTGAACGATTATGCAGCGTGGCTGGAGCGGGAGAAACTTCCGAAAGCCTCCATGGATTTCGCGTTGGGCGAAGAAAAATTCAGGCGATTCTTGGAGCAGACCGAACTCGTCGATCTTCCTCCGCAAAAAATCCTCGACATTGGAATGGCACAGTTAAAGGCGGAACAGGAAGCGTTCGCCGAAGCGGCAAAAAAGATCGATCCCAACAAGTCGCCGATCGAAGTTTTCAAGCAAATCCAAACCGAACATCCCGCACCGCAAAATCTCATTCCCGATGTGGCCAAAGATCTGGACAAAATTCGCAAATACGTCTCAACCCGTCGTTTGGTCAGCATCCCATCCGATGTTCGAGCAAAGGTGAAGGAGACGCCGCAATATCTCCGGGCCACCTCTTTTGCTTCGATGGACACGCCCGGTCCCTTCGAGAAACGCGCCAACGAGGCGTATTACTACGTCACGCCCACGGAGAACGACTGGCCGGAAAAACAAAAAGAAGAATGGCTCACCGCCTTCAATTATTACACCTCCGATGTCGTCTCGATTCACGAAGCTTATCCTGGTCATTATGTTCAGTTCCTGTGCCTGAACGCATCGCCGGCAAACAAGGTTGAAAAAATCTTTGGCAGCTACGCGTTCGTCGAAGGATGGGCGCATTACTGCGAGAAAATGATGGTCGACGAAGGCTACGGCAGTTCCACCAACTCTACCCCCAGCGAAGACGATGTGAAACGCGCGGCTAAATATCGAATGGCTCAAGCCGACGAAGCACTGCTCCGTCTCTGCCGCTTATGTGTGTCGATCAAGATACACACGCAGAAGATGTCGCTCGACGAGGCAACGAAGTTTTTTCGGGATAATTGTTATTACGAGGAAAAACCGGCGCGCTTGGAAGCGATGCGCGGCACTTTCGATCCCGGTTATCTCAACTATACCCTGGGCAAATTGGAGATTTTGAAATTGCGGGACGATTACAAAGCCCAGCAGGGCGACGATTTCTCACTGCAAAAATTCCACAACGAGCTGCTCAATCACGGTATGCCACCCATTCGTCTCCTTCGCGAAATCATGCTCAAAGACCAGAGCAAATGGGACCAGGTGCTTTGAGCAAGAGTTAAAAAAGGGTTAAAAAAGTTAAAAAGCTACAAAGTTTAGGCGCTAAGCAATCGCTTCCCTTTTAACTCTTTTAACTTCACCAAGGAATCTCTTTCCGATCACGCAAAAATTTTCCAGTCAGCTTCTGGGACGCATCGGCAGCAAGCCACACAATCGTGTCCGCGCCTTCCTCCACAGAGCGGGTAGCGCCCTGGCCGCCCATATCCGTGCGTACCCAGCCGGGACAAACGGAATTCACGGCAAATTTCGGTAACGCAGTGGCGAGCTGAGATGTCACGCCATTGAGTGCGGTTTTCGAGATGCAATAAGCCGGCGACCAACCATCAGCCCCGCCGGTCAATTGCCCGCCGCCACTGGAAACGTTGATCACGCGTGGCGCTTTGCTTTTTCTGAGGAAAGGCACGAACGCGCGCGTCACGCGCAGGGCGCCGAGCGTATTTGTCTCGAGCGTCTTTCGCAAGAGCTCGTCGCTGATCTCCAGAATTCCATTGTCTCCGTCAACAATGATCCCCGCGTTATTGACGAGCACATCCAAGTGATCAGCAGCTTTGCCAAACTCGCGC
>Ga0209469_1001709_pt1 | contig 11482 bp, 16 predicted proteins | sample GraSoiAngelo_123_FD_185880 | JGI IMG/M metagenome (GOLD analysis project Ga0209469, IMG submission 185880) | Grasslands soil microbial communities from the Angelo Coastal Reserve, California, USA - 14_0927_02_40cm (SPAdes) (version 2) | ecosystem: Environmental > Terrestrial > Soil > Grasslands ... | reverse complement strand
GTCGTCTTCAAAGACGCGAAGAGATGGCGAAGATGGCTGATGGTCAACCATAGCAGGAAGAATGAGATCTGGGTCGTTCTACCCAAGAAAAGCGCAGGCGGCGACTCGTACAGAGTCTATTACAACCAAGCGCTGGAAGAAGCTCTTTGCTTCGGGTGGATTGACAGTCGAATCAAACCCTTGGACGCGACAAGAAGTCTTGTTCGCTTCACACCTAGGAAGAGTAAGAACTGGTCTCGTTACAACGTCGACAGAGCCTTGGAATTGTTAAGGAAGAGGAAGATGACTGAAGCGGGGCGGAAAGTTCTGCCTCCAGACGTGACTTCGAGGCTTGAGAAATTGAGGAAAACTGGGTAATCACCAGGGGATGACAGACTGATTTCATGCCCGCGAGCTAAGCCGAACGCTGTCTAACAATCGCAGTTATCTACTTCAAAAGGCTAGGTCGGCCGGTTTCAAGTTGCAAGAGGTCCAAAGACGACTCGATGACCTCATCTTCTACAAGACAGGTCCAATGTCGTTCCATGACAAGGAGATTCCACCCTCCGTTCTAGAGGAAATTCTGAAGGCCGCCACGTCCTGTACATGGCTGGGTAGATGGAAGCTCGTGATCATCACCGACAAGAATCAACGCGTAAAGGTGGTCAAGGCATGGCAGGAAGACTTGAGAAAGATAGGGCGGCTAAAAGATGTTGATTGGATTGAGAGATTGAAGATCGCTCCGCTGTTCATCGCGTTCTGTCAACCCGAGGATTTCGAGCCATTCCAGTGGGTACCTGGAGACTACGCCCGAATCGGGGAAATTCACGAAATAGGGTCCGCAGTGAGGAGTATCGAACTCAAGGCTCTTGATTATGGCATCGGGCTTCATGGGCCGATAATGGGTCTGCTCATGCCGGAAGTAAACAGAGGCATGAGGACTGCACTCGGAATCCCCGAAGACTATGAGCTCGTGCACTTCGGGATAATGGGCTATCCGAAGGAGGAGGTAGAACTAACGTACCCAAAATTGTCAGATGTCAGCTTCCTGAACAAATGGGGCAATCCATGGACACCTCCCCACAACGAATCTGCCTCATAGTCAAGTTCTGCTAGGGGTTGTTCTTGGCTTTGGCTTGCGCGCTGTTTCGCGTTTGATCCAGTTTAGGTAGTCGGCATTACCGCGTAGGACTGGGAATGCCAGAATCTCTGGGACATCGTAGGGGTGAACTTTCTTGATAGAAGCCTCTATCCTCCAATAGTCGTCTGCTCTAGCTTTGATGAAGCAGATCCACTCTCTTGCACGTTCGATCCTTCCCCTCCACCAATATGTGCTCTTGATGGGACCCAAGACTTGAACACAACTCGCGACCCTTTCGTCTAACAGCCTACGCGCAATCTTGTTGGCCCTCTCCTTGTTGTCGACCGCAGTGGATACTTGGATGAACTCAGTCATTGGCCTCGCCACCTCGTTAGACCCCGATCCTGCATGTGTGGCTGTGCTCCAAAGTTTAAAGGAATGACCGGCTTCGAAGATCAGGCGTTGGTATAGATTTGACGAGTACTATGATGCCTCGCTCTGCAGACTATGAAGTGAAGCTGACTCCTGATCACGAGAGTCTCCGGCATACCATAAGGGATTTTGCCGAGAAGGAGATTCGTCCCGTAGCTTTTGAGATTGACCGGAATAACAAGATACCCAGAGACCTTCTGCGAAGGATCGCAGGAGTTGGCCTAACCGCCATCACCTACAAGGAGGAATACGGTGGTCTCGGTGGCGACCTTCTCTCAATGGTTATTGGCATCGAAGAGATAGCACGCGTCTCCGCAGCTTGTTCCACAGTCTTCGTCGCTAGCCATCTAGTTTCTGAGCCGTTGAACGAGTGGGGGTCAGAGGAGCAGAAGAAACGGTTCCTCGTCCCGATGGTGTCAGGGGAGAAGATCGGGGCCCACGCTATGACGGAGCCGGGTGCCGGGTCCGATGTTGCAGGAATCAAGTCCACCGCGAAGCTGCACGGGACCCATTGGGAGATTAACGGCCGGAAGACGTTCATCACGAACGGTGAGATCGCGGATCTCTACTTGGTCTTCGCTAGAACCAGTCCACCGCCTAGTAGCAAGGAGCGTCACAAGGGGTTGAGTGCTTTCATTGTCGAGAAGGGTACAGAGGGCTTCCAGGTCGGTAGCCATATCGAGACGACAGGTCTTCGAGGTTCGCAGCCCTCAGAGCTCATTCTGGACCATGTCAAGGTCCCGCAGGACAATCTCGTCGGGAAAGAGGGTGACGGGTTCTACATCGGCGTCAAGACGTATGATAGGGGACGGGTGGACGTGTCCGCACAGGGCGTCGGTATTGCCCAGGCGGCGTATGAGGCGGCCATTAGCTATGCGCAGACTAGGGTGAGTTTTGACAAGCCTCTGATCGATTTCCAGCAGGTCCAGTACAAGCTGGCGGACATGGCGATAGGACTCCACACTGCTCGACTGTTGACCTACTGGGCCGCGTCGCTAAAGGATCAGGGAAAGGAGTTCGTCAAGGCGGCATCAATTGCGAAGGTGACCTCAACGGAGACGGCTGAGAAGCTAGCGTTGCTTGCGATGATGATTCATGGGGGTTATGGCGTTGCTACGGAGTATCCGGTAGAGCGATTTCTGAGAGATTCGCAGATCATTAAGACGTATGAGGGCACGAACGATATTCAGCGATTGACAATAGCAAAACAGCTGATACGAGAACTTAAGGACTAAACCTTTCTCCCTGTCGACCGGCGACTTTAGAGGTTGATAGTAAGCCTACTAGTCGCTGCTAAGGCGCCCAACTACACTGCGATCCTTTCGAAAAAGTTAAACTCTGACTGGAGGGTCTTTGTCTTAGTCTCAATGCTTGAGGTCTACTGTCGTCTTCCTGCTCAGCCTTTGCTTCTACGCCTCAGCCATGGTCAATGCTCTCTTTGCGGTTCTTGCCGCTTCGAGCATCTCCTTAGATCTCGTTAGCCTAGAGATTGGAGTGGTGTTGGATATCGTGGCTGGATCACTTGCTTTGATCTATTGGTCATACCATAAGCCCGATTATGTAGCTAACGCTAGACCACTTGGCGTTTCGATCACGGCTGTCGAGAGTGGCTTGATCGGCATAATTCTCGTGGTGGAAGCCATCATTCTCTTGTTCTTACCAGTTGTCGGCATATTGGGAGTGCTAGTTGGCGCGGTCGGCGTTGGCTTCTTCAAACTTGGAAAGGGCTTGTGGGATGGCAAGGGATGGGCTCAAGAAATCATGATGCTCTTGAGCGTGATAGGCATAATCGTCTCACTGGTCCTCCTGCCGCGGGGGGAAGGGAATCCGATCCTATCACTGTTCCAGCTCTGGTATTTGCGACGGCCGCACGTTTCTCAGTTCTTCGGGGGGGAGATCTCTTGCTGAACGAAACGAGTAGTTCTAATGGGTACGTGTTCTTTCGCCCTTCAGGCATTTTGCGGTGAGCCTCTCAGTGTCCTATCCCTCGAAGGGTAACTTGGGAGGTGTGAATAGAAGATTTCACTGAGTGCGGGCTACAATTCACAGAGGACGGAGCTGCAAACGTTCTTACAGCGACATGCGGCAACGGCTCCGCTGATGTCGCACTGTCCTCACAAGCAGGCCGTGCGGTCGTCGACACTGATTGTCTTTCCGCTTGTTGAAGACAATCATGGGGATGAAGAGCGTAAGTCGCCGATCGATTTGACGTGAAGGTGTTATCTTCAAAGCCTTCTAGGGTCTATCGGACTTCATTGGTTTAGGCTTTCAGTTCTTGCCGGCCTGAAATTCCAGCTTCATCCTCCCGATGTGTTCCAGAAGCAGGTCAACTGCGGCTACCAGACTCGCGCATTTTGCCTTTTCAGCTGTGAGAGCGGCTTCGAGCTCTCTGAACCTGCTTGGAGCGCTGTCGAGGTCCCGGCTTATCGATCCAAGGGGCATGTAGTCTACTCTCCGGGGCATGGTCGCGTACAGTTCCCTCTGCGTCCGGTTGATCTGGCTTAGCTTAGCATCATCGGTCGCGGCAAGCCAGGATACTTCCCGGGCGGCTCTTGCACTATCGTAGAGCTGGTTCTGCAGCTCAACGTAGCTATTCCAGTACGTCAGCCAAGACTCATTGAACTCGTCTAACAACTTCTGAATACGATTCCCCTGTTGACCGGTATCAGACGGCAAGACAGAACGGAACCTCAGTTGCACGTCAGGGCAAAAAGGTTTGGAAAGACAAGACCATCAAAGCCTCAATCATCCTCTCGTCTTTTCACGTGCAACTTCGAGTGGACCAGCAGGGTTACGTTATTTGTAAGTCGTACAGGGAGAAGTGGGGAGCTTGTCAATGTCTGAGCGGAACCTGTTTCGCCTCGTACACCTCCCGCCGGACTTAGCGAAGCAGCTCAGAGATTCTGTGGACGAGGCGTTTCAGAGCCTCGGGGGCGCTACAGCCGAGCTGATTCTTCACTATGCGAGGAGGAGACACAACGTCGACATGAAAGAGTTGCCTCTGGGCATCGACGAGCTTGACAACGCCCTGAAGGAGATTCTGGGAAGTGGAAGGAAGATGGTCGTGAACCATTGCGCCGAAATACTTAGCCGGAGACTCGGCAAAGACATCCGAGCAAAGTCGGAAAAGCTTTCGGACATTTTCAAGCAGGTTGCGAAGATCTATCAGAGGAGAGCTGCCACAGGCGATAGTCCCACCACTCTGTTCGGCGATATGGAAAGCGTCGAAGAGACGATCGTATCAAACAACGTGATCGATTAGACCCTTACACGATCAAACCGCTGATTATGGGATCCGATCGGAATGTCGAAGGAACTCGCCGTCTAGTCTGTATACGTATTGACCCTCAAGTCTCTTCGCGCCGAGCCCTTCATAGAAAATCATGGCCTTGCTGTTCCATGTCAGCACTGCCCATTCCATTCTTCCACAGCCCTGTCGATTGGCCTCTTTGACGCATCTCATGAAGAGAGCTTCTCCAACTCCTCTTCTCCTACTGTCTTCACGGACGAAAATGTCTTCCAGGTACAGGGTCGGCCGTGCGAGGAACGAAGAGTAGGTGTAGAAGTACAACGCATAGCCAACCAGCTTCCTTTCGACTTTAGCGACGAAGACGTTGGCCAGTTTTCTGTCGAATATGTCCTTGACGAGCCTACTCTCGGCCTCTAGATCGGGAGGTTCTAGGCGCTCGAACTTTGCAAGGGCGATGACTAGGTCAACAACAGTCCGGGCGTCTGCTCGGTTTGCTCTGCGAACATCAATGCCCAAACCCGCCTGTCTCTTTCGTAATCTTGGCAAGATGGTGAGCCAGACCTCTACTGGACACCAATCTTTTAACAACCTTCACATCAAGAAAAAAGGCATCTTGGAATGTGACAAACATACACTCGTAACGCACATCGCTGTCCTCCATCATAGCTCCGCGCTGCTAGTGAAGTACAGCACCGGTCATGATGGCCAGCCGGGATGGTTCCTACCAAACGACGATCTACACCACCTGGAACACCCGGACCAGGCGGCCAAGCGCATCCTGAAGGAACATGTGGGTGTTGAAGATGCTACGCTCAAACTGGTCGAGGTCGAATCCTTCGTCGGAAACAATGAGACCTGGCATCTCATCTTCGACTATCTAGCGTTTCCCAGAACCATGAAAGTATCAACAGGTCCGACCGTCTCAGACGCGAAATGGTTTGAGATCGACAAGCTACCGTCCGCCGAAGAATTTGCGCATCACGGCTGGGGAAAGAGCGTACTGCTCAAACATGCGCTTGCCAAAGCCCAATCTGCCGCTACGATGTAGAACGTCTCAACTAGTAATGCAGAGCCTGGGTGAACCAACTAGCCGCGAGCACGATCAGACGAGTAGGGTACGTCTCCCTCTTCGGTTGTTAGAAGGGCCTGCACGCCTCTTGCAGGGGGTCTCTTCGGAAACTTCCTTCTGATGTATCGGGACAGGAGGAATCCTTGAAGGACTATGGAGAGAAACGCTACTCCCAGCACCATTGAAGTAATTATGTCCAGGGACTGAACGCATCCCAGTACTGGAGTGGGAGTACAACTCTTCAAGGATGCTACCAGAGCTATGGAAAGTGCGCCCCTCATTCCTCCCAGCATAGCAACGTTCTTCCAGGATCTAGGAATCCGCTCTCCATTGACACGGGAGATTCCGAGAAGAGGATAGACCGACGACAGACGAGCGATGATTACAGCCCCGAATGCTATTCCGATGGGGACAAGGTCGGCCGTTATCGTAGCCAGGTTGGTGCTCAGCCCGATGTAGAGGAACGCAAGAGAGTTTGCGATGAACACTATGATCCGCCAGAAGTTCCTAACAGTCCTCGTCGTCTGGGGTCGAACCCACGTCTTGATCGTCGAATTTCCATAGTACAGCCCCGCTATCGATACCGCTACTAGACCCGAGACTCCCAGTATATCCGCGACCGTATAGGAGCCATAGACGGTAGTGACCGTCACCATCGTCTCGGACATAGGATCGTCAACCAGTCTGGACGCCAGATGGGCCCCTATGGCGACTACAATTCCTACAAGGACGCCTCCGCCGAAGATTGTTCCGAAGTTAACGAGTGCTCCGATGAGGGACTGTGAAGAGACTCCGATTGATGTAACGACTATTGTGAAGATTATGATCCCAGTGGCATCGTTAAACGATGCCTCGACCTCCATCAGGGTCGAGAGTTTTCGTGGAAGCCGCGCTCTGCGGAAGATTTCGAGAACCGTCGCGGTATCCGTGGGAGCGATCAGGGAAGAGAAGACGAAGGCCGAGACTAGTGGCAGTTCGGCTATCTGCCAGAGTAGAAGCCCTCCTACAACGGTTGCAATCCCAACGCCGACCGTGGCGAGCCGTAGAGCTGGCGTGAAGACTGCCCGAAATTCTTCGTAGCGAATATTCATCATCGTCTCGAAAAGGAGAGGTGGCAAGACAAGCCCGACGAAGAGCCCTCCCCCGATCAGGCTACCATACAACAGGTTGACGTTGAGTATCGAAGAGAGAGATGAGCCTGCTATTGCAACACCAAAAAAAACCAGAATGATGGTATAGGGAGCTCTGGTCCTACTGGAGATTATGGCTGCCGCGAGGGAGATTGCGAGAAAGGCAGTGATAACGAACTCGAACGATGCCACGGGCGTCACACAGGAATGATCGAGATACTCTCACTACTCGCTGGGCTCCACATGACTCGTTCGACCCTGATTAGAATCCTTCGGGCCACTGCGGATCAGCTTGTCCTAGGCAAGCTGAGATGAGGACGCTTGTAGCAAGGATGAAAAGAGAAATGAAACGACCAGACTAGATTTACGATTAACTATCCAGAATTTGCTAGCCTACAGGCTAAGGGAGTTATCCGATGAAGATCCGGCCGCAGCTTCCTAGTCCATTCTTCTAATCGAATAAGCAAAATTACGCAGAGTCTCTCGGATCTGCGGGTCTGTGAGTATCATTTTCGCGTCGAACTTTCCCTCCCCGTTCGCGACGAGAAGTTGCGGCCGGTTGATAGGGAGCATGTTGAGGTCTACCATTATCTGGCGAAGGTGAAGTTGCGTTCTAGCTCCTCCCCGCGGACCTGACGAGGCGCTCATGATGGCTGCCGGCTTGTTGTCCCAGGAGTTGTCGTTTGGTGGCCGGTTGCCCCATTCGATCGCGTTCTTCATGACAGCTGTAATAGTATAGTTGTGTTCAGGTGTGGCGAAGAGAATAGCGTCAGCCTGTTTGACTTTACTCTTGAGCTCTCTTACTTGAGGGGGCATCCTTGTCTCTAGGTCTTGGTTGTAGAGCGGGAGGTTGGAGATGTCGTACGTTTCGATGAGGACGTTTTCCGGGGCTAATTCTTTTGCCGCTTCAAGTAGCGCTGTGTTGTATGAGCCCTTTCTGCTGCTTCCGGAGATTCCGAGTATTCTGACTCTCGGTTTCGCTTCGCCGGTCGTTTGCGATACTATATTGTTAGACAAGAAGGATAAGCGATTATGCTTGTAGCAAGAATCCCGGAGCGACTTTTGTTTATTGCGGAGGGGGTGCCGGGCTGGGACCCAGTCCTGGTGCAGGCGCTGGTCCCGATGGGGTGAGGGGAACGGGCATTTTTGCGCGCCGTTTTCGGGCATAGAGAAGTATGCCAGCTATCACAGCTGCCGCGATAATCGCTTCGATCGCGATCCCTGTTGGCGATAGTAGCAGAGCGAAGAATGAGCTTGAGATGGGTTGAACGACGAAACGGACATTCGAGAGTACCGTTGCATTGCTTATGTTGGTCCAGGTGGCCGAGTTGGATGTTGTGCTGGTCGGCGCGGTCGTTCCTGTTGGGATGACCACCTTTACTTGGTTACTCGAGTCCGATCCTCCCGCCAGTGTTATGTTGATTCCGGGTGTTGGGAATGGCACTGAGCCTAGGGTCTGAAAGAGGCCCGGTATTGTGAAGTTAGTACTTGTTCCCACCGTTGGTGGCGCAATGAAGAATCCGGTTAGTGTTGTGCTCGAGGTCCCAGCATTCAGATCGAAGTCGCTTGTCATGGAGATTTTGCTAACTGTTATTGTGGTCGAGTTGAGGAATAGCTCTGAAGGCGTAATGGTGCCCTCTGGTTGAAGGCTCATTACAAACTGGAAGAACTGGTTCTTGACACTGTTCAGCTGTGCGTCCAAGTCGCTGACATAGTTTGTAGTGTACTGGATAGTTAGCTTGCCAGTCGACCCTGTGTAAGTCAGGTCTACAGATTCGCTTGTGACGAGGTTCAGAGCGGATCTGATGATCGTGTCTAGTCCGGAAGGAATAGATGCGCCTAGCGTGTTTTCGATAGCTGCGACGAAATCGGTAGCGCTCCCAGAGGGCACGGCCACGAATCCTATCGAAACGCTCGCCGAAGCAGAATCAATCTGGGTTATAGTGCCATTGAAAGCAGTTACTGTCAGAGCTTGACTGGTCGAGTTCTGTATCTGAGCAACGATGGTGTCTCTCCACGTCGCGTTATCGAAGGTCTGGGACCAGGTCGTTTGGAAGATGGTCTGGTTTGCGAAGGGAGTATCGTTGAAGCTTGGGTTGAAGTAGATTTGTGCCGTTGCGTTAGCCTCAATCTTGGTCGGGCTTGTAGAATAGACGAGGCTTAATGTCTGGACAGGTAGACCTGTACTAATCGTCAGAGCCCCCTGACCGGACATGCCGGACTGGGTAGCGGTGAGAGTAATCGAGTTTACGAGGCTGTAGGGAATCTGCGTATATATCTGAGGAGGCAGCTGATACTGTACGTTCGTGGTTTCGACCACGGCGTTGGCTTTTTGTGAGAAGCTGGAGGAGGAGTGGATAGTATAGCCTGTCGGGAAGAGTGTGCTGACGTTTTGGGGGATGGGAAAAGTTGTGGTGGTATTCCAGCCAATTCCTACGCTTCTGTCAGGGTTGACGGTGAAGAGGAGCGAGTCACTCGGGGATGTGACAGATGGTACGATCGCGCCATGCCCCGGAAAGCTGAGCATGGAGAAAAGGGATAGGAGTAGAAGGCCTCCGGTGAGATACCGAGCTCTAACGTGTCCTAGAGAGGCCAAGTATTGAACAGAACGCAGCTCAGGAGGGTCGACTGTTAAGGGTTATGGAACTTGGTGGCACTTGTCGAGCTGAAGCCGGGCATCGAGCTTGGTCTTCTTCGCAGTCTTGATCTGAACGTGAGGAAGAGCATCCCTAGAATACAAATGGCCAACGCTCCACCAGCTACGTATTCCCAGTAGAGGGTCGCTGGTCGGACAAATTGAAGGGTCACAGAGTGCGTTCCGTAGGGTAGAAGGAAATAGAGATAGTAGTTGTCCGCGTCAGCTCTTAATGTCGCATCGTTATCGCGTACGTCGTCAACGTAGACAAGGGCGGACGGTTCTGAGGGGACGGCCGATTTGGGTATGGTAACGTTGAGGACCCCTATGGGCCCGATCTCGGTGGCCGTGAAGCTGACAACAGTGGTTCCGCTGTCGGATAGGTGAACAGTTGATATTGCGACGGTAGCGTTCCCGGTGAATTCTATTGAAACGGTTCGGCCTGTAGAATCGACGGTTGCAGTGGAGCTTGTCCACGGTGTTCTGAAGCGAATATTCTGACTCGTCCCTTTCCCATCGACTGTGACCCTTCCTTGGGAAGGCGATACCTCGAATCCTGGAGGAGCGCCTACGGTGAAGAGATAGGTACCATTTGGTTTCTCGAATATAATATCAGGCCTCTGAGAGGTCAGGGTCGTTCCGTTGAGCGTAACAGACCATGATGTTTGATTGGTCAGTCCGTTTTCGTTGAACACCACCGAGTATTGTGTTGGGGGCGGTTTGAGCTGGATCATTGTCGCGTTTCCATCAAAGAAGACGCCTTGGTAGTAGCTAGCGTTTGCCAGGTTATAGTTCGATATTGACAAAGCGGCTTGCCCGTTGAGGAAGGAGGAGCGCGCGTCTGTTTCCGCTTTTTCCCAACTATCGATGACGTGGTGGCAAGGGTAGCAGATAGTGTGTTCGTGGTGGGCCGAGGCTATGCTCCATTCTCCAAGCGTCGGGCTGTATCCCATGTCCCAGATGCGGATGTGTTCCCGGGGTCCGATACATGACAGTCCAGTTGGGTCAGGATGTTCCAGAGTGTAATTGTAGGGCTTGCCGTCGACTGTCTTGGGTCCGGAACAATAGGCTGAGTCGCTCCAGCCCACCATGTTTGAGGCGACCCACCAGGAGGGCGAATAGCCGGTGAAGATGAGATTTATCGGGTCTAAACCGTCATCGGTCTGAACCGGGATACCTAGGGTCGTCACTGACTGGGTCAGAGTTTGAGCTGGCTCAATCCTCAGAAGGCTCGTCCACGTAAGGGCGTATAGGAGGACGAGAATTGTTGTGGTTCGAAGTAAGAGGGTCATAGAAAGGTAGCCTAGAGATGATTGGAGCGCTGAGAGCTTTTCAACTTAGTGGGGAGGTGTGTGATTCTATCGTCTCTTCAAGGCTCGAAGACCGTAATGTTGGGCTATCGTCTTCGCCGCCTTTCTAGGCGTCTGGATTCGCGTATCGATCGTCAGGCTCGGCTGAAACGGCACCTCCGAATCAAGGTCGAATCTCTTGAACACATTGTTCAGCAGTCTCTTGGTAGCTATCTTCCCAAGTGATTTGCGAGCTTTGCTGCCGACGCGTCTTTCCAGTTCGTTCCTGTCGCATCGTAGGCGGACGAAGCATACCTTCCCGCCGTGTGAATTTACCTTTCGGATGATTCTTCTGACGAAGGGGTCATCAGTCGTCTTCCCGTAGACAAAAGTGAATATGGTGTCGACTCCTTCCTTGGCGGCTTCTTCCATCATTTCTGTTCGATACTTGTCTGTGAGGCGCCAGAAAGGCCTGGTTCCAAACTCGAAGAGGGATTGGACGAACTGGATGGAGACATGGTTGTGGAAGAGTCTGAAACCAGTCAGCTTCGCGAGTTCCGTAGCAACTGTCAGCTTTCCGCAAGCTGGCGGTCCGTAGATGAAAACGAGTTTCATTC
>Ga0209469_1001704_pt1 | contig 11490 bp, 6 predicted proteins | sample GraSoiAngelo_123_FD_185880 | JGI IMG/M metagenome (GOLD analysis project Ga0209469, IMG submission 185880) | Grasslands soil microbial communities from the Angelo Coastal Reserve, California, USA - 14_0927_02_40cm (SPAdes) (version 2) | ecosystem: Environmental > Terrestrial > Soil > Grasslands ... | reverse complement strand
AGAGGACCCGCGAAGAAGAGCACGTTCTTGCCTTTGAGGCTCATGTCGCCAAGCTATATCTTTCCCCGCCATGAGTCCACGGCCCCGTGAGCGGATCCTCGGCAATCTCGAATCGATCTACCGCGAAGCCTACGACCGTGCGAAGGCCGCCGGCGACCAGACGCGGATGGCCGATGTCGACGCCGCCTACCAGCGCGAGCAGCTCCTGCTCGAGGTGCTGCTCGACATCCGCGACGCCCTCGCCGTCCCGCCCGCCGTGGCTGATGGAAGCGCCGGGAAGAGCGCCGGGGCCGACCCCGTCGCCGCGTTGGAGACGATCCGCCGCATCACCAAACTCCGCTGAGGGAACCGCATGCGCCGACACTCTTGGGTGGGACTATTGTGCCTTCCGCTCGCCGCTTGCGGCCGGGCGGCGGACATCGTCATCCGCGGCGGCATGGTGTGGACCGGCCTCTCCTCCGGCGCGGCGCAGCCGGGCGCCGTGGCGATCGCCGCGGGCAAGATCCTCGCCGTCGGTGACTCGGCCGCGATCGCCCGCTACCTCGGCTCCCACACCCAGGTGATCCGCGCGGACGGCGGCCTGGTGATCCCCGGTCTCGCCGACGGCCACACGCACTTCATCGGCGGCGGGTTCCAGCTCGCGTCGGTCGATTTGCGGAACGCCGCGACGCCCCAGGAATTCGTCCGGCGTCTCCGGGAGTACGCGCGAACCCTCAAGCCCGGGGAATGGATCACCGGCGGCGATTGGGACCACACCCTCTGGCCGGGCCAGCCGCTGCCGCGGCACGAATGGATCGATTCGGTGACGCCCAGCAATCCCGTCTTCGTCAGCCGGCTGGACGGGCACGAGGCGCTCGCGAACGCCGCCGCCATGAAAGCCGCCGCCATTACCAAGGACACCCCCACGCCGGCGGGCGGCGAGATCCTGCGCGACCCGAAGACGGGCGCGCCCATCGGGATCTTCAAGGACCAGGCGCTCGATCTCATCGGTCGGGCCGAGCCTGACCCGTCTCCCGAGCAGCGCGACTCGGCGCTGGCGCGCGCGCTCGCTCACGCCGCGTCACTCGGCGTCACCGCGACCGCGCACATGGCGGCGTCCTGGGCGGACCTGGCGACCTACCGCCGCCTGGAAAAAGCGGGCCGCCTCACCCTGCGCGTGGCGTTGTACTTGCCCCTCGAGGAGTGGCGCGCCGTCGCGGACACGATCCGGCGGACGGGCGCGGGGGACGCCTGGGTCCGGATCGGCGGGCTGAAGGGCTTCGCGGACGGCTCCGCAGGCTCGCGCACCGCCGCCTTCTTCGAGCCGTACGCCGACTCGACGGGCTATGCCGGCCTGCTGCAGCACCCGCCTCAGGACCTCGCCACGTGGATCGGCAACGCCGACTCGGCGGGGTTGCAGGTGGCGGTGCACGCCATCGGCGACCGCGCCAATGCGCTCATCCTGTCGATCTACGACAGCGTGACCAAGGCGCACGGGCCGCGGGACCGCCGGTTCCGAGTGGAGCACGCCCAGCACCTGCGGCCGCAGGAAATCCCCGTATTCGGCGTGCTCGGCGTGATTCCGTCGATGCAGCCCTATCATGCCATCGACGACGGCCGTTGGGTCGAGAAGCGCATCGGCCCGGTCCGCATCAGGACGACCTATGCGTTCCGCACGCTGCTGGACACCGGGGCGAAGCTCGCGTTCGGGTCCGATTGGACCGTCGCGCCGCTCGACCCGATCGCCGGTGTTTATGCCGCGGTCACGCGCCGCACGCTCGACGGCAAGAATCCAGGCGGGTGGGTGCCCGAGCAGAGGATCACCGTGGGCGAGGCGCTGCGCGCTTATACCGCGGGGCGCGCTCGCTCCCGGCTACGACGCGGACGTGGTGGTGATCGACCGCAATCTGTTCACGATGCCGCCGGAGTCGATCAGCACGGCCCGAGTGGCGGTCACGATCGTGGGTGGGAAAGTGGTGTACGAAAGGCCCTAGCCCGAGTACTTGAAGCCCGCCTCCTGTAGGGTCAGCGCCTGGCCGCCGTCGTGCTCCACGCCTGCCTCGAGTACTTCGCCGAGCACCAGCGTGTGATCGCCAGCCGGGAGCGTTGCGACGACGCGACACTCGATCCAGCCCAGCGCCTCGGCGAGGATCGGCGCACCGGAGACAGGCCCCGGCTTCGTCTTGATCCCCTTGAGCTTCTGCGGCGTGTTGGCGGAGGAGCGACCCAGTTTCCCAGCAAGCTCGCGCTGCCCTTGCAGGAAAACATTGACTGCGAAGTGGTGGGCGTCGCGAATCATGCCGATCGTCTTCGACGTGTTCTCCACGGCCACGACCACCATCGGGGGCTCAAAGGACGCCTGCGTGATCCAGTTGGCGGTCATGCCGTGCTCCTCGCCGCCGTGCTTGACCGTGAGGGCGTAGAGCCCGTAGGGGAAGTGCCGGAGGACCGTTTTCTTCGCCGCTTGATCCATGGGTGAAATATTGACCCGGGCCAACGGCGCGCCAAGTTTTGGCGTCATGACCCGTCTTTCCCTTGTGGCGCTCGTGCTCGTTCCCGCTCGCCTCCTCGGCCAGAACTCGGCGTCCGATGGGCATTCCCCGGCCGCGACCTACCTGGAGCGGTACCAAGAGGTCAGCAACCTCGCGCCGCTGCCCGGGCGCGTGGCTGAGGTCAGTCACCTCGTCCTCCGCCGTGACGTCGGCCGGCTCACCCTGGAGCGCGGCACGCTGTATCTGCTCACGCCCGTCGGCGGCCGGACGGTGGGCGCGCTGTTTCGGGGCGAGGGCCGGTTCAGCTTCGCGCCGGACACTCCCGCCGAGCGCGCCGAGCTCCAGCGCTTCGCTGGATCTCCCGCTCTTGACGATATCCTCACCGAAGCGATCCTGATCTTCTCGGACTCAACGGTCGATCAACTCGGCGCGCTCGCGTTCCGGCAGGCCGAGATTCCCGGGGAGGTCGGCGACCACGTGCGCGACCTGGTCGGCACCCTCAAGGGAAGCAACGATGGGTCGTTCAGCAGCGATGTGATCGGCCCGCTGCTCAGCGGCGAGCCGACCGGGTTCTTCCTGGCGCGCGTGGAGCGCGCTCAGGGTGGGCCGGTTCTCTTCCAGATCAACCCGGAGGTGAGTGAGGCGGTGCAGCTGTACCGTCCGGTGAGCCGCCTCCGCTGGGGGAGCAGTTGGGCCGTCGTCACGCAGTCTCCACTGCAGCGCCCCTTCAGGGGCACGGGCGGGTCCTGGATGTATCGCGAGCGGCTCGGCGTGCCGAGTTACCGCATGGAGGTTCAGCTCACGCCGACGGCGGGTGCGAACCTCGATTTCGCCGCGAACGTCACCCTGTCCCTGAGGGCCGTCGAGCCCGTGGGACCGTGGCTCTTGTTCGGGCTTCACCCGAAGCTGCTGGTGGACTCGGCGCGTTGGAGTACCGGGGAGCCCGCCCCCGTGTTCAAGGCCAAGGAGAGCGACGACCTGTGGGTGCGGGCAGGTCGTCGGCTGCAGGCGGGCGACTCCGCGGCGCTGAGGCTGTTCTATCACAGCGCTGCCGGGGGCTTGATCGATCGGCATGGCGACTGGTTTTTCATCGATCCGGGTGCGTCGTGGTATCCCGTGAACCGGCAGGGCAAGAACCTCGCAACGTTCGACCTCACGTATCACAGCCCCACCTGGTATCCGCTCGTCAGCGTGGGCGAGCGCACCGACTCCACGGCGGCAGACAAGGTGCTGACGACGCACTGGGTCACGCGCCTCCCGACGCCCTTCGCCACGTTCAACCTCGGCGTGTTCGAGAACTACCACGTGGCGCAACCGGACGCGCCCGCGCTGGATGTGCTGCTCTCCGAGGACGCGCATCGCCAACTCGCGCGGGAGCTCATGGCGCGGGGCTACATGATCCCGCAGCAGAAGCGCATGCGAGAGAACGTCGCGGCGGATGTCTCGAACAGCCTGAAGCTGTTCACGAATCTGTTTGGCGAGTGCTCCTACAGTCATTTCTACGTCACGGAGATCCCGTACGATGAGGGCGTATCTTTTCCCGGAATGATCGATCTGTCCTGGTCGACCTTCCAGAACACCTCGCTCGACGGCTTCGACGAATTCTTTCGAGCGCACGAGGTCGCCCATCAGTGGTGGGGCAACGGCGTCCAACCAGGCTCGTATCGCGACGCCTGGTTGAGCGAGGGGCTGGCCTCGTTTTCCGCCCTCTGGTATCTCCAGAGCGAGCGCAAGCGCAACGACGAGTACTTCAAGTTTCTCGACCAGTACAAGGCCGACATCAAGGACGAAAAGGACGATGCGGGCCCGATCTGGATCGGCTACCGCAACGCTACGCCGAGCGTGCGACGCGGGTACGACGTGGTGATCTACGAGAAGGGCGCCTGGGTCTTTCACATGCTGCGCATCTTGATGCTCGACCTCAGCACGATGAAGCAGGATCGCTTCCTCGAGACCATGCGCGACTTCTATCAGTCGTACCGTGGGAAGCCAGCGACCACCGACGACTTTCGAAGTGTCGTCGAGCGTCACGCCGGCGTTCCGATGGACTGGTTCTTCGACGAGTGGGTGAAGGGCACGGCCATTCCCACCTACCACGTGGCGTGGACCAGCCAACCCGCCGCGGGCGGGAAGTACACGATCCGCCTCCGGGTGACGCAGGAGCACGTACCGGGCGACTTCCAGATGTTCGTTCTCGTTTCGGCGGACCTGGGGAACAACCGGTTTGCACACTTCCGCATCGGGGTCCGGGGGGATCAGACGGAGTACCAAAGTCCGCTCCTTCCCGCGGAGCCGAAAGAGGTCCTGTTCAATGACCTGCACGGGGTTCTGGCGGACGTGAAGACGGAGCGGTGGTGAGTCGTGCGGATGCCGTGGGGGCGCTATCTTTCACCCCATGGCGACCCGGACCCACCCCAGAGCCAAGGCCGCTAAGGTCCTCTCGAAAGCGGATCTCCTCGATATCTGCCGGCTGATGCTGCTCTCTCGCCGGCTCGACGACAAGGAGATCCAGCTCAAGCGGCAGAACAAGATCTTCTTCCAGATCTCGGGCGCCGGCCACGAAGCTGTGCTCGCCGCGGCAGGGAGAGTGCTCCGCCCCGCCTACGACTGGTTCTATCCGTACTATCGCGATCGCGCGCTCTGCCTCACGCTCGGCATGACCCCGACGGAGATGCTGCTCTCGGCGGTGGGGGCGGCGGAGGATCCCAACTCGGGTGGCCGACAGATGCCGTCCCATTGGGGCCACAAGGCGCTCAACATCGTCAGCCAGTCGAGCCCGACGGGCACCCAGCTGCTGCAGGCGGTGGGGTGCGCCGAAGCCTGGCTACGCTACGCCCGCATCGCTGACATCCCCGACAAGCCGATCCAGGGCGACGAGCTGGTCTACGTCTCGATCGGCGACGGTACGACGAGCGAGGGCGAATTCTGGGAGGCGCTCAACACCGCGTCCAACCTCAAGCTGCCGGTGCTGTTCCTCGTCGAGGACAACAAGTACGCGATCTCGGTGCCGGTCGAGGTGCAAACCGCGGGCGGCTCGGTGTCGAAGCTGGTCCGCAATTTCCCCGATCTGCTGGTCGAGGAGGTGGACGGCTGCGACCCGGTCGCTTCCTATGAGGTGCTCGTGCGGGCAGCCGAATACTGCCGCCACCGCAAGGGCCCCGCGCTCGTCCATGCGCACGTCATCCGGCCCTACTCGCACTCGCTCTCGGACGACGAGGTCCTGTATAAGCCCCCGCGGGAGCGCGAGGAAGAAGCCAAACGCGATTGCACGCTCACCTTTCCCAAGCGGCTGATCGCCGACGGCGTCGCCACCGAGGCGGAGATCGAGCAGATCCGGCGGCAGGTGGAGGAGGAAGTCGACGTTGCGGCCGACATGGCGCTCGCCTCCCCCCAGCCGCAACCGGAATCGGCGCTGCGCTACGTGTACTCTCCGGACGTCGACCCGACCTCCGAGCAGTTCGACACCGAGGATGACCCCCAGTTCGCGGGCGATCCCACCACGATGGTGGATCTGCTCAATGCATGCCTCAAGGACGAGATGGCGCGGGACCCGCGCATCGTCGTGTTCGGCGAGGACGTGGCCGACGCCAGCCGCGAGCAAAACCTCAAGGAAGTGAAGGGGAAGGGCGGGGTCTTCAAGGTCACCTGGGGCCTGCAGCGCCAGTTCGGGAGCGAGCGCGTGTACAACTCGCCACTCGCCGAGGCGAACATCGTGGGCCGGGCGATCGGGCTCGCGACCCGCGGGCTCAAGCCGGTCGTCGAGATCCAGTTCTTCGACTACATCTGGCCCGCCTACCACCAGCTCCGCAACGAGCTCGCCACGATGCGGTGGCGCTCGAGCAACGCGTTCAGCGCCCCGGCCGTCGTGCGTGTGACCTACGGTGGCTACCTGAAGGGCGGCGCCCTGTACCATTCGCAGACGGGGGCCGTCGTCTTCACCGCCATCCCGGGGCTGCGGGTCGTGTGTCCCAGCACGGCGCTGGACGCGAACGGCCTGCTCCGCACCGCCGTCCGCTGCGACGACCCGGTCCTCTTCCTCGAGCACAAGCACCTCTACCGCCAGACCTACAACAAGGCGCCGAACCCCGGCCCGAACTTCATGATCCCGTTCGGCAAGGCGAAGGTCGTCAAGGAGGGAAAGGACCTGACCGTGGTGACGTACGGCGCCGTGGTGCAGCGCGCGCTTGTCGCGGCCAAGGAGCTCGAGGAGAAGGACGGCGTGAGCAGCGAGGTGATCGATCTGCGCAGCCTCTCGCCGTTGGACTTCGCCACGATCGCCGCGTCGCTGCAGAAGACGAGCCGGGTGCTCGTGGCCTACGAGGATGCGCTGTCCTGGGGCTACGGCGCCGAGATCGCCGCGAAGATCGCGGACGAGTGCTTCGCCTGGCTCGACGCCCCAGTGAAGCGCGTGGCGTCGACGGACACCTTCGTCGGCTACGCTCCCGCACTCGAGGATTTCATCCTGCCGCAGGTGGAGGATCTCGCGCAGGCGATGCGCGAGCTGCATGCGTTCTAGCGCGGCCCGCGCTTACAGTCTCCTGTTCCTTCTGTCAGGCGCCACCGGGCTCGTCTACGAGCTCCTCTGGGTGCGCCTCCTGTACCAGGCGTTCGGCTCCACCGTGCAGTCGGTGACGACCGTCGTCGCCGCCTACATGGGCGGGCTCGGCCTGGGCGCGTGGCTGTTGGGCCGCCGCGCCGACCGCCACGGGCACCCCGCGGCGCTGTACGGCGGACTCGAGATCGCCATCGGGGTCTTCGGCCTCGTCTCGCCCCTCGTCCTGGCGCTCGCGCACCGGGTGTACGTCGCCGCGGCGGGCGCCTGGCAGCTGAGCGGCACCGCCAGCGTCGCGCTGCGCTTCGGGCTCGCGGCGCTCGTGCTGCTCGTCCCCACGACCCTGATGGGCGGCACGCTCCCTGTGCTCACGCGGGCGTTCATGGGGGCGGACCGCGCCGCGTTGCAACCGTCGTTGGGCCGCCTGTACGGCCTCAACACGCTCGGTGCCGTGGCGGGCACGGCGCTCGCCGGGTTCTTCCTCATCGAGTACGTCGGCATCCGGGCGAGCCTCTGGGGCACCGCGCTGGTGAACCTGCTCATCGGTGTGAGCGCGCTCCGCCTGCCCGATCCCCGGGCGTCCGCGCCACCCCCTGACCCCGGGCGCCCCGAGGAGTACCACATCGCCTCGCTCCGCGCCGTCGCCCTGCTCCTCCTTGCCCTCACCGCGTTCGCCTCGCTGCTCGACGAGATCGCCTGGACACGGGTGCTCGTGATGATCGTCGGCGGCTCGACCTACGCCTTTACCCTGGTGCTGCTCGTTTTCCTGCTCGGGATCGGCGTCGGCAGCGCCGTCGTGGCGCGGCGCCGCGCGCCCGCGTCCGAGGCTGCGGCGGACGCCGCGTTAGCGCAGGGCGTGACCGCCGCCGGGGCCGGGGCGCTGTTCGTCGTGTTCGGCCTGCTGCCGCGCTACATCATCGCCGTGTTCCAGACACAATCCCTGGGGGCGACGGAACGACTCCTCGCCATGGGATTCGGCGTCGGCGCGGTGGTGCTGATCCCGGCGCTCGGCATGGGGATGACGTTTCCTCTCCTCACGGATCTCGTGGCCTCCCGGGACGTGGCGCGCGGCGCCGACGTGGGGCGCGCGTACGCCCTCAACACCCTGGGCAGCATTGCGGGCGCCGTGCTCACGGGATTCCTGCTGGTGGTGACGCTGGGCACCGATCGTACGCTCCGCATCGGTGTGGCGATCAACGCCGGCGCGGCCCTGACGCTCGCGGTCTTGGTGGCGCGCCGCGTCGCGGAAGGCTCCGAGCAGCACCGCCGTCTCCGGCTGCGGGTGCTCGGCGCCGGCGGCCTCGCGAGCGTGGGGCTCGCCGTCGCCCTCGCCGCCCCGCGCTGGAGCACGCGGCTCATCGATCTGGGCCCGAGCATCTACGCCCGCCAGCCGATGAGTGCCGTTGCGCGGCAGGACTTCCTCGAGCACCGCGGCGTCCGTCAGCTCACGTACCGCGAGGGCTGGAACGCCACCGTGTCGGTGTGGGAGAGCGGAACCGGCCGCACGCTCAAGGTCAACGGCAAGGCCGACGCCTCGGACCACGGCGACATGGACACGGAAATCCTGCTCGGCCTCGCCCCTGTGGCGGCGCGGCCTGGCGCCACCTCGGCCCTGGTGATCGGCTATGGTAGCGGCGTCACCACGCACGCGCTCGCAGCCGTCCCCGGGATGGAGCGGGTGCGCGTGGTGGAGATCGAGCCCGCCGTACTGGATATGAGCCGGTTCTTCCTGCATGTGAACGACACCGTGCTCGCCCGGCCCACGGTCTCCGTCGTCGTCGACGACGCGCGGAGCGCGCTCCAGATCGACCGGGCACGCTACGACGTGATCGTCTCCGAGCCCTCGAACCCGTGGCTTGCGGGCGTCGCCACCCTCTATACGCCGGAGTTCTTCCGGATCGTGCGCGAGCGACTCACGGAGGGCGGCGTCTTCTCCCAGTGGGTGCAGCTGTACCAGCTGCCGGTGCCCGTCGTGGTGGGCATCGTGCGGAACCTTGCCGCCGTGTTCCCGCACGTGGAAATCTGGTTCAGCTCGCCGGGCGACGTGATGGTACTCGGCTCGGCGCGTCCGCTCACGTACGACCGCGCTTGGCTGGGGCGGCTGGTCGGCGCGCGTGGCTCGCTCGGCGAGCTCGGTCGCGAGTATCTGGGCGTGGACCAACCCGCCGACTACTTCGGCCACCTGCTCCTCGGGTCGGCGGGCGTCAGCGAGCTGCTCAAGCGGCCCGGCGTGGCGCATCGCGACGACCTGCCCAGGCTCGAGTTCGTCGCGGCGCGTCGCTTTCTCGACAGCCGGGGTACCGAGGGAGTGTTCGACTCGTTGGTCGCGATCCGCGCCGCGACCCAGGACGCGGACGGCGCGTCGCCGTTCCTGTTCGCCAGGGCGCTCACCGTGCGGCGCGGTGATCCCGCTGCCCTACGCTACATCGACGCCGCCCGCCGGGCCCGCCCTGACGAGCCGCTCTGGACCATCAACGCCGCCGCGATCTTGCTGGGGCTCGGCGACTCGACGCTCGCCGACACGGCGCTCGGGCGGCTCGTGAGGACGGGGCGCGACCCCAGCGCGTGGCTGCTCGCCGGGCTCGTCGCGACGCGGCGCGGACAGGGCGCACGGGCCGCGGCTCTGTTGACCGGGGCGCTCGCAGCGGGTGCCGACACTGCGGAAGCGCGCGCCGGCCTCGCGGTGGTGGCGGCACGAGCCAAGGACTGGGCCCGGGCCGCGGCAGACGCGCGGGCGGCGTTGGCCGCCGCGCGCGGCACCTTGCGGCACCCCTATCCCCGGGAATGGCTTGGCGACGCGCTCACGCGCTTCGCCCTGGAGGGGCCGCCGCGCACCGCCGACAGCCTGATGCGGGCGGCCGTGGCGGGTCGCGCTGGCTGGTCGAAGCTCCACGAGTTTCTCGCGGTCGCGGCGCTGCGGGCGGGCCGCTGCGAGGAGGCCGCGCAGCAGTTCATCCTGTTGCTCGAGTTCGGGATCGAGCGTGACGACGGCCCGCCGCTCGTGGCACGGTGCCGGCGCGGCGAAGCCCTCTGAATCCCTAGGCGCCGGGCTGCTCCCCTAGCGCTTCCCGGATCTCGCCGGCCGCGGCGATGGCGTGGTCGACGTCGCGGGACAAGGCGCGCGCCTGCTGAGTGGCGTGGGTGAGATCGTCGAGCACGGCGGCCACGCCCGCCGATCTGAGGCGCAGCAGATCGAACCGCACGTTCTGCATCGCGAGCACGCACGACTCGATCTGGTCTTCGACCAGCTGGCGGCGCGTGAGCAGGTCGGTGAGCGTCTGCCGCTGCCGCTGCAGCAGGTTGAGCTGGCGCTCGCGCTCCGGGCTCTCGGGCTCCCGCTTCGTCACATCGATCTTGTCCTCGAGTCGTGCGAGCGCTCCGCGATCGACGGCGCCGCTCATCGCGTGCGCCGTCCGCGCCAGGTCTTCGGACCGCTTCAGCAGCCCGTCCACCGTGACGATCACGTCCGGCAGCAGCTTCTTCTCGGACTTGGGCACCCGGTCCATGATCTTGAGAATGGCCTTGCGATCGTTCCGCGCCTGCTGCACCGCCGTCGCCAGGCGGCCGAACTCGTCCCCCGTGGCGGCCGGGAGATCGAGCGGCCGCGACCCCGCCGCCGCGAGCTGCGCCTCCGCCGACTCGGGCGCCGCCGGGCGGCGCAGCACGTCGCGCCAGGAGTAGCCTGCACTCCACAGCCGCATGTAGAGCGGCAGCAGGCCGAACGCGCCCCACGGCACAGCCACGAACAACGACCACCCATGCCATCCCGTCGCCACGTCGAACAACAGGCACCCGCCGGCGACCGAGGCCCAAGACACGAAGCTCGAGCGCAACTTGCGGACAATGTCCGCCTCGCCGGCAGGCGCCAGCTGCGCCACCTCGCGATGGCGGATCGGGCGACGTCCCACGTCGGGGCTGCGGGGGATGGGGAGGGCGGGCACGGGCAGGGGCGGGAACCGCGGCGCCCGCCCCCCGGAGGGCCGCCGCGACCGGGACATGGTCGCACTGCGGGCCTCGAGCGCCCGCCGCAGCGCATCCGCCGTGGGCCAGCGGTCCTCCGGGTCCTTCTCGAGGGAGCGCATCACACACGCCGCCAGGTCTTCGGGGCAGTCCCGACTCTTCTCCGTGACGAGCGGTGCCCGCTCCATGATGTGCTTCATGAGGATGCCCGGCACCGTCGGCGCGTGGAACGGCAGCTCCCCCGTCAACATCTGGTAGCTCACGACGCCCAGGCTATAGATGTCGGAGCGGCCGTCGATCTCGCGATCTCCCGCCGCCTGCTCCGGGCTCATGTAGTGCGGCGTCCCGATCGCCACGCCCGTGGCGGTCAGCGTCGCCGAGCCCGTGGTCGACGAGAGCGCCTTCGCGATCCCGAAGTCCGTCACGACGACGCGACCGCGGCTTCCTTCGAGCAGGATGTTGTCCGGCTTCACGTCCCGGTGGATGATGCCGAGCGCGTGCGCGGCT
>Ga0209469_1001680_pt1 | contig 11611 bp, 9 predicted proteins | sample GraSoiAngelo_123_FD_185880 | JGI IMG/M metagenome (GOLD analysis project Ga0209469, IMG submission 185880) | Grasslands soil microbial communities from the Angelo Coastal Reserve, California, USA - 14_0927_02_40cm (SPAdes) (version 2) | ecosystem: Environmental > Terrestrial > Soil > Grasslands ... | reverse complement strand
AATGATTTCCGAGCTGCCTTTCTTTAGATACGTCAGTTGTTCGTCGACGGGAGCGAAGGAAGGCATTGTGCTTGTAGATTATAAAGAATGCAGAAGCTAGAAATCAGAATGCAGAAGTAAAATCTTGGTCAGGCAGATTTCGCTGTCCGCAGCGAGCTGACAAAGATCGACGTCAGTTCGTTCGCTTCTCTTAGCAGAGGATCAAGTCTCTTGTGATCCAGAATGCCAGTTTCCAGAAGCAGTTCCAGCCAATAGGCCTCATCAGCTTCTTCAAGAACAATTCCTAGTTTTGCAATGAACTCGGCTCGCGAGCGTGCCCGGCAGGCTGCCCGATAATTTGCTCCAACCGAAGTGGCCGATCGAAGTAGCTGTCGGCCGATTACCCGAGCTTCATCGCTCGATGGCAGTCCACGATAAGCACGAATTACACGTAGCGCAAACACCTTGGTTCGGACCTTCAGGTCTACGCCGCCGCCCACGTTCTACAATGTTGCACAATCATGAAGTCTTAGCTGTGACGAATATCACAGGTCTTAGTTCTGAATTCTGAATTCTTCCTTCTGCATTATCTGGCCACAAGTCTCCTTCCTTTAATCTCGAACTGCCCGAGCAGCACAATCCTGATGGCTTCGCTATAAGCAACGTGCTCCTGCTCCAGGATGCGCGCGGCGAGGGAGTGCTCGTCGTCGGTGTCGAGCACGGCGATTGCTTTCTGCACGATGATCGGTCCGTGGTCGAGTTCTTCATCCACAAAGTGAACCGTACAGCCTGCGATTTTCACGCCGTATGCGAAGGCTTGCTCCTGAGCTTCCAGGCCTGGAAAGGCAGGCAAAAGAGAGGGATGAATATTAAGAATGCGGCGTGGGAACTGTTGCACGAACCAGGGCGAGAGCAGGCGCATGTATCCGGCGAGGCAGACCAGGTCGACTTTATGTTCTTTCAGCGCCGCGACCACTTCGCGATCATGCTCTTCGCGCTCTTTGCCCTTCGAAGAAATCACCAACGCTGTGAGACCAAGCCGGCGGGCAATTTCGAGTCCTCCCGCATCCGATTTGTTCGAGATCACCACCCCGATGCGTGCGTCTGGAATTTTTCCTGATGCAGCGTTCTTCGCGATGGCCTCGAAGTTTGAACCGCGTCCGGAGAGCAGGATGCCGAGATTCTTCATGGAAATCAGTTCCCAGTTGTCAGTTCGCAGTTCTCAGTTTAGAGCAATGATGCGCGGTTTGATTCGCACATCAGAAACTTCCTAACGGCAAGTCGAGAGGACCTGTTTTGCGGCCCGGTATCCGGTCGCTATGGCGCCGTGCACAGTGCCATTGTGACCCGAAATATCCGTAGCTTCACCAGCGAAGAATAAAGTGTCTTCAACCCGGGCAGCCAGCGTGTGTTGCGCCTCGTCCCCGCCGGTTTTCACGTAGCTGTACGCGCCCCGGGAAAGCGGATCGCTCTGCCAGTCATGCCAATACGCATGAGCAAGCAAGCTCTCTAATTCTGATCGACTGATCCTGAGCACGCGACTGAGCGAGTGCAAACATTTATCGACAACGAATTCTGTGCTTTTACCTGAGAGCCGCTCAGCGCAATGAAAAGGCGCCCATCCGGTGATGATCGGTAATTTCTCCGGCATAGTGGTCCACCAAGTAGGGAACCAATCCTGGTGCGACAGAAGAAAGCTCATGTTCGCGAGGGATTTCGATTCCGTGCTGTGCGGTGGGCGCAAATCGTCCCAAAAACGTTGCTGGAAGCGGAGCGTTACCCGGATCGCTTTACCCATAGCCAGCTTGCTTAGAGCGGCTTGCTTCTGTGGCGGGAGATCCGGAACGAAGCGCACGGCACCGGGTTCTTCGGGAGACGCTTGCAATATCGAAAGCGGTAGAGTGATTAGCAATCGTGGAGCCGTCATCGTGATTGTGCCCGCTTGGTTGCAAGCTGAAAGTTCAACATTTCCCGGCTGCCACCGGATCGCGGTCGCAACCGTATCGAGTTGGCAGGAAACGTTTGCCTCGCGCAGTTCTCGGCGGAAAATCTCAAGCAGAGCCTCGTAACCTCGCGACCGGATGCGAAAGGCGCGATCACCTTCGATTTCCAGGTCTGCCCGCAAACCCTTTACTAGCGAATGCACGCTGATTTGCGCAGGATCAGCGGCGTGGAATCCGGTCACATAACCGCGCGCCCAATCTTTTGTCGCCTGCGTAACGGAGTCATTGCAACAATGATCGAGAAATTGGAGGAAAGTCTCGTCCGGCGCACGATCATCCATTTGTTCCAGCAATTGGTCGACTTCGGAAAAGAAGTCGCAGGTGCTGAGCTTGTCTTCGCGAACGCACCAGACGTCGCCATCTACTTCTGTGGCGTCCAGGTGGTTGCGGCGAAGCAGGTCCCAAATTTCAGGTGGTTTGCCGTGGATGAACTCGGCGCCTAGTTCGATCGGCGCGTCACAGACCGGATCGCGCAGCGTGAAAATGCGTCCACCGATGCGATTACGTGCCTCGATAACGCTGACTGCGAGCCCTGCGCGCGTTAACTCGATCGCAGCGGAGAGTCCGGCCGCGCCTGCACCCAAGATGATCACATCAGGGTTTTGAGACATTGAGAGTTTTTAACCGCAGATGCCACCGAGGAAGCATGTGAGCTTTCTGTGATCCTCGGTGACTTCTGTGGTAGTCGCCGGAAGTTACCGGCTGGCCAGTGCGGGCTCGAGGTGTCCTGATTTCAGAGATTCGTAACGCTTGTTGATTTCTTCCCAGTTCACGACGTTCCACCACGCCTGCAAATACTCGGGCCGGCGGTTGTTATATTTTAGATAATAGGCGTGCTCCCAGACGTCGTTGCCCATGATTGGGAACAGCCCCTGCGAAATTGGATTGTCCTGGTTGGGAGTTGTAATGATCTGCACACTGCCATCCGGCTTGCCTGCGAGCCACACCCAGCCACTACCGAATTGCTTGGCGCCGGCATCATTGAATTTCGTTTGAAAATCTTTGAAGTTGCCGAAAGTCTTCTTGAACACTTCGGCGATGTGGCCGCTGGGCTCTCCGCCACCTTTCGGCTTCATAATTTTCCAGAACATGGTGTGGTTTACGTGGCCGCCGCCGTTGTTGCGGACCGTGGTACGAATGTCCTCGGGCACGGCATTCAGATCACGCAGCAAGTCTTCGGCGGCTTGTGATTGCAGCTTGGGGTATTTTTCCAAGGCGGCATTCAAGTTCTTTACGTAAGTGCCATGATGCATATCGTGATGCAGCTTCATGGTTTGGGTGTCAATATAGGGTTCGAGAGCGGAATAGTCGTACGGCAACGGGGGTAGTTGATGAGCCATAATTATCCTCCAAACACTTTAGAGATGTCGGCAGCGGTAGAACGGATGCACGTTGCGTTCTGGAATTGAGTGAGAGCCCCGGCGCTACCTTCTCCCCAGAAAACGGATGCGAGTGGTAAACGCGCGTCCGCCGGAATCGGCGAAGGTGAAACGTTGCGGAGAGTCGATGTTGTTATTCACGAATGCGGCATTTCCGTGGCCTGTGATGTTGTTGAATCCGCCGCGCACCGCCCAATACGCTCCCAGGAACCGGAAGCGCTTCTCCAGATGCGTGTTCAACGAAAAGTACGCGGGGAAACGCCGGGATCCAGGTGCTTCCACAAGGTGCTGCTGTGAATTGATGACACTGAATGCGAAGCCGCTGCGAGCTTCCACGGAATACGCAAGGTCCACTTTATGAAGGATTGGCAGTTTAAAAAAGGGCAGCAATCCCCAGGAGAGCACGCGGTTGGGAACGTCCCAGGGATAAGGGCCGGGGGCTTGCGAGCTCAATAACGGATTGTCCACATTGAAATCGAGCACCTGGTTGGAGCGCAATTGCGAGCGCGTGTAGGAACCCATGACCATATAACTTTCGCGAAAGCTGTGCCGCAATTCAAGGTGAAACGAGCGATACCGGTCGTTTCGCGTGTTCTGCAGCAGGAACCGGCCTGCAGGCGCGCCGGATGGGGGGTTGTAGACGAAGCCGTGGGCTCCGTCGCGTTTGAGAAATTCGGCCTTCAAGTAAATGGCCCGGGGGAGTTTTTTTTCGAGAGCGAGACTCCAGTTCACATAGCGCGGCGCCTGAAGTGTGCCTCGGTTAACGAAAAACGTAGTGAGCAGTGGCGTAGGGGCAGACGTAGGTGCACCGTTCACATCCGTGGGTTTGCCGATCGAGTTGAAGAAGTAGTCTGTTCGCTGGCCGGCAAACGGACGGGCGATCAAAAACAGCGGAGTCGCATCGTAGACGATTCCAATTCCTGCGGAGACCTTGGTGTTGCCTTCGTTGTCAAACACGTAAGTCCCAGCCAATCGAGGCGAGACCAGCACGTCACGGACGATCTGATCCCAATCGAAACGCAGTCCGGGCTCAATCAGCAAACGGTTGCTAATGAGCCAACGGTCCTGGGCATACGCGCTGCTTTCGAGGTTGTAGATTTTCGAAAGAGCGCCACCCGCAAATGTTGAATAGCGCGAGCAGCGCGAGGGCACAACAGGCGTTCCGGTAGTGTCGAGTGGGCAGGGCATTGGCGGGGGAGGACTCTGGCGCCAGAAGGAAATTGGCCGTCGCGTGAACTCAGCCGCGTAAGACAGCCAGTCGAAATCCACTCCAACCTTTATCTCATGACGGCCGTGCCACGGATGTGGGGGTAGGTACAAATTGCTCAGGACTTGCCAGCGCCGGGCGAGAGTATGCGAGGAAAGATAGTAGTTGCCTTCTGCCATTTGTGGCGAGAGAACATAAGGAAGCGTTCCCAACGGCGTGAGCGCCAAATTGTATTGATCGAATCCCACTCCGCCTTCCAGCAACTCGCCGGCAGAAAAATAGTGTTGGTCTTTGATGCTTGCAACGTAAACGGATTCAATGTCCGAGGGCGGTGCGGGAATAGGATTCTGGGGTGACAAGCCTGCGTGCGGATCGTTGAGATGGTTAACCAGAATGCTTGTCGTGAGAATGTTGCGCGAGCTGAGGTTGGTTTGAGCTTTCGCGAGATTGCTGACTCGCCACACGGTATCGGTTTCCGCGCCCTTGGGCAACAGACGGCTCACGACCAAATTGTTCTCATACTCGCCGTCGATTGCATCGAAGAACCACATCTTTCCTTTGCGGACAGGGCCGGAAAATGTAATGCGTGGACCAATACTGTCGAGCGCGAACCCTTTTTTAGTCTGAAAGGATGGCGTGAAGTTGCTTGCGATGAAGCGATAGCGATCGTTCCCGATGCCGGTATTCAGCGCGAGCACGCCTGCCGATCCCTTACCGTACTCCGCTGGAATGCGCGTGGTTTCGACATCAATCGAACGAAACGCGTCAGTGCTGATCCGCGCTGACAACTGGCCGTTAGCAGGCTGGCTGACGTTGAAGCCGTCTAGCAAAGCAAGCGTCTGATAGGTTTCCGAACCCGCTATGTGGGGCTGACCGCTGATATCGTTCACGACTCCCGGAATAAAGTTCAGCACCTTGCGGTAATCACGGGTGTCCGGATAAGGAATATTGACGATGTCCAGGCCGCTGAGCTTTTCGACGGAGGATATCTGCGCCGGATCGATGGCGGGGGGCGATTCCACCACGTTCACTACTTCGCGCACCTCCTGCTGATGAGAAAGCGTCATTTCCAGGTTAGCAGTGGCTGGGAACTGCATCGAAGACAAAGTGAGCGAGTAGTAATCCTGCTTCTCCACGTGGATCCGGTAGGTGCCCGCGGGAAGGTTCAGGAATCGGCAGCGGCCGGCAAAGTCAGTCTCGCATCGCAAGCCAGGAAGCTGAGGGGAGCTTATCAGCACACGCGCTGCCGGCACTGCTACCCCGTTTTCATCGATGACCGTAATGAGAAGAGTGAGGCCGGTCTGGGCTAGGGCGCTAAAGGTGAGAAAAAGCAACAGCGTTAGGGATATCCCATGTCTTCGCATGAAGAAGAGGAATGCTGGCATTACTCACGCCTTCCCTAACGATGCGCAGCTCATTGACTTTGTTGTACTCTGTCGCCCATGAAAATCCGCACTTTATTATTCGCGACTGCACTGGTCTGGAAGGGGCGAAGACCGGCCGCCCAAGCTACGGTTTGAAAATCCTCTTAGCTTTCGACTCGTTTACGGTCGGGCTCGTTTCCTGAAAGTCGATAAGATTTGGTGGATGCACACGGCTGCGTGAACCTGCATCAGAGAAAGCGAACAGGGCAACGCACGGGAGAGCAAAGCTCTATGGGGATTCCCAGAAGTGGAAATCCGTTGCTGCTTGTCGTGCTCGTCATCTGCACGGTTTCGGAAACGCGGGCGCAATCCTCATCCCCAGATGCTGGCTGCTGGTCGCAGATGGCGCAAATACCCCACGACGCGGTTCAATTTGGACACGGCGTAGCAGAAGCACCTCGAAACGCGATTCGGCCACGTAACCTGAAATGGGAACTGCCCATTGCTGCGGCTACGGGAATCCTCATCGCGAGGGTGGACGTTCCTGCCAGCAACCGCATTCAATCGTTACCCTTTCAGCATCTGGCCGCACGCTGGACGAACATTGGCCTTGGAATCGAGTTGGGCACATCCGGGCTTCTGTATGGAATCGGCTGCGCTGGTCACCGCTCGCAACATGCTACCAGCACCGGTTTCACGGCGCTCGAGGCTATTGGTGCTGCAAATGGAATCGCGGCTCTCCTCAAAGCCGGGATGAATAGGCAATATCCTTACCTGCACAACAGCCGGGGCGAGTTCTGGGAAGGCGGCAAGTCATTTCCTTCTGGGCACGCCGCCGCCAGCTTCGCCTTCGCCAGCGTACTTTCGCATCGTTATCCGCATAATCCTTGGGTCAAGTGGGGCGCATATGCGTTGGCGACCGGCGTGAGCCTGGGGCGCCTCGCCGGCAAGAAGCACTTTCCTTCCGATGTTCTGGTCGGAGCGACCGTGGGGTATGTAACGGGAGCTTATCTGGCTGATCACTCGCGGGAGTAGAACATGTCCGGCGGGACAGGTAATCTGCAGGGCGGTTACGTGGACCAACGCTGTGGCCCTTTGCGGCGTTTCGTAACTTGCTGCAGCCATGCGCCGCCACTAGCCTTAGTACTATGTCGCTAGTGTCTCTAGTGTTCTCCTCCGACCAGGAGACCGCGCGCCGATTGAACCAAGTTCTTATTGAGCTTGACTTCGATGTAGAACACTGCCCTGAAATTTTTGGAGCGATCGAAAAGCTCACCACCCGGCGCTTTGACGTTATCGCGTGCGACTGGGGCGAAGGTCTGGAAGCCAATTTCCTGCTGAGGACCTCCCACGAGCTGAAGTTGAATCAATCTGCTTTCACGGTTGCGATTGCGAATCTGGATTCAGCCGCAACTGCCAGGAAAGCCGGCGCAGATTTGGTGCTGAACAAGCCACTGATACCGGATCAGGCCAAGCGCGCGCTGCTTAGCTGCGAAAAATTTCTGACTCACATGCGAACGTGGCTGCCTAAGCTCGGCTTCACGGCACCGGCCGGCAGCACCATTATTTCTAGGCCCGCCGAAACGGAAAAGATGCTTGCAGAATGGCCTAGAGCCCATACGCCCGAGCCCTCCTCGACCCACCGCAGTTCCGACATTCTGCCTGTCGTCCCGGCGTTTGCCTTTGAGAACAGCTTTTCCCGGAATGATGGCGCAAGTTTCGGCAGGCATACTGCTCAGACGGAGCACCGAAGTATCCAAAGCCGTCATCGAAAACACCACGGCAGATTTCTTCAGATGGCGGCCGTAGCAACGGTATTTCTCTCCGTGGGTTACGTCTTCAGTGAGCCGCTACGCAGTGAATCGCGTGGGGTTGCCAAGATCTGCGGCCAAGCATTCCAGCGAACCGCGGTATGGCTGCACGGTACGGAAACTGCGGATCTACCCCCGAAGCCCGCTCCGAATGATAATGACAGCTTCTTCATTCCACCCGCGGTTCGTTCCCGCTTCCGGATTCATGCGTCTCCAGTCGTCAGGCCCACAGCTAAGCCGGCCACGGCTGATGCGAAAACCGATCATGCCCCTGAAGCAGTGCAGAAAGCTGATACCGCGATCACCGCATCGGTTGAGATCCCAGACAGCTTGAAGAGGATCGGCCCCGGTCTGCACAACATAATGACGCACTCCGGGCCGTCATTTCTTGCTTCCCTCGAGCCGGTAAGTCTTTCGGAAGAGCTTGCGCAAAAGTTGCTGCTGCAAAAAATTCAGCCGAGCTATCCGGAGCAGGCCATCCGCGCCGGTCTGCAAGGGTCAGTGATTTTGCAGGCCTGCATCGGGCGGGATGGCAGCATTCGCGATCTGAAACTGGTACGCGGATCGCTCTTTCTCGGCCGGGCTGCTTACAATGCCGTCAAGCAGTGGCGCTATCAGCCTTACATTCTGAATGGGCGGCCTGTCGAGGCCCAGACCTACGTGACTGTAGATTTCAGGCTGCCCTGAGCCGCCTCAGCACCCGCCCTGATGTGCCCCCCTTATCAACCAGTTCACAATTTTTTACGTCTTTTTACCCCTGTTTGACACCTGCCCTGTCTCGGTCAAGTATGTTTGCTGCCGGGCTGATCTGGAATGCGATTCAGGCGACGCCCGGATCAGGAGACTGGGATGAAGGCAAAACGGCTCTGGAACGAGCGAACCCGGCTGATACTTATCATGGAGCTCGCCATAGTGTTGCCTGCGGCGGTTCTCGTAATCCTCAGCGCTACGCATCTGAAGCATATCCAGCGCGATCGTGGCGTCGAAGCCCTATTCCAGCGCGAGTTCGGTGAGGCGCTGGCGATTTCCGAGAAGCGGCTTAACCACAAAGCTTACGAACTGATGGACGACGTTCGCAAGGATTTCCCGGCACCAGGTAATGCCTGTAGCGGCAATCTGGATAGGATTTTGGCTGGCCACCCTTATGTTGCGCATGTATTCCTCTACACTCCTGAGGGAGGAATCGTTTTTCGCTCCCAGCCTTACCGTCTCCAAGATTCAGGCTTTCACCAGGAGGCCGAGTATCTGTCTACTATGTTCGCTGGATGGTTCAAGGTCGATTTCTCCGACATGACAGAGAAATTGACCAAGCTGCAGAAGAAGGGTACACCGTATTACTTCGACGGCACTTGGTCGCCGCGCGGCGATAAACGCGTTTATCAAACTATTGCGATCTTCCCGACGATAGACGAAAAAACTGGAACGAAAGCTCTTGCAGGAATTGCTTTCGACGGCGATTATCTGCGCGACCAATTCTTCCCGCAGATGCTCAATGAAGTGATGAGCCGCAATGTCGCCGAGGCACAGACCGACAAGAATACCGTGATAATGGTGCATGGGAAGAGTGAATCCAGTCCTCTCGCCGCTTGCGATGGCTGGGATGGAGGCACACCCGAGGTCGAGCGCAACATGGAAGCAGTATTTCCGGGCCTCGCCCTTGGCATCAAGTTGCGGGGAACCACTCTGGCGGCCATCGGCCAACATTTTTTCCGCAGCAGCTTCCTGACTCTGGCCGGTCTTTCGTTAGTTCTCGCTTGCGGGATAGCCCTCACCTATCGCAATGTCTCGAAAGAAATGGCTCTAGCAAGGCTGAAGTCGGATTTCGTCTCCAACGTCTCGCATGAATTGCGCACCCCGCTCTCGCTCATTCGCCTCTACGCAGAAACTCTGGAGATGGGGCGCCTGACCAGTCCGGAAAAATATCAGGAGTACTACTGCATCATCCGTAAGGAAAGTGAGCGGTTAACTGCGCTCATCAACAATATTCTCGATTTCTCGCGCATCGAGGCCGGCCGCAAAGAGTACGACTTCCGCGAGACCGATTTGCGCGAACTGGTACGCAACACGCTTGACTCCTACCGCTATCAGATCGAGCAGCACGGGTTTACGTACGAAGAGAAGATCGATGAAGTGCCACCGGTGCGCGTAGATCGCGAGGCCATGGCGCGATCGCTGGTGAATCTGGTCAACAATGCCCTCAAATACTCGCAGGACCGCAAATTTATTGGCGTGAATCTTTATCGGGACAATGGCTCGCTAAAACTGGAAGTCGTGGACCACGGAATCGGTATTCCGCATCAAGAGCAGAGCAAGATTTTCGAGAAGTTTTATCGGGTAGGCGATCCGCTGGTGCACAACACAAAAGGAAGTGGCCTGGGACTTTCCCTCGTACGCCACATCGCGCAGGCGCATGGCGGTGACGTGCTCGTAGACAGCTCTCCCGGGCAGGGCAGCAAATTCACCATCACTTTACCCATGAACCCGGCAGAGAACAGAAGCACAGCAGCCACAGCTTAATAACGTAGGCGGAGGCGTTGGCAATGGCTCCCACTCAGGTTGCAGTTCCGGCGAAAACAAAATCTGGAGAGCGCCCGATGGCCAGAATCCTGATTGTCGAAGACGAACCGGCCATGGTCGCCGGTTTGCGCGATAACTTCGAGTTTGAAGGCTACGACGTCATCACCGCACCGGATGGGGTGGCGGGCCTGGAACGCGCGCTCAAAGAAGCTCCCGACCTTGTCATCCTTGACGTAATGATGCCCCGCATGAGCGGCTTGGACGTGTGTAAGCAGCTCAAGAGCAAGCGCCCATCGCTTCCCATAATCATGCTCACCGCTCGCGGCCAGGAAGTGGACAAGGTGGTGGGGCTGGAACTCGGCGCCGATGATTACGTGACGAAACCGTTTTCTATTCGTGAACTGCTGGCCCGGGTAAAAGCAGTCATGCGCCGGGCGCGGCCGGTTCCCAAAGAGCAGGAGCGCTATTCATTCGGCGATGTGGAAGTGGATTTGCGCAGCTGCCGGATCTCACGCCAGGGCAAGGAACTGGATTTTTCATCGAAAGAATTTGATCTGCTGAAGTATTTCCTGTGCCATCGCGGCGAGACTTTAAGCCGCGATCGCCTGCTTGAGGAAGTCTGGGGCTACGATCGCTTTCCGACCACTCGCACAGTGGACGCGCACATTGTCCGCCTACGACAAAAAGTTGAACCGAAGCCGGACGAGCCTCGCTTCATTCTCACGGTACACGGAACGGGATACAAGTTCGTCGGCTGATAACAATTTTCCCGGGAGATAAAGTTGAGCTCCGCCTCACCAATTCGCAGCACGCACCAGGATGGAAATTGGACACGGGCCATCCCTAGTCGGCGCTTGGGACCGGCAGGCGGTTCTGCGGAAGTGGTTCGCCGCAATAACGTGCTTGAAGATCAGCTTGCAGCCCTCCGCCGCGAAAATGACGATCTTCATCGAACCCTGTTTGAAGCCGCTCACGCGCAACGAAAGCTGTGTGGTCCTCGCCATCTTCTCCGGGGTTCATTTGAGATCGCCAGCGAAATTTTCCCGGTGCGCCATCTTTCGGGCGACTTCATAAGTATTTTTGACTTTGAAGATGACCTGGTATTCGCGATTGGAGATATCGCTGGCAAAGGTCTGTCTGCCGCGATGTGGTTTTCGCATCTGGTCACCGCGATCCAGTTGGACTTCGCGACTTGTGGCGATCCTGCGTCCACGCTCGTTGCCATTAATCATGATCTTCTGCGCACGAACCTGGAGATCCCTTTGAGTACTTTGCTTCTGGTCCGGCTGGACACGGCCACAGGCGAGATCACATATTGCAATGCTGGACATCCACCGGCCTTCTTGATGCG